>Ga0214472_10009177_pt1 | contig 10314 bp, 10 predicted proteins | sample RVTome_6_FD_207662 | JGI IMG/M metagenome (GOLD analysis project Ga0214472, IMG submission 207662) | Soil microbial communities from uranium-contaminated site in the Upper Colorado River Basin, Wyoming, United States - RVT140D175 | ecosystem: Environmental > Terrestrial > Soil > Contaminated >...
GGGTCTTGAGGTCGCGCAGCGCGGCGAAGCCGTCGACATGCCCTTCGCCGAACAGATCCCCGCCCTCGACCAGCTCCTTCACCAGCTGCTCGAACGAGATCGGCTGCCACTGCCCGCCGTTGCGCGGGCCGACGCGCTTCAACGGGGTCAGCACGCGGAACGGCGAATTCATCTGGTCCATCGCCGCGTTGCCGCGCCCGCAGGCGGTCGCGCGGCCGGCGAGGCCCTTGTCCTGGAAGCGCGACAGCGCGACGAGGCTTTCCTTCACCGAGGCGTTCATCGGCAGATGCGGTTCGGTCGACAGCGGGCTGTACGGGTTGCCGGCGACGCGGATCACGTTGCCGCTCGCCTTGTCGGTGCGCACGCGCACGCCGCACAGGGTGGTGCAGCCGAGGCAGGCGGTGTAGCTCACCTGCTGGTCGGGATTGGGGCGCAGTTCGCCGGTCGTCGCATCGACGATGTATTCGGGCGCGGGCGACTTGCCGTGGATGGGGTGGGCCGGCGCATCGTCCCCGCCGAGGCCCGACACCATGCGGCCCACAGTCTGGGAGAAACCGGCGGCGAAGGCGGCGAGGCCACCGGCGGCGAGCAGTTCGCGACGTTCGATCTTCATGATGAGTCCTTCATAAACCCGTCAGGCGCCGGTCTGCCCGGCACGCCCGAGGCGCTCGAGCGGCAGGAGCGTCGTCAGCGCCACGAAGAGGAAGAGCCACAGCCCGGCCGTGCCGACGATGCCCATCAGCCCTTCGGGGCCGAGCGGCAGCTGGTAGCTGTAGTAGCCGGCGCCGGTCTTCGGCACCTGCTGGCCCCCGATGAAGATGGTCCAGCGCATCATCCACGCCGAATGCAGCGCGAGCAGCCCGAGCAGCACGCCCGAGCCGGGACGCTTCCAGGCGAGCAGCAAGGTGAGCACGCTCGCGGCGACCGCCCACACCGCGCTCAATTGCCAGTTCGCCGAGGGGGAGACCTGGGCGAGGGCCTGCGCATGGGTCGGCGCGAGGCCGCTCAAACCGAGCGCGAGCCACACCGCGCCCACCAGCAGCGCGATGAACTGGCTCGCGGCGAGCGCGCTGGCGAGCCGCCGCGTGGCCGAGCCGTTGGCGGTGCCCGGGGCGTAGCGGTTGAAGAGCAGCGTGAGCCCGAGCCCGCCGGCGATCGCCGTGACGAAGAACTGCAGCGGCAGCAGCGGCGTGTCCCACAGGGGCCGCGCCCGCACCAGCATGACTTCCACGCCGGTGTAGAAGGCGACGAGCGCCGCGCCGACGAAGGCCAGCGCCGCCGCCGCGACAAGCGCGTTGCGGCTGTCGTGCCCGCCGTAGGCCAGCGTGCGCGCCAGGCCCGCACACCGGCCGCCTTCGCCCGCGAGACGCGCGAGCAGCGGACGGAACGCCAGCCACGCGTAGAGCATCAGGCCGGTGAGATACACCGGGATGAAGAACGCGCCCCACGACATCCACGAGCTGGGCGTGAAGTACGCATAGAAATGCCAGAAGCGCCCCGGCTGGTGCAGGTCGGCGAGCAGCGCCACCGGCGCGGTCAGGCCGCACACCAGCGCGGCGAGCAGCGCCAGGCGCGCGCTGCCTTCCCACCCGGCGCGCCGGAACACGAGGCCCGGCAGCGACACCAGGAAGGCGCCGTAGGACAGGCCGATGAGGAAGAAATACTGGACCGCCCACGGCAGCCATGGGACTTCGCGCGCGACATTGACGGTCTCGACGATATCCGGACTCATGATCGATCTCCTGTATCCGTTCAGGCGTGGGTCGCGCGCGGCTGCCACAGCGTGCCCTGGCCCTCGACCTTGCCCTGGAAGCGTGCGTCGAGCCCGATGTAGAACACGCGCGGCTCGGTGGCGAGCTCGGGTTTCAGCACCTTCAGGTCCGGCTTCGCCTCCTCGAGCCGGCGCCGCAATTCGCCCTTCGGGGCGTTGAGGTCGCCGAAGATGCGCGCGCCGCCGACGCAGGTCTCGACGCACGCGGGCAGCAGGCCGGCCTCGACGCGGTGCGCGCAGAAGGTGCACTTGTCGGCCTCGCCGGTGTCGTGGTTGATGAAGCGCGCGTCGTACGGACAGGCCTGCACGCAGTACGCGCAGCCGACGCAGCGCCCGCCATCGACCACGACGATGCCGTCGTCGCGCTTGAAGGTGGCGCCGACCGGGCACACCGGCACGCACGGCGGGTTGTCGCAGTGATTGCACAGGCGCGGCAGCAAGTAGATGCCGGCCGGCTGAGCGGCGTCGGTGAGCTTGACGCTGTAGGTCGACACGATGGTACGGAAGCTGCCCGCGGGCACCGCGTTTTCCTGGAGGCAGGCGACGGTGCAGGCCTGGCAGCCGATGCACTTGCGCACATCGATGAGCATCGCCCACTGGTGCCTGGCGTCGCCCGCGCGGGCCGGCGCGGGCGCAAGCGCGGCGGCGGCGGTCAGTAGCGGGATGCCGTGCAGAAATGCCCGCCGGGAGGCGGAGACGGGGGGCGGATGGCGGTCGTCCATGACAACGCTCCAGAAGGTTGGGAGTCGCTGTCACTCTAGGCGCGCAAAGACCATTCCGTAATTGCCGGGATGGGCGAAGCGGCTAGACGAATCTACCTATTGCGATCCGACCGCAACGCGAGGTGATGGCAGCAGATCGGGTCCCCCGCGTTCAGCTGGCGCGCCCGGCCAGCATCGCCGCCAGGTTGGCGATCCGCGCGCGGCCCTCTTCCTTCGACACGGGGGCGTTCGACTTGCGGTCGTTCACCTTGACGTCGCCCCCCATCTCCTCGATGAAGCGCGAGGGCTCGCAGGTGCGCACATCCTTGCCGGCCTTGCGCCGCTCGCACCAGGTGATGGTGAGCGAGCGCTGCGCGCGGGTGATCCCGACGTACATCAGGCGCCGCTCCTCGTCGATCTTGTCCTCGTCGATGGTCGACTGGTGGGGCAGCACCCCTTCCTCCACGCCGACCAGGAACACGTGCTTGAACTCGAGGCCCTTGGAGGCATGCAGGGTGGCGAGCTGGACGCCGTCGAAATCGCTGTCGTTTTTGTCGAGCATCGAGATCAGGGCGATGGTCTGGGTGAGTTCGATGAGGTTCTTGCCGTCCTCCTCGCCCTTCCGCCCCAGCCAGCCGACGAAATCGCGCACGTTGCTCCACTTCGACTCGGCCTCGCGCGGGTCGAGGTGCTCGAACAGCCAGGCCTCGTAGCGGATCGCCGCGAGCAGGTCCTCGAGCAGGCGCGCGGCCGGTTCGCGCGGCGCGCGGTACTGGAGGCGGTTGATGAAGTTGCCGAATTCCTGCACCCCTTCGAGCTGGCGCGCGGTCAGGTGCTGGGTGGCGCCCTCCTCGAAGGTGGCGGCGAAGAGGCTCACGTGGCGCTGCCCGGCATAGCGCCCGAGCGCCTCCAGGGTGCCGGCGCCGATGCCGCGGCGCGGCGTGGTGATGGCGCGGATGAAGGCGAGGTCGTCGTCCTCGTTCATCAGCAGGCGCAGGTAGGCGATGAGGTCGCGGATCTCGGCCTTGTCGAAGAAGGACTGCCCGCCCGAGATCACGTACGGGATCTTCTGGTTGCGCAGTTGCTGTTCGAGCAGGCGCGCCTGGTGGTTGCCGCGGTAGAGGACGGCGTAGTCGGCGAAGCGCGTGCGGTGCTCGAACTTGTGCGCGGTGATCCTGGAGGCCACCCATTCGGCTTCGTGGTCGGCGTCGCGGCAGGCGTTCACCACGATCTGCTCGCCGGCGCCGTGCTCCGACCACAGGCGCTTGTCGAAGAGCTTCTCGTTGTGAGCGATGAGCGTGTTGGCGGCGGTGAGGATGCGCGCCGAGGAGCGGTAGTTCTGCTCGAGCTTGATCACCTTGAGCTGCGGGTAATCCTGCTGCAGCAGCTTGAGGTTCTCCACGTCGGCGCCGCGCCAGGCGTAGATCGCCTGGTCGTCGTCGCCGACCGCGGTGAATGCCCCGCGCACCCCGGCGAGCTGGCGCAGCAGCCGGTACTGGGCGCGGTTGGTGTCCTGGTATTCGTCCACCAGCAGATAGCGCAGCTTGTTCTGCCAGCGCTCGCGCACCTCGGGATGCGCGTCGAAGAGGCGCACCGGGAGGCTGATAAGGTCGTCGAAATCGACCGCCTGGTAGGCGCGCAGGGTCCGTTCGTACTCCGCGTAGAGGAGCGCCGCGGCCGAGGCGAGCTCGTTGTCCGCGAGCTGCGCCGCCTCCTCGGGGGTGATCATGGCGTTCTTCCAGCCGGAGATCTGCCACTGCATCGCCTTGGAGCGCGCCTTGTCGGCGTCGCGCGCGATGTCGGCCACGATCTGCACCGTGTCGGACGCGTCGAGGATGGAAAACTGCGGCTTCAACCCGCAGTGCACGGCCTCCTGGCGCACGATCTTCACCCCCAGCGCGTGGAAGGTGCAGACGGTGAGCCCGCCCGGCGTGCGCCCGCCCATCAGCTGCGCCACGCGCTCCTGCATCTCCTTGGCCGCCTTGTTGGTGAAGGTGATGGCGGCGATGTTGGCCGGGTTCAGCCCGCACTGTTGGACCAGATGGGCGATCTTGTGGGTGATGACCCGCGTCTTGCCGCTGCCGGCCCCGGCCAGCACCAGGCTGGGGCCGTCGAGATAGCGGATCGCTTCGCGCTGGGGCGGGTTGAGCAGGGCGGACATGGGCCTGGCGTGATCGATGCGGGATGGAGGAAAGCGCGCGCGCCGCCCGTGGGCGGCGCGCTGCCATTCTAACCGATCGGTACGCCGCACCCGGCGCGCGTCACGCGGGCGCGCGGCGTCCGTCCGGGGGAGCGGACTTCACAAGGCGGACAAAAGCTTTCAGAATGGAACCCCTGCCAGCTGGACGGATTTGACGGACAGCGCATGAAACCCAGCATATTCGCCGTCGCCGCGGTGATGACGCCCGCAGCGGCGGCGCTCCTTGCTCCCTCGCAGCGCCCACCCGGGCGGGAACCGGCTCTCGACCGGCGCCGCGCCCTGCCCGCAGCATTTTGAGCACACCCGCGTGAGCCCTGCCATGGCCGCCGACTGGCACCACCACTTCCTGCGGCAGACCGACTACCAGATCTGGGCCAACCAGGTGCTGTTCGACAGCCTCGCGCGCCTGCATGCGGATGCCCTGCAGGCCCCCGAGGGCCTGTACTTCGGCAGCATCCAGCACACGGTCGACCACATGCTCGCGGTATTGCGCCTGTGGGCGGGACGCCTGCGCGGCGAGCGCCCGGTCATCGATCTGGGCGTCCTCGAGCACGCCGACTGGGGCGAGCTCAAGCATCGCCTGCAGCTCGAGTTGCGCCAGTTCCGGCACTGGCTGGAAGCGCAGCCGCCGGAGCGCTTCACGCAGCCGCTGACCTATTCGCGGATGAACGGCGAGCCGCAGGAAAGCGCCATGGTCGACGTTGTCACCCACTTGATGACGCATTTCGTTCATCATCGCGGACAAGTCTCCGCCGTCGCCACCCGTCTCGGTGCGCCCGCTGCGGAAATGGATTTCATCTACTTCATACGGGCCATGGAGCGCGCCGCGCGCGAAGTGCAGGCGGCCCAGCAGCAACAATAGGGAGCATTCACGATGACCGATGTAATGACCCGCAATCGTCAGCTCAGCGAGGCCGACTTGTTGGCCATGCCGGCCGAGGACTACATGAACGCGGCCCAGCTCGATTTCTTCCGCCGGCGGCTACTCGAAATCCAGGCGGAATTGCGCGAGAACAGCGAGGAAACCCGTTCCCATCTGCGCGAGACGGTGGCCACGCCCGACGAAGCCGATCGTGCCACCCAGGAAGAGGAACAGGTCCTCGAACAGCGCATCCGCGACCGCGAGCTGAAGCTGCTGCACAAGGTGGAGGCGGCGCTGCGCCGCATCGACGACGGCAGCTTCGGTTACTGCGAGGCGACCGGCGAGCCGATCGGGGTGGGGCGACTGCTGGCGCGACCGACCGCCACGCTCTGCATCGAGGAACAGGAGCGGCACGAGCGCGCCGAGCGCCTGTTCCGCTAGACCTCCGCGCGCCGCTGCGCCAGGCAGCCGTCAGGCCGGCCCCCTGGCGCAGCGCGCGGGCCTATACCACGCCGGCGCCGTGCGCCTGCTGGTCGGCCCAGTAGGACGAACGCACCATCGGGCCGCACGCGGCGTTCTTGAAGCCCATCGCCAGCGCCTCGCGCTCGAACATCGCGAAGGTGTCCGGGTGCACGTAGCGCAGCACCGGCAGATGACCGCCCGAGGGCTGCAGGTACTGCCCGATGGTGAGCATCTCCACGTCGTGGGCGCGCAGGTCGCGCATCACTTCGAGAATCTCCTCGTCGGTCTCGCCCAGCCCGACCATCAGCCCCGACTTGGTCGGCACCTCCGGGTGGCGGGCCTTGAATTCCTTGAGCAGGCGCAGCGACCAGGCGTACTCGGCGCCGGGCCGGGCCTGCCTGTAGAGGCGCGGCACGGTTTCCAGGTTGTGGTTCATCACGTCCGGCGGCGCCTGGTCGAAAATCTCCAGGGCGATTTCCATGCGCCCGCGAAAATCCGGCACCAGCACCTCGATGCGGGTCTTCGGCGACGCGTCGCGCGTGGCGCGGATGCAGTCCACGAAATGCTGGGCCCCGCCGTCGCGCAGGTCGTCGCGGTCGACGCTGGTGACCACCACGTAGTTGAGGCGCATCGCGGCGATGGTGCGCCCGAGTTCGGCCGGCTCGTCGGCATCGAGCGGCTCGGGGCGACCGTGGCCCACGTCGCAGAACGGGCAGCGCCGGGTACAGATGTCGCCCATGATCATGAAGGTCGCGGTGCCCTTGCCGAAACACTCATGGATGTTGGGGCACGACGCTTCCTCGCACACGGTGTGCAGCTTGTGGTCGCGCAGCGTCGCCTTGATCTCGTTGAAGCGCTCGGCTTCCTCGCCGGCGCCCAGCCGGATGCGGATCCAGTCGGGTTTCTTGAGGCGCTCGGCCGGGACGATCTTGATCGGGATGCGTGCGGTCTTGTCGGCGCCGCGCTGCTTGCGAACGGGGGTTTCCATGGCGGGTCTCTCTCTTTCTCTCTGTTGAGGCGGGGGGTAACCCGCGCGGTTCACGCCGGCGCGTCCGCGGCGGCGGTGGCCACCGGCGGCAACAGGCGCTGCAGATGCGCGAGCAGTCGCTCGCCCACCGCGTCTACACTCTCGGCGATGCCGAAATCCTTGAGCTGAATCGTCTTCAGGCCCTCGTAGCCGCATGGATTGATCCATGAAAACGGCGCAAGGTCCATGTCCACATTGAGCGACAGGCCATGATAGCTGCAGCCCTTGCGCACGCGCAGGCCCAGCGCGGCGATCTTGGCGGCGCCGATGTAGACGCCCGGTGCGCCGGCGTGGCGCTCGGCCGCGAGCCCGTAATCGGCCAGGCAGTCGATGACCGCCTGCTCCATCAGGAGCACCAGCTCACGCACCTTGAGGTGGCGGCGATGCAGGTCGATGAGCAGGTACACCACCAACTGGCCGGGGCCGTGATAGGTGATCTGGCCGCCGCGGTCGATCTTCACCAGCGCAATGCCGGCGTCGCGCAGCAGGTGCTCCGGCCGGCCGGCCTGCCCAAGCGTGTAGACGGGCGGGTGTTGCAGCAGCCAGATCTCGTCCGCGGTGGCGCTGTCGCGCGCATCGGTGAACGTGCGCATCGCCTGCCAGGTCGGCTCGTAGTCCACCCGGCCGAGGCGGCGCACCACGGCCTGGGCGCCCACTTCGCGCGGGGCGCGCGGCGCAGCCACGCCGACGCCTGCCGCCGGTGAAGGGGCGCGATCGAATGCGCCGCTCACGCGAAGTCCTCCGTCACAGCACGACCTTCACCAGCGGGTGCGAACTGAGCTCGCGGTACAGCTCATCGAGCTGCTGCTGCGACACCGCGCGGATGGTGCACGTGATGGCCAGGTAGTTGCCCTTGCGCGAGGGGCGCATCTCGACCGAGGCCGGGTCGAAGTCGGGCGCATGCCGCAGCACCACCTCCACCACGGCCTGGGCGAACGCATCGACCCGCGCCCCCATGATCTTGATCGGGAACTCGCAGGGAAACTCGAGCAGCGTCGGACGGGCCGGCTCAGACACCGCGCATCACCGTGTTCTTGAAGTCCTGGTACCAGGCGTACATCTGGCGCCCCACCGGGCCCGGCGTGCCGTCGCCCACCGGGAGGCCGTCGAGGGTCGTAATGGCGAGCACTTCCTTGGTCGAGGAGGTCATCCACAGCTCGTCGGCGGCGCGCACCTCGTCTTCCGGGATCTCGCGCACCTCGTGTGCCAGGCCGTGGCGGGCGGCCAGCTCGAGCACCACGTCGTAGGTGATGCCGGGCAGCATGAAGTGGCTCTTGGGCGGCGCGAGCAGCACCCCGTCCTTCACCACGAGGATGTTGGAGGCCGCCCCTTCGGTCAGGAAGCCGTCGCGAAACAGCACCGTCTCGGCGCACCCGTGGTCGACGGCCTGCTGGCGCAGCAGGCAGTTGGCGAGCAGCGCGATCGTCTTCAGATCGCAGCGCAGCCAGCGAAAGTCGGCGGCCGATACCGCGGCCACCCCGGCGGCGAGCTGGGCGGGAGCGGTCGTGACCAGTTCGTCGCTCATCAGGAACACGGTCGGACGCGTCACCGCGGGGAAAGCGTGGTTGCGCTTGTCGTCCGCCCCGCGCGAAACCTGCAGGTATACCGATTGATCGTGCCACGGATTGCGTTCGACGATGTCGCTCACGATGGCCAGCCAGCCGCCGGGTTCGTGCGGATTCGGGAGCCGGATCGCCTCCAGCGTATGGGCGAGGCGTTCGATGTGCTCGTGCAGGCGGAAGGGCCGGCGCGAATAGACCGGGATCACCTCGTAGGCCCCGTCGCCGAACAGGAAGCCGCGGTCCATGGGCGAGATGCGCGCTTCGGCGAGCGGCTGAAACTGGCCGTTCAGGTAGCAGATGCTCATGGGGCTCTCCGCGCCGCGCTCACAGGCTCTTGATCCACAGCAGCAGGGCGTCCCACAAGCGACCGAAGAAACCGGCCATGGGCACCGGCTCGAGCGCCACCACGGGATATTCGCCGAGTGCCTTGCCGTCCAGCGCGAGCCGCAGCGTGCCCACCGGCTGCCCCTTCTGGATCGGGGCCATCACCGGTTGCTGGCTCACCAGCGCAACCTCGATCTTTTCCGACTGGCCCTTGGGGAGCGACATCACGAAGTCGTCGGCGAAACCGACCGGCAGGTCGTTGGCGGTGCCTTTCCACACGCGAAAGCGCGAAAGCTCCTGGCCCGCCGCATACAGGCGCACGGTGTCGTAGAACTGGAAGCCGAAGTTCAGCAGCTTGAGCGACTCCTGCGCCCGAACGGTGTCCGAATCGGTGCCGAGCACCACCGAGATGAGCCGCCGCGAGCCGCGCTGGGCGGAGGCGATGAGGCAGAATCCGGCATTCGCGGTATGGCCGGTCTTGAGCCCGTCGACGGTGGCGTCCATCCACAGCAGGCGGTTGCGGTTGGGCTGGGTGATCTTGTTGTAGGTGTACTCCTTCTCCGAGTAGAAGCGGTAGAACTCGGGAAAATCGCGCACGATGGCCGCCGCCAGCAGCGACAGGTCGCGCGCCGTGGTGTAGAGCTGGTCGTCGGGCAGGCCGGAAGCGTTGGTGAAATTGCTGTTGGTCATCCCGAGGCGCTGCGCCTCGCGGTTCATCAGGTGGGCGAACGCCTCTTCCGAGCCGGCGATGAGCTCGGCCAGCGCCACGCACGCGTCATTGCCCGACTGGATGATCATGCCGCGCAGCAGTTCATCCACGGTCACCGGCGTCCTGGGCTCGATGAACATGCGCGAGCCGATCATGCGCCACGCCTTCTCCGACACGTTGACGGGCTGCTCGAGGGTGATGGTGCCGCTCTTGAGCGCGGAAAAGGCGAGGTAGGCCGTCATCAGCTTGGTGAGCGAGGCGGGCTCGATACGCGCGTCGGGCTCGTGCGAAGCGAGCACCTGGCCGGTGCCGTGATCGAGGAGCACCCACGACCGGGCGGCGAGGGCGGGCGCCGGCACGGACTGGGCGGAAGCCGAAAGTGCGAGCAAGGCGAACAGCAGGGCAGTGAAAAAACGCATGGGGGTGTGAAGCCGGAGAATTGGAAGGGAGGCGGAGTGGGGCGGTCGATTATAGGTCGCTAGCGGAGCGCTGACCACGCTTTGCAAGCTCGCCGCGCCGCGCGAATTCGCAACAAAGCTTATCCTGGAGCCGGCCGTGGGCGCCCATCCGACCTCCGGCCACGGCCGCCCCGGGGACGCCTCTCACCACTTCAGCGCAGCACGACGAAGGGACGCAGCTTCAGCACCTGGGCGATACGCTCGGCCTCGGCACGGGCTTCGTCGGTGGTGGCGTAGG
>Ga0214472_10009178_pt1 | contig 10314 bp, 5 predicted proteins | sample RVTome_6_FD_207662 | JGI IMG/M metagenome (GOLD analysis project Ga0214472, IMG submission 207662) | Soil microbial communities from uranium-contaminated site in the Upper Colorado River Basin, Wyoming, United States - RVT140D175 | ecosystem: Environmental > Terrestrial > Soil > Contaminated >...
TGGGCAGCGGTCCGGCGCAAGGGCGCTATCACGGGCGCACGCGAAGGCGATCCGTGTGCGGCATGCAGCAGCATAGGCTTACTATGGGTCCGAACGGCGTGCAAATCCATACCGGGCCGAGGGCATCGGGATCGGATCCAGCGTGCGGTAACGGGTCGATGTGACTGCCGCCTTGCCCCGCGGTGACCTTCCGATAGGCGTGGCTACCTGCCGCACAAGCCACACCCTAAAGCGCGGCGCCAAGGGCGCTTCGGTCGTGGTCGGCGCGTGCCCGGCAGAAAAAAAAGAGCCCCGGACCTGCCGGGGCTTAATGGCCGAAACCGGACGCTGACGCGGATGGCTACGCGGCTCTCTTGGATGCCTTGGTGGCGATCGACGCTTCGTTCACCGTGCGCTGCAGCGCACTGGCGGCTGCAGCGAGATTGGTCTCGGTGACTTCACGGGCGGTTCGGATCAAGTTCTCGAACGTCGTGTTGGCCGTGTTGAGGGCGGTTTTCATTGCCGCCACGATATCGGCCGAACCCGCCGGCCCCGACTTGGCCAGGCTGTCGAGCAGCGCATGCAGCGAATCGGTCATCTCGCTCATCCGCTTGGCGCTCATCTGGGTCACATCGGCCTGCGACTTGAGGCACACGTCGTTGACGCTGCGGACGTACTCGGCGGCCTTCTCCAGGCCTTGTCCCTGCATGCTCACGCGGTTGGCGATCTGATCCCGCAGTCCTTCGCCCAGCAGTGGCGCCGAACTGGTCGATGCAAACGCGAACAGCGACCGGGCCGCGTCGATGTTGAGGGTGGTCAAGCGCTCCGAGGCGTTCAGGACGATCTCCGCGAACGACTGGAGCGTCACGATATTGGCATTGGCGGCGTCAGTCAGGTTTTGCACGGAAGGAAGCGTGTTCATGTCGAATTGGTCCTTTGCGAAGTAAGCGGACGGTCCCGCCCGGGATTTTGGCCCGGTGCTGAACGATCCTTGGGATGGGTGCCCTGCGGCGAGTCACCTTGGGTCGCGCCGCGTCTGTATCGCCGCCCCCGTTTGCAGTGCTCAGGCCTTAACGGGCAAATCAGGTGAGGTACAGGGTGGGAGCAATGCTAAGTGACGCGCCATTCCGGCGACATCCTGCAGACTGTGTGTTCTTCCTACCGTGGGCCGGGTAGGACAGTGGCGGCCACCGGAGCAACGCACACGAGCGCACGCATTGCCCGCCTCGCGTGCCGGTACGGCGTTACAGATTCGAACAATCGCGATAGGCGACCGGTGGCCGGAGCACCATGCGGTCGCGCGCTTCCTGTGAAAGTGCGATATCGCTGTCAAGCGGGCGCTGCTATCTCGCGCCGGGTCAGGTCGATACCGAGGTGAGTCCGCTGCGGATCGCGTATTTGGTGAGTTCGGCTACGCTGTGCAGGTCGAGCTTGCGCATGATGTTGCGCCGATGGACTTCCACCGTCGATGGCGCAAGATGCAGACGGTCGGCGATGCGGGTGGACGTGTAGCCTTCGGCGATCAACTGCAGCACCTGCCGCTCGCGGGCCGTAATGCGCGGGGCGGTGGCATCGCGCGGCGTATTGTCGAGCAGTGCGTTGGTCACCGTCGCGGCGACGTCCGGACACAGGTAGGTGCGGCCCAGCTTCACGGTGTGAATCGCGCGCAGCAGTTCGTCGCCAGCTTCCGCCTTGGTGACGTAGCCGGTCGCCCCCGCGTTGAGCAGGTCCAGCACGAACTGGCGGTCGGAGAATGCCGATAGTCCGATCACCTTGATGTTGGGCCGGATCGCCAGCAAGCGCCGCGTGGCTTCGATGCCGTTCATGCCCGGCATCCCGATGTCGATGCACACGACGTCGAGCGCCTGAGTGCCCACGATGTCGAGCAGCTCGTCGCCATTGCTGGCTTCGGCCACGACTTTCATGCCCGGCTCCTTCTCGAGCATGGCCCGTAGGGCTTGGCGGAACATCTGGTGGTCGTCGGCAAGGACAATGCGCGTCATGATTTTTCCGGGGCGTGGGTTGGCCGAGGTCGGATCCAGGAGGGGTGCAGTATGGCTGTGATCAGGCAGTGTAAGCACTTTCAGCCTCGCTCGATATGTAAATTGGTGTAATGGATACCCGGGTCAGGGTAATCAATCACGCTGAGGGACCGTCGCTGCGGAAACCGCGGTCATGAACCGCTCCGCGTATCGGCTGCGTCCGCGTATTGGCGCGCTTTTCGAACATGACCCTGATTTCCGTCCCCTTTCCCGGGCATGACCGCAAGTCGAAGTGCCCGCCGGCAAATTCGGCACGTTCCTTCATGGTAATGAGTCCCAAGCCGGGCGCCGATCCGGCCTCTCCCAGCGAATCCGGCTCGAACCCGACCCCGTCGTCGGAAATCGTCAGCGTCACGTCGTCGTCCGTGTCGGCGAGGCGAATGCGGATGTTTCTCGCCAGCGCGTGTTTCGAGCAGTTCGTCAGCGCTTCCTGCGTGATGCGGAACAGCAGCGACTGCACGTTCGGCAACAATTCCGCCCGGAAATCCTCGTGATCGATCACGACCGTGATCCCCGTGCGCCGGCCGAACGGCTCGGCATACTCGTGCAAGGCGGGGATCAGCCCGGCGTAGTCGAGCGTGGCGGGGCGCAAGTTGGTGCAGATGTCGCGGATGCCTTCGGTCGTGTCGTGCAGGAGCGCATGCGCATCGTCGAGCAGGGGTTCCACCTCGGCCATGACGGGCGGGGGCAGGGCGCTCGCGAGATTCGAGAAGGTGATGCGCAGCGCGGCGAGATTGGGGCTCGCGTGGTCATGGAGTTCGCCGGCGAGCTGACGCCGTTCGTTTTCCTGCACGTCGACCAGGTGGCGGGACAACTCGGCCAGGCGCGCCACGTAGGCTGCCCGCTCGCTTTCCAGTTGTTTGCGATGGGTGTTGTCCGCCAGCACGGTGCGGGCCGCGATAAATGTCCCGTTGGTGTTGAAGAGGGCAGTGGAGCTGGCCAGCACGGGCAAGGTCGAGCCGTCCTTGCGAAGCAGGTCGAGTTCCAGTGTGCGGGAAACCCCGCCGCCCTTGAGCTGACGGAAGTCGTTTTCGAACAGGATGCGGCTTTCCGGCGTCAGGATGTCCATCGCGGTCAGGCGACCGAATACCTCTGCGCGGCCATATCCGAGCCACTGCAGTTCGGTGTCGTTGATGCGGATGATGCGAGCGTCGGCGTCGAGCGAGTGATAGCCGCAGGGCGCATTCTGGTACAGGTCCTCGACTTCCTCGGTGCGCCGGATGAGTTCGCGTTCGGCGAGCTTGCGTTCGGTGATGTCCTGAACCGTGCCATACAGCTTCGCTACCCGTCCCGACGATGATTCGACCGGTACGATGAGGGTCGCGTGGTAGCGCAGGCGCCCGGACGGCAGGATGACGACCTGCTCGAGCTCGCTGCGTTCGCCGGTATCGATCACGTGCCAGAAACAATCGCGCGTCTCATCGAGCGATTCGGGCGTGAAATAGGCGAGGGCCTCGTTCAGATCCGGGGCGCCCAGTTCGACGCGGCGCTCGAATAGCCGGAACAACTGCGTGGACCAGGTCATCTTGCCGGTGTCGCGATCGAGTTCCCAGTCGCCCATCTTGCTGACCGCCTGTGCTTCCTGCAGGCGCGCCTCGCTCGCGCGCAGGGCGGCGTCGGTCTGTCGGCGCAGGTTCTCGCGATCGAAGAAATCGAGGGCGAAGGACACGCTGTCGGCCATGTCCTGGAGGAGCTGGACCGCTTCCCCGTCGAAAAAATTCTCGTCGTGCCCGTACACGGTGAAGGTGCCGAACGGTTCGCCGCCGCGCCGCAGCGGCAGCGAGATGGCACACTCCAGGCCGTGCACCACGGCAGCCCCGCTGCAACTGCAGCCGTCGCGCGGCGCCAGGTACGGGTCCGTCAACAGATCGCGGCACTGGCACACGCGCTGCTCCCGGTAGGCCCGGCCGGTGGGGCCGCGGCCCGCGGGCGTGTCCTCGCGCGTGCTCACCACGATGTCGTCGAGAAAGCCGACAGCGGGCCCCGCCGCCTCGACCGGCACGATGCGCTCGACTTCCGGGTCCGCGACGCCGATCCAGGCCAGGCGGAAACCTCCATACTCCACCCCCGCATTGCAGACCGCGCGATACACATCCTCCGGCGTGTCGCCGCGCACGATGGCCTTGTTGGTCTCGGAGATCGCGGCATACAGGCGCGACAGCTTCAGCACCCGGGCGGTCGCCTGCTTGCGCTCGGTGATGTCGAGGAGCTGGGAAATGACGTACGGCGCCGATCCGGTTTCGTTCGTCACCAAGGTCCGGCTCACCAGCGTCCAGACCGTGCGTCCATCCTTGCGAATCGCGCGTTGTTCGAGCTCGTAGCTGGGGATTTCGCCATCGATCAGCCGGCGAAACAGGGCCGCTTCGCGCTCGACGTCTTCCGGGTGCGTGAGTTGCGACAGTGTCATGGCGAGCAGTTCCGGCTTGCCGTAGCCGAACAGCTCGCACAGCGCAGGATTGACGCCCAGGATCAAACCCGTCGCATCGACGAGTTCCATGCCGATCGGGGCATGCGAAAAGGCCTGCTGGAAGCGCTGCTCGCTGTCGCGCAGGGCTAGCTCGGCACACTTGCGCTCGGTAATGTCCTGCGCAATCCCGCGCAGCCGGGCCACCCGGCCGTCCCGGTCGGTCTCGGGCTCGCCCCGTGTCGTGATCCACAGGTGTTCGCCACCGGCCAGCACCAACTCGACATCGAGTTGAAACGGTTCCGCGGTGCGGATCGCGCGCTGCAAGGCCGCTTCCACCGCAGGCCAGCTGTCCGCGGCGAACAGCGTCGCGCCGTCGCGTTCAATGTGGGCGAGCTGGTCGGGCCGATAACCGGCGAGTTCCCATATCTCGTCCGGCCAGCGCACCTCGCCACCGTCAACCGGCAGCTCCCAATGGGTGAGCCGGGCGAGCACCTGCGCGTTGGCCAAGTCCTCGGTGCGCCGGAACAGCGCCTGCTTGGTCTGTCTCGCTTCGGTCACGTCCAGCACCAGGCCGCCCAGCCAGATGGACTGGCGGCTGCCGCGGTCGATCGGAAAACACGACACCGTCCAGTGGCGCCTCGTGCCCGCCATTGCCGGACGCTCTCCGGAAAGATCCAGGGTGCAGGGCGCCGTGCGGCCTTCCAGAAACGCGCGGTAGCTGGTCTCGATCGCCCTTGCGAACGGCGAGTCGACCGCGTCGACCGAACGGCCCAGATGCTCGTCGACCGGGATACCGTGGATTGCCGCCAGCGGTTCATTGACCCGGCGGTATCGCAACTTGTGGTCGAGTACGAAAAGCCCGGCCGGGGCCGAATCGAAAAAGGCCTTGAGCTGCTGTTCGCGTTCCAGGCGGGCCCGTTCCGCGCGTGCTACGTCGGTGGTCTCGCTGACCGCCGCAATGGCCCCGATGACCCGCCCGTCGTCGCCCAGACACGGGTAGAGGTCGAGGGTCCATTGCCGGTCTATTTCCGCGCTCTGCGCAGTCCTGCCGCGCAGGATCATGCCGTGGACTTCCTCGCCACCTTCGAGCATGGCCTGGTACAAGACCTCCAGGCTGTCGGCCAGATCCGGCAGGATCTCGCGCAAGCTTCGTCCGACGTGCGCCTGGGGCGGGATCCTGTTCATGTCCGCCAGGCGCTGGTTCACATGAATGAATCGAAAACCGCAGTCGACCAGCGCCAGGCCAATGGGCGCGCGTTGATAGATCTGCGCCATCGCCGCGAGTTGCCGTTGCATCGCGTCGGCGTCGTCCGGCGCCGGCTGCAGCCGGTCGCGGGCGGGCGCAAGGAGGACGTCCGGCTCGACGCGGCCCTCCACCGCGACATAGAGCACACCGGAGGCGGCGTGTCCCGAGTGGTCCACGACCGGTTTGAAGCTGAGTTCGACACGTTGGCCCGCTCCTCCACCGGTCAGCCGCCCGCCCTTGCCGTGTGCCGCGGCGGCGACCGCCCGCCGGATCTGCTCGCGGCTCAGCCCGACCGCCTCCCACCAGCGTCCGGACCAGAAGACCTGGCCGATCAATTCAACGCGCGGCGCCGCGCACAAGCTCGCGAGGCTGCGGTTTGCGCGCACGACGAGGCCCTCTTCATCGAGCAGCCCAAGCAGGTGCTCGACGTTGTCGACCAGCAGCGCATCGAGGTAGTCGGGCTGGTCGATGAGCACTGCTTCGTTCTGGCTCATGAGGGCCTCATCGCATGTGCACTTCGCAAGTGCCGATGCACAGCCGCGCCCTCGGCGCGCCTACGTCCGGGAAAATGCGGTGAGAGCGCCCTGGTCGGGCAATGCCGGGATGGTGCGTTCCAGTTCCATTCTAGTTCAGCGCTGCGCTCGCCCGTGGTCGCTACCGGACAAGGACGCCACCGGTGCCGCGCCCCACGGGCCATCCGGATTGGAGTGGTTGCCGCCGCAAGCGCGGGCCGCGCCGGTGACGGCGGGCCGCGGTGTACGGCAGTGGAGATCAGATCACGCCCGGCGCATTTCCGCATCATCAGGAGCCCGGGCGCGGGCGGTACGACGCGTTTCCCGCGCCGGCTTCGGTTTGCGTTGCTGTGCGCCGACCGTGACGGACAATACCCGGTAGCCGTTGCGCAACATGTCGCGTTCTTCGGTCGTGCCCTGGAGTTCGTGTTTGAGCTGGCGCACTTCCGACCGCAAGGCGTCGATCTCGGCAAGCAGTCCGAATTGTTCGCTCTGCAGCCGTATGCACGCATAAAGAAGGGGTGTTGAAATGCCATCTGACCGGGCGGGGCTGCCGCCCGATGACCTGTGCCAACCAGACTCGCGAAACGTCTCGATCTTCAGTGATTCCGCGTACCGCGTACCATGCATGGATGTCTCCTCCACGTCCTACATTACCAGGGCGTCGTTGTATTTTAATGCGCCCGACATTTATTTATTTGTGATTACGCGTCATGCGAACGGCAAATTGCGCCATGCGCGGTGTCAAGCGTCAATGCATGCGCGTTCTTATTGGCCGCAATAATACGCAGGGCCAAAAGCCTCAGGAATACCGGGAATCGTCTATATTGGCTACGCGCCATCCCGGGCGCGACGATGTCGCCGGCACGGCATATCGGCCCGCTTCGGGGGCGCGGCCGGATGCGTCCGAGGCCGCCGCCGCGGCGCTTGCGGCGGGCGGGCGGGCAATAAGCTTCCGCGCAGGACGTGGATGGAAAGCGTCTCGCAGCAGGAAGACCGCCTTGCGCCGGATGGGCGTCGTCGGGCTGCGCGCGCGCGGCGCGCAGAAATCATTCGGCGCAATGTGTCGCTGCGCTTATAGCGCCTACGGTTTGCAACGCGTTCAGCCCTCGTCGAGGAGCCGGCGGGCGGGGCGCAACAGGTAGCGGGCGGGGTCGAGCGCGTCCACCAGGTCGCGCTCGAGCGGCAGGGCTTCGCCCGATAGCTGCGAGGCGAGCAGTTCGGCCACCAGGCTCGCCCACACCAGGCCGCGTGCGCCGAAGCCGGACAACGCGTACAGGCCCGGCTCGCGGGGAATGTCCGCGAGCGGCGTGGCGCGGGCGACGCACGTGACCGAGGGTAGCGCGCCCACCATCGGCAGGCGGTCGGGGGACGCGGGACGGAAGCCGACCCGCCCGCTCAGCGCAGAGCCGTCAAGCTGCGCGCCGTAGCCGGGCAGGATGAAATCGAGCTTGGCGAGGTTCTCGCGGTGATCGGCGGCGCGCAGCGCCGGCTCGTCGTCATCCACCGCAAAGGTCGCCCCGGCGCAGCGCATTCCGTCGATGGCCGGGCTCACGTAGCCCAGGCGGCACACCACGACGTTGGGCGCGCTGCCCGCGGCGGCCGGCAGGTGGGTGACCTGGCCGCGCGCGCTGGATATCGGCAGCGTCGTCGCCTGGGGTAGCGCGCGGATGCCGACGCCATTGGCCAGGATGGCAACGGGCGCGCAGGCGATCGGCACGCCCTCCACATCGAAGGCGGTCCATCCGTCGCCGTTCGCCTCGAGCCGCTGCATGGTGCGCCCGAAGTGGCAATGGATGCGGTCGGGATAGGCGGCGAGATTGGCGGCGCACAGCCCGGGCGGGTGAACCCATCCGCTGCCGGGAAACCACCAGCCGCCCTCGGCGAGCGGCCAGCCTGCCAGCGCGGAGGCTTCGTCGCGCTCGACGAAGCGCAGATACTCGGCGGGCGGCACCTGCGCTTCGACGACCTGCCGCTGTTTGTCGGCGTGCCGCGGGTCGCGCGCGAGGTGCAGGACGCCACACGCGTCCCAGCGCACCGCGTGTCCCTGCTCGGCGAGCCGCTGCAAGTGGCGGATGCCGTATAGGGTGCCGGCGCGCGTGAGGCGCGCGAGGCGGTTGTCGTCGAGACTCGGCAGCGGACGCAGCACGCCGGCGAGATTGCCCGAGGCGCCCTGGCCGGGGGCTGCGGCGCCGTCGACCACCTCCACCTGCCAGCCGCGCTCGGCCAGGCGATGGGCGAGGCTGCTGCCGGCAAGCCCCGCGCCGATCACCAGCGCACGGGGCGCGCCAGGCGTCTCCGGCGCAAGCTCGCAGGCGGGGAAGCGCCCCCTGAGCATCTCGCGCTTGCCGGCGAAGCCAGCCGTCTTGGTGCATTCGAAGCCCGCGGTGGCGAGCGCCCGGCGCACCGGCCCCGAAACCGACCAGGTGGCGAGCGTGGCGCCCGGTGCGGCGAGCCGGCCCAGTTCCTGGAGGAGGGCGGCCGACCACAGCGCGGGATTGCGTGCCGGCGAAAAACCGTCGAGGAAGAACGCGTCGGCGCGGCACGTGAGCTTCGGCACGAGGGTGGGCGCGTCACCGAACAGCAGCGTCAGCACGACCTGCCCGCCGTCAAGGTGCAGGCGATGCATGCCGGGCGTGAGGGGGGGCCAGCGCATCTGCAGCTCGCCCGCAAGGGGCGCGAGCTCGGGCCAGCGCGTCTGCAGGACGGCCAGATCGGCCGGCGCGAAGGGATGCAGTTCGGTCGATACGAAATGCAGCCGCGCGCAGCGCTGCGCGTCGGCGCGCCACGCGTCCCAGGTGGCGAGAAAGTTCAGACCGAGCCCGAAGCCCGTTTCCAGGATCGTGAACCGGGCGCGTCCGCGCCAGCGTTGCGGCAGCTCGTTGCCACCGAGAAACACGAAGCGCGCCTGCTCCAGCCCGCCGTCGCGCGCATGGTAGATGTCGCCGAAACGCTCGCAATAGGGGATCCCGTCGTCGGTGAAGGCGACTCGGGCGGGCAGGAGGGACGTCACGGCGGCCGTCACGGCTCGGCAGGGTTCGGGCGCCGCGTGGCACCCGACCGGGTCTCGTTTCCGGTTATTCCGTCCGCATTTGCGGGAACAGGATCACGTCGCGGATGCTCGGGCTGTCGGTGAGCAGCATCACCAGCCGGTCGATGCCGATCCCGCAGCCGCCGGTCGGGGGCAGGCCGTATTCGAGGGCGCGGATGTAGTCGGCGTCGTAGAACATCGCTTCCTCGTCGCCCGCTTCCTTCGCCTGGACCTGTTCGAGGAAGCGCGCCGCCTGGTCTTCCGGGTCGTTCAACTCGGAAAAGCCGTTGGCGATCTCGCGCCCGACGATGAACAGTTCGAACCGCTCGGTGATCTCCGGGTTGGCGTCGTTGCGCCGCGCAAGCGGCGAGACTTCGGCCGGGTAGTCGATGATGAAGGTCGGGTCCCACAGTTCCGCCTCGGTGGTCTCCTCGAACAGCATCAGCTGCAGGCTGCCGAGCCCCGCGCCGGGCCGCGCCTCGGCCTTCAGGTCGGCCAGCTTGGCACGCAGCCACGCCGCGTCGTTCAACTGGGCGATGGAAAACCCGGGGTGGAACTGGTGGATCGCCTCGACGATGGTGAGTCGCGCGAAGGGCTTCGACAGGTCGAGCTCGCGCCCCTGGTACACGAAGGTCTCGGTGCCCAGCGCCTCGCGCGCGGCCTGGCGCAGCAGCCCTTCGGTGAAGTTCATCAGGCTCTGATAGTTCGCGTACGCCTCGTAGAACTCCATCATGGTGAACTCGGGGTTGTGGCGTGGGCTCAACCCCTCGTTGCGGAAGTTGCGATTGACCTCGAACACCTTCTCGAAGCCGCCCACCACCAGGCGCTTGAGATAGAGCTCGGGCGCGATGCGCAGGAACAGTTCCATGTCGAGCGCGTTGTGGTGGGTGGTGAACGGCTTGGCCGCGGCGCCCCCGGGGATGGGGTGCATCATCGGCGTTTCCACCTCCAGGAAGCCGTGATGGACCATGTAGTTGCGGATCGACTGCACCATGCGGCTGCGCGCCACGAAAGTGAAGCGGGTCTGCTCGCTCATGATCAGGTCGACGTAGCGCTGGCGGTACTTCTGCTCGACGTCCGTGAGGCCGTGGAACTTG
>Ga0214472_10009181_pt1 | contig 10310 bp, 8 predicted proteins | sample RVTome_6_FD_207662 | JGI IMG/M metagenome (GOLD analysis project Ga0214472, IMG submission 207662) | Soil microbial communities from uranium-contaminated site in the Upper Colorado River Basin, Wyoming, United States - RVT140D175 | ecosystem: Environmental > Terrestrial > Soil > Contaminated >...
GGCAGCCGCCCCCTCGCTGCCACCGCTCACCGGGGCATCCAGCCAGTCGAGGTCCCGTTCGGACAGAGTGGCAGCCAGCTGCCGGGTCGCCTGGGGGCTGATAGTGCTCAAATCGACCAGCAGGCCGCCAGCGCCCATGCTGGCGGCCAAACCTCCTTCACCAACCGTGATCGATTCGACCGCGGCAGTGTCGGACACGCACAGCATGACCAAGCTGCAGACCGCCCCCAACGCGCCCAACGAGCCGACTGCCTGTGCACCCGCAGCCGCCAGCAGCTCGGCTCTGGTCGGGTCGCGGTTCCAAACAGCCACCGCGTGGCCGGCCGAAAGCAAATTGCGCACCATGCCAGTCCCCATGACACCCAACCCTACGAACCCTATGCGTTCTGACACGTTGCCTCCTGGCGTGAAACATGCGCGTAGCCTGTTGTATATTCACGATGAAATGGTATGGGTAGAATGAGCTCTATGGTGGCTATGCGCAACAGCCGAACCAATAGGTAGTCGCGCGGGGCAAAGCACGACGGGACGAATACGAAAAGGAACGAGCGCGGGGCTAGCCGTGGGGCTTGGCGCCGAGCTTGGCGCCGAGCTTGGCGTCCGTGAACTGGCCCTGCTCCCAGCAGGCGACGAACGCTTCAACCATGCGGGCGTCGTAGAGTCGGCCCGCCTCCGACACGATCGTCTCATAGGCCAACGTGATGGGCAAGGCCTTGCGGTAAGGCCGGTCGGAAGTCATGGCGTCGAAGGTGTCGGCAACCGCCAACAAGCGGGCTTCCTCAGGGATTTCTTCAGCACGCATCCCCGTGGGGTAACCGGATCCGTCCCAACGCTCGTGATGATAGAGGACAATCGGAATGGCGGGCGCCAGGTATGGGATCCCCTCAATCATGCGGGCACCAACCACCGGATGCTCACGCATTTCATCCCATTCCTCGCGGCCCAGCGGACCGGTCTTGGTGAGGATCGATTCGCGGACGGCAATTTTGCCGATGTCGTGCAGGATAGCCCCAAACTCAAGTTTTGATTTGCGGGCGGCGGGCCAGTCCAGTTCTTTCGCCATCGCCTGGCTGTAAGCACTCACCCGCTCCACGTGGTCGCGTGTGTAGAAATCGCGTGCCTCGATGGCATTGGCCAAGGCCAACAGGCTCGCCTTGTAGGCTGCCTGCAGTTGGACAAGTTTGAGTTCATCCGTCCGCTCAATCCTGGCTCGAACCGCCAACAACAGCTCCTGGCTGGTGATCGGCTTGGTTATGTAGTCGTCGGCGCCAAGCGATTTGCCGGCAAAGATGTCCTCACGCGTGCCCCGCGCGGTCAGGAAGATAAACGGAATGCCCGCACCGTCCGGCCGCCGCCGAACCTCCTCAAACAGCTTGATGCCATCCATCACCGGCATCGAGATATCAGACAATATCAAGGTCGGTGAGAAGTCGACCAGCTCCTCGAGCGCCAACTCGCCATTCGATGCAGTCCGCACTCGGTAGCCGGCACCTTCCAGAATGTCCCGCAGCGCGATCAGCATCGCCGGGTCATCCTCGACCACGAGCAGCGAATGTCCATCCCGCGCAAGTGCCTGTAGTCCGTTCGTCATGTTCATCCCGTTTTCATGTGGTTCACGCCATCCATTATGCCGACCAGCGTTGGCAGATGCAACTCACTCGCTGCTCCCAAATGCCGGCTGCTGGTCCTTCGCTTGCAGTGCGGCGTGGGCGCCCCGCCAAGGACGCTTGTGGTCCTTGCCAGTCCGCCTGGCAGCGCCGGTCAAGACTGGCCCCAGGGCAGCCGCCGCCTGGCCCGCCTTCACCAGATCGCCGGTCTTTAACGCCTGGGACAGGTCCAGGTCCGTCCGTGCTGCCCAGCGCCAATCGTGGCGGAAGCGGTCGGCTTTGACCCAGTAGGCGCGACGCTCCCACGCCGCCGCGCTCTCCTCAACGCTCTCGTTGATCTGGCGCAACGCCAGCACAAGGTAAGCGAACAGGTCGAGCTGTTCGGACTGATCCGGATCGGCCGCCGCCGCGTAGCGTACAGCTGCCGACATCTCGGCCATCAGTTTGCGCCTACGGTTGGCGCCGGTCTCGGTCCGGAAGACACGACCCACAGGTGCACCACCCCGTCTCCATCATTGCTACCGTCCGGATTATAGCTTGCCACTGGCGGCAGGTCGCCGTGCTAGAATGCGCCTGGGACGACTTATGATTGAACTTTCGCGACTGGCCCGCTGGGCCGGCACGCTGTCACTGATCGCTGTGTCATTGGCCGCCGGCTTCGCCGGCGGTTTCACCGCGGCCAGGGTTGAATTACGTTCAGCGCTCGAGGCGACCGATCTGCTGCGCGAGGCCCTCGGCCTGCTCGAGCGCAACCACTTCAATGGGCTGCCCGACACGCTGCGCCTGCAGCGCGGCATGATTCGAGGCTTGGTGGGCTCGCTTGGCGACCCCTACACGACGTATCAATCACCATCCCAGGATGAACTCGAGAGCCAAACTCTGCAGGGAGCCTATGGAGGCATCGGCGCCCTGCTCCAACCTGTCGAAGGCGGTTATGTCCTGGTCCCCTACCCGGACGGCCCGGCCTGGCGCGCCGGCGTGTTGGAGGGGGACCATCTGCTCCAGATCGACGACTTCCGCCTGGGCGCGGACGAGTTGCTGGCCGACATCTCGGCTGCCTTGCGGGGTGAACCCGGTACGTACGTCACCATCCGCATTGCCCGCGGCGCCCAGCCGGACGAGCAGACCTTCGAAATCGAGCGTCAGATCATACCCCTGCCTTCGGTCACTGTCTTCCACCACCCGCAGGCCGACGGCGTGACCGTGGTGGCTGTAACAAATTTCTCTCAATCGACCCCGGAAGAGATTCGACAGGGCCTGCTGGATCCCGCCAATCAGCACACCACGGTCTGGATCCTCGACCTGCGCAACAACCCGGGCGGCCTGCTCGACGCCGCCATTGAAACGGCGGATTTGTTCCTGACGGACGGCTTGATTCTGACTGAGTGGTCTCGCGAAGGCGTTGTAAGTGAACACCGGGCCCAGGCTTCAGCAGACGATTTCGGGGCCCCGCTAGTGGTCCTGATCAATGGGGGGACCGCCAGCGCGGCCGAAGTGGTGGCCGGGGCCCTGGGTGATAATCAACGGGCACCCCTCTTCGGCCAGAGCACCTACGGCAAGGGCTCCGTGCAGTCCATTTATGGGCTTTCGGACGGTTCGAACCTGCATATCACGACCGCCCGTTGGTTCACACCGGGCGGCCGGCAACTTGACGACATTGGATTGACACCGACCGTGCTGGTTGAGCCGGATCCGGCCCTTCCAGACCCGATCATGAGCCGAGCCATCGACTGGCTGCAACAAAACGGCTGGCTGCCATGACGGAGGATGGGATCAAGGTTGTTGCCCGCAACCGCAAGGCCCAGCATGAATATTTCCTCGATGACCGGTTCGAAGCCGGATTGGTATTGCGCGGCACAGAGATCAAATCCATCCGCGCCGGCCAGGTGAGCCTACAGGAAGCCTATGTCGTGATGGAGGCGGGCGAGGCCTGGCTGCTGGGCGCCCACGTTGCCCCCTACGAACCGGCCAGCAGCGCCAATCACGACCCCACTCGCAAACGCAAACTGCTCCTGCACCGTCGTGAACTGGCCAAGATCCACCGGGAGATCCGCCAGAAAGGTTATACCCTTGTGCCCACCCGCATGTACCTGAAACAGGGCCGGGCCAAGCTCGAAATCGCCTTGGCCAAGGGAAAACGCAAGTACGACAAGCGCCGCCAGATCAAAGAACGGGAAGCCGAACGACAGGTCGAGCGCGCCCTCTCCCGCCGTCGCTAGCTAGGAGTCGCATAGCCTGGCGCCCTTTCCTGGCTACTTGCGAGTGGAGAACGGCAGCCTATCGTGGCTATGCGCATACGCTCCCCGCGCCTTTACGGGCCTGCCCAGTCGCGGTATACTCGTGATTGAGGGGATGAACGGTTTCGACGGGAGTGGAGGTTCGCGGACTGCAAGCCGAGAGGCGCCGACCTCGTTAACTCAGCGCAAAACACAAGTGCCACACGCACTGACTATGCGGCTCTGCCGCTCGCTGCCTAACCTCAGCGATCGCGCAAAGCTCGGCTCCCCAGGGAGCCCGTCCACCAGAAACGCTCCTCGACCGGTTCTGGCTGGACGACAGTAAGTCGAGGTGCCGTGTGGGACTGCCGTGGACCACACGTAAGACCAACGGCTAGCGAGCGGGAAGACCCTGTCGGTTGGGGGCCCGCAAGCGAAATCCAAATAGACCGACTACGCTTGTAGACGTTCGACGGACGAAGCTTTCGGACGCGGGTTCGAATCCCGCCATCTCCACCAAATGAAAACAGGGCGCCCGGTTGGGCGCCCTGTTCTTTCCTCCGACTGACTGGTCAACTTGGGTTATCGAGCCGAAATCCGTGACCACGAACGGTCACAACGTAGGAGTATGCTGGATCGACTTCGCCCAGGCGGTCCCGCAGTCGGCGGACCAGCGCGTCGATCGCCTGCTCTGAAACGCCCTCCTCCTCCGAATCGGGCCATACTCGGCGCACGATTTCGGTGCGGGAGACCACACGATTGGCGTTGTCGTAAAGCAGGGACAGCAACCGGTATTGGGCCGGCGACAGCGGCGGATCGACTTCCTGGTCAAGTACGAAGACACGGTGGGCCTCCGCATCCATCCGCAGCCGGCCCAGGCCCAACTCCGACGCTTCACTCATCGACAAAGGAACCGTGGCTTCGGTGCCAACAAATGTGAATTTGGCCGCCAGCGCAACCTGGATCACATCCCCATCCTGCAGCAGGACGGGCGCTTTGACCGGGGCGCCGTTGACATGGGTTCCGTTCTTGCTGCCCAGGTCTTCGACGAAGTAACCTTCTTCGGACCGCCACAGGCGCGCATGATGTCGCGAGACCTGCCGGTCGGCCACCACCATGTCGCAGTCGGCTCCGCGCCCGATCAACAGTTCTTCCGCCTGGAGCTGCCAGCGCTGGCCACGCAGTTCGCCGGTCTGCGAAATCAGAACCGGCTCATCGCTTACATTAACCACTCGGTTGCGCCCCACCTAGCATGGATGGTCACCCCGTCGGAGTATAATCCACCCGTCAGCCAGCCTTTGCACCTTCAGGGGGATCGGCTACCTCCCCCTGGCAATCGCCAACCGCAACCGCCCGTTCAAGGTGTTCGCATGTCCGAACCACTGGCCACCGATCAGCTACTGCGCGATCGGTACTCAATCAAAGAGACTATCGGTCAGGGCGGCATGGGCTCCATTTACCTGGGCGAGGATACGCGCCTGCCGGGCCGCCTATGCGCCATCAAGGAGATTCGCCAGGATCCAGCCATCCCGGCGGAACTTCGGGCCCAAAGCCGGGAGCAGTTCTACCGCGAAGCCTCCGTGCTCGCCCGGCTCGACCACCCCAACCTGCCCAAAGTCTCCGACTACTTTTCGGACGATGAACGCGATTACCTGGTGATGGATTATGTGCCTGGCCAGGACCTGAAACAACTGATGGACGCCGCCCGCCGGCAGGGTAAATTCCTGCCGGTCGACGAAGTGCTGCGTTGGGCCAGCCAGCTCATGGACGCCTTGGGCTTCCTTCACCGGCAGGATCCGCCGGTCATCCACCGCGACATCAAGCCGAGCAATCTCAAGCTAACGCCTGACGGCCTGCTCAAGCTGGTCGATTTTGGACTTGTCAAGCAGATGGTCCCAGACGAAGTCACAGTTACCGTCATCCAGGGCCGAGGCACCGCCCTCTACACGCCGCTCGAGCAGTACGGCGGCGACACGGGTCATACCGACGCCCGCAGCGATCTGTATGCCTTCGGTGCAACGCTGTACCACCTGCTGACCAACCGTCCGCCCCCCGAAGCCAAGCAGCGCTTCCTGCGGCCCAATGAGCTCACTCCACCTCGCGAAGTCAATCCGGCCATCCCGTCCGGCGTCGAGGAAGCCGTCTTGTGGGCGATGGAGCTGCACCCCGATGGCCGCCCACAGGACGTATCCGAGCTGCGGCAAGTTCTCGAAATCGGCCGCCGGGTGCCTCGCTCCGTTGAGCGCCGGTTTGAGACTGCCATCCGACAGGTTGCGGCAAATCGGGTCGATCGCGGCCTGGCACTGGCGGCGGCCCTACTGATCATCGTCGCCACCGTGGCCTCCATCTTCTAGCGGCGCCCTGAGCAAGGCGAGCCGGTAACCTGCGTACACCCCCAATCCAATCAATCCCCCGAGCAAACCGGCCAACAGGCCAGAGGCGTTGCCGAGCATGCCCATCACCCCACTGGCGCCCGGCAGCCCGAGCGCCAAGTAGTTGTAAACGACCAGTCCGCCCACGGCGGCCACCAGCGCGCAGCGTTGCTGGCTGCCAAGCCAGCGCTCGGATCGCCCTACGTATACGTAGCTGCCTCCGGCGACCAATCCGACGCCCAGCAGGCCTAGCACCAGGTCGAACCAGCCGATCCCGGCGCTTCCACCCGGAGCCGACGCCGATCCGCCGCCCCCTTCCGGGGTCGGCGTCAGCAGATCGGGCGTTTGTGTCGGCTCCACCGTTTCACTGGGAAACGGTGACGGTGCGATTACGGTTGGGAAGGCCGGCACGCCCTCCTGGACATTCAATTGGAGTACGTCGGATTGCAGCGCCGGATCACTCCGCGCCTGGATAATGAACAACCCCAGCCGGTCCAGCCGGAACGTGATTTCGGCAACACCATCATTGGTGACCGCCGAGATCGTCTGGCGGATGTTTTCCGTCTGCTGGAATACCTCGAATTCAACTGGCGTCTGGTCCGGCACAGTAAAACCATTGCTGTCGATGATGATTCCAGTCCGGATACGGACGAGGCTGCCCTGGGTGAACCCGCTTTCAACGTCGGGCGCCGGCGTGCCTTCACCAACGACTGGCTCGATCGACAAGCTGATCCGCTCGGCGGGGTCCGGCTGCAAGGCGCTGATCAGGTCATAGCCTATCCCGGGCACACTGACCGGCGAGGCCCCGGGTGCCGTCAACTCTTCGAAGAGCAGCCGCGCGGCGATATCAACGGCCGGGTCCGAAGCTCCAAACAGACTGTAGTACACATCGATCTTGCTTAGATCCGTGGCGTCCAGCCCGTAAGGGACATCGAAGCCGAACACCACCACCCGCTTGTCGCGCACCAGATCGGGCCGTTCGTTGAGCAGGACTGCAAGTGCATCCGCACCATAGCGGGCGCTGGTTGGATCCAGGATGGAGAAGATCAACCAGTCGGCGGTCCGAATTGGTTCGTCGATAACCTCGGCAGATGTCAGCGGAGTGGCCGGCAGGCTGGTTGGCGGGTGGCCCAAGTACGAAGCCAGATCGGCGGTGGTGAAGGACCACATATTCCACGTGCCGACCTGTCCACTGGCGCCGGGTCCGTAAAGGTTGTTGACGCGGCGTTCAAGGGCGTCGACCTGCATTGCCGTTTGCCAGGCACAGGTCGAGCAGCGGTATAAGGGTTTCACGTCGGTGAAGAATACCACCCGTTGACTCAGGGCCGGCGCACCCCCGAGCCGATCCGACACTTCCTCCTGGGAAGGGCTGATCAGGGTGACGCCTCGCCGGAATACCGATACTGCCACGTCGGCGTTGGTGCCGAGAATTTCCAGCGCCACCGACGGTGGGGTCACACGCGAGCGCACGAAGGCGCCGTCGTACAACCGCAGCTTGGCCTGCAAAGTCCGCAGCACGGCATCATCGACTCGCTGGGCAAACACCGGATCTTCCCGGTATTTCTGGATGAAGAACGCCAACGTGTTTTGGATCGATGTCAACTCATCCGGATCGGCCGGATCGCGGATGCTGCCCAGGTACAACAAGTCGTTGCCGGCAACCAGGGCATCACGCGCCACCAGTTGAGGCTGGAACGTCTGCTCGAGCGGATCGCGGAACCGGCGGATCGCCCGCGATCCCAACGAATCACTAACCGTCAGCCCGCCAGCCTGGCGCCAGCCAAGCAGGGGCTCAAGCCCCATAAGTTGGCCGTAGGCGTCCGGATCTAGGCTGATGGGGCGGGTCGTCGCCCGGATGTTCCCCTGAAAGCCCTGGTACCGAATATGGGATACCAGCAGGCCATCAACGATTCCGGCGTCACTGCCCGGGGCCGCGCTGGTGACGGCGAAAAATGGCGGAAGCTCGATTTGCAGCAGCTGATCGAGCGATTTGCGGACCGTGGAGACCTCTTCGGCCAGGGGCCGGTCACTGCCGCCGTGCCCAGGGAAGTGCTTGGCAATCACCGCCAGGCTGCCTTCGGCACCCTCATGCAGTCCGCGCACGTAGGCCATCCCCATTTCGCTGACCCAGTAGGGGTCTCCGCCGAAGGTCCTGGTGCCCAGATCGCCCGGACCAGCCTGGCCAGGCTCCTCCAGCACGTCGAGGGAAGGTCCCAGGTACAGGTTGATCCCGAGCGATCGGAGTTCGGCGCCCAGCCCCTGCCCGACCTGCTCGGCCAGCTCTGGGTTCCAGGTAGCCCCGATCGCCATCTGCGGCGGGAACGGCGACATTCCGTAGATGAATTGGTGAATCGGGGTCTCCGACTCTTCATCACTCACGCCAACAAAGAGCGGGATATAACTCGGCCTCTGCTCGGCGCCGGCCGCATCCAGAACGTTACCGGTCAAGCTGCTGTCGTACTCGATGGCCTGCAACGAGACCGCCAATTCGCGCACGGCCAGTGCCGTGTTGGGGGCCGCTACAAAGTTGTCATTGTCGGCCCGCAGAACCACGCCGGCCACGTGGTGCTGCCGAATCAGCGTATTAATCGCGCTTTCGCTGGGTGCCGAACTGCCCTGGAACGTGACCAAGAAGAGCTGGCCGATCCGCTCCTCGGCCGTCATCTGAGTCAGGATTTCTTGGGCGGTCTCGATCTGGGTTTGGGCCGACGCGGGCCATGGACCGGCGCCAAGCAAGGGGCCGGCCAACAGCAGGCTGAGGCTCAAGAACACGTTGAAGGCGCGCATCCGGGACAAGTATACCTTTGCCCCGTCTGGCCAACGATGGGGGCGTGCTAGCTGCCGCCTAATGCCTCGCGGCGCAAGATTTCGCCCAACAGGGTCCGGCGCTCGGGGCCGCTAAGCAGCTCCAGTTTGCGCACACCGAGCGGGTCCACCTCCATGCGCAGCAGCCGCAGTTGTTCGGCTGACGGTGGTTCGGTCCGCGCCACTGGATCGGCGTGTTCGAGCGGAAACCCGGTCTTGGCCTGGACTCGGCCAAGCTCGACACCCGGATGCAAGTGAGTCAACCGCATCTGGCCGTGGGCGTAGTCGAACTGGCCCAAGTCGGTCACCAGGTACATTGGGCCGGCCCCATGACGTCGGTCGGAACGGTGGCCGACCCCCGAGACGAAGTCGACTTTAGCAACGAAGGTGACTCGCGAGTGGCGCGGGACATACAGACATACGTGGTGCATGTAGGTTGTCACATCAGGAATGCCGCCTGTACCTGGCAAGCGCAGGCGCAGACGACGGTGATCGCGGCCAAAGCCGATATTGTTGAAGTTGCCTTGCGCATCCACCTGGGCCGGCCGGAAAAACTCTTTGGGCCGCGCCGCCGGCAGCAAATCAATGGCGGCCCGTGTGAAGCCGAAGGTGTTCATCGCGTTGCCCAGCCACAGCGCCTCGACGCTCGCCAGGCCAAGCGGTGCACCCGTCCGGCACACTGTCTGGCCGATGGCCGAGGCAAAGTAGACGTGCGGTGCATGTGTCCGCCAAGCGAGCAGATAGCCGGCCGCAACCAGCGGCGTTGCCAAGCCCTGCGCCAGGAGTTCGCCGTCGACCACCTGGCGAGCAATGCAGACGCAAATCAGCTCATCAATTGTGTAGTCGTCGGGGGTGGTCATCAAGTGGGACAGCCAAACCGCGAGGCAGGCAGGAAGGCAGCCCAAACGAACTCGCCTACGGCGCCTTCGCCCAGGCCGGATCGCGGCAGATTGAGTTGACTACAGCTCAACAAAGTAGGCGGAGGCGGCCCGGTCGAGCAGGTCCTTGGACATTTCGGGGCTGACGTTCAGGTAGCGTCCAATGTCCAGGATCTGGTCGCAAATGTCACGCGGATGGGAGGCCCGCAGTTTGCGGTTGCGCTTGATGTACCACTCCTGCAGCATATAGGCCAGCCCCTGATCCGAGTACACCACGCCCTTGGACTCGGCCACCCGTTTGAAGATCTTGCGGTAGTTTTCGTAGGACGGGTCCTCTATCTCGATCTTGTGGCGCAAGCGGCGCAGGAAAGCCTCGTCGACCAGATCCCTCGGCGGCAGGTTCGTCGAAAAAACCACCAACACATCGAACGG
>Ga0214472_10009182_pt1 | contig 10310 bp, 8 predicted proteins | sample RVTome_6_FD_207662 | JGI IMG/M metagenome (GOLD analysis project Ga0214472, IMG submission 207662) | Soil microbial communities from uranium-contaminated site in the Upper Colorado River Basin, Wyoming, United States - RVT140D175 | ecosystem: Environmental > Terrestrial > Soil > Contaminated >...
TGGGGATGACGCCGCGCCCGTTGCGGTAGAGCAGCGGCTGCTTCAGCTCCACTTCGAGCTGGCGCACCCTGTGGCTGAGCGCCGACTGCGCGATCGAAAGCAGCGACGCGGCGCGGCTGAAGCTGCCGAGCTCGGCGACGTGGACGAAGTAATCGAGCTGCTTGAGGTCCAAGGGTGCCGCCCAGGTATCTCGAAATGAGCTAGCTGTTATCCGGTTATCCAGGTTTCATATTCTGGCAGATGGGCTAAGAATTGCCAGCGAGGAGGAGGACCTCATGAAGAGCACCCCTTTGCTGTATCGGGGCGCGACCGCGTTTCTTCTTGGTTGCGCTGCCGCAGACCCCGTTCTGGCACAGGACTCGGCCCCCGGGCCGGCGCAGTGCATCGCGCTCGCCGGCCTGCAGGAGTTCCCGGTTTTCCCGACGCAGATCACGCTGACCCAGTTCCTGGAGGACGGCGCGGCATCCGCCAACGGCGTGCCGCTCCCGGCGCACTGCCGGGTACAGGGAATCATGGAGGAGCGCACCGGGGTGCGCGGCATCGTGTACGGCACGCGCTTCGAGGTGCGGCTGCCGGTCGACTGGAACGGGCGCTTCATGTACCAGGGCGGCGGCGGCACGCAGGGCAACCTGTCCAACGCGACCGGCAGCGCCGGCACGCTCTCGCCGACGCTCGCCCGCGGCTTCGCGGTCGCGTCCGACAACGGCGGGCACACGAACAGCCAGCTCACGCCGGACCCCAACGGCGTCATCATCACCGGCAACATGTTCTACGACGACCCGCAGGCGGTGCTCGACTGGTCGTACCGCTCGGCGGCGCTCACCGCGCGCACCGCGAAGTACCTGATCAAGAGCTTCTACGAGAAGCCGGCGCGCCGCTCCTACTTCGTCGGCTGCTCGACCAGCGGCCGCCAGGCCATGGGCATGGCGCAGCTGTTCGCGAAACACTTCGACGGCATCGTGGCCGGCGACCCGTTCTTCGTGCCGCCGCACATCTCGCTCAGCGAGACCTGGACCATCCAGCAGATCAAGTCGATCTCGCAGACCGACGCAAACGGCAACACGCTCTATTACACCAGCATCCCGGACCCGGACAAGGCGCTGTTCACCCGCGCGATCCTGGAAGCCTGCGACGGCCTCGACGGATTGGTCGACGGCGTGATCGACAACCACGCGGCGTGCACTTTCGACCCGGCGACGTTCGTGTTCGCCGCCAGCGGCGAGCCGCTGCAGTGCGCGGGCGAGAAGAACGCGAGCTGCCTGTCGCCCGCGCAGGTGGACGTCATCAGGAAGATGGCCGACGGCCCGCGCACCTCGTGGGGCGAGCCGATCGTCGCGCCCAACGGCTGGCCGGTGACCGGCTATCCCTACGACGGCGGCTGGATGGAGCCCTCGGGCATCCCGGCGCGCAACATCGGCACGCCGACCCAGCGCCCGGGCAACCTGACGCTCGGCACGGCGCAGCTGCCGCTTTTCTGGTTCACCGTTCCGGACGCAAGCTACGACCCGGTCCAGTTCAACTGGGGGGACACCGACATGTCCCTGGTGGTGAACGCCGCGCCCGGCGTGCGCGACCAGTTCGACCTCACCGAATTCCGCGACCACGGCGGCAAGCTCATCTTCTATCACGGCATGAGCGATTCCGGCCCGCCCTGGACCTATACCGCCTACTACTACGACCGCATCACCAAGCGCGGCCAGGGGAAGAGCCCGCTCGACGACCTGGCGCGGCTCTACCTGATCCCCAACATGGGCCACTGCAGCGGCGGGCCGGCTACCGACCGCTTCGACTTCCTCACGCCGCTGATGCAGTGGGTCGAGAAGGGCGTGGCGCCGGATGCGATCGTAGCCACCGGCGTGAACTTCAGGACCCCGCCGACCACGCGCAGCCGGCCGCTGTGCCCCTATCCGAAGACGCTGCGCTATTCCGGCAGCGGTGACCTTGCTGATGCCCCGAGCTACCGCTGCGTAGAGTGATCTTCATGTTCGGGAAAATCCTTCTCTGCGCGGCGCTGGCGCTTCTCCCCGGCCTGACGCTCGCGCAGCCATACCCCGCCAAGCCGGTGCGCATCGTGGTGCCGTTTCCGCCGGGCGGCCCGGCGGACATCTTCGGGCGCGGGCTTGCGCATGGCATGAGCGGTGAGCTGGGCCAGCCGGTGCTGGTGGAGAACGTGAGCGGCGTGGGCGGGGTGCTGGGGGTGGACCGGGTGGCCAAAGCCGCCCCCGACGGCTACCTGCTCGCGCTCAACAGCGCCTCGACGCTGTCGATCGCGCCCTTCTCGCTTGCCAAGATGCCCTACGACGCGAACAAGGACTTCGAGCTCATCACGGTGGTGGTGCGCGTGCCGGAGGTGCTGGCGGTGCACCCTTCGGTGCCGGCCGGGAGCTTCGCCGAGTTTCTCGCCTACGTGAAGCGCAACCCGGGCAAGGTGAACTTCGGCTCGGCGGGCTCGGGCAGCATCACGCATCTGGCGGGGGAGCTGTTGAAGGCCGAGGCGAAGCTCGACATGGTGCACGTCCCCTACAAGGGGGCGGCGCCGGCGGTCTCGGACCTGGTGGGCGGGCAGGTGCAGATGGGGATCTTCGACGTGCCGATCCTGCTGGGGCACATCCGCAGCGGGCGGCTCAAGGCGCTCGCGCTCACCAGCGCGCAGCGCGCGGCGACGCTGCCGGAGGTGCCGACCACGGCGGAGCTGGGCTATGCGAACGTGACCTCCGACAACTGGTACGGGCTGGTGGCGCCGGCGGGAACGCCCGTGGAGGTGTTGAAGCGCATCCATGCGGCGGCGGGCGTTGCGCTGCGCGCCCCGGCGCTGGTGGAGCAGTACGCCAAGGTGAGCGGCGTGGCCTCGCCGGGCACGCCGCGGGACTACGCCCGGTTCCTCGCCGCGGAGCAGGCAAAATGGCGCAAGGTCGTGACCGATATCGGGTTCAAGGAATAGGCGGGGCGCGTGCGTGCAGCCCTGCTGATGCGGCGCGAGCGTCCTCCCGCCGCCGAGAAAGCCCTCCTTGCCGAGGCGCGCAAGTTCGCGTGCGAGTTGCCGGAATCCAAGCGGCTGCTGGTATGCGTGTCGCTCGACGGCGCGCTCGCCTACTGCTACGCCTGGCTCTCGCCCGGCGCGCTCGGCACCCTGAACGGAGCGACGCGGCCCGAGCGGCTCGCGCCGATGGCGGAATGGAAAGGTATCTCCGCCGGCAGCGCCGCGCCGTACCACTACGTGGTGGAGACCGACGTCGAGCCGGAGTGGGAGGCCGAGTTCAACCGCTGGTACGACATCGAGCACATGCCGGGGCTCGCCGCGGTGCCCGGCAACGTGCACTGTGCGCGGCTGCGCAGCATCGATGCGCCGCCGCGCTACCGCGCCTACTACGAGCTCGAGTCGCCGCAGGTGCTCGAGCGCCGCGAGTGGCTCGCGATCCGGCACACGGCGTGGGCCGAGCGCGTACGCCCGCACTTCCACAACACCCGCCGCACCATGTTCCGCACGCTGCTCGATGAACGCTGAGCCCAAGGCCTCTTTCCATCCCGCGCCGAGCCGGCCGCGGCTGCGCCTGCCGCGCGGCGCCTGCGACGCCCACGTCCACGTGCTCGGGCCGCGCTCGCGGTTCCCGTTCGCCCGCAAGCGCAGCTTCACGCCGGCCGACGCGCCGAAAGAGCGGCTCTACGCGCTGCACGCCCTGCTCGGCATCGAGCGCTGCGTGGTGGTGCAGTCCGCCGCCCACGGCTTCGACAACTGGGTCACGCTCGACGCGATGGCGGCGAAGGACGGCTCCTACCGCGGCATCGCGCTGGTGCCGGCGAACGTCGGCACCGTGGAGCTCAAGCGCCTGGACGCGCTCGGCTTCTGCGGCGTGCGCTTCACCTACGGCAGGCCGGGCGCGCCCGGACCCTCGATCGACAGCGTGCTCTCCCTCGCCGGCCGGCTCGCCGAGCTCGGCTGGCACCTGCAGATCCAGATGGCGCCGGACCTGATCGGCGAGCTCGGGCCGCGCCTGAAGCGCTCGCCGGTCCCGGTGGTGATCGACCACATGGGGCGCATCGACGCCTCGCTCGGCCTGGACCAGCCGGCGTTCCGCGAGCTCCTCGCCCTGATGCGCCACCCGCGCTTCTGGATCAAGGTGAGCGGCGCCGAGCGGGTCTCGCGCCGCTCGGCGCCGTGGCCCGACGCGGTGCCCTTCGCGCGCGCCCTGGTGAGAGAGTTCGGCGACCGCGCGCTGTGGGGCACCAACTGGCCGCACGCCGGCCAGAGCGCCGCGCCCGACGACGGCCAGCTCGTCGATCTGCTCGCCGAGATCGCGCCGAGCGAGGCGCAGCGCCAGGCGCTGCTGGTCGACAACCCGCAGCGCCTGTACCGCTTCGCCCAGCCCCAGCGCCGTTAGGCCGCTAGTCCAGCTTCATGCAGGCGAAGCTCGCGGCCTGGTTCGGGTCGCCGATGCCGTCGTGGACCGCTTCCTGCGGATACGGGCAGTGCGGCCGGGTGCTCGTCACGCCGCCTGCGGTTCTCGAGCCGACGATCGCGCGCGGCTCGACGCCGTTCTCGACCCAGCTCACCAGCGGCGAGAGCCAGTCGACGCTGGAGTGCCCCACGCCGCCGCCGCAGTGCGCCATGCCGGGGACGAGATACAGCTTGAGGAACTTGTCGGTGAGCTTCTCGCCGAGGAAGGTCTCGCCGTGCACCCGCTTCCTGCCGTGCGCCACGCCGTGCGCGTCTTCCACGAGCTTCACCACCGCGTCGCGGTAGCGGATGGTGCGGACGGGATTCGCGCCGGGGTCGTGCCAGCCGTGGTACATCAGGATCTTCTTGCCGGCGCGCATCACGTCGAGCAGGCCGGGGTCGGTGGCGTTGTAGATCTGTTTCGCCTCCTCCATCAGGAACGGCTCGACGTTCCAGTCCCAGTCGGTCAGGTAGTTGTAGCCCGGCCGGTCGGGGTTGAACATCAGCCATTCGAAGGCGTCGGCGATCACGTTGTGCAGCAGCGGGCTGCCGGTCGGCGAGTTGGGCAGCACCCAGGAGCTCCATCCGCCTGGAATGTTCTCCGATCCGAAAGGCACGCCGGGGACGAAGGGCTCCTTGCCCGCGTAGAGCTCCTGCAGCGCGGCGAGCTCGGCGGCCGTGAGGCAGTCCGGACCAGGGGTATCGCCGCACGGCGGGATATGGATCGCCGGATCGAAATCGCACCTCAGCGGATTGCGGATCTGGCCGTCGATGAGGCCGTCCAGGCCGTCGCAGCGCTGGTAGATCGCTGCGCCGACCATGTCGCGCTTGGCTGGCGAGACCACCGGTCCGTCGGTCGCCTGCATGCCGCTGCGCGGCGGGATCCGGTTGTAGAGCGGCCGCAGCATCGCCGGCGCGGTCATCTGCTGGCCGGTGTAGTCGTACACCGGGGCGCCGATGATGTAGCCGTCGAAGTCCTCCGGGAAGCGCTGCGCTTGCATCAGCCCCTGGCGCCCGCCGGTGGAGCAGCCGTTCCAGTAGGAATAGGCCGCGGCCTCGCCGTAGTGCTGCGCGACGATGTCCTTCGCGGTGACCGCGGTGAGGTGCACCGCGCGCCAGCCGAAGTCGATCTCGCGCTCCTTGCCGAACAGCTCATCGTTGCCGAAGCGCGCGCCGCCCTCGGCCTGGATCGAGTTGTCGTGGCCGGTGTCGGTCGAGGCGCTGGCGTAGCCCAGGCGAAGCTGGGTGCGCATGTCGCCGATGCTGATCGAGCCGGCCTTGCCGCCGTTGCCGACCATCTGGAAGCGCAGGTTCCACGCCGTGGGCAGGAATACCGCGAACTTGATGTTGCCGCGGATCGTGCCGCGCACGTCGCAGTGCTCGGGCGCGGCGCTGCCGCCGCTCGTGACCTCGGGAACCAGCGTCGCCGAGGTGATCGCCACCTCGGGCGCGTGGTACAGCGCCGGCAGGTCGGCGCAGGCGATCGGCCCGGCAACGGCCGCCGCGGGCAGCGCGCACAGCAGCGCGCCCGCAAGGGTTCTTGGCAGTCTCATCGTTCTCCTCCTGTGTCGCGGCGCCGCGCGGCGCCTGGGGCCATTGTCGCGTCGTTGGCGAGAGGGATTGATGAGGACCGGTAATCAATGCGCCACGCCGGTCATGGATCGGCGGGCAGCGAGCAGCGGAAGGCGCGCACCGGGTGCGCCAGGTTCTTGAGGGACTGCGGGCCGAGGTCTTCCAGCGCGAACTCCTCGCCCAGGCGCCGGCGCGTCTCCTCGCTCAGGACGATGCAGCCGCCTTCGGCGAGCGCCGCCAGGCGCGCGGCGATGTTGGTCGTGGGCCCGGAGGCGGTGTAGGTCCAGCGCGTGCCGGCCGCGCCCTCGATCTTGGTGGCGCCGACCGCGGCGGTCCCCGAGTTCACGCCGATGTGCATGGTGATCGGCTCGCAGAACCCCTCCAGCGTGGCGTTGGTGTCGCGCGTCTTGCGCAGGATGGCGAGCCCGGCGCGCACCGCGCAGGCGGCGTGGCGGCGCGGGTCGCCGTCCTGGAAGATCACCATCAGCCCGTCGCCGGCGGTCTCGTTGACGTCGCCGCCGAGCTTGAGGATCTCGTCGAGGAAGGCGCCGAAATAGACTTCCACCAGCTGGTTGACGCGCTCCAGCGTCATGCTGGCGCTCAACCGGCTGTAGCCGGTGATGTCGGCGAACAGCACCGAGACGTCGGCCTCGCGCTTGTCCAGCAGCGGCGCCTCCGGCGACTCCTCGATCAGGTCATGGACGCGCTTCGGCACGAACTTGGCGAGGCTCGCCTTCATCGACTCGAGCAGCTGGATGCGGCGCAGGCTCGCCGCGAGCTCCTCGGCGGTGCGCACCACCTCCTCGTGCGCCTTGGCGTTGCGGATCGCGACCGCCGCCTGGTGGCTCAGGGTGAGCAGCAGCTCCGCGTCGTCCGGCGTGTAGGGCTCTCCGGTGAGCTTCTCTCCCAGCCCGATGCCGCCCTTGAGCCGCTCGTCCACCTCCAGCGGGATCCAGGCGTGAAAGTCGATCGAGGGAAGCGGCTCGCCGGCGGCCGCGGCGAGGCTCGCCGGGTCCTGGTCGAAGCCGCGCTGCGCCATGGCATCGATCCGGTTCTCGCGCAGGTCGCGCAGCACGATGAGGCCGCGCTCGGCGCCGAAGGTGCCCATCACCATCATCAGCAGGTTCCCGAGAATGGCGTCGGTGCCGATCAGGCCCCCGATCTCGCGGCTCAGGTCGTAGAGCGTCTTGAGGTGGAACACGCGCTTCTCGAGCTCCTGCTGCGCGCGCCCCGCCTCCTCCAGCCGCTGCTCGTAGAGCGCCTTCAGGCGCGCCACGCGCTTCGCGGGAGTCCGGCCGGCGCGGGCCTTGGGCTTCATCCGGCGCCCTTGAACACCGCGAGCGCGGCCTCTTCCGAGGGGTGGACCTGCGCGTAGCGGGTAAGGCCGACCATCGCGAAGATCTTCTGGAAGTGCGGCGTCAGCCCGGCCATGCGCACCGTCTGCCCCTTCTTGCGCGCCTGCGAAACGATGCCGATCAGGACCGCGATGCCGCCGCTGTTGATGTAGCACTCGGCGGAGAACATCATCAGGATCTTGGCGGCGCCGGCGGCCGAGATCCCCTGGTAGGCCTGCTCGATGCCCTGGCCGCTAACCGCGGTGACCTCGCCCCGGATGTCGATGATCGAGACGTCGCCCTTCAGGCGCGTGGAGATCTCGCCGCTTGCCGTCATGCCTGCTTCTCGAGATAGATGATCATCTTCACGACCCCGCCTTGCGCGGTGGACTCGAAGGTTACCTCGTCCACCAGGCTCTCGATCAGGAAGATGCCCCAGCCGCGGGTCTCGGTCCTGCCCTCGATGCGGCTCTCGATGTCCGGCGCCCGCGCGCCGGGGATGCCGCGGCCCTGGTCGTGGACCGCGATCTGCAGCCGGTCCGGCCCGGCGATGAGCCGCACGCCGACGCGGGTGCTCGCTTGCTGCCGGTTGCCGTGCTCGATCGCGTTGAGGCAGGCTTCCGCCACCGCGGTCTTCAGGTCCTCGATGCGCTCCGGGGGGAACTTCATCCGCGCGGCGACCTCGGCGGCGAACGCCATCGCCGCCTTCTCCGCCCCGAGCGTGCTGGGAAGGTGCAGCTCGAACCTATTCTCGTCCGTCATGGAAGCGCGCCGCGATGAGGGTGATGTCGTCGTGCGGCTCGCTGCCGCCGGTGAAGCGCCGGATGTCCTCGAACAGCGCGTCGCGCAGCGCCGCGGCGCCGAGATCGCGGTGCGCCTGCACCGAGGCGAGGAACCGCTCGAAGCCGTAGAGCTCGTGCCTGTCGTTCATCGCCTCCACCACGCCGTCCGTGTAGAACACCACCACGCTGCCTTGCGCGAGCTCGAGCCGGGACTCGCGGTAGTCGCAGTCCGGGACGATGCCCAGGGGAAAGGTATCGCCCTCGGTCTCGATATGGCAAGGCTCGGCGCCGGGCGCGCACAGCACCGGCTGGGTCTGGCCGGCGTTGCACAGGGTGAGGCTGCGCTGCCGCGGGTCGAGCACCGCGTAGAGCAGCGCGACGAACATGCCCTTGCGCAGATCGGCGTGCAGCCGCCGGTTGGCGTCGCTCATGACCTCGTGCACCGCCGGATCGGCGTCGAGCAGCACCCGGTAGGTGCTGCGCGCGCCGGCCATCAGCAGGCCGGCCGACACGCCCTTGCCGGAGACGTCGGCGATGATCACGCCCAGGCGCGGCGCAGCGCCAGGCGCGCCCAGCTCGACGAAGTCGTAGAAATCGCCTCCCACCTCGCGCGCCGGGACGGTGCGCGCCGCCACCTCGAGCCCGGGCAGGCGCGGCGCCGCCGCGGGCAGCATGCCCATCTGGATCTGGTGCGCGATCCTGAGCTCCTCCTCCATGCGTCCCTTCTCCAGGTTCTCGCGGAAAAGGCGCGCGTTCTCCAGCGCGATGGCGCTCTGGCTGAGCATGGTGCGCAACAGATCGAGGTCCTCGGGCGTGAACAGCTTTCCCGACTTCTTGCGCCCGAGCGAGAGGATGCCGCGCAGCTCGTCCTTGTAGAGCATCGGCATCAGCAGGTCGGCGGACAGCGCTGCGAGGCTCTTCTGGAGCTCGGCGCGGCTGCCTTCATAGGCCGGGTTGAGGGCGATGTCGTGGCCGAGGACCTGCCCCTTGCGCTCCCTGACCAGCCGCAGCAGGGGATCGGTGTCCGGAAAGCTGCGCACCGGCAGCGAGCGCGGGTCGATGCCCTCGACTACCGCCACCTCGTGCCCGCCGCCCGGCCGCGGCAGCAGCAGCACGCCGTTCTCCAGCACCATCTCCTTCACCACCGCGCCGGCGAGCGTCCTCAGGACGAGCTCGGGATCCAGGATGCTGGTCATGGCCTCGCTCAGGCTCTTGATGGCCGTGCGGTAGTCGTAGCGCTGGCGGTAGAACGTGCGATCGACCAAGCCCTGGATGCGGCGGTGCAGCGGCTCGAACAGGAACACCACCACCAGGGCGAAGACCACGGCGAAGCCCGGCGAGCGCGCCGCGTCCGCGCCGCCGAAGGCGAGGTTCGCGATCGACACCATGCCGGCGTAGGCGCCGACGATCGCCGCGGTGGAGAGCACGTAGCCGTAGGTGCGCCGCACGATCACGTCGATCGCGAACAGATCGTGCTTGACGATGGTGTAGCCGATCGAGAGCGGGAACAGGCTGAAGAAGACGCCGAACCCGAGCACCGGGTCCGGGAAGATCGCCGCCTGCCACAGCGTGCCGGCGAGCAGATCCAGGGCCGGGATCAGGAAGCCGAGCAGCGTGCCGATGAAGATGAAGCGCGACTGCAGCCGCGTGATGATCGAGGCCTCGCGAATCGCGTTCCACCCGGTCGAGGCGAGGAAGAACACGATGCCGGCCACGATGTAGCCGGTCCACAGCGCGAACACCAGCTTGGGGACGGTCCAGTGCTCGGTCGCGATCGCCTGGCGCAGGGCGAAGATCGCGGCCGAGGCGAGGTAGGGCAGGGCCGCGATCCAGGGCCGTGCCCGGGCGAAGCCGCGCGGCTTCGGGAACTCGAGCGCGAGGTGGATCATGGTCGCCGGGATCAGCACGTTCGCGAGGAAGCGCAGGTCGTAGAGCCACGTCGGCTGCATCAGGTCGGCGGGCGAGGAAAGGCCGATGCCGATGCCGAAGCAGCAGGTCATGAGGAAGAACAGCCAGCTCTCGCGCGCCGCGGGCTTCATCAGGAACACGAGCGCCCCGATCAGGATGTACACGACGCCCACCGCGAACAGCGGCCCGCTGCGCGCGAGCACCGCGGCGAGCCCGACGCGCCCGGTCGGCACCGCGATCTCGAGCGTCGCGCCCTCGCGCTGCACGGTGTAGGCATTC
>Ga0214472_10009184_pt1 | contig 10309 bp, 4 predicted proteins | sample RVTome_6_FD_207662 | JGI IMG/M metagenome (GOLD analysis project Ga0214472, IMG submission 207662) | Soil microbial communities from uranium-contaminated site in the Upper Colorado River Basin, Wyoming, United States - RVT140D175 | ecosystem: Environmental > Terrestrial > Soil > Contaminated >...
ACACGCCTGTATACGGTCCGATGAGTGTTACACTTTCATCGACGCCATAGTGTGTACGGAAGGCGGCGGCCTTGACCGCATCGTCAGGATCGAAGTGTACCACCACCAGCGTGCCGCCGCCGGGCAGCACCGTCCCGGCCGGCAACTCGATCTCGACCGCGCCGTCCAACCGCCAGCCACTGACGTCAACCGCCGCGCCGCCGCTGTTGTGCAGCTCCACGAATTCCAGGTCCTCGTCGTCCGCCGCGCCGGTCGGGTTGTACATCACCTCGCTGACGATCACCGGGCCGAAGCGGGGGCCGCTATTGGGCTCACCCGGCGTGAACGCGGTCATCGGGAACAGCCCGCCGGCGCCGTTGGGCCAGCGCCCCAGCGAAACGCCGTTCTCCGCCGCGCCAAACTCCACCCGGTCGGCGAACCGCAGCGGACGGCCGGTCGCCGGGTCGGCCGCCAGCAGCCAGACGTCGTCGCCGTGCGCGCCGTCCAGCGCGAAGCTGTCGCCGGCGCCAGGCGTGGGGTTGAAGTCGCTCTCGTCGAACACCCGGTACCCGCCGGCGGGAATTGTCATGCCGGGACCGATTGTAAACTTAAAGTAATTGTCGTTGGCGTCGCTGATATACCAGCCGCCGATGTTTACTTCCGCGGCCGTCGGATTGTGTAACTCAATGGCGTCCGGTGCGCCGTCTTCCGTGCGGGTTAACACTTCGTTGACAATCACGTCGGTAAACGCGCCCAACCCGGCCGCGCCCGGCGAGCCGCCATACTCCGCACTGGCCCGCCAGTTCTCCGAATCGTTGTAGTCGCCCGACGTGCTCACAATTTCCAGCGAACTCCCCTTCCCATCCGCCCTCCCCGGCCAGGCGCCCGAGTCGTTGTAGGTGAATTCGACGATCAGCGCACCGGATCCGTCGACCATTTGTAATGTCTCACCGCCATTGTCCAGTTTGCCGGAGTACGGTCCCACCAGGCGCACCGACGGACCAATCGCATAGGTATCCTGAAAGACCTGGCGGGCGAGTTGCTGAACCGGATCGTTCGACGTTGGATCGAAGCGGACCAGGACGAGTCGCTGGCCGGCCTGCAACGTCGTGCTTTGGGGGATCGTAAGGGAGATCCCCTCGACGAAGCTCGCCCGGGAGATATCGATCGGCTCGTCGCTGTCGTTTTGCAACTCGACGAATTCCAAGTCACTATCGCCGCTGGGAGGGTGGAACATCAATTCGGTCACCCGCAGCTTGTCAGCCAACGGGCTGACGGCCGGACCGGCGATGAACTGCACCGGCGCCGACCAGTGGCTCCAGTGACCATTGGTGGCCTTCATCCGCGCGCGGACGCGATACGTGCGACCGACGTCGACGACGTTGCCGGGAATGGTGATCTGCGTGGCGAACGAGGTGATTTCGTCGCTTTGCCAGTTGGCCGTGATTTCGTAATGCACCGGCGCGGCGGGGTCGTAGTTCGGATTGGACGGATCGGTCACCTCCGCGATGCGCCATTGCATCGCGTCGAACGTCAGCGACCTCCCCCGGAAAGCGGACGACTCGAAGGTGAGTTGATTTAACGGAAATTCCGGCGGAGACATGGCCGTCACCACGGGCGTGTTGGGTATCGACGCATCGGAAATGATGTTTTGGTCAATCCACGTGGATCGCGAGGCGACGTAATCCTTCATCAACTGAATCATGCCGGCAAAGTCGCGGGTGGGCGTCACCTGGTAGAAACGTCCGTGGCCGGCCTTGGTGGAATTGACGTACGAGGAGGTCAATATCGGGTTGTAATCCCACATTGCCCGGTCGGCGTCGACCATCGACGCGCCGCCGCCGGAGTTCCAGACGTGCGACGCCATCTCGTCGATCAACATGCCAGTCTGTTCGGCGTTGTAGAGCAGGTCGCGGATTTCGCGAAACCGGTTTCGGTATTCAACGGAAAACTCCGCCCGATCCGCCACACGGCTTTTGAATGCGTGATTGCCGGAGCCAAACATGTTATTGGCCCAGGTCAGATCTAAGTCCCACGGCAAGACCGACCACCGGCCGGTGTCGGGGTTGCGATAATAAAAGTAGTTTTTGCCGTTGGCGATGTCGTAATGGTGGATGCCTTCGACAATCGAACGGTAGCTATAGTATTTTTCCAGTTCCAGGTTGTCGCGCCACCATTGCTCGGTCGGCGTGGTGTTTTGATACGTGCTTAAAAAGGCGTTCAAGTCGGACTTGTCGGCCGGGCCGTCGGGGCCGATGTTGTTCGCCTCGCCGCTGCCGCTTTCCATCTTGTAGAGATTGCCGTCGGGCAGTCCGTGCTCATCCAAAAAACGGCCGTCCGGCTGTTCGACTACCAGATACAGCCCTTGGAAATCGGTGTCGTATTGCGACGCACCGGTTTCCTGCGCGCTTTCGATGACGCGGAACTGCACGAAGTTGGTGTGCGGCGCTTCGACGCCGACCAGGTTGAACAGCTTGAATCCGACCGATTCGAACAGTCCCTGCTCGCCGCGGTGTAGAAAGTTTCCTTGCTGAATGACGGCCGAAAAATTGAGTTTGTCCCAGTGCGTGTCGTACGGCCGTCCGTAGTCGCCACGAGCCTGAAAACTGTGCCCGCGGTTGAAGTCGAATTTCCACATGTTCTTGCCCATCGCGTACCGCCACACTCCGCCGCGGGCGCGGTACCGGATGTGGTCGTACACCAAGCCGTCGTACACCAGCGTTCCTTCCCACAGGTACGAATCGCCGCCGTATCCGCTGCCACGGCTCGAATCGGGGATGAATTGGGCATCTTCGTGGTCCTGCCGCGTGGTGATCAGATGATAGATCGGCAGGCTCTCGGTGACGTCCGAATCGTAGGTGACTACCTCGCCGCGGGAACCGGCGGCGCCGGGTTGGATGGCGCCCTGCCAGTCGGGCACGGCGTCGTAGACGAAGTAGGCAAAGTTGGGCTGCGGATCATCGGCGTAGGGGCCGCGGATCGACGCGCCCAACGCATCTTCGGCAGTGATCCGATACCGCACCAGCCGGCGATGCGACTGCAACTCGGCGGGCAATTGGACGGTATAGACATTATCGCCGGCCACGGAATCGCCGCCGGTCCCGTCATCGGACATCGGCAGGCTGGCCCATTGCAGGGCATACTGGGGATCCGAAATCGAAATATACGCACCGGGGTCGACGAGTTGATACTCCAGCGTGACTTGGGCGACACCGTCGGGATCGGTAATTTTGGCCGTCACCGTCACCGGATCGGCCGAAGTCGGCTCTTGCGGCTCGTGCTTGACCTGGCGCATTTGCGGCGCGGCGTTGGCGGCGAACACGGAATTCCGCCCGCCCGGCGTGGGGCCGACTCCGCTGGTTAAGCTGGACGTCAACCGCGCGTCGAAAAACGCGTCCGAACTTCCGCTCAACGACGCATTGTGCAAATGGACGGTCAGTACGTTGGTTCCCGGCTGCAGATACTGTCCGGGCGGCGGCAGCACGAACGTATTGAAGTTGACGTCTTCGATGGCGGTGCTCGCCGTGCCGTTATACGGCAGCGACACGGAACCCACGTTGGCGCCGGCCACGTGAAAACCATTGATCCAGGCGTTGAATCCATCGTCGTACAGCGCTTCCAATGTCAACGAGCCGACGTCGTTGAGATCCGCCACGTCAAACTCGCGGCGCAGAAAGACCGCCGTATAACCGCCGCGCATATCGCTCAGTGCGGTGACGACAAAACCTTCGCCGTAGCCGATTGGCAAGCCGCCGTCGAACCACGTGGAATCGTCAAAGCCCAACTGCCGCCACGCCGTGACGGGAGTGGACGCTTCTTGCGTGCCTTTCAAGTATTTCCACTGTGAGCCGGCCTGGATGAGCGTTTGATCCAAGGCCGCTCCCGGATTCGAACTCCGCCAGCTCCCGCCCAGATCGTTGTCCAACGCGGGGTGGATCAATTCGATCGAAAACCCTGGCGACTGGCCCACGGTGGGCCAGGGGAAGCCTTGCCCGTAATCGACTTCATCGATCACCGTTCCCGTCGCGTCGCGCAACTCCACATGGTCCCCTTCGTTGGAGAGCACGCCCTGGTAGGGGCCCAGCGCGGAGACTCCGTACTTGCTTTGGGCGACCGCCGGATCTTGAGCGACCACGACGTAGCCGTCCGGAGGCAACGAGAAGGAGGGGAACTGAAACTCCACGCCGTCGCTGAAGACCCAACCCGTCAGGTCCGCCGGAGCGTCTCCGGCGTTGAAAAGTTCAACGAACTCGGCGGCTTCCGTTTTGACGTCCGGATCGTAGTGGATTTCGTTGATAACGACGTTGGCCGCCAGCAGATGGCGCGGCTCCAGGTTTTCCAGCGGTCGACGTCTACGGGAGTATCGGTTGCCACCGGATTTGTTTCTTGACTGGCGCATTTTGACTCTTCAAGTGATTCCGGGTCCGTTTCCAACTGCGCGTAGCGCGCAGGCCCGCCCCCGCCGGACTGATGGATTCCAATCTAAATGGCGGCAACGGCCGCGTCCAGAGAACGTCACGCCACGAGTCGGCTCGATTTTGGCCGAAATGCGTCCCCTGCTACGGGGAGACAATGCAGAGTGAGCGGTGGACGGCGGTCGGAGTGGGAAAAGGGCTCGCGAGCCGTCCCTGATAATGGGCCAGCAATTACGCGGCGGCGCGCGTCCGCGTCACTTCGGCATCGATGTTTGAAATGTCTTCATACGTCAGGCTCGTCCGCGTCGCCCAGACGTGACTGAAATGTTTCAACGTGGCGATCAGCGTAAACAACGCGGATGGGTGCATCCGCTGGGCGGGGTTCAGTTCAGCGCGCGTCACGCACCACCCGCCCTCAGCCGTTTCCGATTTGATTTGCAGCGCGAATTCGTCGCACGCCCTATTCGCCAGCGAAGGAGACGACCAGTGACGTCTCCAGTGGATACGGCCGCGGCTGCCAGTTGTGACGTCCACTCTGGCCGCGGTGAGCTTGTCCAATTCGTGGCCGAAGCGGTCCCAGACCGCCTCGTCGGGCAATTCGATTAATTCATCTGTCGCAGGCAATTGGGAGCGGAGCCGCTGACTCCACCAGCTTGCGGTCGCGGCCAACGCGGAAAGTCCGCACGTCCGCTTGACCAACGACCACTCGTAATGGCCGAAAAACCGCGATTGGACCGCTCCCACCGCCAGGGTAATCGCGGCCGCGCACGCCCAGCCCTCGTGCCGAGTGATCAGCGCCGCGACGCTCAACATGGCGACGACGCCGCTCAGGGCGCCCAACGAGGCCAGCACCATTGGCGGGCTCCAGCCGCGCTCGAGCAAACGATGATGCATGTGAAATCGGTCGGCACGCCAGAAGAACACACCCGTCTGTGTGCGGCGAATGACGGCCAGGGCCATGTCCGACAGAGGGACTGCCGCCAACAGCACCAGCGGCACGAGCGCCACGGCGCCGCCGCTGGTGCGAACCACCAGCGTCGCCAGCGCCGAGATGTACAGACCGATCAACATACTGCCGGCGTCACCCAAGTAAATCCTCGCCGGCGGCCGGTTGTACAGGAGGAATCCGCATAGCCCGCCGCCGACGGGCAGCAACAGCAGAATCAAGACGGTATTGCCGGTGAGGAAAGCCGCAACCGACATCGCCGCCACGGCGATCAGGCCGAGCAGCGACGCCAACCCGTCGACGCCGTCGGTGAAATTGAAGGCATTGATTCCAGAGACGAGCCAGATCACCGTGAACGGGGCCGCCCACCACCCCAAACCAATTTCGAATCCGCCGACGGCAACCCGTTCAACCATTAACCCGGACACGAGAATCGGCCAGGTCCCGACCATCTGGCCCAGTAATTTCCAGCGCGGTTGCAGCGTCCAGACGTCATCGACGACGCCCACGATGCAAATGAGTCCTCCTGCAAGCGCCAACGGCGGTACGAGCGGGCTGGCGCCAAGTGCCGTCGTGGCCAGCGCGGCGCCGACGGCGATCGACAGCAGCAGCGCCACGCCGCCCAACAGCGGTATGGGGTGGCTGTGCAGTTTACGATTGCCGTCGCCGTGATCGACGACGCCCCACCGCAATGCCAACGCCCGCAGCACAGGCGTCAGCGCCAGCGCCGCCGCCAACGAACCGCCCGCCGCGGCGCAACAGGCCGTTTGAAGTTGCGTCAATTCCAAGTTCACGAAGGCGATCATGCGTGCTGGTACGTAGAGGTTTGGGGTGAGGTGGTTTTGGTGGGACTTAACGCTCCAGACGAGGCTTGCCAATCTCGGCAAAACGCGACGTGCGGACGAAAACGATCAGGTCATCGGAGTCGCATTCAGGCGGTAACTCGTCGGGCGCAACCGGCGTGAGACCGTGACGTGCGGCTGCTTCGATGAACGCTAGACATACCTCTCCGCGCGACTTGCGACGGCTCGACACGGCCACGTCCGGTTCGGCCGTGACCAGCAGATCGGCGATCTCGTAAGAGTGACAGTCGGCGGTGATGACTCTTTCGCCCGCCGCGGTATAGTAGCGGCAGACGGGCATCGTCGCCGGCATGAGCAATCGCGCGTCGGCGTCGCAACTTGCCGCCAGCCAACGGCCCAACGCCGCTTCGCCGCGGCGGCCGTGATCGTCTCCCGACGAGAGCGCGTCGGCCCAGCCGTAGGCGCTGTAGCCGCATATCACTACCAATAATGCGGCTGCATAATTCATTCGCGGCCCGATCCGCTGCACGCCACGGGCGATCCACTTTGCCACACGGGCCAATCCCAAGGCCGCAAAGGGGCAACCCAGCAGTACGATCGACAGCCAATACCGGCTGCTGGTCGCCTGTGCATACCACATGTGGACCCAAATCCCCGCCATCACGCACACCGCCGTCCAAAACAACGGCTGGTAATCGACCCGGCGCCAGACGCGAAACCAACCCCAGGCGCCGGCCAGCATCAACAGCGAAAAGACGGCTCCGCAGCCGCGTCGTGCTTGGTGAAAAAACGTGCCAATCGCCGCGGTTGTGGACATCCGTGTCGGCGGACTCAGCGTTGGGCGGACGATGGACGGCGCAGTCGTTTTTACGTGGTCCGCCGTCCCTGCGCGGTTAGATTTTGGCGAAAGCGGATGATGAGCGGAACTCGTAGTGGGCGCAGAGTGTTGCCAAAGTTCCGTGCCGTCAATACGTTTCTTCTCTTCAAACTGGGTGCCACTGCTGGCTTGCCCAGCAGTGTTTTCCGCGGAATCGATGGCACTGCTGGACAAGCCAGCAGTGGCACCCGCCTTTTTTAACGGGCCGTTTGAAGCGTTGGAATCGATATTGAACGCTGCTTGTGCCCATTGGGCCACGTAGCTGAGCCGCTGGTAATTGCCAAGTTCCCATTGCGGCCGATCGCGCAGCCACGTGACGTTGACCGTCCACAATAGCATTGGGCACATGGCCAGAGCCAAGGCCGCTCCCGTGACGATCCGCCCGGCGGAAACCTCCCGGCGCCAAATCCGGTAACCTGCCCAGGCGACCAGCGGCACGTACAAGAACCAACCTTCGAAGCGCGTGTGCAGTGCCAGGCCAATTAATATGCCCGCCGCGGCGAACCAGACAAATCGCGTTTCCGTTACCGCTCGCCAACTGGCATAGATGGAACCGACCCACAAGAGCCAAAACGTCGGATCGCGGGTCAATTCCGGACTCCACTCGATCAGTTTCGGATGGCTGGCATACAACAAACACGCCAGCGTCGCCACGCGGTCGTCGAATTGGCGTCGCGTCCAACCGAACAGCGGCAGAACAACCAGACTGCCGGCGGTCACTCCCCAGAGTTTGCCAGCCGTTTCCCAATCGAAACCCACATGGTGCAACACCGCCAACAGCGCCGGAAACGTATTCAGCCCCAGCGGTCCCAATCCGGATTCTACGTCCCCACGGTCAATCGCCGCGGCCAACTCCAAGTAGAGGATTCCATCCGGACAAACCAAGTCGAGATTGCCGGCCATCCATGCGCGAGGAACGAAGCTGGCCACGACCAGCAAAACGAGCAGCCACGCGACGCGCTGTTGCTGCCCACAACCCGCATCGTCCACGAGGCGGTTCGGGTAATTACACGAGAGCGGTTCGAGCAACCAGCGCATTGGCAACCAGCGCATTGGCCGAAAATCTGGGCAATCGGGAGTCTTGGCCCGGTGTCATCGTCGCAAGACCGTACGCGGTAACCCTTTGGAGGACAATAGCATTTCGAGAATCGGCCGGGTTGCCGGGTTACGTGCGCGCATGTCGAGCGTAAATGAAAAACCGGTGGGGGCTTGCGTGAAAGCAGTCTTCCGCCTGCAAGGACAAGATTCCCAAGGACCAATCGAGTCGACCAATGACCCGTCAACCGACCCCATGTGTGACGTTTCTTCTCGGCAAGGTGGAAACGCCATCATGAGAGTCGTTTACGACCCACCCGCCGCAGGCGATAATAACCCCGACATTTACGTCGGAGAGATTCATGGCGCCGGCTTTCGGCGGGAGATGATAGCAGAGGTGGACATCAGGTATGCAGGAATTGATTGACAAATTGTTGGACGACGCGGCTGTGCAACGCCCCGTCGCGTATTGTCGGCTGGTCGAAACACGCGGATCGACGCCCCAGAAGGCCGGCGCGATGATGTTGGTCTATCCCGACGGTTCGCAGGCCGGCACCTTGGGCGGAGGCTGCGTCGAGGCTGACGTCAAGCGCCGGGCCATCGGCGTTCTGGCCGACGGCCAACGGGAGGTGGCTCGCTTTCAACTCGACGACGACTACGGCTGGGACGACGGGCTGATCTGCGGCGGCCGGATGCAGATTCTGATCGAACCCATCCGCGGCGACCAATCCTCCGAATATTTCGACCGGCTCCGCGAAGTCTTCGCCGCCGGCAACGGGGCGTCCGAAGCCATCGTGTTCGACCCGGCCAACAGCGAGTTGCCCGCGGGCAGCCAATACCTGTTTGACTCGGCCGGACGGCTGCTGGCCCATCGCCACGGGCCGCTCGAAGGCGACGATGCACCGGCCGTCGTGCGAGACAAATGGCCGCCGATCGACGGCCGTTCACGGCCGTCTGCTACCGCCGGCATCGCATATTTGCCGACGGCGCCACGCTCGCGTTTGTTGATTGTGGGCGGAGGGCACATCGGACAGGCGGTGGGCAACATGGCGGCCGACGTCGGCTTCAGCGTCTCGGTCGTCGACGACCGGGCCGAGTATGTCAGCCGCCAGCGGTTTCCGCGCGCCGAGCGGTTGATCGCCGGCGACATTGGCGAGGTCCTGAAACAGATCGACGTCACACCGCACACGTATTGCCTGATCGTCACCCGCGGCCATAATCACGACGAGCAGGCGTTGTACCATCTGGCCGACCGCGGCGCGCGTTACGTCGGCATGATCGGCAGCCGGCGGAAGATCAAGCTCATCTTCGACGACTTGGAGGCCGAAGGCATCTCGCCTGAAGTGCTGGCCAAGGTGTACGCGCCGGTCGGCATCGATATCGGATCGCAGACGGTGCCGGAGATCGCCATCAGTATTCTCGCCGAATTGATCGCCCATCGGAATCTAAGCGGCCAGGTGCCCGGCCGTCCGGCGCCGCTGCTGGTCGATTCGGTATAGCTCCCACTTTCGGTTTGAACTGGTCCGATCGCGTCGTCTTTCGGAGTCAGTCGTTGAACATAAGGCTGGGCGCCTTGCTCGGCCACAGTGTTCATTTTCACGGACTCCCAAACTAAGCCTTCGCCACATCGGGATTGTTCACCACAGGCACGGAGAGCACGGAGTTTTTTCGAGGACTTATCGCATTTAGATTCACCTTGTTTAATATCACATCTGAAATAACGAGCTGACAACGGGTTCTTTTTCAGACGCTTGCAACCAGTACTTTACTCCGTGTTCTCCCTGCCTCCGTGGTGCAAATCCTAATGCATAATCCGCCGTTTCGTTGTTTCGCCGTTCTTCCCGCAGCCGGCCGCAGCCGCAGGATGGGGCGGCCGAAGTTGCTGCTGCCTTGGGACGGTGAAACCGTCATTGCACGTGTCTTGAGCGCGTGGCAACACAGCCGCGCTGACGAAGTGATTGTGGTTGTCCATCCGGAAGACGACGCATTGGCGCGGGCCGTGCAAACAGGTGGCGGTACCGCAGTGCGGCCGGACGAACCGCCGCCGGAGATGAAAGCGTCCGTGTTGGCCGGTCTGGCGTTCGTGCGAGAGACGTTCGCACCGGCGAAGCGAGATGCGTGGCTACTAGCGCCGGCCGACATGCCGTTGTTGGAGACGGCGGCCATCGACCATGTGATCATGGCACACGATCCGGCGCTGCCGCGGATCGTGATTCCCACGTACGCCGGCCTACATGGACATCCCGTGCTGTTT
>Ga0214472_10009185_pt1 | contig 10309 bp, 8 predicted proteins | sample RVTome_6_FD_207662 | JGI IMG/M metagenome (GOLD analysis project Ga0214472, IMG submission 207662) | Soil microbial communities from uranium-contaminated site in the Upper Colorado River Basin, Wyoming, United States - RVT140D175 | ecosystem: Environmental > Terrestrial > Soil > Contaminated >...
CGTTGGGGCCGTGAGCCTTGCATTCCGGATCGGCGGCGCCGGTCAGCACGATGGCGGCATCGGGGAATGCGGCCGAGAACGCCGCCACGAACGGGATCGATCCTCCGACACCGATGTCGACCGCGGACCGCCCCCAGGCTGCGGCGAATCCCGTGCGGAAGGCCTCATGGCGGGGGTCGTCGCCGCCGAGCCGGAAGGGCTCTCCGGTCTCGTAAGGGATCACCTTCACCTGGGCGCCCCACGCGGGGCGGCTCTCGAGATAGGACACCAGAGACTGCATCGCCTTCTGCGGCGAGTCGCCGGGGGCGAGGCGGACGCTCACCTTGGCCCGGGCCCGCGGGATCAGTTGGTTGATCGCCTCGGCCACCGGGGGAGCGTCGATCGCCAGCACCGCGGCCGCGGGACGGGTCCACAGGCGAGATGTGAGCGATCCGGTGCCGATCAGTTCAACGCCAGGGAGCATGCCGGCCTGGGAACGCAGCTCCGCCTCGGTCAGGTCGAGGGGATCGGTCTCACCCGCGACCAACCCGGGAATGGCGACGTTGCCGTCGGCGTCGTGCAGTGAAGCCAGCACCCGGGTCAGGATGGTGAGGGCGTCGGGGACGGCGCCCCCGAACTGTCCCGAGTGCACCCCCGACGCCAGCACCTTCACTTCGACGAAAGCGGAGATGATCCCTCGCAGCGACGTCGTCAGGGCAGGCACGCCCACTCGCCAGTTGCCGGAGTCGGCGATCACGATGACATCGGCGGCCAGCAGGGCCCCGTGGGTGGTGATCAACTCGGCGAGATGGGTCGAACCGACCTCCTCCTCGCCTTCGACGAACACCTTGATGCTCACCGGGGGATTCGGGCCGAGGAGCCTGGCCACCGCGGCGTGAGTGACGACGCCGCATTTGTCGTCGGACGAGCCGCGGCCGAGCAGCCTGCCGTTGCGCACGATCGGCTCGAACGGAGCATGGTCCCATTCGGCGTCCGGCCCGGGAGGCTGGACGTCGTGGTGCGCATACAACAGGACCGTGGGCGCCCCGGAAGGCCCGGCGATCTCGCCGTACACCGCCGGATGCGCTCCCGGCAATTCGAGCATCCGCACCTCGCCGAATCCGTGGCGGCGCAGCAGATCTGCCGTTGCCTCGGCGGAACGCCTCAATTGGGTCGCGTCATAGCCGGCGGCGCTCACCGAGGGGATCCGGACCAGAGCCTCGAGCTCCGCCTGGATGGAGGGGAACAGGGCATCGACAGCGGCGGCGAGATCGGCGTGCATGCCAGCAACCTAGTGAAGCGAATGACACTTCCAGTCAGAGCCACCGGGGGGACCACCAAACCGAACACGAAGTCGTCGATCTTGTCGACACCCGAGAGGTCCCTGGTCTCACTAACCCCGTAAAGTCCGTGGGCAATCGGGAGGCACGATGAGTCGCGACCGAGCAGACATAGTCATCGTCGGGGCGGGGATCATGGGCCTGTCCATCGCGCACCAAATCGCCCGACGCGACCGTCGCCGCCTCGTGATCCTGGAGAAGGCGCTCAATGTCGGCGAGGGGAGCACCGGGGCGTCGTGTGCCATCTTGCGCCAGCGTTACACCCACCGCGAGGCGATGACGGTGGCCCGCGACGGTCTGCGGGCGCACCGCAACTGGGCGCGCTACACCGGTGTCGCCGCGCCCCGGGCGCGGTTCCACCACACCGGGGTCCTCTGGATGATGGGGGAGACTCCCGCCGCAATCGAGCTCAGCCGCAAGACCATGTCCGACCTGGGGATCTCCGTCGAAGTGCTTTCCGCTCCGGAGGTGCGGGATCGGTTCCCCGCCTTGAGCACGTGCAATCAGCCGTTCGACCTCACCGGCGCCACGGAGCACGAGTGCATCGAGCACCCGGCATTTCTCTATGAGACCGACAGCGGTTTCTTCGACCCCGTCTCGGCCACTCAGGATCTGCTCGAAGCGGTGCGCCGCGAAGGCGTCGAGGTGCGACTCCGCACCAAGGTGACGGGCATCAACACCGCGGGCGGTCGTGTCACCGGCGTCGAGCTCGCCGACGGCACGGGGATCGATGCGCCGGTGGTGGTCAACTCCAGCGGTCCCTGGGCCCCACGCGTCGCCCGCCTCGCCGGCTTCGATTACAAGACCCACGGCTGGACCATCCACCCGATCCGCGCCCAGGTCATCTACCGGGAGTGGCCGCGCGACGCCGTCCCAGGCCCGATCCCCATCGTCGCCGACTCGTCGGGGGGGATCTACTTCCGTCCCGAGGCCGGTGGTCAGCAGATCCTGGTGGGGTCGATTCGTCAGGAGGACGAGCAGGAGGTGGTTGCCGATCCCGATGTCTTCAACGGCAACATCGACGCCGCCTTCCGCGACGTCAAGATCCACGCCCTGCACCACCGCATCCCGTCGCTGCCCTATCGCGGCCAGATCACCGGAGTGGCGGGGATGTACGACATGAACGTCGAGGACGTTCATCCGGTGATCGGACCCACCCCCCTCGAAGGGTTCATAGTTGTGAACGGCTTCAGCGGCCACGGGTTCAAGGAGTCGCCCTCCGTCGGATCGATGTTGGCCCGGTACCTCACCGGGGCCCCCGCCGACGAGTGGGACACCGAAGCTCCGATGGAGTTCTTCTCGATCGACCGGGCGCCGATAGAACTGACGGAGAAGGCGGTGCTGGCGTAGCGAGCTGACAGCCGACAGCTCACAGCCGACAGCCAGAGGCGCGAAGAGCCGCGAAGAAACGCGAAGAGCAATCGACTGCGCGATCTGCGCTTCTGAGCGACTCTTCGCGGGCGACGGGCGACGGGCGACGGGCGATTAGCTCCCCTTGATCCCCAGCAGCCGCAGGAACGCTTGCTGGTTCGGTTCGCGGCCGAGGAAGTCGCGCAGCACTTCCATCGGGTCGCGGGAACCACCGGGGCGGAGCACCTTGGTCAGGTAGTCGGCGCCCACTTTGGGGCTGAGCACGCCTTCTGCCTCGAAGCGGCTGAACATGTCGTCACCGAACACCTTGGCCCAGAGATAGCCGTAATACCCGGCATCGTATCCGAAGAGGTGCCCGAACGAGGCCGGGTAGAAGGTGCCGTCGTGGTGCGGGAAGCCGGTGATCTCGCTGGTCTCCCGAGTTATGGCGTCGAGATCCTTTACCGCGCCCGGCCCGTGGAGCTCCATGTCGAGCTTGCCGAAGGAGACCTGCCGCAGCATCGCCAAGGCGATGTGCAGATCCCGGGCGGCCACCAACTGGTCCACCATGGAATCCGGGATCGCCGCGCCGGTTTCGTGGTGACGGGCGAAGCGGCGGAGAACATCGGCGTTCCAGCACCAATGCTCCATGATCTGCGACGGCGCCTCCACGAAATCCCACTCCGTGTTGTAGCCGCTGAAGCGGGTGAGCTCGGTGTGGCCGAGGCTGTTGTGGAGGACGTGCCCGAACTCGTGGAACAGGGTGGTGACCTCGTCGTGGCGCAACAGGGACGGCGCGGTATCGGTCGGCTTGGTGAAGTTCGCCAGGATGGCGGTGATGGGAAGGACGTAGCCGTTCGGTGCGGCGTGAGCCGACTGGAGGTCGAAGGCGGCGGCGTGGCCGAACTTCCCTTCCCGCGGGAACAGGTCCATGTAGAACGTCGCCATCTGCTTCCCGGTGCCGGTCTCGAGGATGTCGTAGGCGACGACATCGGAGTGCCACGCCGTGATGTTCTCGCGCTTGCGGTACTCCAGCCCGAACACGTCGCCGGTGATGGCGAACATGCCCTCCAGCACCCGCTCGAGGGGGAAGTAGGCCGCAACCGCGGACGGATCGACCCCGAAGCGCTCCTTGCGGATCCTCGTGTGCAGGTAGCGGTGGTCCCAGGGCTGCAGCGAACCGTCGCCGAGCGCCGCCGCCATATCGGCCAGCTCGTCGCGGGCTTTGGCGGTGAGCCCGGGGAGGATTCCGGCATACAGCCTCTCGACGGCCTCGGGCACCTTTGCCATCTTGAGCTCCATGGCGTAATGGGCCCAGGACGGTTCGCCGAACAGCACGGCGATGCGATGGCGCAGCTGTAGCGCCTCCTCGAGGAGCGGGCGGTTCTCGACGACGGCCTTGTTGAAGAACTTGAACTGCAGGGCGCGCCGCAGGTCCCGGTCATGGGCGTAGTCCATGAACGGGTAGTAGTCGGGGTAGTCCAGGCTCACCCGAAAGGTGCCTGGAGCCTCGCCCGGCGAAAGGCGACCGATGGTGTCGTCGGGCAGACCGGCGAGTTGGTCGCGGGTCAGGTCGAGGCCGTCCTGGAATTCGTCGATGTTCTTGGCGAACGCCACCTCGAGCTCGACGAGACGCGTGCGGAGGCGCTGCACCTCGGTGCGGTCTGCCTCCGCGAGGCCGTGCCCGGCGCGACGAAAGTCGCGGCGCACGAACTCGAGGAGGCGGCTGCGTTCGCCCGAGAGTCCGTTGGCCTCGGGGGTGGCGGCGTAGGCCTCGATCGCGTCATACAGGTCGCGGCGGAAGGCGAGGTCGGACTGCCACTTGGACAACGCCTCCTCTCCGGCCTGGGCCGACTCGCGCACGGCGCGGTCGGGATGGGCGCGTCCCAGGAAGGGGCCCTCGCCGTAGGCGCGGACCATCACCGCGCCGAGACGGTTGAAGGGCGCCAGGGTGTTGTCCCAGCTGCGGCTGGGGGCCGGGGCGACGACGGTTGCGACCAGGCTCTCGCCGGCGGCGATGGCGTCGGCGACGACCCGGGACACGGACTCGGGCGTGGTGGTGGTGTAGTCGTGGAGCACGCCGGGCAGGTTACCTGCAGCCGATGGGCCCTCGATCTGGTCGCTCAGCCGTCGAGCTCGCCGATCGCGTACATGAAGCCATCGCGGTTGCCCACGTAGATCATGCCCTCCCACACCGCCGGGGTGGCCTCGAGGTTGCCGGTGCCGACCTTGAAGGTCCACACCAGGCGGGGGGCGCCGGGGTTGGCGAGGTCGAAGCGCCGCAGCAGACCATCGTTGGACGCCACGATCAACTGGTTGTCGACGATCACCGGCGACGACCACGAGCCGTGGCTCAGGGTGTACACCCAAAGCTCTACGCCCGTCTCCTGGTCCACCGCAATCAGGTTTCCCTTGTGGGTCACCGCGTATATCACCCCGTCGCCGAGGGCGGGGGTCGACCACAACCCGCCCTTGGCCGGGGATTCGGTGAGCGAGAACATGCCCCAGACCCATGGATCATCAGGGTTGTAGGGGTCGAGCTTGATCAGCTGGCCGACCTCGCGGGCGCGGGCCAGATAGCGCTCATACTCGGCCGACACGTAAAGAAACCCCTCCTCGTCGACGAAGATCGTGGCGTCCACGTCGTCTCCCACCCAATAGTCGAAGACCACCTCGACTTGGCCCGAGGCGAGGCCGGTGATGTCGAGTCCGATCACGCGGCCGCCGGAGTTGGCGAAGTAGACCCGTCCTTCGTACATGGCGGTCGAGTTCTCGACACTCACCGCGGGGTAGGTGGAGCCGATCGCCGAGAGCAGCTCGTTGGTCCACGTCTCCATCTCGTACACCACCTCGGGGGCCACCGTGACCAGGCCGAGGCTGTCATAGGAGCGGTTGAGCTTGAAGATGTAAAAGATCGAGTTTTCGCCGCCCTCGAACATGTAGTCGTTCATGATCAGCGGGCTGGCGTCGAAGTCGTCGTTCCAACGCCCGGTGCCGGAGATGTCGAACTCCCACAGGACCACCGGTTCCTCACGATCGAGGGCCACCGCCCGGATCTTGTTGTCTCGGCTGCCGAAGTAGACGATTGGGTATCCCTCAGGGTCGATCGTCGGCGTGCCCTTGATGATGTCGCCGGTCAGGATCGGGGACCGGGTGATGGTTCCGGTGTCGGCGTCGACAAAGTGGAGCTTGCGGTCGTACGCGCCGAAGATCATCTCCGTGGTGCCGTCGGGCCGCTCCCATATCACCGGCTGGCCGGTCCAGCCATTGCCGCACCAGGTCGAGGTGGTGCCGAGGTCGGTCGACTGCGAGCACATGGCCTGCTCGGGGAACCTCCACTTCAGCTCCGGGGCCTCCGGCACCGGGCCCTTGCCGTAGTAGGTGCGCGTCGGATTGCCGCGAAAGGTCAGTAGACCCTCGACTTCGGTGCCGTAGGGCTCGCCGACCAGGTCCTTGTCACTCCACGCGCCGAGAGGATCGGGTGGGAGGGTGGTCGTGGTGGTCGTCGCGGTGGACGAGGTGCTGGTCACGGTCGTGGTCGAAACCGTTGTTCCGGGGAGCGTCGTCGTCGCGGTTCCGGGGAGCGTGGTTCCGGCAGAGGCGGTGCCACCGTCGCCGGCAAACATCCAGAAGAGCAGGATGCTCGACCCAGCAAGTACGGCGGCGAGGAGCGCGCCGATCTGGTAGGGGTGCCGGGATGACATCGAGTGCCGGAGTCTATGGGTGGTCTGGGCCAACCGAGCGGAGCGTCCTAACGCTGATGGAGCCACCCGTCGGTCTAGGTTGGGCACATGGATTCGAAGTGGCGGCGGCGATGGCACCGAGTCGCATCGGATGAGCTGTCGCTGGGCGCCGCGGCCGTGGCCTTTCACGCGTTCCTGGCGCTGGTACCGCTGGGCCTCGCCCTCCTGGGTGGGGCCGCACTGATCGGAGGCGATCGCGGCGCCGTCGAGCGCGTCGCCCGCGCCCTCGATCTGGTGGCGCCGCAGGCGGTGCAGGAGTTCTTGACCGGAATCCTTGCCGATGCCGACCAACACATCCGCGGCGAATGGTGGGTGATTGCGGGCTCGGTCGCGGTCGCCCTGTTCCTGGGCTCACGGGCCATGGTCGCCCTGCAGCGCGCCCTCGGCCCGGGAAGCAGCGCATTGGCCGTGCGGACGCGACGGACCCGGCGGATGGTTGCAGTGCTCCTGACTGCTGCCGGCGGCCTTGTCCTGTTGGTGAGCGGCACCTTGCTCGTTGCAGGAAGGTCACTGTTCGTGTTCCTATCGCATTGGGTGGGTTTGCCGGCTCTGGTGGGTTTGTGGACCTGGCTGCGGCTGCCGGTGGCGATCGCCGGCCTGTTCGGCTTCCTCCTGGTCTGCTATCGCTACGCCCCGGCGCAGCCCGTGCCCCACCCGGTACCGGCGGCGGCGCTGGCGACCACCGGGGTGGTGATGGGGAGCGTCGCCTTCAGCCTCTACCTCGCCTGGGCCCCGCGGCTCGGTGTGGCGTTCGGCACCTTGGGTGCGGTGGCCGCCGCCCTCACCTGGCTGTACCTGGGGGCGTGGTCGATCCTGGCGGCGGTCGTCATCGTGGCTCCTGAGGATGTGGCGACGTGACCGGTGGTGTCAGGTGAGTGGGGCCGCGGCGCAGCATCCAGCGATCCGGATGTACCAGGACCTCGAAACCCGACTTGCGATAGAGGTCGTGGGCGTCTGCGGTAGCGAGCACGAACCTTTGGATCCCGGCCAGGTCCGGATGGCTGACCGCCCCGTCGACCAGTGCCCGGCCCAGTCCCCGGCCGCGATGCTCCGCCAGCACGAACACATCGCACAGCCACGCAAATGTGGCGCGGTCCGTAACCACTCTCGCAAAGCCGACCAGCACCTCTCCGAGATAGGCACCCAACGGGATGCTGTTGGCGATCGATCGCTCGACCGTCTCCAACGATCGCCTGTTCGCCCAGTACGAGGACTCGGAGAGCCATTGGTGGACTGCGGCGACGTCGAGGCGTGCCGGATCGTCGGAGATCTCGTATTCGCCATGACGGATAGAAAGTGTCACGGGGTAACCATGAGACGGGACCCACCCGAGGTTCGGCGGCCGTGACTCAGGTCGAGAATGACCGCCGTGGCCTCCTGCAGCGGGACGGTGCAGCTCGGCGGTGCGAGCAACGATCCGGCGGCGAGTGCGGCGAGTATCGCCTCGGTGTCACCGGGCAAGCTGCCGTACGAGCCGCGCAACTGGTACTCGCTGTTGGACCAGAGCACCGGGGGCAGCGTCACCAGCGGCTCGACACCCACCCCCACCGCGATCGCCCGGCCCCCGGGGCGAAGCGACTTGATCGCGGCATCGACGGTGGCGGCCTTTCCGACGAACTCGAAGGCGACATCCACACCGCCGTCGGTGAGCAGCTTCACCCGGCGCCCCACCGACACCTCCGGCTCGATCAGCACCGTTTCGTCGGCCCCCAGCGCCGCGGCGCGCTCCAATGCGGCCGCATCGACGTCGGCGGCTACCACCATCGCCGCTCCCTGGTTGCGAGCGATCTGCACCGCGAACCCGCCGAGGCCGCCGACCCCGATCACCAGGGCAGTCTCGCCGGCAACGAGCCGAGCGGTGCGGGTGACGGCGTGATACGCGGTGGCGCCGGCATCGACCGCGGTGGCGGCGTCTCCGGGGGCCAGGCTGGCCGGGATCGGCACCAATGCCGATCCCGGGACCGCCACCGCGTCTGCCAGCCCTCCGTCGCGGTCGATGCCGATCACGGCCATCCGCTCGCAGAGGTTGAAGCGGCCTTCGGCGCATCGCCGGCATGACCCGCAGTGCGTCCCGACGACGACGACCACCGCCGTCCCGACGGCGAGCCCGGAGACGCCGGGATGGCGGATCGTCCCGGCGACCTCATGGCCCAGGGTTATCGGGACGTAACCAGTCCGGGCGGTGCCGTCGAGGAAGTGGAGGTCCGACCCGCACACTCCACACGCCGTCACGGCCACGATCGCTTCGCCGTTGCCGGCCGCGGGTTCGGCGACCTCCTCGAGAGCCAGCCGCCCGGGACCGTGGAAACGCAGGGCTCGCATGGGCCGAGTCTCCCAGAAACCGCGAAAAGCTGACGGGACGCGGGGCCGATACCATGTCTGCTCCCAGGGAGGAAGTGCGCATGACCAACACCGTCCACATCGTCGGCACCGGCACGATCGGCGAGCCTCTCATCGGCTTGCTCGCCGACTACTCCCAGCACTTCGGCATCGATGAGGTCTCGTTTCACAAGCGCACCCCGATGGTCGAGGAGCGGGCCAAGGTCAAGGACCTGATACGACGCGGGGCGGTGCTGGCCGTGGACGATGATCGCCGCGCCTCGTTCGAGGAGATCGGCCATCAGCCCAAGCTGGAGACGATGGAGGCGATTGAGCGGGCTGCCGTGGTCATCGACTGCACCCCGGCGGGCAACGCCAACAAGCTCGAGTACTACGAGAGGGCTCGCGGGCCTCGTGGCTTTCTCGCCCAGGGCTCGGAGTTCGGTTTCGGGAAGATGTACGCCCGCGGCATCAACGACGAAGCCCTCGTGCACGACCACGATCGGTACATCCAGGTGGTGTCGTGCAACACCCATAACATCTCGGTACTCATCAAGACCCTTGCGATGGATCCCGACGGCACCTCACATCTGGTGAGTGGCCGGTTCCTCTGCCTGCGGCGCGCCAACGACATCAGCCAGGACGGCTCCTTCATCCCGAGTCCCAGCGTCGGCCGCCACGACGATCCGAGGTTCGGGACCCACCATGCCCGCGACGCCTACCGGCTGTTCGAGACGCTCGGTTACGACCTGCCCATCTTTTCGTCGGCGGTGAAGATCAACACCCAGTACATGCACGCCCTTCACTTCAGCCTGCAATTGGACCGCGAAATTACGGTGAAGGAAGCGATCGAGCTGCTTGCCGCCAATGCGCGCGTCGCACTCACCCACAAGCGGTCGGCCAACCAGATCTTCTCGTTCGGCCGCGACCACGGTTACTACGGGCGGATCCTGAGCCAGACGGTGGTGCCGATCGAGACCCTGGCGGTGCGCAACGGCACCGAGCTGATCGGGTTCTGCTTCACCCCGCAGGACGGCAACGCCCTGCTTTCATCGGTCGCCGCGACGCTGTGGTACCTGCACGGTGATGTGGGTGATCGCCTCGAGGTGTTGCGCCCATTCCTGTTCCAGGAAGTCTGAGCCGAGGCGAAACTGCGCCCGCCGGCTAGGACTTGTACCGCCAGACGATGCGGCCGCGGCTCGGGTCGTAGACAGAGAGGTCGAGATCGACCTTGTCGCCGGGGAGAATCCGGATGTAGCGGCCCCGGCGCATCTTGCCGGAGGCACGCGCCAGGACCTCGAGACCGCCTTCGATCTCGACTTTGAACATCGCGTTGGGAAGCGTCTCCATGACGGTTCCCTGAACGCGTACGACGTCGTCTTGCTTGGTCAAGAACTCTCCCAGTCGCGGGCCATGAATTGCCCGATGACCGCAATTGTACCCGACGCGAAGCGGGCACCAGCAAAGTTGCCGGTTACCGGTTACCGGTTACCCGTCGCCCGTCGCCCGTCGCCCGTCGCCCGTTACTTGGCACCCGCCCCTGGTCTGTCTTTTGTCTTCTGTATTCCCTAGCCCCTC
>Ga0214472_10009186_pt1 | contig 10308 bp, 8 predicted proteins | sample RVTome_6_FD_207662 | JGI IMG/M metagenome (GOLD analysis project Ga0214472, IMG submission 207662) | Soil microbial communities from uranium-contaminated site in the Upper Colorado River Basin, Wyoming, United States - RVT140D175 | ecosystem: Environmental > Terrestrial > Soil > Contaminated >...
TGCGCCGCATCCTGATGCCGCCCTCCTGGCAGGGCCATCCCCTTCGCAAGAGCCATCCCTCCCGGGGCACCGAGATGCCCCCCTTCACCGCCGAGACGGCGCTTTCCCTGCCCCCTGCGGGCCTCGACACCTTCTTTCCAGGCAGCGAGGCCGACGAGGAGGGGACCATGATCCTGAATCTTGGCCCCCACCATCCGGGCACCCACGGGGTGCTGCGGCTGCTGCTCAAGCTGCGGGGGGAGGAGGTTCTGGATGTGGATGCGGACATCGGCTACCACCACCGCGCCGCCGAGAAGATCGCCGAGCGCCAGCACTGGAACCAGTACATCCCCTACACCGACCGCATCGACTATCTCTCGGGGGTCCAGAACAACCTGGCCTACCTTTATCCCCTGGAAACGATGCTGGGAGTGGAGGTTCCAAGGCGGGCCAAGTACATCCGGGTGCTGCTCTGCGAGCTCTTCCGCATCGCCAACCACCTGGTGTGGCTGGGGACCTTCGCCCACGATGTGGGGGCCATGACGCCGGTCTTCTATGCCTTCGAGTCGCGGGAGAAGATCTTCGACATCGTCGAGGCGATCACCGGCGGACGCATGCATCCGGCCTGGTTTCGCATCGGCGGCTTGCCCGAGGATCTGCCCGAGGGCTGGCGGGAGCTCACGGATGCCTTCACGAAAGACTTCGACAAGCGGCTGGGTGAATTCGAGCGGCTGCTCACCGACGGGCCCATCTTCCGGGCCCGCACCGAGGGGGTGGGCGTGGTGACCCGCGAGCAGGCCATGGACTGGGGGCTGAGCGGCCCCAACCTGCGGGCCACGGGCATGGCCTGGGATCTGCGCCGAAGCATGCCCTACGGCGGCTACGAGGAATTCGATTTCGAGGTGGCAACCAGCACAGGCGGAGACAGCTTCGCCCGTTACCTGGTGCGCATGGAGGAGATGCGCCAGAGCCTGCGCATCGTCCGGCAGGCCGCACGGGAGATGCCCGAGGGGAGGGTCATCGGCACCGACTACCGCTATCTCCATCCCGACCGCAAGGACGGGCTCACCGACATCGAGAGTCTCATCCACCATTTCGTCAACGTCACCCGGGGCCTCACGCCTCCTGCCGGGGAATGCTACCGGGCCATCGAGTCGAGCAAGGGAGAGTGCGGCTACTACCTGGCAAGCGACGGCGGCAGCAGCCCTTACCGGCTGCGCATCCGCACCCCCTCCTTCGCCCAGATGCAGGTGATCGGGCCCATGAGCCGGGGCGGGCTGGTGGCCGACCTCATCACGGTGCTGGGCTCCATCGATTTCGTGCTGGCCGACCTGGATCGCTAGAGAATGAATGAACTGATTCCCACGGATAGGCTGGAGCGCCTCAAGGAGCGCATCGAGGGTTGTCCCCATCCCCGGGAGCTCATCGTGGACGCCCTGCGTCTGGTGCAGGAGCACCGCGGCTGGGTGCCCGACGAGGGGGTGGAACTGGTGGCGCAGCTCCTGGGTCTCTCCGCCCTGCAGGTGGAGGAGGTGGCCACCTTCTATGACAAGATCTTCCGTCGGCCCGTGGGCAGGCGGGTGATCCACTTCTGCGATTCCATCTGCTGCTGGAGCCGGGGAGGGGAGGCGGTCGCAGCCCATCTGGAGCAGCGCCTCGGCATCGCACCGGGAGAAACCACGCTTGACGGCCTCTTCACCCTGCTTCCAACCTGCTGCCTGGGGGCCTGCGGACAGGCCCCGGCCATGATGGTGGGCACCCGCATCTACGGGGATCTCACGGCGCAACGCATCGACGAGATCCTGGAGCGCGAGCGCGGGGAGGCGAATCCATGAAGCATCATCCCCAGCTGCTCTTCAAGAACCGCACGCCGGGAAAGACCGCCTTTCTGGAGGAGTTCCGCAAGAACGGCGGCTACGAGGGGCTGAAGAAGGCCCTCAAGTCCATGAGTCCCAAGGAGGTGCGCGCGACGGTGAAGGCATCAAACCTGCGGGGCCGGGGAGGGGCGGGCTTCCCCACGGGCAACAAGTGGTCCTTCTTCCCGGCGGACGAGCCGGGGGAGAAGTTCCTGGTGTGCAACGGCGACGAGATGGAGCCAGGCACCTACAAGGACCGGGAGCTGCTGCTGGCCGACCCCCACCAGCTGGTGGAGGGGATGATCCTCTCGGCCTATGCCCTGCAGACTCCCGTGGGCTACATCTTTATCCGCTACGCCTACGAGGACTGCGCCCGCAACCTGGCCCGCGCCATTGCCGAGGCCAGGGACGCCGGATATCTGGGGCGCGACATCCTGGGCAGCGGTTTTTCCTTCGAGCTGCATCTGCACCGCAGCGCCGGACGCTACATCCTGGGGGAGGAGACGGCGCTTTTGAACGGCCTGGAGGGCCGGCGCCCCAACCCTCGCAGCAAACCCCCCTTCCCGGCGGTGAAGGGACTCTTCGGCAGGCCCACCACCATCAACAACGTGGAGACGCTCTCGAACATCCCCCACATCATCACCGGCGGCGCCGACTGGTTCCAGCAGTTGGCCCACACGGAGGCCGGGGCGGGGATGAAGCTCTACGGACTCTCGGGCCATCTGGAGCGCACCCGGTGTCATGAGCTGCCCTTGGGCATCAGCCTCTCCGAGCTCATCAGCGAATACGGCGGCGGCGTCTGGAAGGGTCGCAAGTTCAAGGCCTGCCTGCCGGGCGGGGCCTCCACGCCCTATCTGACCTCCGAGCACCTGCAGGTGCCCCTCGATTTCGATTCCCTCGCCCAGGTGGGCAGCCGTCTGGGTACGGGCTGCGTGACGGTCTTCGACGAGACGACCTGCATGGTCGGGGCGACCCTCAATCTCATCCGCTTCTTCGCCCGGGAGAGCTGCGGCTGGTGTACCCCCTGCCGCGACGGATTGCCCTTCGTGGGACAGCTGCTGGAGCGCATCGAGGCGGGGGACGGCACCCCGGAGGATCTGGAGGTGCTGCGGGATCAGCTCCGCAACATCAACGGCTACAGCTTCTGCGCCCTGGCCACGGGAGCCATGGGCCCGGCGGAGAGTCTGCTGGCGCATTTCGAGGAAGAAGTGCTGGATCACATCAGGAAGGGCCGTTGCCCCTTGAGGAAGCACTGATGCCGACTCTGACCATCGACAACCGCACCCTGACGGTGCCGGACGGGACCAACGTGCTGGAGGCCGCCAAGCGCCTGGGCATCGTCATCCCCCACTTCTGCTACCACGGGGCCCTGGGGGCCGTGGGGGCCTGCCGCCTCTGCGCCATGGCCTTCCTGGAGGGGCCGGTAAAAGGGGTGCAGATGTCCTGCATGGTGACGGCTGCAGACGGCATGGTTGTCTCCACCCTGGACGAGAAGGCGCAGGATCTGCGCAAGAGCGTCATCGAATGGCTGATGATGAATCATCCCCACGACTGTCCCGTGTGCGACGAGGGCGGAGAATGCCGGCTGCAGGACATGACCATCGCGGGCGGCCACGGCATGCGGCGGTTCCGGGGCAAGAAGCGCACCTGGCAGAACCAGCAGCTCGGACCCTTCGTCGAGCAGGAGATGAACCGCTGCATTCAGTGCTACCGCTGCGTGCGCACCTATCAGGATTACTGCGGCGGCAGGGATTTCGGCGTCATGGGGTCGCGGCAGCGTCTCTTCTTCGGCCGCTTCAAAGACGGGGCGCTGGAGAGTCCTTTCTCCGGAAACCTGGTGGACGTCTGCCCCACGGGCGTGTTCACCGACAAGACCTTCCGCTACAAGGCAAGGCTCTGGGATCTGGAAGAGGCGCCTTCGATCTGCCCCCATTGCTCCCTGGGCTGCGCCACCATCCCCGGCGCCCGCTACCGGGAGCTGCTGCGCACCCGCTCCGGGGTGAACGAGGCGACCAACGGCTTCTTCATCTGCGATCGGGGCCGCTTCGGCGGCGCCTACGTCAACCACCCGGAGCGTCCCCGGATTCCCCGGTGGATGGGGCAGGAGCGGGACTGGGATGCGGCCCTCTCTCATCTGGAGGGGGAATCGGCCCGGCAGGCGGCCCTGCACGGGCCGGATTCCATCGGCCTGCTGACTTCCTCCCGCTCCGGCCTGGAGTCGGTGGCCCTCTTCTCCTGCTGGGCCAAGCGGCTGGGCACGGAGCAGATCGCCTTCGATCCTCATCCCGGACGGGACCGGGTGGCCAGGCAGGTGGCCTCCCTGAGCCGGGAGCACCGGGCCAGCCTCAACGATGTGAGAAACAGCGACTTCGCCCTGCTGCTGGGCTGCGATCCCCTGGGGGAGGCGCCCATGCTGGCGCCGGCCCTGCGCCAGGCCGTGCGCAAGGGGGGCAGGGTCTTCTGCGCGGACCCCCGGCCCCTGGAGCTGCCCTTCGAGGCGAGCCGCCTGGCACTCCCGCCGGAGGCGCTGCCCGCCCTGCTCGAAGCCCTGGAGAGCGGTCACAGTGATAGTCTCCCGCCCGAGGTCTTCGCCTTCGTGAAGGAGGCCCGGGCCGGGCTGGACGGGGCGAAGCGTCCGGTCATCATCGGGGGGCCGGATCTGCCGGGCGAGCAGGGCATGGAGTGCCTGGAGCGCCTGGCCGCGCGGTTCTCGGCGCCCGGGCAGCCCTGCCGCCTCTTCGTTCCCCTGGGCGGCCCGGGCAGCTTCGGGGCGGCTCTGATGCCCGCCCGGCAGGATTTCGATGCCCTGCTCGACGGCATCCACCAGGGGCGCATCCGGACCCTGGTCTGCCTGGAGGCCGATCCCTTCCTGGAAGCGCCCGATCCGGGGCGGGTGGAGGCGGCCCTGGAAAAACTGGAGCTGCTGGTGGTGCTGGATCATCTCCCCGGACCGGCCGGTGCGCGCGCCCATCTGCTGCTGCCCACCCGGGCGGTGACGGAGACCGGCGGCTGTTTCGTCAACAACGAGGGGCGCCTGCTGCCTTTCCGTCCCGTCTTCGAGCCCGGTATCCCCATCCGGGTGACGGGCGCAGGCGATCATCCGCCTCGCAGCTTCGAGCCCGGAACGCCGGGCAGCCTGCCTCTGGCGGCCTGGGAGATCCTGGCGCGGCTGCTGGGCGCGCCTTCGGAACTGGGGGCGCTGCGCCTGCATCTCGCCCGGCAGGATCAGCGCCTCGCCGCCCTTGCCGAAATCGACCGGCACCCCGAAGGGCTGGTGCTCAAGGGGGGAGCGCTGCCCCTGCCGGATAAAGGGGCCGGGGTTCCTTTCTGCATCCCCTCCGGGGCCCTGCGGCTGCTGCCCATGGACCTGCCCCTGGGCTCCGAGCTGCTCTCCGGTTTCTCCTCCCAGATGCAGGGCGTCTGCCTTCATCCCCTGGCCAGGATTCATCCCGAGGAAGGGGCGAAGCTCAGGGTCGGCGACGGCGAGCGCCGCATGATCACGACATCTCTGGGGCATCTGGAAGTCATCATCCGCCACTGCGCCGACATGGCGAAGGGCGTGCTTGCACTGCCCCGCATCCGGGGGACGGCCCTGGGGGATTTCGCGCCGGGACGTTGGGATCTCTGGTGCCGCATCGAGACGGAGGCTGCGCCATGAGCGATCTGGCCCTGGATCTCCTCTTCATTCTGGTGAAGCTGGGGCTCATCTTCTTCGTGCTGCTCACGGGTGCCGCCTATCTGGTGCTGGCCGAGCGCAAGATCCTGGCCCGCATGCAGCTGCGCCATGGGCCCAACCGGGTCGGGCCCTTTGGCCTCATGCAGCCCCTGGCCGATCTCATCAAGCTGCTCACCAAAGAGGACTTCATCCCGCCGGCCTCGGACCGCTTCATCTTTTTCATCGCCCCGGGGCTGGCAGCCGTGACGGCGCTGCTCACCTTCGCCGTGGTGCCCTTCGCCCCGGATCTGGAGCTCTTCGGCCGCACCGTGCCCATGGTGGTGTCCGATCTCAATATCGGGGTGCTCTATTTTCTCGGCCTCTCCTCCCTGGGAGTCTACGGGGTGGCGTTGGGGGGCTGGGCCTCCAACTCCAAATACGCTTTGCTCGGGGGCATCCGGGGGCTCTCCCAGCTCATCAGCTACGAGCTGGCCATGGGGCTGTCGGTGGTGCCGGTGGTGCTTGCGGCCAAATCCTTCTCTCTCACCGACATCGTCGAGGCCCAGGCGGGGATGCCCTTCGCGCTGACCAACCCCCTGGCCTTTCTCATCTTCATGATCAGCGTGGCGGCCGAATCCAAACGCATTCCCTTCGACATCCCAGAGGCGGAGAACGAGCTGGTGGCGGGCTTCCACACCGAGTATTCCGGCATGAGATTCGGACTCTTCTTCGTCGGCGAATACATCAACATGATCATCCTGGGGGCCATGACCGCCGTCCTCTTCCTGGGCGGCTGGCACGGACCCTTCCTGCCCCCCTTCCTCTGGTTCTGTCTCAAGGTGGGGGCCGTGGCCTTCTTCTTCATCTGGATGCGCGGCACCCTGCCGAGGCTGCGCTACGATCAGCTGATGCATTTCGGCTGGAAGCTGCTGATTCCCCTGGCGCTGCTCAATGTTCTGGTGACCGGCGCCGTTCATCTCTGGCTGGGAGGGACGGCATGAGATTCTGGCGCGATGTCCGAGGCACGGTGGAGCCTTTCTGGGTGACCCTGCGCAACCTGCTGCGCAGGCCCGTCACCATCCAGTACCCGGAGGAGAAGCGGCCGCCCGCGCCGCGCTACCGCGCCCGCATCCTGCTCACCCGTGATCCCGGGGGCAAGGAGCGCTGCGTGGCCTGCTATCTGTGCAGCGCCGCCTGCCCGGTTGACTGCATCTCCATGCAGTCGTCCGAAGGGGAGGGGGGCAGGCGTTATGCCGCCTGGTTCCGCATCAACTTCTCCCGCTGCATCTTCTGCGGCCTCTGCGCCGAGGCCTGCCCCACCAAGGCCATCCAGATGAGCCCCGACTACGAGATCTGCAGCGACGAGCCCCTGAAGCTGGTGTGGGAGAAGGAGGATCTGCTGATACCGGGCGGAGGGAAGGACCCGGACTACGATTTCTACGCCCACGCGGGCGTGGGGGTGGACGGCCCCCGGGGCAGCCATGCCGATGAGATGGCCCCCACGGATTTCAGAAGCAACCTGCCCTAAGGAGCAAAGATGCCGGCAGTCATTTTCTATCTTCTGGGAGGCACGGCCCTGGCCGCCACCCTGATGTGCGTCACCCGGCGCAACCCGGTGCATGCCGTCATCTACCTGGTCAACGCCCTCTTCGCCCTGGCCCTGATGTTCTATCTGCTGGGGGCCCCGCTGGTGGCGGCCTGGGAGGTCATCATCTACGCGGGGGCCATCATGGTGCTCTTCCTCTTCATCATCATGATGCTGGAGCTCTCGGCGGAGCAGCACCCCAGCGGCCCCGGCTGGCTGCGCTGGGGACCGGTGATCCTGCTCAGCCTGGTGCTTTTGGGCGCGACCCTGCTCATCCTGGCCCTGGACCCCAAGGCCGCCGAGCCCGTCCCCCTGTTTTACGTAACCCCACGGAAGTTCGCCCGGGCGCTTTTCGAACGCTACCCCCTGGCGGTGGAGATCGTCTCCTTCCAGCTGCTCTTCGCGGCGGTGGGGGCCTTCTACCTGGGGCGCACCGGCAGCCGCAAGGAGGAGCCATGATCGTCCCCTTCGGGCATGTCCTGGCTTTCTCCGCAGCCATGTTCCTCATGGGGCTGGCCTGCGTGCTGGCGCGGCGCAACATCATCATGATCCTCATCGGCGTGGAGATCATGCTCAACGCCGTGGGCCTCACCCTGGTGGGTGCCTCGGCCCTCTGGCAGGACCTGGACGGCCAGATCTTCGTGCTCTTCATCATGGCCATGACCTCGGCGGAGGTCTCCATCTCCCTGGCCCTGGTGGTCTATCTGCGGCGGCGCAAGGGTACCCTGACGGCCGACGCCTTTGACGGGATGAAGGGATGATGAACGCCCAGTTTCTCTTCCTCATACTGCTCTTTCCCCTGCTGGGGGGCGTGACCAACGCCGTCCTGGGGATGCGCCTGCCCAGGCGGGTGAGCACGTCCCTGGCCCTGGCGAGCGTGCTGCTCTCGGCGGGCACGACCCTGGTCCTCTGGCCCCTGGCCCAAGGGACGGGCGCCCGGGCGACGCTCTTCACCTGGCTTTCGAGCGGGGACCTCAGGGTGCCGGTGGAGATCCTCTTCGACCCCCTCTCCGCCTCCATGTGCCTGATGGTCACCCTGGTCTCTTCCCTGATCCATCTCTACGGCCTGGGCTACATGAAGGAAGAGGGGGATTACGCCCGCTTCTTCGCCCTGCTCAACCTCTTCGTCTTCGCCATGCTCTGCATCCTGCTGGCGGACAACCTGTTGCTGCTCTTTCTGGGCTGGGAGGGGGTGGGTTTCTGCTCCTACGCCCTCATCGGCTACTGGTATGGGGAGGAGAAAAACGCCCTGGCAGGCCGCAAGGCCTTCCTGGTGACCCGGGTGGCCGACGTCTTTTTGGCCCTGGCCCTGCTGCTGGCCTACAAACTCACCGGGACTCTCTCTATCTCTGCCCTGAACGAACAGGCGCCGGGACTTGCTCCGGCCATGGTGACCCTGATGGGCATCCTGCTGCTGCTGGGGGCCTGCGGCAAGAGTGCCCAGCTGCCCTTCATGACCTGGCTGCCCGATGCCATGGCGGGCCCCACGCCCGTCTCCGCCCTCATCCATGCCGCCACCATGGTCACCGCCGGGGTCTACCTGCTCTGCCGTCTCTTTCCCCTGGTCTCCCTCTCGGAAACGGCGCTGGCCGCCGTCGCTCTTGTGGGGGCCGCGACCGCCTTCTACGCCGCCACCTGCGCCCTGGCCCAGAAAGAGATCAAGCGGGTGCTGGCCTACTCCACCATGAGCCAGGTGGGCTACATGTTCCTGGCCGTGGGGGCGGGCAGCGTCTCCGGGGCGCTTTTTCACCTGCTCACCCACGCCTTCTTCAAGGCCCTGCTGTTCATGGGCGCGGGCTGCATCATCCACCTGGCCGCCCGCGAGAACGACATCCACCGCATGGGCGGGCTGGCCCGGCGCTCCCCGGCCGTCTTCTACCTGTTTCTGGCCGGCATTCTCTGCCTGGCGGGGGCGCCCCTCACCGGCGGCTTCTTCAGCAAGGACGCCATTTTGCTGGCCACCTTCCTGCACCAGGGGGCGCTCTACAAGGCGCTCTGGGGACTGGGGGTGCTGACGGCGCTTCTCACTGCCCTCTACAGCTTCCGTCTGCTCTATCTGGTGTTCGCGGGAGAGAGCCGGGGTGAGGTCTCCCGCCACGGCCTGCCGCCGACCATGCTCTATACCTTGCCGCCCCTGGCGCTGGCGGGGCTCTTCGGAGGCCTGCTCAATCTTCCCGCCTTCTGGGGAGGAGGGGAGCGACTCGGCTCCTACCTGGGGACTCTTTCTGGGATTTCGCATCCGGCGGATCATCGTGTCGAGATGCTGCTCATCGGGGTGGCCGTCGCCGTTTTCTTTGCAGGCTGGCTTCTGGCGCAACGGCGCTATCGCAGGTACAGCCCCACTTTGCAGGCCGAAGGTACCGGCTTTCTACTCAAGGGATGGGGCGCCGACTGGCTCGTTGCGCGTATGGTGCTTGGCCCCTTCCGGGCCTTTGCCGAAGGCTGCTGGCGTCAGGGCGACCTGCGGATCATCGAGGGCCTGCTCGGCGCGGCGGCAAGGGGCTGCCAGGGCTGCGGCGAGCTGTTTCGCCGCATGACCACGGGACGGCTCAGCACTTATCTGGATTCCTTCGCCTGGGGGCTGCTGCTCGTCCTGGGCTGGTTCATTTTCTCTCGGATTTAGGGACGGCGCCCCATGCAACAGAGCTTTCACATCCCCCTGCTTTCCCTGCTGGTCTGGCTGCCGCTCCTCGGAGCTCTGCTCTGCCTGTCGGCCCATCGCCGACCGGGGATTTGCCGCGCCCTGGCCCTGGGGGTGTCCGGGGCGGTCTTCCTGCTGGCCCTGACGGAGTTTATCCTGCATGGCCCCGGCACGGGCTGGCATCATTTCGAGGATCTGCCCTGGATCGGGCGCTTCGGCGTCCGCTATATCCTGGGGATGGACGGTCTCTCGCTTCTGATGGTGCTGCTCACGGCCTTTCTCTTCCCCGTGGCGATACTGGTTTCCTGGAATGAAAAAAAACGGCCTTCCCTGCATTTCGCCCTGCTGCTGGCCATGGAGACTGGCATCCTGGGCGTCTTTCTCGCCCTGGATCTCATCCTCTTCTACCTCTTCTGGGAGGTGATGCTCATCCCCATGTTCCTGCTCATCGGCATCTGGGGGCACGGGCGCAGGGTCTATTCGGCGGTGAAGTTCTTTCTCTTCACCCTGGCGGGAAGCCTGCTGATGCTGCTGGCCATCATCGGCCTGCACCTGGTGCATGCGCAGCAGACGGGCGGTGCCTCTTTCGCCC
>Ga0214472_10009187_pt1 | contig 10308 bp, 5 predicted proteins | sample RVTome_6_FD_207662 | JGI IMG/M metagenome (GOLD analysis project Ga0214472, IMG submission 207662) | Soil microbial communities from uranium-contaminated site in the Upper Colorado River Basin, Wyoming, United States - RVT140D175 | ecosystem: Environmental > Terrestrial > Soil > Contaminated >...
CCGCAAGCAAAACCCAAAATGCCGGAGGGCGACTCGTCGACGGAGCCAGCCCCTGGCAAGCGCCGCTGGCTGAATCTCAAAGGCCTGGTGAGCCGCAAGGCGCTGATTTCGATATTGGTGGCTTCGCTGGTGATCCATGGCGCCGGGATGTGGTATTACATGGCCGTCCGCGCCAGTGTGGATCCCGCGTCCTTGGAGACATCGTTGGGCGAATTCCATTACGAGGCCGACAACACCGCGTCGGCCGTGGTCAGCCGCGCTCAGTTCCAACTGCACATCAGCCTGCTGCCGGAAGTGCGGCGCACGGCCCGGTCGTTATTGACCACCCGCCAATACAAGGTGCAGCAGGACATCGAACAATTGATGCGGCAGGCCAGCGGCGGAGATTTCGAGGAGCCGACGCTCAGCGAATTAAAGCGCCAGCTTCGCGAGCAGATCAACAACTCGTTGGGCATCAAAGCGGTCGACGAAGTGATCATTACCGACCTGTCGCTGGAAATGCCAGCCGCCGGGGACGAACCGCCGATCGACGTCCCCTTCATCGGCTCCAGCGAAACGCCGACCGAACCGGCGGGTTGATGCGATCGCCGTCGAAATGAATGCACGTTATTCAATCATGTAACCACCGTCCGCTTGGTCAACACGTCTGGTTTTCACCACAAGGGCACGAAGTACACGAAGGGCCAATTGGTCAGCGTCGTTGCACGTATACGACGAACGCGCGTTCATCGTTCCCTCTTCGTGTCCTTCGTGCCTTTGTGGTAATCCCTTTTCGTGGCCTCGGTATGCCATGTGGCTACGCGCCAGATCGCAAATCCATCCTCTCGAAATGCCGGGTTCGGCCAATTGACGGATTTCCATTGCGGGGAGTCCGCAGCCATCACCACCAGCCAACGTGCTCCCTGACGGCGGCATTCCATCAGGCGGGCGTACAAATCAGGATCATCTTCGTCCAGGGCCCAGCCCGCTCGGTCGCAATAGTAAAGCAGATCGATTGTGGAGCCGTGCAGCGTGATCACTCTGTCGTCCCATTGGCTCAGCGCTTGCAACTGGGTCGCCGCGGCGATCACTTGACGATCTTCTGGCGGTGTGATGAACGCCGGACGGGCGGCGTATCGGGCGGAGAACGCGCTGGCCGCCAGCAACACGGCCGCCACGGCCGATTTGCCGAGCGGCAGGCGTGCGGAGAGTCGTTGCCATCCCAGTCCGACGGCAATCGTCAGCGGTGGCAGCGCGACCAGGTAATAGTAATTCATCTCGTGAAACTTGCGCGGCAGCAACAATACCAACACTGCCATGCACGCCAGCCACACCCCGTGCCGACGAAACGCGGAGTGCGTCACACCAATCAGCGCCAGCACCAGGCCGATCGGCGTCAAGGCAACGCCGGCCAGATTGTCCAATAGCCCCCGGTAAAAATCGGGCGCGGCGAGCAAGGGGTGGGGCGAGCCGTGATCCGCGGCACTGTCGCGGAGCGAATAAAAAACCCGTTCCGCCATCGGATTGCCCGGCGCGGACAAAACGTACACATACGCGCACCACGACAAGGCAGGCGCCGCCGCGATCAGCGCCGCGGCCGTCACTCCCAATCGCGACCAATTCTGCTCCGCGGGACCCGTGCGACGCCGTCGGTAAATCATCCACGCCAGCGCGGGAAAAAGCACCAGCATGTAAATCTTGGTCAGCAGCAACAATCCTAAACAGCAGGAGACAACGACCAGCCAGCCTCCCCGCGCGGTGCGCAGATACCCGTCCAACGACCAGATCGTGGCCAGTGTGAAGCAAACGACCGACGCCTCGAGCATGAAGGCCTGCCCGTAGATAATGCTCACCGGCGCGATCGACAGAGCAACTGCCGCTCCCCAGGCCGCCCGGCGACCGTGCCAGCGTTCGACCAGGCGGAACATCAGTGCGACGCTCGCGGTGCTGAAGGCCACGCTCACCAGCCGGCCCCACACGTCCAACGATCCGCCAAATACCGCCCAACATCCGCCGGCCGTGTAGGATGAAATTGGGACTTCCAAGAGGTGCAGTACACGTTCTTCGCCGGCCAGGCAATCCAAGGTCGGCTGCCACAGCGGCGCCCGGCCGCTGGCCCAGTTGCGGGCAATCATCGCGTAGACCACGTTCTTCGTGGCGAAGTGACCCACCAAAGGGCGGCTGGCGCCGATCAATCGCACCAGCGCCGTCACCGCCAGCAGCAAGGCAAATTGCCAAACCGGAAAGTCTGGCGGCGCCATGTTGCCGGTCGTTCCTTCAGCGTTGGGATTCGTTTCGATCACATCAAGCTACGGCTAAAGGATTCGAGGTAATCTGCAAGAATTATGCGGGTTGTACGGGCGAGTTGGCCGAATATATCGCTACGGGCCGTCGCGCCCCAGACAAACTGGGCGCTGTGGAAGGATCAGTCAGTTTGGACGCAAAACCCTGATAAGGTGCCGATATGTGTGGTCGTATGCTCTGCCTGATCTTGGTCGCCTCGCTGGTGCCGCTCGCCGGGTGCGCGATGTGCGATTGTCCGTACGACTACGCCGGGCCAACCTATACGCCCGAATCGGGCGAGCCGCCCTTTGGCGACTACCGGGCTGGCTCCGTCCTCTCCGGTGGCGGATTCGTGCCTGCGCCGGGCAGTTACGATGTCGACGGCGCCAACGGCGGAGAACCGACGCCGGCGGAAGCTGACGACACGACATTCAGTCCGTCACTTGATTCGACGTTCGATTCCGCGTTCCCACCGGATACCAGTCCAGCGCCGGCTCCGCAGACCACCACGCCAAGGGACGACGCGCTCGACGCTCCCGCACCGGATGCACCATCATCGGACCTGCCTCCGCTATGACGTCCGTCGGCGACGCGCTTGTTGCTGGGTTGCCTCATGCTGACGGCGTACGATGGCGACGCGCTTCGCGTTCGTATGGGCCGACGCCGTGTGCAACGCTCGTCGAATGCTTGCAATCACCCCGGAGGTAGGCCACAATCCGCTGAGTTAAGCAGGCAGCGGCGTATTGGATGAGAATCGACCGGCGAATCGGCAGGTCATTCATTCCGACGATGCCCGGCGGCGGGAGCTTGCGCGGAACGCGTCGGTTGAGTCTGCCGCCATGACCCTCGACCGGCAGCCGTCAACACGACGAGTCCCCATGGCCGAAACATCCTCAGCGGCACCGGACGGCCCCTGGCACGACGACATTGAGACGACCCAGTCCCCGCCCGAGTCGATCGGGGGAATCATCCGTCGCTTGGGGCCGGGGCTGATCATCGCCGGTTCGATTGTCGGCTCCGGCGAGTTGATCGCCACGACCCGCACCGGCGCCGAGGCCGGCTTCTGGCTGTTGTGGCTGATCATCATCGGCTGCGTGATCAAGGTGTTCGCGCAGATCGAGCTGGGGCGCTATACCATCGTCAACGGCCGCACGGCCATGGAGGGCATGAAAGAGGTGCCCGGCCCCCGGGCCGCGGGCGGCAACTGGCTGCTGTGGTACTGGCTGATCATGTTTTCGGTAAGCCTGGGCCAAGGCGGCGGCATCATCGGCGGCGTTGGCCAAGCGATGTCGATCAGCCTGCCGCTGTCCACCGAAACGCGCCTCCGAAATCAGTACATCGACGAGCGGATCAACGCCGAAGTCGCCTTGAAACAAGCCGAGATCAACCGGCGACGCGCCGAATCCAACGGTGCCGACGACGACGCGCTACGCGCGATCGACACTGAGATTGCCAATCAGCGGTCCGCCGTCGACGTGCTCAATGAGAGCATTTCCAGCGTCGCCCCGGATTACGACCGGAGGTTCTGGACCGACGACAAGATTTGGGCGGCGCTGGTCACGGGTGTGACGGTCGTCGTGCTGGCCTGGGGACGTTACGGACTGATCCAGACATTCGCCACGGTGCTGGTGGCTTCTTTCACGCTCATCACCATCGGCAATCTGTTCGCGCTGCAGAGCTACGATCAATGGGCGGTAACCAGCAGTGAGTTGCTCAGCGGCCTGAGCTTTCGATTCGCCGAAGCCGGCGCCGAAGACTGGGCTGCGCCGCTGCTGACGGCCATGGCCACCTTCGGCATCATCGGCGTCGGCGCCAACGAACTGATCGCCTATCCGTACTGGTGCCTGGAGAAGGGCTACGCCCGGTTCACCGGACCGCGCGACTCCACGCCCCAGTGGGGGCATCGGGCTCAGGGGTGGATGCGGGTGATGCGTTGGGACGCCTGGTGCTCGATGGTCGTGTACACGTTCGCCACCGTGGCGTTTTACCTGTTGGGCGCCGCGGTGCTGGGTCGCATCGAGTTTGTGCCCGGCGGGGCGAGCATGATCCGCACGCTGGCCGTCATGTATCAACCCGCCTTCGGTCCGATGGCGCAGTTCTTGTTCCTCTTCGGCGCGTTCGCGGTATTGTATTCGACCTTCTTCGTGGCCAACGCAGGTCACGCACGGGTGGGAACCGACGCCTTGCGGGTATTCGGCGCGATTGGACGCCGCGGAACACCCGGCCGGTTTTGGGTGCCGCTGTTGAGCGTGGTGTTTCCCACCACCAGCCTGGTGATCTACCTGCTGTTTCCCAGCCCGGTGATGTTGGTCCTGGCCGGCGGTTTCATGCAGTTTATGATGTTGCCGATGTTGGGCGCGGCGACGCTGTTCTTCCGCTATCGCCGTTGCGATCCCCGAGTCGCGCCGAGCAAGTTGTGGGACACATTTCTTTGGATCTCGGCCGTCGCGCTGTTGATTACGGCCGTCTGCGGCGCGCTCAAGATTTCGCTGGACGTCGTGACTCAACTCTCCAGCCGCGAGGCGACGCCCGTCGAACAGCCGCCGGATGAAGATCGAGTGGACGAACCTTTCATCGGAGCACCGGGCAACCTCTCCCATGTGCTACGGCAGACGCCCGCGGGTCATAGCAGCCTGTTGAAAAAGTCGTTCATCGGAAAAATGGGTGCCACTGCTGGCTTGCCCAGCAGTGTTTCCCGCGGAAATCTTGGCACGGCTGGACAAGCCAGCAGTGGCACCCGACTTTTTCAACAGGCTGCTAGCGCTATTACAAACGATCTCTCGCTGGCGTCCGAGTGCGCGGAAACTGTGCGGCGGCTCAATGAAGCGATCGGCCCGGACTGCCCTGTGATCGTCCGCGCGCCGTTCGTCATCAGCGGCGATTTGACGGAAGCAGAACTGCTCGACTGGCACCGGCGCACGATCGCTCCGGCGGCCCTCGCGATGGCGGCCAGCTATTTTGACGTGCCGCCGAATCGTCCGATCACGGTGTTGTTGTTCAGCGGCCGGGAACCGTACGATCATTACGCGCAACAGCTTTTCGGCGACCGCGGCATTTCCGTCTACGGCTATTACAAACCCGCGCGGCGGACGCTGGTGATGAACATCGGCACCGGCGGCGGGACGCTGGTACACGAGTTGACCCACGCGCTGGTGGATTTCGATTTCCCCGAAATCCCCGACTGGTTCAACGAGGGGCTGGCCTCATTGCACGAACAATGCCGGTTTCGCCCCGACGGATCGGGCATCGACGGCCTATTGAATTGGCGTTTGCCCGATCTCCAAAAAGCCGTCAACGCCGGCCGCCTGCGGTCGCTCGAATCGCTGGTGCGCGACGACGATTTTCGGGGCGACCAAGTGGGAATCAACTACGCGCAGGCGCGGTATTTTTGCCTTTATATGCAACACCAAGGCGTGCTTGAGCAGTTTTACCGCCGATTTCGCGATCATCACGAAGCCGATCCCTTAGGCGCTGAAACCATTGCCGATGTGTTCTCGCGCCGCTCATGGCAGCATCTGGACCACGATTTCCGGCGTTGGGTGATGGAACTGGAAGGGTAAGTAACCCTCTCAGCCGCGCGGTCGCAGAATGCACCGTGATGTCGTCAGGACGTTGCTCGACGCAATCGACAGGCGACGATCCCTGCGATTAGAATGGACGCAGTCGGTTCGTCCACTCGTCTGCCACTCCCCTCAAACCGGCCTGCCGTAGCGATGTCCCGGCCGCAATTTGTTATGAAAGTGCTGATTTGTGTCGCCGTCTGTTTTGCGGCTGCCTTCCCGGCAGGCGTGCGCGCACAATCGGCCGCCGCGGGCGCACCGGTCGATTTCAGCCGGGACGTGAGGCCGATCTTGTCCGACCGGTGCTTCAAATGCCACGGCCCCGATGAAGCGGCGCGGCAGGTCGAGTTGCGGCTGGATCGACGCGAGGACGCTGACTACGTGCTCGATGGAGACAGTCCTGCCGACAGCGAACTGCTGCGGCGGATCACCGAGACCGATCCTGACGAGCGGATGCCTCCGGCCGACAGCGGGTTGACACTAAATGCCGAAGAGATCGACACGCTACGCCGTTGGATCGAGCAGGGCGCCGCCTATCAGCCGCATTGGTCGTATCGTCCCCTGGGGGCGGTCCAAACGCCGGACGTCACGGATGTCAATTGGCCGCGTAACGACATCGACCGCTTCGTGCTCGCGAGGCTGGAGCAAGCGGGGTTGTCGCCTTCTCCGGAGGCCGGCCGCGAGCGCTTGATCCGCCGGTTGTCCTTCGACCTGACCGGCCTGCCGCCGACGCTCGAGGAAATCGACGCTTTTCTGGCCGACGCGTCGGCCGACGCATACGAGACGCTGGTCGACCGCTTATTGGGCCGGCCCGAATACGGCGAGCGAATGGCCGCCGAATGGTTGGACGTGGCCCGCTACAGCGATTCCTACGGGTATCAAGTCGACCGCGACCGTTTCGTCTGGCCCTGGCGCGATTGGGTGATTCGGGCGTTCAACCGGAACCTGCCTTACGACCGCTTCGTCACCTGGCAGCTTGCCGGCGACCTGTTGCCGGGCGCCACCGACGAACACATCCTGGCCACGACGTTCAACCGGCTGCACTCGCAAAAGGTCGAAGGGGGCAGCGTGCCCGAAGAGTTTCGAGTGGAGTACGTGGCCGACCGCACGCACACGTTCGCGACGGCCTTCTTGGGGTTGACGCTGGAATGCGCCCGCTGCCACGACCACAAGTTCGATCCAGTGACCCAGCGCGAGTACTATCAACTGTTCGCCTTCTTCAACAACATCGACGAGGCGGGCTTGTATTCGTACTTTACGCCTGCGATCCCCACCCCGACGTTGCTGCTGGCCGGCGAATCGACCCAGGCAAAACTCGCCGACGCCCGTCGGCAGATCAGCGGCGCGGAAGCCGAACTGTTGGAACTCCGCGACGCGCGGCGCGAGGCGTTTTCCGCGTGGCTCAACCAGCGGCCCAGCGTGCCGGAGATACCCGGACGGATCGCCCATCTGTCATTTGAAGAGGAGCCGGGCGGCGGCAACCGGGCGGTGCCCGGCGTCACTGGAAAGGCCGTACTATTGTCTGGCGATGACGGCATCGAACTGAAGGTGGGCAATTTCCGACGCTTCGAGCCGTTTTCCGTGGCGTTTTGGATGAACACGCCTGAAGTGAAGGAGAGGGCCGTCATCTATCATCGTTCGCGCGCCTGGACAGACGCCGGCAGCCGTGGGTACGAGTTGCTGCTGGAAGACGGCAAGCTCAGCGCCGCGTTGATCCACTTTTGGCCCGGCAACGCGCTCGGCGTGCGCACCGTGGACCCGGTGCCGACCGGCGAGTGGCTGCACGTCGCCGTGACGTACGACGGGTCGAGCCGCGCCGATGGTTTGCGGATCCACGTCAACGGCCGGCCGGCGTCCTGCGACACGGTCCGCGATCAGCTCACCAAGCAGATCACCGGCGGCGGCGGAGACAACATCACGATCGGCGAGCGCTTCCGCGACCGCGGATTCACCGGCGGCATGATCGACGAGTTTCACGTCTACCAGCGAGAGATCACGGCGCTGGAAATCGCGCACTTGCACGACGGACGCAGCCTGGCCGACGCGCTGGCGGCGCCGGCCGAATCGTTGACGTTTCACGAGCGGTCGGCGCTGGCGGACTATTACCTGGCGACCCTGGATGAATCGTACCAAGCGAAGCTCGACGAACTGGCAAAACTACGACAGACGCTGGCCGACACGATCGACCCGGTCCAGGAGATTATGGTGATGCGGGAGCGCGAACTTCCGCGGGCCACATATTTGCTCCGCCGGGGCGCGTACGACGCGCCGACCGAGCGCATGCACGCCGGCACTCCGTCCGTGTTGCCGGAGTTTCCCGCGGACGCGCCGCGAGATCGGTTGGGGCTGGCCCAATGGCTCACGGGTCCTGCGCACCCATTGTTGGCGCGAGTCACCGTGAATCGCTACTGGCAGATGTGCTTCGGCGCGGGGCTGGTGCGCACGCCGGAAGATTTTGGCAGCCAGGGGCAACCGCCGTCGCACCCGGAGTTGTTGGACTGGCTGGCCGGCCGGTTCGTCCAATCCGGTTGGGACGTCCGGTGGCTATTGAAGATGATGGTCACTTCGGCCACGTACCGGCAGAGTTCCGTGCGGCCGCCGGGAAGCGGGCCGGCGGCGGACTCGTCGTTGCTGGCGCGCACACCCAGTTTTCGGCTGCCGGCCGAGATGATCCGCGACAATGCCCTGGCCGCCAGTGGATTGTTGGTCCGTCGTATCGGCGGCCCCCCGGTCCGGCCGTATGAGGTCGAGAACTCTTTCAAACCGGTCGATCGCGACCGGGGCGACGGGTTGTATCGCCGCAGTCTGTACACGTACCAGAAGCGCACCGCGCCGGCGCCGGTGATGGACTCGCTGGATGCCGCGAAGCGCGAAGTCTGCACCGTACGGCGCGAACGCACTTCGTCGCCGCTGCAAGCATTGGTGTTGTTGAACGACCCGCAAATGGTCGAAGCCGCGCGGGTCTTGGCCGCACGTTGCCTGGCTGATTGTGGGGCGGACGTCGACGCGGCGATTGTCGATATATTCCGGCTGCTCGTCAGCCGTCGGCCGTTGAGCGCTGAGTTGGATGTCCTGCGGCGGTTGTTCGACGAACAACTCGCCGTTTTTCAGCAACATCCAGAACGGGCGCTTGAGTTGCTATCCACCGGCGACGCGCCGCGTGATGAACGCATCGCGCCGGAAATCGTGGCCGCCGGCTGCGTGACGGCCAGTGCCATCATGAATCTGGACGAATCTGTCACCAAACGGTAGGAGTTTTTGACTATCTGGTCGATCGAAGTGGCACCCATTGGATGAGTGTTGCTCCTTACCCATCTACTTGAAAAAAACCATGAATGCAAAATGCGCGGGCCACGACACGCCCCTGGGATTGAGCCGCCGCGGCTTCCTGCAGAAGTTCGGCATGGGGCTGGGCGGCATGGCGCTGGCCGAGTTGCTCTCGCCAACGTCCCAGGCGGCAACGTCCGGCCTGCTGGACCGGCCCCATTTCGCGCCGCGAGCAAAAAGGGTGATCTTTTTATTTCAAGCCGGCGCCCCTTCGCAGATGGATCTGTTCGACCACAAGCCGAGATTGAAAGAACTTCACGGCACCCAGTTGCCCGCGGAAGTCCGGCGCGGGCAGCGTTTGACGGCCATGAGCGGCAATCAGTCGAGCCTGCCATTGGTCGGGTCGCCATTCAAATTCGCCCGGCACGGCCAGTGCGGCGCCTGGGTCAGCGAGTTGTTGCCGCACACGGCGCGGGTGGTCGACCGGCTGTGCTTCATCCGTTCGCTGCACACCGAGGCCATCAATCACGGTCCGGCCGTGACCTACGTGCAAACCGGGTCGCAGTTTCCCGGGCGGCCCAGCATGGGCGCTTGGCTCAGTTACGGATTGGGCAGCGAGAGCGACGAGTTGCCGGCTTTTGTGGTGATGGTCACCAAGGACAAAGGGGGCCAGCCGCTGGTCTCACGACTGTGGGGCAATGGCTTTTTGCCGGCCAAGTATCAAGGCGTGCGGTTCCGCTCTGGCAGCGACCCCGTCCTGTACTTGAGCAATCCGGCCGGCGTGGACGCGGCCAGCCGCCGCATGATGCTCGATCGGTTGCGCCAATTACACGAGTTGCAACTAGAGTCCGACTCGGACCCGGCCATCGAATCCCGCATTGCTCAATACGAAATGGCCTTCCGCATGCAAACTTCGATCCCCGAAGTGGCGGACCTATCGGGCGAGCCGCGTCACGTGTTGGAGAAATACGGCCCTGATGCCGAGAAGCCCGGCACGTACGCCGCCAATTGCCTGCTGGCCCGCCGCCTGGCCGAACGCGGGGTGCGCTTCATCCAACTATATCACCAGGGGTGGGATCAACATGGTAACCTGCCGCGTGACATTGCAACGCAGTGCCGCGAAACCGACCAGGCGTCAGCCGCGCTGGTGGAAGATCTCAGCCGACGCGGACTGCTGGACGATACGCTGGTCATCTGGGGCGGCGAATTCGGCCGCACC
>Ga0214472_10009188_pt1 | contig 10308 bp, 2 predicted proteins | sample RVTome_6_FD_207662 | JGI IMG/M metagenome (GOLD analysis project Ga0214472, IMG submission 207662) | Soil microbial communities from uranium-contaminated site in the Upper Colorado River Basin, Wyoming, United States - RVT140D175 | ecosystem: Environmental > Terrestrial > Soil > Contaminated >...
AAAATACCACCTCCCGGGCCGACACTACCAATCGAGCCGAATGCCAGGGTTGCGTTCGGAGCATGGGTCTCGTTAGGCATGGCGCCATGAAGAGGGTCGTTCTCTCCTTCGCCGTCCTGGCGGCCTGCGGCTCGCCAACGCCGCAGCCCCTTCCGCCGAGCTCGGACGTCTCGCGCGCCCCCCACCAGGTCCACTGGAGCTATGCGGGCGAGACCGGCCCGTCCCATTGGGGTGAGCTCACGGAGGAGTTCGCCACGTGCGCAACCGGAAGGCGCCAGTCCCCCATCGACCTCGCGGGCCCGACCCCACGGGACCTGCCCGACGTCGTCTTCGACTATCGCCCATCGCCGGCCCGCATCCTCAATAACGGCCACACGATCCAGGTCGAGGTCGATCCCGGTAATCGCATCGAGGTGGACGGCGACGGATACGAGCTAGTGCAGTTCCACTTCCACGCGCCATCCGAGCACATCGTCGCGGGCGAGCAGGCCGACGCCGAGCTGCACCTGGTCCACGCGAGTGCCGAGGGGGCGCTGGCCGTCGTCGGGGTGCTGATTCGCGAGGGCGCCGTGAATGCGGCGGTCGATCCTTTCTGGGACGAGCTTCCGGCGGCGCCGGCTTCGGCGCGAGCGCTCGACGAAGAGGTGCTCCTGGAGGCCCTGCTCCCCAGCGACCGGACCATCGTCCGTTACGACGGCTCCCTCACGACGCCGCCCTGCACCGAGGGCGTGCGATGGTTCGTCATGACCGGAACCGTCGAGCTGTCGCGAGACCAGCTGGCGGCGCTGACGAGCATCATCGCCGGGAACCGGCGCCCGGTTCAGCCGCGAAACGAGCGCGCGATCGAAGTGGACGCTAGCCCAGGACGACCTTGATCCGATGCTCGCGATCGTCGTCCTGGAGGGGGATCCGGGCGCCGTGGCCGTGGGGCAGCTCGCACGGCAGGGCGGAGGGCTTCGCCGGGGGGTCGTCGTGGCCGTGGCCCGGGTTGCCGTGCCCGGGGTTGCCGTGCCCGGGGTTGCCGTCCCCGACCGCCACGGCGGGCTCGGCGCCGTCGACCATGACCCCCGCCGCCTCCGCCGCCGCCACCTCCGCCCAGCCGCACTGGGGAATCTCCTCGTCGTCGACCTCCACCTTCGCCACCCCCCGCATGATGCCGGCCGGGTTCTCGACCACCACCTCGTAGCGCGCGGAGTGGTAACGGAAGCTGATCTCGTAGCCGGGCCAGTCGCGCGGGATGCAGGGATCGAGGTAGAGGGTCGCGCCACGCATCCGGAAGCCCAGGATCCACTCGATGCCGGCTCGGTACATCCACCCGGCCGAGCCCGTGTACCATGTCCAGCCGCCGCGGCCCAGGTGAGGCGCCTCGGCGTAGACGTCCGCCACCGAGACGTACGGCTCCACCTTGTAGCGGTGGATGCCGGCGCGCGTCGAGGCGTGGTTGATCGGATTGAGGATCGAGAACAGCTCCGCCGCCTTGTCGCCGTCGCCCAACTCCGCGAACGCGAGCACCGACCACAGCGCGGCGTGCGTGTACTGACCCCCGTTCTCGCGCACGCCGGGCAGGTATCCCTTGATGTAGCCGGGATCGACCTCCCAGTGGTCGAACGGGGGCGTGAACAGCAGCACCAGCCCGTCGCCTCGCTTGACCAGGTACTGCTCCACCGCCTTCATGGCCTGCTCGCCGCGGCCGGGGCGCGCGGCCTTCGAGATCACGCCCCACGACTGCGCGATCGAGTCGATCCGGCACTCCGGGTTGGCAACCGAGCCGAGCGGCGTCCCATCGTCGAAGAAGGCGCGGCGATACCAGTCCCCGTCCCAGCCGTGCTCCTCGAGCGCACCCTCGAGCCCTGTCAGGAACGCGCGCCACCGCTCCATGCGCGCCCCGTCGCCGCGCCACTCCGCCACGGCCGCGAAGCGCGTCATCGTCATGTGGAGGAACCAGCCGAGCCACACGCTCTCGCCCCGGCCCTCCCGTCCCACGCGGTTCATCCCGTCGTTCCAGTCCCCCGACCCGATCAGGGGAAGGCCGTGCAGCCCCGTCTCCAGCGAGGCGTCGAGCGCCCGCGCGCAGTGTTCGTACAGCGTGCCGGACGCCGCCTGCTGGGGCTCGAAGTACCGCTCCACCTCGTCCTCGGCGAGCGGCTCTCCGCCGATGTACGGGACCTCCTCGTCGAGAACCGTCTCGTCACCCGTCACGTCGAGGTAGTGGACCAGCGCGAACGGCAGCCACACGCGGTCGTCGCTGATCCGCGTGCGCACGCCGCGCCCCGAGGGCGGATGCCACCAGTGCTGGACGTCCCCCTCGACGAACTGACGTCCGGCGGCCGTGAGCAGATGCTCGCGCGCGACCTCGCGCCGGGCGACGCTCAGCGCCATGACGTCCTGGAGCTGGTCGCGGAAGCCGTACGCGCCACCCGACTGGTAGAAGGCCGAGCGCGCCCAGACGCGGCAGACGAGCGCCTGGTACAGGAGCCAGCGGTTGAGCATGATCGCCATCGAATAGTCGGGGGTGCGCACCTGGAGCGCCCCCAGGACGTCGTCCCAGAACGTGTGCACCTCCTCGAGCACGGCGTCCAGGTCCGCCGCGCGATACTTCGCGACCAGCCGCCGCGCCTCGTCGTCGTCGCGGCCCTGCCCGAGCAGGAACACGACCTCGACCTCGCCCCGCGCGGGAATCGTGACCGCCCGCCGCAGCGCCGCGCAGGGGTCGACGCCGCCGCCCACGGTGCCGGAGAACGCGCGGCCCGGCTGGATTCCGGCGGGGCGCCGCGGGCCGCCGTTGCGTCCCAGGAACTCGCCGCGGTCCGCGGTCCACGAGCTCTGCTTGCCGGCCAGGTCGGCGAACGCGGTCCGGTCGCCGAACTCCTCGTTCCAGCGGTTGTGGGCGAACAGCGCGCGCGTCTCCGCGTCGATCTCGGTCCACACATAGGGCGCTGAGATCTCGCGGCTCGCGCCCAGCACCCATTCGACGTAGGCCGTCACCGAGAGACGGCGCGCCCTTCCCGAGAGGTTCTTGATCGTGAGGCGCGAGATCTTCACCGGATCCGAGGTCGGCACGTACTGGAGCAGCTCGAGCGCGATCTCGCGGCTCTGGTGCTCGAAGCGCGAGTACCCCTGCCCGTGGCGGATCACGTACGGCGCCGCCTCCCGTACCGGCAGGGGGGTCGGCGTCCAGAACTCGCCGCTCTCGTCGTCCCGCACGTACAGCACCTCGCCGGGCGGATCGCTGACCGGATCGTTGCTCCACGGCGTGAGCCGGTTCTCCCGGCTGTTGATCGCCCAGGTGAACCCTGAGCCGGACTCCGAAACGGTGAACCCGAAGTCGGGATTGGCGATCACGTTGATCCAGGGCGCGGGAGTCCACTGCCCCTCGCCCAGCATGGTGACGTATTCGCGCCCGCCTTCGGCGAATCCCCCCAGGCCGTTGAAGAACGACAGGCGCGGCCTGGGCGGCGGCGCTTCCGGCTCGCCGGGCTGGTCCGCCGTGCGCACCGGCGCGGCCACGAACGCCTCTTCGCGAATCGCTCCCTCGAGCTGCTCGGAGAGCGAGCCGTGATGGCTCAGCAGGATGGCGCGAGCCGCCGTGCGCAGCAGGTCGTTGTCCTCCGTGGTCAGCCGGTCGGCGCGCAGGATGTGGACCTCGCCGTGCCGCGTGTGGACCTCGTGCCGCGAGCGGCCCTGCGTCACCCGCACGATCCGCTCCAGCCAGTCCTGGAGCTCGTCGCTGTAGCTGAACTCGTGCTCGTTGAGGACCACCAGGTCCACGGCCAGGCCCTTCCAGCCCCAGTACTCGTGGGCGCGCAGGAGCTGACGCACGATGTCGCGGTCGCGGACCTGGTCGATTCGGACCAGAACGATCGGCACGTCGCCGCTGATGCCGTACCGCCACAGCCCCTTCTGGCCACGCGCGCTCCGCGCCAGCACTCCCGACGGCGGGCGCAGGGATGGATCGGCGTAGAGGATCCGGCTCGCGAGCCGCTGGAACAGGTGCGCCTCGTCGGACGTGATGCCGAGGTGCTGGAGGAGCACCTGGGCCTGGGTCCAGGCGAGTCCCGCCTCGCGCTCGAACGTCGAGGGGTCGTGGTACTTGTCGGCCAGCGCCACGGCCAGCTCCCGCGACCCCGCGACCAGCGTCGAGAACGTGACCCGCGCGGTCTCGCCCGGCCTGAGTCGCACCGTCCGGCGCAAAGCGAAGATCGGGTCCAGCACGGCGCCCGTGGTATTGGACAGCGGCAGTCCCTCGACCACGCAGCTCGGCGTGCGCACGCCGCGGCCGCGGTCGAGGAACCGCCCGCGGTCGGTCTCGCACTGGATCCCCCCCGCCGCCTCGCCCTCCACCGCCGCGACGTGCACGGCCCACACCCGCTCCTCCTCGGCCGACCGGGGACGGCGGGTGGCGAGGAGCGCCCCGAACGGCGCCAGGAACTCGGTCTGGACGAACAGGCTCTGGAACGCGGGGTGCGCCAGATCGGCGAGCGGCGGCGCGAGCACCACCTCGGCATAGCTCGTCAGCTCGATGACGCGAGCGCGGGCGCCCAGGTTCTTGATCGTCACGCGGCGCAGCTCGCCGTCGTCCTCGGGGGAGACGATGACCTCGAGCGTGGTCGCTACGCCCTCGTCGCGGCGGTGGATCTCGACCCGGTCCTCGCTGAAGGCGACCTCGTAGTCGTCGGGCGGCACGATGGTGGGCTGGAATCCCGCCGACCACGTCGTTCCCGAGGTCACGTCGCGCACGAACACGAACGTGCCCCAGGGATCCCGCGTCGTGTCCTCGCGCCACCGCGTCACCGCCAGGTCCCGCCAGTGGCTGTAGCCGCTTCCGGCGTTCGACATCATGACGCTGTAGCGGCCGTTCGAGAGCAGGTGCGTGCGCGGCATCCGGTGGTGCGGCGAGGTGAACCGCCGCACGGCGGGCGGCACGATCTCGCGCACGTGGCGCACCGCGCGGACCTCCTCGGCGCGCGGCCGAGCGACCGCCACGCCGCGCGGGATCCGCTCCTGGAGCAGCAGATCGACGGCGCCGATGATCGGCACCGCGTGGAAGCGCCGCCGCAGGACGCCGTCCAGCAGCACGTCCGCCAGCGCGGCGACGATCATCCCCTGATGATGCGCCATGTAGGCGCGCACCACGGCCGCGTTCGTGCCCTTGGGGACCCGCTCCGCCGTGTAGTCGAGGGCCTCGTAGAAGCCGAACGATCCGCGGGCGCCGGCGGCGGCCAGGCGCGCGAAGTTGCGGGCCGCGGCGCGCGGCCGGACCATGGCGGCGAGCGCGGTCGCGTACGGCGCCACGACCAGGTCCTCGGACAGCCCGCGCTGGAGCCCGAGCCCCGGCACCCCGAAGTGGGAGTACTGGTACGTGAGCTCGAGGTCGCGCGCGTTGTAGCCCGACTCGGAGATGCCCCACGGAACGCCGCGCTCGGCGCCGTAGCGAATCTGGCGCTGGACCACCAGGCGCTGGCTCCGCTCCAGCAGCGTCCCCGGCGCCGCCTCCATGACCAGGTACGGCATGAGGTACTCGAACATCGATCCCGACCAGGACAAGAGCGCCGCTCCCCCGCCCACCGGGGTGGCCGCGCGGCCCAGACGGAACCAGTGCTCGACGGGGACGTCCCCCTTGGCGATGGCGACCAGGCTGGCGAGCCGCGCCTCGCTGGCCAGCAGATCGTAGTAGGAGTTGTCGTAGCGGCCGTCGGACACGCGGAAGCCGATCGGGAAGAGCTTGCGCGTGCCGTCGTAGAGGACGCCGAAGTCCATCTCCTCGACGTACCGCTCCGCGCGGGCGGCCAGCGATCGCAGGCGCTCGACGAGCGTCCGCGCCGCCGCGTCCCCCGCCTCCAGGGCGTCGCCCGTCCGGCGGATCCATGCCTCCATCGACGGCGACCGGGACTCCGGACGGCTCTCCGCGGCGCGCCGGAGCTCGCCCAGGGCGGCGCGCGCCGCGGCCAGCGAGGCGTGGGCGGCGGCCGGCGCGGGGACCGCGGCCAGCGCCTCGATCACGGCCCGGTGGTGCGGCCCGAGCTCGGGGTCGGCGGCGATGGCCTCGGACGTCTCGTCGTGGAGGAGCCGCGCCCAGGGCGCCAGCGCGGTCAGGTCGCGCGCGTGGGTCGCGACCGCGCCGCGCACCGCCTCGGCCCACGCCACCAGGTCGCCGTACGTCCCGTCGGCGGACTCGGCGGCCAGCACCAGCGCCACGTCGAGGAGCTCGGCCGCCGCCTCGCCCAGGCTCTCGAGCCGCTCGGCCCACGCCGGGGCGCCCTCGGCCGCCAGTCCTTCGCGAAGGGCGGCAAGCGTGGCGTCCAGGTCGCGGCGGGACACGCCGCTCGGCCGCTGGCCCGCCGGACCGGCGCGCGCGGCTTCCTCGGCCATGGCGACCGCGTCGGCGATGCCGGCGAGCGCGTCCCGGCCCATCGGCGGCCGAGCTGCCACCTCCCGGCACGCCTCGGCAACCACCAGCAGATGCCCCGCGAGGTTGCCGCTGTCGACGGTCGAGACGTAGCGCGGCTCCAGCGGCACGAGCCGGTCGATGTCGTACCAGTTGAGGAAGTGGCCGTGGAACCGCTCCAGCATCTCCAGCGTGCCGAAGATGCTCTCGATCCGCTCGGTCATCTCGATCGTCCCGATCCAGGCGAAGTCGCGCGCTGCCGTCGTCGACAGCAGGTACACGCCCACGTTGGTGGGCGAGGTGCGGCGCGCGACGACGGTGGCCGGATCCTCCTGGAGGTTGTCGGGCGGCAAGTGGTGGGTGCCTTCGCCGACCAGGTCCTCGAAGAACCGCCAGGTCATGCGCGCGATCCGGCGGAGCTCTCCGGCCTCCGCGCGCGTCAGCTCCTCTCCCGGACGCTCGGTGATGGGATGGCTGAGCCAGTGCGAGAAGGCGGGCGAGACGATCCAGAGGATCAGCACCGTGGAGGCCGGCTCCAGCGCCTCGAGCCGCACGAGCGCGAGCAGTCCGCCGGCGGCGGCGGCGAGCGCTACGGGCTGCCACATCGCGCCGTAGGCGGCCGCCAGGTCGCGCGGCACGGCGCGGCCGGCGACGGCCGCAGGCACCCACTCGAGGAGCCGCCTGCGCGACACGACGAGCCGCCAGAGCGACCGCGCGATGGCGTCCGTCATGAGGATCGCGCGGTTGGCCAGGAAGACGACCGCCAGCCCCACGCGCGCCGCCGCCTCGGCCGCGTCGATCAGCACCCCGCGCGCGTGGGAGCGCTTGGCGATTCCGCGCCGGCGGGGCACGAACCCGGTCACCACGGGCACGGCCGCGGGCAGCGTGATCGTGACGACGACGAGCGCCGTCCACAGGATCGGCGAGACCGGCAGGAGAGCCCACCCCACGAGCAGGAACAGGAAGGTCGACGGCGGCGACAGCGAGCGCCGCAGGTTGTCGATCATCTTCCAGCGGCTGATGACCGGCATGGTCGAGGGGCGGCGCACGCCCTCCACCGCCGGGGCCCGGCCCAGGATCCACGGCAGGAGCTGCCAGTCGCCGCGCGTCCAGCGGTGCATCCGCCGCGCGCTGGTCTCGTAGTGCGTGGGGAATTCGTCGAACAGCTCGACGTCGGTGGCCAGGCCGCAGCGGGCCCACGTGCCCTCGAAGAGGTCGTGGGACAGGAGCGCATTGTCCGGAACCCGGTGCTCCAGCGCCGCCTCGAAGGCGTCCACGTCGTAGATCCCCTTGCCGACGTAGCTCCCCTCGCCGAACAGGTCCTGGTAGACGTCCGAGATGGCGGCGGAGTAGGGATCGATGCCGGTGGGGCCGGAGAAGATCCGGTGGAAGAGCGTTCGCTTGCCCGCTGGGGGAAGCATGGGCGTGATGCGTGGCTGGATGATGCCGTAGCCCTCGACGACGCGGCCCTGGCCGGCGTCGAAGCGAGCCCGGTTGAGCGGGTGCGCGATCGCGCCCACCAGCCGGTGGGCGACCCCAGGCCCCAGGCGGGTGTCGGCGTCGAGCGTGATGACGAATCGAACGTCGGGGGGGATGTCGGTCAGGCCGTCGGCGCGGAGGATGAAGCTGGTGTCGATGGCGCCCCGCAGGAGCCGGTTGAGCTCGTGGATCTTGCCGCGCTTGCGCTCCCACCCCATCCACTTCCCCTCCCCCGGATTCCACTCGCGGTGGCGATGGAGCAGGAGGAACCGCGGGCCTCCCCAGGGGCCCGGGCCATAGCGCTGGTTGAGGTCCGCGAACCGCTCGGCGGCGATGGCCAGCAGGCGCTCGTCGTCGCGCATGGTCCCCTGGGGCGCGTCCGCCCAGTCGGTGAGGAGCGCGAACGCCACGTGCCCCTCGGAGTTGGCGAGGTAATGCCGCTCCAGGCGCTCGGCATACTCGCCCGAGTCGGCCACGCGCGTGAGGAGCGCGGGCACGGCCACGAGGGTGCGCAGCTCCGGCGGGATGCCGTCGTCGAGGTCGAGCTTGGGCAGCCGCCTCGGCGGCACCATCTCGGACACGTCGCGCTGGACGACCGCGATCGCGAGATCGGTGGCGGGAACGAGCGCCAGCAGCCCCAGCACCGCGATCACGAGCCAGCTCGCGCCGAGGAGCGACAGGTAGGCCACGAGCAGCGTGAGGAGCAGCGCCGTCAGCAGGGCGATCGTGCCGATGTAGCCGGGCGTGGCGAAGGCGACGAAGGCACGGCGAACCACGTGCCGCAGCGGCGGCCGGTAGCCGATCTCCCGCTCGAAGGCGGGACGGCCTCGATCGATCAGGTACCACCCGAGGTAGCGGTCCCGCCGGTCGGCGTCGGCGTCCGCGGGGACGCGCCCGACGCGAGCCACGAGCTCCTGGGCCAGGTCCTGCTCGACGACGCCGGTGCCGCGCGCGAGCTCCTCGATCGCGTGGCGGTAGGTGTCCCGGGTCTTGAAGTCCATGCGCGGGTAGGTGCCGGTCGGGTCGCGTCGCAGCACCGACTCGACCAGCGACACGCTCTCGAACAGGTCGGCCCATTCGAACGCCGACATCGCCCGCATGCTGGTGATGACGTTGACGACCGTCGCGTGGGCGGCGAGCTGGCTCGCGTGCTCGGCGCGCACGAGCTCCTCGGCCGTGGTGTCCTGCTCGGCCAGCCGCTCGTCGAGCCAGTCGAGGACGGGCGAGGCGGCGGGATCGCTGTCGCGGAGGCGCTGGACCAGCTCGACGACGAACGACCGGTCGAGCGGCCGGACCTCGAAGGGGCGGAGCGACAGGCGGACGACCTCGACCGGCCGGTCGACCGCCGCCAGGAGCTGATCGGCCAGCTCGCCGGCGTCCTCGCGCGCCTCGCGGGCGTGCGCGATGCGCTGGGCGATCCGGCGCAGGTTCTCCACGAGGACGAGGCGGAGGGACGCGGGAATCGCCCACAGCTCGCCCATCGTGAGCGGGGTGACGCGCTGGTACGCGCGGACGAACCGCTCCAGCAGGTCGGGGTCGAAGCGGCTGTCGGTGTGGGCCACGAACTCCCAGGCGATGCCGTACACGCGCGGGTGCCCGGCGAGGGGGCCGTCCACCAGCTTGGGCAGCTCGCGGTAGTAGGCCGCCGGCAGAGCCGCCCGGATCTCGCGCAGCTGGTCGTCGATCACGTGGAAGTTGTCGATCAGCCATTCGGCGGCGGGCGAGATCGCCTGGTCCTTCTGGGCCGCGAGGGCGATGACCGTATAGGCCTGCCGCAGGACCTTGGCGTTGTCCTCGAAGCGGGCCAGCAGGGCCACGCCCTTGCGCCGCGGGCGGGGATCCACGCGGTGGGTGCGGGCCAGCGTCTCGGCGTGCTGCTCCAGGCGCTCGACGCCGAAGATCTCGGAGCGGATGGGCTCGAGCGCCGCCTGGGTGGGAAGGGCCATCGGGGGAAAAAGTACGCCCTCCGGGCTTGAACGCGAACCCCGAGGGGCCCGTCCTCACCGGTGTCGAGGGGTCACGCACCCCAACCCTGGAGAAAACGATGAACGTTCGATGGAGGCTCGCGCACTGCATGGTGGGGGCGGCGCTCGTCGCGGGAGCGTCGTGTGCGCCGTCCGAAAGGGGCGATGATGCCGGCGCCGCGCCGCCCACGTTCGACGAGGCGGCCGTGAAGGACTCGCTGATGCAGGCGGACAGGGACTTCGCCGTGGCGACCGCAGAGCGCGGTGTCGAGGGTTGGGTCGGGTACTTCGCGCCCGACGGCGCGATGGTCACCGCAGGGCGAGGCGAGGTCGAGGGCCACGAGGCGATCCGGGAGATCATGGCTCCCGTCCTGGCGGACTCGGCGCCGCGCCTGTTGTGGGAGCCGGTTCATGCCGAGGTCGGGCGCGGGGGCGATCTGGGCTACACGATCGGAAGGTCCCAGCGCGTGGCGCGCGACT
>Ga0214472_10009189_pt1 | contig 10307 bp, 9 predicted proteins | sample RVTome_6_FD_207662 | JGI IMG/M metagenome (GOLD analysis project Ga0214472, IMG submission 207662) | Soil microbial communities from uranium-contaminated site in the Upper Colorado River Basin, Wyoming, United States - RVT140D175 | ecosystem: Environmental > Terrestrial > Soil > Contaminated >...
TCCTGAGGCCGACCTCGGGAGAGGCGAGGATCGCCGTCGTGGGCAAGTACACGTCGCTCGTCGACTCGTACAAGTCCATTCAGGAGGCGCTCGTCCACGGGGGCATCGCGAACGACGTGAAGGTCGCGATCGAATGGCTCTCCTCCGAGGACTTCGAGCGGGGCGAGGGTCTGGAGATGCTGAAGAGATACGACGGGCTGCTCATTCCAGGCGGCTTCGGCCCGCGCGGCGTCGAGGGGATGCTCGAGGCAATCCGCTGGGCGCGGAAGGGCGAGATGCCCTTCTTCGGCATCTGCCTGGGTCTGCAATGCGCCGTCATCGAGTTCGCGCGCAACGTGTGCGGCCTCGAGGAGTCTCACTCCTCCGAGTTCGCCGAGGACTCCGAGGACCCGGTGATCTGTCTCCTCGACTCGCAGCTCCAGGTGACCACCAAGGGCGGGACCATGCGGCTGGGCGCCTATCCGTGCCACCTCGCGGAGCGGACGAAGGCGCGGGAGATCTACGGCGCGGAGGTGATCTCCGAGCGTCACCGCCACCGCTTCGAGGTGAACAACGCATACCGCGACACGCTCGCCGAGCACGGGCTCGCGATCAGCGGCACTTCGCCCGACGGCGGCCTTGTCGAGATGGTGGAGATCACCGAGCACCCATGGTTCGTCGCGGGCCAGTTCCACCCCGAGCTCAAGAGCCGGCCGACCCGCCCGCACCCGCTGTTCGCCTCGTTCGTCGAGGCCGCGACGAGCTACGCGCTCAGGGACCGACGCGCGCAGGCTCGCGAGCCGGTCCAGGTTTAGAAGGTCGCCGACGTCGGCGGTGACGAGATGTTCGATCGCTTCCTCCTCATCGCCGGTCCGTGCGTCCTCGAGGACCATGGCCTGAACCTCGAGATCGCCCGCGAGATCGAGCGCTGCGCGAAGGCTGCGGGGCTACCGATCGTCTTCAAGTCGTCGTTCGACAAGGCGAACCGCGCCCACGCGGGCTCGCACCGCGGACCGGGCCTCACCGAAGGGCTCGCGCGACTCGCCCGTGTGAAGGCGGAAACGGGCCTTCCGGTGATCACGGACGTCCACGAGCCCTCGCAGGCGAAGCCCGCCGCCGAAGTCGCCGACGCGCTCCAGATTCCCGCCTTCCTGTGCCGTCAGACCGACCTGCTCATCGCCGCCGGCCGCGCGGAGAAGCCCGTAAACGTCAAGAAGGGTCAGTGGATGGCACCCGAAGAGATGGCCGCCGCCGTCGGGAAGCTTCGGGAGTCGGGAGCCGAGGACGTCGCGATCACCGAGCGCGGCACGGCGTTCGGGTACGGTGACCTGGTGGTCGACATGCGGGTCTTCGCGCGGGGCCGTGCGGCCGCAGGCACGCCGGTCCTCTTCGACGGGACGCACTCCGTGCAGCGCGCAGGGAGGGAAGGAGGCTCGAGCGGCGGCGACCCGGAGCACACACCCGCCCTCGTGCGCGCGGCGGCCGCCGCCGGGTGTGACGGCCTATACCTGGAGACGCACCCCGATCCGGGCAGCGCGCCCTCGGACGCCACGACCATGCTCCCTCTGCGCGAGCTGCCCGGGCTCCTCCGGGACGTGGTAGCGATCCGCAAGGCGCTCGCGCCTGGGGAGGCCGGCTCGTGAGCCACGCCCGCATCGCGCCCGACGCCGCGAGGCGCGTCAAGCTCGTGATCTTCGACGTCGACGGGGTGCTCACCGACGCGGGCGTCTACATCGGTACCACGGCACTCGGGGAGACCGTGGAGCTCAAGCGCTGGGACATCCAGGACGGCGTCGGCCTCAGGATGCTCCAGTGGTCGGGGCTCGAGGTGGCGCTCGTTTCGGGGCGCGTCTCCGAGTCGACGGTGCTCCGCGCCAGGGAGCTCGGCGTCGAGTGCCACCAGGATCCGAACGCGCACAAGATCCCCCTCATCGAAGCGCTACTCGAAGCGAAGGACGTGACGTGGGACGAGGTCGCGATGCTCGGCGACGACATCCCCGACCTCGCGGCGCTGCGCCGCGTCGGCTTTCCGGCGGCGGTGGCCAACGCGACCGAGCCCGTGCGCGCCATCGCCCGTTGGCAGTCGACCAAGACGGGCGGACGCGGCGCCGTGCGCGAGTTCTGCGACGCGCTCCTGGAGGCGCGCGGCGACCTCGATGCGGTGGTCGAGCGCTACGTCTCCCATCGCGACGGGCGACCGAAGTGAGCCCCGCGGACGCCGAGTTGCTGAGCGCCGGGCGCAGGGTCATCGACATCGAGGCGGCTGCCGTGGCGGCCCTCGCCAAGCGCCTGGACGACGGCTTCGTGCACGCCTGCCGGCTCGTCGCGAATGCACGCGGCCGCATCGTCGCGAGCGGCGTCGGCAAGAGCGGCCACGTGGCCCGGAAGCTCGCCGCGACGCTCACCTCGACGGGGACTCCGGCGGCGTTCCTGCACCCCGTGGAAGCGCTGCACGGCGACCTCGGCGTAATAGGGCGCGACGACGTGGCGATCGTCGTCTCCAAGTCCGGCGACCTCGCCGAGCTGGGCGGGATGATCGACTACCTGGCCCGCCTCGGCGTCCCCATCGTGGCGATCGTCGGCAACGCGGCCAGCCGGCTCGCCGACCATGCCGCGGTGGTCCTCGACTGCGCCGTTGCCGAGGAGGCGTGCCCCATGGGCCTCACGCCCACGGCGTCCACGACGGCCACGCTCGCGATGGGCGACGCGCTCGCGATGGTGGTGCTCGACCTCAAAGGCTTCCGCGCCAGCGACTTCGCGAGACTGCACCCCGGCGGTGCGCTGGGACGAAAGCTGTCCGTTCGTGTAGCAGACGTGATGGTTTCCGAGGGCTACCCCCGGCTCGCGGAGAGCGCGAGCATGAAGGACTCGATCGTGCCCCTCGCCGAGATGAGGGGCACGGTTCCGATCGTCGAAGCGGGGGGTCGGCTCGTCGGTGTGGTGACCGCGGGTGACCTCACGCGCCTCATGGAGCGGGAGGACGACTTCCTCTCGCGGCGGGTGGCCGACGTGATGACGCGGGAGCCGAAGACGGCGGGTCCGCAGGAGCTCGGCTCCTCGGCGGCGCACCGCATGGAGGAGCACGGCGTGATGGCGCTGCCGGTGATCGAAATGGACGGACGGCTGGTCGGCGTGGTGCATTTGCACGACCTCATGAGAATTGGAGCGGTGTAGCTTGCAGAGCGACGTGAAACGGTGGCTCGTGACGAGCCTGGTGGGCATTCTCGGCGCGGCTGCGTGCCAGTCCGAGGGTGACATGCCGGTGGCGAGCGAGTTCGCCCAGGGAATCGACGCGCCGGTCGTCTTCGGCATGACGAGCTTCATCACGCTGAACGGGGTGCGTGAGGGACGCGTCGAGGCGGACACCGCCTACACCTTCCAGGACTCGACGAAGGTCGACCTGCGCCGGATGACGGTCGTCTTCTACGACGAGTCGGGGCGGGAGCGCGCGACCGTCTCGGGGCGCACGGGCGAGTGGAACCAGGACACGAACCTCATGATCGCCCGCGGCAACGTGGTGCTGCGCGTGCACACCGACAGCAGTCGCATCGAGAGCGCCGAGATCCACTACGATCCCGAGAACGACAGGATCTGGAGCGACTCGGCCACGGTGCGGACGTTGGCCGACGGCACGGTGACGCGCGGTACCGCCTTCGAGTCCGACATCGAGTTCACGAACGTCCGGGTGCTCAACATCCGCGGCGGCGCGGGTCCGATCTTCTGAGCAGCGCATGCGCCTTTCTCCCCTCCCACGCCGGCACGCGACCGGCGCCCTCGTCGGGGCGCTCGTGATGTTCGGCGCGACCACCGGGCGGGTGGCGGCCCAGGACGGGTGCGAGTTCGGTGAGGACGGCAACGACCAGAGTCAGTTCGTGACGCTGCCCAACGGCGGCCGCATCACCTACGTGAGCAATCCGCACTTCGTGTGCTCCGACGGCGTGCAGATCTGGGCGGACTCGGCGGTGGCGTACTCGGCCGATGCCCTCTCGCACCTCATGGGCTCCGTGCGCTTCGTGGACCGGACGCGCGAGCTCAGGGCGAACGAGGCGCGCTACGTCTCGAACGTGGGGCGCCTCCAGGCCAACGGGAACGTGGTCGTGGTCGACCAGGCGGACGGCTCGCGAGTGGAGAACGGCGACCTGGTCTACCTGCGCCAGACCGACTTCCGCCCCGAGGAGTCGATGACCGTCACGACGGGCAGCGACGGCATCCGGCCCCGCGCGACCATCCCGCCCCCCGCGCCCGACTCGGCCGCCGCGGACAGCACGGCGGCGCCCGACGCGACCGCCGTAGAGCGGGACGAGTCGCCCTACATCGTGATCGGCGACCGCATCGTCTTCCGTGGCTCGAGCTACTTCAGCTCCTCGGGCGATGTGGAGATCGAGCGGGACTCCCTCTTCGCGTTCGCCGACAGCGCCGAGTACGTGGAGGAGTCCGATCGCCTCGTGCTCGTGGGGTCGGCCCGCGTCGTGAACGCCGACTACGTGCTCGTGGGCCGAACGATCACCATGGGCACCGACGCCGCGGGCACGAACGAGGTCCGCGCCGTCCGCGACGCGCTCCTCACCGGTGACGACCTGGTGCTGTCGGCGCCTCTGATCAGGCTCTACCTGACGGACGGCGCGGTCGAACGGCTCGTCGCGGTGCCGCTGCCCGCCGGAGCCGAGCGTACGATTGCGGACAGCGCCGCGCCGCCCGAGGTGACCGCAGCGGCCGCGCTCCCGACCGAGCCGGACTCGGCGGAGCTGGCTCGGCCCGTTGCCTTGGCCGAGCGGTTCGAGCTCACGGCGGACTCCCTGGAGCTCATCGCGCCGGGCGGGGTCGTGGACCGGATCTTCGCGGCGGGCCGCGGGCGGAGCGTCTCGCAGGCCCGGGACTCGCTCAACGTCGAGGCCCTCCCGGAGCTCGCGCGCCAGGACTGGCTGGAGGGGGACACGATCGTGATCACGCTCGTGCCCCAACCCCCCCCGACTGCCGCCGCCGCCGACACGCTCCCGTCGGCGGGGGCCCCGGGGGAGGAGGCCGAGCGGGCCTACGAAATCGAGCGCATCGTTGCGCGCGTCGGGGCGCGGAGCCTCTATCGGCTCCCGCCGCAGGACTCCACCGCCCAAGCGGGCGTCGACCTGCCGGCCGTCCACTACGTCGTGGGCGACGAGATCACCATCCACATGACAGAGGGGGAGGTCGAGGCGATGGAGGTCGTGGGTCAGACACGTGGGGTGCACCTGGAGCCGCTCGCCCGGGCCGCCGCAGCTGCGGACACGGCCACGGCGGACTCGGTCAGGCCGGACACGGTCCCCGCTCCCGCAAGCGGCCCCGAGCCGCCGAGGCGTCCATGACCGCCGAGGGAAGCCGCCTCTGGGCCGAGGGCCTCACCAAGACGTACCGGGGCCGCAAAGTCGTGAACGAGGTCGACATCGAGGTGCAGCAGGGCGAGATCGTGGGCCTCCTGGGGCCGAACGGCGCGGGAAAGACCACCACGTTCTACATGATCGTCGGGCTCATCCCGCCGGGCTCCGGAACCGTGCACCTCGACCATGCGAACATCACGCGCGTGCCCATGTACCGGCGCGCGCGCATGGGCATCGGCTACCTCGCGCAGGAACCTTCGGTCTTCCGGAAGCTGAGCGTCGAGGAGAACGTGCTCGCCATCCTCGAGACGCTGGGTCTCTCCAAGCAGGACCAGCGCGAGCGGCTCGAAGAGCTCCTCGCCGAGCTCGGGCTCACGGCGCTCCGTGAGAACAAGGCGTACTCCCTCTCCGGCGGTGAGCGGCGCCGGCTGGAGATCACCCGAGCGCTCGTGCAGCGACCCAAGTTCATGCTGCTCGACGAGCCCTTCGCGGGCATCGACCCCATCGCAGTGAACGACATCCAGGAGATCGTCCAGGGCCTGCGCGGACGCGGCATCGGCGTGATCATCACCGATCACAGCGTGGAGCAGACGCTGGAGATCGTGGATCGCGCCTATATCATGTACGAGGGGAAGATCCGGGTGAGCGGAACGGTCTCCGAACTCGTCTGGAACGACGAAGTGGCCGAGATTTACCTCGGGCCGACGCTCACGGCGCGCATGCGCAAGCGGTTCGAGGAGCCGGAGGCGGCTGCCGTGCTCGATGTCGAGAGCTCGGGGCTGCGCCCGAGCGCAGACGGCCTGTTGCCCCCGGGGTGAACGAGGCGAGATGAGCTCCTTCAACCAGAAGCTCTACCAGAGCGCTCAGCTCCGGCAGGAGATGCGGATCAACCCGCGCCTGTATCAGGCGATGGAGTTGCTCTACATGCCGCTGCTGGACCTGGAGCAGCACATGAAGCAGGAGCTCGCCGAGAACCCGTTCCTGGAGATGACCGAGGCCGACGTCCAGCAGGAGGTCGAGCTCAAGGAGGACACGAAGGACGAGCCGCTCGGGGACGACGTCGACTGGGAGGAAATCCTCCTCGACGGCTTCGACGTAGGGGGACGCCGGCAACAATACGAGCACAGGGAGTACTTCGAGCCGACTCCGGTGGCGTCGAAGGACCTCCACGACCACCTGAACGAGCAGCTCAGGCTCCTGTCCCTCTCCGAGCGAGAGCTCCGTCTCGGCGAGGAGATCATCGGCGACATCGACGACTCCGGCATGCTCGCCTGCGACCTCGAGGAGGCCGTCCGAGGCGTCAACGAGTGGCTCGACGAGGTCTGCCCGACGGTGGTGAAGCAGGCCGAGGCGATCGAGGACGAGGAGGAGCGCGCAAGCGAGCTCCGGGAGATCGAGGAGGTCTTCCGGCCCTACACGGTCGCCGAGGCCGAGCGCATGCTCGAGGTGATCCAGGCGCTCGATCCCCCGGGCGTGGGGGCACGCGACGTTCGCGAGTCGATTCTCATCCAGCTCGAGCAGCGTGACGAGGCAAGAAGCATCACCTACAAGATCGTCGCCGAGCATTTCGACGCGCTCATCAACCACCGCTGGGCGGACATCGCTCGCGACCTCTCCATTTCTCCGAGGGAGGTCCAGGACGCGGCGGACCAGATCAGTCGCCTCGACCCCAAGCCGGGCCTCAAGTACTCGGTCTCCCCCGAGCAGTACGTCGTCCCAGACCTGATCGTCGAGAAGATCGACGGCGAGTACATGGTCTTCGCGAACGACACCAGCCTTCCGCGCCTGCGCATCTCGCAGTCATACCGTGAGGTCGCGAAGGACAAGAGCAAGTTCACGGGCGAGAACAAGGAGTTCATCGCGAGCAAGCTGAACTCGGCGAACTGGATGATCCAGGCGATCGAACAGCGTCGACAGACCATGCTCAAGGTCATGAGCTTCATCGTGGACCGGCAGCGCGACTTCTTCGAGCGGGGCGTGCAGTACCTCAAGCCGCTCACGCTACGAGAGGTGGCGGACCACATCGAGATGCACGAATCGACAGTCTCGCGCGTCACCAACAAGAAGTACGTGCAGACGCCGCGCGGCGTGTACTCGCTCAAGTACTTCTTCTCGAGCGGGCTCTCGACGGTCGGCGGCGACGACCTCTCCGCGCGCGCTGTGCGCGACAAGATCAAGAACATGGTCGCCGAGGAAGACCCGATGAAGCCGCTCACAGACCAGGCCATCGTGACGCGCCTCAAGTCGGACGGCGTGAAGATCGCGCGCCGTACCGTGGCCAAGTATCGCGACCAGATGGGCATCTTGCCTGCCCGCATGCGCAAGCGGGTCTAACCTCGTGAAAGAGGCTCGGCGCGACTTCACGGTGATCGTTCCGGCGTTCAACGAAGCGCCGGTCGTGCCCGACCTCGTGCGCGAGCTCCGCGCGGCCTTCGAGCGGCACGCCCTCGACGGCGAAGTCCTTCTGGTGGACGACGGCTCGAAGGACGGAACCGCGGAGGCCGCGGAGAAGGCGGCCGAGGGATGGAGCCGCTTCCGCGTTCTGAGGCACGGGCGCAACCTCGGGAAGACCGAAGCGATCGTCACCGCGGCGGCGGTGAGCCAGGGGTCTCACCTCGTGCTCTTCGACGCGGACCTCCAGCACTCCCCCGACGAGATCCCGCGCTTCCTCGACAAGCTCGACGAAGGGTGGGACATCGTGACGGGTCGCAAGATCGGCAGCTACCAGAAGCAGTCCGTGTCTTGGCTCTACAACGGACTCTCGAGGAGGATCTTCGACGTGCCGGTCTCCGACCTGAACTCCATGAAGGCGTTCAAGCGCAAGGTGCTCGACGGGCTGCTGCTCCGCCACGACTGGCACCGCTTCTTCGTGGTGCTCGCGCACGCGCGCGGCGCGACGGTCAGCGAGATCGACATCGTGCTGCATCCGCGTCGCGCCGGGGAGTCGAAGTACCGAGGCCCGTTCCGGATTCTGGTCGGGCTCATCGACCTGATCTCCGTCTGGTTCCTGCTCCTCTTCTCGCGCAAGCCTCTCCTCCTGTTCGGCGGGACGGGCCTCGGGCTGGCCGCGCTCGGCGTGCTCGTTGCCGGGGCGACCGTCTATCTCCGCTTCGTGCATCCCATGCTCGGCTTCGCCCCCTACATCCCGCCCATGGGATACCGGCCCCTGTTGTACCTCGTGATGCTCCTCGAGACGCTCGGCTTCCTGCTCGTCGGATTCGGTCTGGTGTCCGAACAGGTCGCGCAGGTGCGCGACGAGTTGGAAGCGATCCGGAAGCGGGGACGGTAGGGCGTTTGGGGCACCGCGTCCTCGTCGTCGTCGGCACGCGGCCGGAGGCGATCAAGATGGCGCCGGTCGTGCGGGCGCTCGGCCGCTACGCCGACCGAGTGGAGACGAGGCTCGCGCTCACCGGGCAGCATACCACGCTCGTCGACCAGGTGCTGGACGCCTTTCAGATCACTCCGGCGCTGGCCTACGATCTGGACCTCGAGCCGTACGACCTCGACGTCATGAAGGTGGGGCAGTCTCTGTACGACGTCGTTCAGGGCGCGCTCACCGGCCTCCGCGGCATTCTGCACGACTTCCAGCCGGACGTGGTGCTCGTCGAAGGCGACACCGCGACCGTCTTCGCGGCCTCGTTGGCCGCGTTCTTCGAGCGGGTGAAGGTCGGCCACGTCGAGGCCGGGCTCCGGAGCCACGACAAGTGGGCCCCGTTCCCGGAGGAGATTCTCCGCCGCCTCACGGACGTGGTGGCCGACTACCACTTCGCGCCCACGCCGCGCGCCGCAGCGGCCCTCCTGGCCGAAGGCATACCCGGGGCGAGCGTGCACGTCACGGGCAATACGGTCGTCGATGCGCTGCTCGCGGCCGCCGAGCTCGACAGACCGGTCAAGGACGCCGCGCTGCGCGATACCATCGACGACGAAGACGCCCGCCTTGTGCTGCTGACCGCGCACCGGCGCGAGTCGTTCGGCGAGCCGCTACGCGACGTGTTCCACGCCGTGCGCGACGTCGCCGACCGGTTGGAGGACGTGCGCATCGTCTACCCGGTGCACCCGAACCCGCTCGTCACCGGGCCGGCGCGGGAGCTGCTGTCGGAACACTCGCGCATCGTGCTCACCGAGCCGCTCGATTACTTCGACATGGTGGCCGCGATGCGACACGCGAGCCTCATCCTCACGGACTCGGGCGGCATCCAGGAGGAGGCGCCGACGTTCGGCACTCCGGTGCTCGTGCTTCGGAACGTGACCGAGCGCCCCGAGGCGATCGAGACGGGCGCGGCGGAGCTCGTCGGCACGAATCGCCAGCGGATCGTCGAGCGGAGCGTCGCTGTGCTCGCGCGCGACCGGGAGCATGGGAGCCGACCGAACCCGTACGGGGACGGGAGGGCAGGGGAGCGCATCGCCGACATCGTGGTGGCGGACCTCGGTGGCGGCAGCAGGCAGACCGAGGACTGGAGGCCGTGAGGATCCTCATGCACTGCGTCTACTTCCCGCCCGAGGTGGGCGGCCTCGAGAGCCACATCTTCTACCTCTGTCGGGGACTCGTGGCGCGAGGGCACGAGGTCGACACCGTCACGTCGCGCTCGCAGCCGGGACTTCCGCCGCACGAGGTCATGGACGGTGTGCGCGTGTGGCGCACCTGGCTTCCCGCGCGGAACACGGCCGGCTGGGCCGCGCACGCCTTCTTCTCCATGCCGCGCTTCGGTGCGCTTGCAACCCACGCGGACGTCCTGCACGCGCAGGACATCGCGGGCGTGCTCCCGTGCATGGTGGCGCAGCGCGCGCGGAACGTGCCCCTCGTGACGACGTACCATTCGAGCCACTTCCTGCGACGCGCCTCGTCTCCGTTCTGGCGCCCCATCTTCAGGCGGTTCCTGATGGCGGCCGACCGCAACCTCGCCGCGAGCACCGAGATCGCCTCGGTCGCGGAGCAGATTGCGCCCGGCGCGCGCGTCGACGCGGTGACGAATGGCG
>Ga0214472_10009190_pt1 | contig 10306 bp, 6 predicted proteins | sample RVTome_6_FD_207662 | JGI IMG/M metagenome (GOLD analysis project Ga0214472, IMG submission 207662) | Soil microbial communities from uranium-contaminated site in the Upper Colorado River Basin, Wyoming, United States - RVT140D175 | ecosystem: Environmental > Terrestrial > Soil > Contaminated >...
GGCGATCTCGGCGCGCTGCCGGAGCTCGGCGCGCTTGCCGAGGAATTCGGCTGCATCATGATGGTGGACGACGCGCACGCGAGCGGCGTGTTCGGCGCGAACGGGCGCGGCACGGTTGACCACTTCGGCATGCACGGCCGCGTCGACATCCAGGTCGGGACGCTGTCGAAGGCCGTCGGCTCGCTCGGCGGCTACGTCGCGGGATCGCGCGCGCTCATCGAGTTTCTCTACCACCGCGCGCGCCCGTTCCTGTTCTCGACGTCGCATCCGCCGTCGGTCGCCGCCAGCTGCCTGGCCGCCCTCGACGTCCTCGAGAACGAACCGGAGATCATCGAGCGGCTGTGGGACAACACGCGCTTCTTCAAATCCGGGCTCGTCTCGCTCGGCTTCAACACCGGCTCGAGCGAGAGCCCGATCACGCCGGTCATTGTCGGCGAGGGGAGCCGCGCGATGGCACTCTCCGACCGGCTGTTCCAGGAGGGCGTGTTCGCCCAGGGCATCGCGTTCCCGACCGTCGCCCGCGACAGAGCCCGGGTCCGGACCATCGTCACCGCAACCCACACCCGGCAGGAGCTGGAGTTCGCGCTCGACAAGTTCGGGAAGGTCGGGAAAGAGCTGAGGCTGATCTAAGCCCCAAGCCTTGAGCCCTGAGCCGATCCTTTGCCCCGCACCCTTCGTATAACCCCTGTATGACGCGCGTGAAGGCCTTCTTCAACGAATACCGGGGCGACCTGACGCCGGGCGAGTTCCAGCGGCTCTTCACCCGCGACACGGCCGAGGCCTACCGCTACTTCACGCGCGGCGCCGAGTCGGATCGGCTGACCACCGAGCCATGGTACCGGCGCTGGCCGAAGCAGCTGCGCCTCGTCTTCTCCGCCTTCACGATGCGGCTGTCGCCCGCCCGGCGCGTGCTGTACGCACTGGCGCTGGCGGCGACGCTTCTCGGCGCGCTGCAGCTCTTCCGCGGCATCGGCACGACGTGGCTGTTCATCGTCCCGATCATCGGGCCGCAGTGGGTGGACGGCACCGGCTGGCTGCTGCTGGGGTTCCTGCTGATGAACCTCCTGATCCTGATGGAGGTCGCCGACCGGCTGTCGCTGAAGGGCGATCTCGAGGTCGCGCGCGACATCCAGTTGGCGATGCTGCCCGGCGGGCTCACACAGGCGGGCGACACCACCGTGGCGGGCGCCACGCGGCCGGCCAACACGGTCGGCGGCGATCTTTACGACGTGCTGCCGCTCGCCGACGGCCGACTGGTGATCGCGCTCGGCGACGTCGCCGGAAAGGGCAGCCCGGCGGCGCTGCTGATGGCGCTCGTGGTTGCGATGCTCCGGACGCTGGTGGACGAAGGGCTCGACCTCGCGCGGCTCATGACCCGGCTCAACACGCAGGTGGCGCGTCAGAGCCCCGGCTCGCGCTTCATCACGCTCTTCTGCGGCTTCTACGATCCGCGAACCGGCGTGCTCGAGTACGTGAACGCCGGGCACCACCCGCCGCTGCTCCTCCGGCGCGAAGGACGCTTCGAGCGCGTTGCCGCCGACGGCGCCGGCGGGCTCGCGCTCGGCATGTTCGAGCAGGCGTCGTACGACGCGCACCGGGTCGTCGTCGAACGGGGCGACACCCTCGTCCTGTACAGCGACGGCATTACCGAAGCCGAAAACCAGGCCGGACGGCCGTTCGAGGAAGCAGGCCTCGAAGGCGTGATTGCCGCAAATCGGACCGCCGATCCGCAGGCGCTCGGCCGCGCGGTGCTCCGGGCCGTCGAGCGCCACGCCGGCCACGCCCGCCTCGCCGACGATCTGACTACCCTTGTCCTGAAACGGACAGCCTCCGACTAGCGGTTGCGCCGGGAGGATACGATGGGGCATGAGCCGCGTGGGCCTTCTGGCCGCCGTGCTGCTCTGCCAGCTCGCGCTGCCCGCGCAGGTTGGCCAGCGCCGGCCCATCCAGGCCGACGGCGTCGTGCGTCTGCTGGCCGAGCTCGAAGACGCGCTCGTCTCCGCCGACCCCGCGGCGTTTTCGATGCTGGTCGCGGCCGACCTGCCCGACCGCGATCGCGGCTACATTGCGCGGGCGACGGGTGCGGGATCCTCCACGTCTGCCGCCGTCCGTGAGCGCGCGCGCCGCGCCGTCGCGGACGGCTACGAGGTCCTCGTCGAGGTGTTCGTCCGCCGGGGCTCGGTGGGCCGTCTGGCCACCTGGCAGCTCACCGTCCGCCCGATCGTCGAACAGCCGGAGCGGTTCGAGCTCGTCGGGCTGAACGAACTGGCGGCCATCGACGACCTGCTCCGCCTCACGCTCGATCCGGACACCCAGTTCGCCGTCAACGACGTGCTGATCGAAGCCGTCGATCTGACCGTAGGCATGCGTTCGGGCTCGGCGTTCGTGGCGCGTTCGCCGCGCGGCGTCACGGCGCTCGTGCTCCGGGGGCAGGGACGGCTGCGGTTCGCTCCACCCGATCCGGCCGAGCAGGGCCAACTGCGAATCTTCGCCGGCGATCCCGAGTACGAGACGGACGTCGACGCCATCTTCGTGCGGATGAACTCGGCGGAGTTCGAGTCGCTCGTGCGGACCGACCGGCTTGAACCGAAGCCGATCGACCGCCGCGAGTTCCAGCGGGCGGCGGAGGTGTTCGATGAGATGTCGCCGCGCACGTTCAATCTCGACCTTGACGACCTCACGCCGCTGCGCTGGTCGATTGAGCCGACGTTCGGCTCCGTCGTCGTCGAAGCCCGTACCCGCCGGCACGGGTGGCTGACGTACGCCAGGACGCCGACCGACCCCGAGGACATCGTCTTCTTCGACCGCGAGAACACGCGGAACCTGTCCGTCTACGCCTCTGGCGCGGCGCGGGCGCGGCGCGGCACCCGGTTCTACGACGAGGACGAGAAGACGTCCTTCGACGTCCTGAGGCACGACCTCGACCTGACGTTCGACCCGGAGCGCGACTGGATCGCCGGCCGGAGCCGGCTCACCGTCCGCGTCAAACCGCCGGGCACGAACACGATCACGCTGCGGCTCGCCTCCTCGCTTAACGTGGCGTCGGTCACGTCGCCCGACCTCGGGCGACTGCTGACGGTGCGCGTGTCGGGACAGCACAACCTGCTGGTGAGCCTCCCGGGCTTCGTTCCGGCGTTCACCGATCTCGACCTCGACGTGCAGTACAGCGGCCGGCTGCCGCCGCAGTCGCTCGATCGGGAGGCCAGTGGCGTCGATCAGGACCGGTTCCAGGAAACGCCGCTGCTGATCCAGCAGCCCGAGCCGCGGTTCATGTACAGCAACCGGGCCCTGTGGCACCCGCAGGGCTCCGCGAGCGACTTCGCGACCGCCCGGATGCAGCTCACGGTGCCGTCGGAGTATCAGGTCGTCGCGAGCGGCAGCCCGGTCGGGTCGTCGCTCCACGCCGTCGAGAACCCGGGCGCCTCCGGCGCGGGATCGCGATCGATGAGAACCGTCGAGTACGCGGCCGACCGGCCCGCCCGGTATCTGGGCGTGGTGATCAGCCGGTTCGTGCCGATCGACCGCCGCGAGGTTGCGGTGCCGGCGGTCGCACCGGCCTCGACCGGGGCCTCGGCGGAGGCCGTGCCGGCCCCCGGTGCCAGCGTGAACGTCGAGGTGCTGTCCACGCCGCGCATGGCCGGCCGCAACCGGACGCTGCCGGATCGTGTCGAACGGATGGTCCGGCTCTTTGCCGGAACGATCGGCGAAGCGCCGTATCCCGATTTCACGCTGGCCGCCGTCGACGACAACCTGCCGGGCGGGCACAGCCCGGCTTATTTCGCGGTGCTCCACCAGCCGTTGCCCAGCACGCCCTATCAATGGTCGAAGGACCCGGTGTGGTTCGGCAACTATCCCGAGCTGTTTCTCGCCCACGAAGTCGCCCATCAGTGGTGGGGCCAGGCGGTCGCCTGGAAGAACTATCACGAGCAGTGGCTGAGCGAGGGGCTGGCGCAGTACTTCGCCGTGCTGTACGCCGCCGAGGAGCGCGGACCGGACCTGGCGCGCAGCCTGCTCGAGAGCATGCGCAACTCGGCCCAGCGCGACAGCCGGCACGGTCCCGTCTATCTCGGGTATCGCGTGGGCCACATCCAGGGCGACAGCAGCCTCTTTCGCAGCATCGTCTACAACAAATCGGCCGTCGTGCTGCACATGCTGCGCACGCTCATCGGCGACCAGGCGTTCTTCGGCGGCCTGCGCCGCTTCTATCGGGACTGGCGGTTCCGCAAGGCCGGGACCGACGACCTGCGCGCCGCGTTTGCCGCCGGCACGCCGCTTCCGCTCGAGCGGTTCTTCGAGCGCTGGATCATCGGGGCCTCGCTGCCGCAGATCGACGTGCGGTCGGAGCTCGCCCCCGACCGGCTGTCGGCCCTGGTCCGCATCCAGCAGTCGGGCGAAGTGTTCGACCTGCCAATCTCCATGCTCGTCCAGTTCGCCGACGGCTCGACCGAGACCGTTGTCGTGCCGGTGACGGCCGAGCGGGTCGAGCACACGATCCGCACGAATCGCCCCATTCGCCGGCTCTCGGTCGACGATGGCGTCACGCTCGGCGACATCCGGAATTAGCGACACCCGCGATAGAATCGACGGGAGATGGAAACGGTCACGCTCTCGATTGACGGCAGATCGGTCACGGTGGCGAAGGGCAAGAGCGTCCTCGAGGCCGCAATCCAGCACGGCATCGGGGTTCCCTACTACTGCTATCACCCTGGCCTCGGCGTCGACGGCTCCTGTCGCATCTGCATCGTCAAGATCGAGAAGATGGCCAAGCTCCAGACCGCGTGCTCCACCGCGTGCGCCGACGGGATGGTGGTGGTCACGAGTTCGCCGGAGGTCGAACAGGCGCGCGCCAGCGTGTTCGAGTTCCTGCTGATCAACCACCCGCTCGACTGCCCCGTGTGCGACAAGGGCGGCGAATGCCCGCTGCAGGACTTCTCGTATTCGTACGGCCCGGAGCGCAGCCGGATGGAATTCCCGCGGCGCGTGTTCGACGGCGAAGGCGCCCGGGCCGACGTCGACTTCGGCCCGACGCTGCTCCTCAACCGGAACCGCTGCATCCTGTGCACGCGCTGCGTACGGTTCATGCGGGAGATCGACGGCGACGCGCAGATCGGGATCGCCCAGCGCGGCGACGCCAGCCAGATCGCGACGTTCGAGGAGCAGGGCGTCGTGTCGCTCCTGTCGGGTAACCTGATGGACGTGTGCCCGGTCGGTGCGATCACGACGCGCGACTACCGGTACAAGTCGCGGCCCTGGGACAACCCGCACGCGGTCGATTCCGTGTGCACGCTGTGCGAGAAGGGCTGCAACACGACGGCCTGGATCAAGGCCAAGCCCGAGTGGGCCCGGGGCGCGCAGCTCGTCCGCATGACGCCCCGCCTCAACGAGCAGATCAACGGCTACTGGATGTGCGACATCGGCCGGTTCGACTACCACTGGGTGGAAGGCGAGCGGCGGCTCCGGCAGCCCCGCGTGCGGTCGGGATCGAGTGTCGACGCGCGGCCGTGGGCCGACGCCCTCGTCGCGGTCGGCGAAGCGGTGGACGCCGGCGGCGGAGCGCCCATGGTGCGGTTCCTCGTCTCGGCGCACGCGTCACTGGAAGAGCTCTTCGTCCTGAAGCAGATCTCGGCGAAGGCCGGCGGCGTCACGATCGGCTGGCGGCACCGTGAGAAGCCGCAGCCGGCGACCACGAAGTTCCGGATTCCGGCGGTTGACGCGCCGAACGTGCGTGGCGCGCGCGACCTCGGCTTCCACGTCGGCGATGGGTCAGGCCCGGCCGACCTCTCGGCGCTCAAGTCGGTGGTCGAAGGCGGCGGCGTCAAGATCCTGTACGTCGTCGATCCGGGCCCCGACGGATCGCTCGGCGAGGTTGACTGGGTGCTCGACGCCAGGCGCGCGGGACGCATTCAGACATTGATCGTCCAGGGGGTCCTGAAGACGCCGCTCGCCGAGGCCGCCGACGTCGTGCTGCCCGGCTCGGCGTTCGTCGAAAAGGACGCGACCTACACGAACATGACCGGCCACGTGCAGGGCGCCTCGCGGGTCATCGAGCCGCCCGGCGATGCCGGCGAGGACTGGCAAATCCTGGCGAAACTCGGCGTCGTCTTCGGCGTCGCAGTGACGTACGAGTCGGGCGCCTCGGTCCGGGCGGCCATCGCGGCCGCGCTCGCCGGCACCCCCGGCTACCAGGAACTGGCCGGCATGGCCTTCAACCGCCCCGTGGCCGCGCGTCACTGGCTCAGCGCCTCCAACCCGTCGGAGCGCTGGAAGTGGGACTTCATGTTCCAGGATCTGCCCCCGGTGAAGTTCGGCGACGACTTCGGGCCCCTGCCGCGGGCAGAAGTGATTCCGCTCAAGGAAGTGGAATAAGGGCAAAGGGCAAAGTGGGAAAGAACGCCGTTCTCGGCCGCCTCCTCTTGCCTCTGCCCTGTGCCCTCTGCCTTCTTCTGGCGCTCGGCGCGTGTCAGGCTGCTCCGGTCCGCGACGTGCCGGCGACAGCGACGCCGGTCGTCGAGCGGGCATCCGTCCAGCCGGGCGCCAGTCAGCGTCTGGCCGTGGAGGTGGTCGTCCCGGAGGGGCTCCATCTTCAATCCAACCGGCCCTACGATCCGACGCTCATCGCGACGACGCTGACGCTCGATCCGCCGCCGGGGGTGACGATCACGGAGGTCGTGTTCCCGAAGTCCACCGACTTCTTCCTCGAGGGCGGCGCGGAGCCGCTCGCGGTCTTCGAGCACGAGTTTGTCATCGGATTGCAGGCCCGGATCGACGCCGGTGTGCCGTTTGGCGAGATCGTCATCCCGGCGCGGCTCCGCTACCAGGCGTGTGACGACAGAGTCTGCTTCCGGCCGCGCTCGCTCGATACGAACTGGACGCTTCGAGTCGTCGCGGCCGGCGGGGAAACGGAACGGGAGCCCGCCGAGGTGTTCGCTGGCATTCCGTTCGGCACTGGCGAGCCTGCCACGATCGCCGCCCTGGAGCCCCTGCCCGCTGCCACCTCTGGCGGCGAGGCCAGGGCTGCCGGCGCCGACGCGCTCGCGAGGCTTGACGGGTTCACCATCGAAGGCCGCGCCGACGGTTACCTGGGCGTTCCGGCATTCCTCGAGTTCATCGGGAACGCCGAGGCGGGCATCAAGCCGGCGGGTCTCTTCGAGAACCGGGGACTTCTAGCCATCGTGCTCCTGACGATGGTCGGGGGCCTCGCGCTCAATCTCACGCCCTGCGTCCTGCCCATGATCCCGATCAACCTCGCGATCATCGGAGCGGGCGCCCAGGCCGGCAATCGGCGCCGCGGCTTCCTGCTCGGCCTCACCTACGGCCTGGCCATGGCCGCCGTCTACGGCGTGCTTGGCCTCGTCGTCATTCTCACGGCCGGCACGTTCGGCGCCGTCAACGCGTCGCCCTGGTTCAACCTGGCGATTGCGGTGCTCTTCGTCGTGCTCGCGCTCGCCATGTTCGACGTCATCGTCATCGACTTCTCGAAGCTGTCGAGCCGCATCCGCTTTGACGAGGCCAGCCGGGGCACGTTCTACCTGGCGTTCGGCATGGGCGCCGTCGCGGCGCTGCTGGCCGGTGCGTGTGTGGCGCCAGTCGTGATTCAGGTCGTGGTCTTCGCGAGCGACCAGTACGCGCGAGGCCTCGCGCTTGCGCTCGCGCTGCCGTTCCTGCTCGGCGTCGGCATGGCGCTGCCGTGGCCCCTTGCCGGGGCAGGCGTCGCGGCCTTGCCGAAGCCTGGCGCCTGGATGGTGAAGGTGAAGTACGTGTTCGGCATCTTCATCCTCGCCACGGCGGTCTACTACGGGTACCTGGCCTACGGGCTCTTCGCCAATCGCTGGGTGGATCCGGAGAGCGTTCAGGCCAGCGTCGAACGACAGGTCGAAGCCGGCTGGCACGCCTCGCTCGACGAGGGCCTGGCCGTCGCCGAACGCGACGGCACGCGCGTGCTCATCGACCTCTGGGCGACCTGGTGCAAGAACTGCCTGGTGATGGACGAGACGACGCTCGCGGACCCGCGTGTGCAGGCCGCGCTCGCCGGCTACACGAAGATCAAGTTCCAGGCCGAAGACCTCGATGCCTCACCGGCCCGGGAGCTGATGCAGCGGATCAACGCGTACGGGCTGCCCGCCTACGTGATTCTGGAACCGAGATAGGGGCCGGTTCGCGGTTCGCGGTTCGCGGAACCGGCGATTCTCAACGCCCCCGCCTCGACCCGAACCGCCAGCGTCCCGGTCGCCTCGAACGGTTCCCCGTCGACGTGACACTGCAGTGACCGGCCCGCGATCGTGGCAGTGCCCACCAGCACTCGACGAACGCCTTCGGCCTTCTGCAGGGGACGCACGAACAGGCGCCTCGCCCGCCACAGTTGCCGCAGCGCAGGGCCGTCGTCGACGACGACCGCATTGAGACGGCCGTCACGGGCGTCGGCGTCCGGCGCGATGACGAGGCCGTTGCCGTACTGGCGGCAGTTGGCGAACGCGATCAGAAACCGGCGGCCTGCCAGCGCTTCGCCCTGCAGCGTGATGGTGTAGTCGCGGCACCGGTAGGACCGCAGGCGCGAGAACGCCGCCGCGGCGTAGCTCAGGGCGCCGTGGCGGCCCGAACGGTCGAACGCGGCGGCCACCACAGCGTCGAACCCGATGCCGCCGATGTTCAGGAAGTGACGGTCACCGAGGAAGCCGACGTCGGCCCTCGAGCGGCGCGCGGAGATCGCGCCGGCAAAGGCGTCCGCTGCGTCGAGGGGCACGCCCAGTCCGCGCGCCAGACCGTCGCCCGATCCGGCGGGAATGATGGCCAGCGCCGTCTCCGACCGCAGCAGCGGTCCGGCAACTTCATTGATCGTGCCGTCGCCGCCCCAGGCCGCGACGACGGGCAGGCGAGACTCGGCGAACGTCCGGGCCAGTTCCACCGCATGCCCCGGGCCGTTCGTGACGACGATCTCGGCCTCGATACCGGCGCGCCGCGCCAGTTCGCGCGCCAGGGCGACGCGGGCCTCGCCGCGCGGTGTGCGCCGGCCTCGTCCGGCAAATGGGTTGACGATGACGGCGAGGCGCATCGGATTCCGGCTTTTCGTTTATAGTACGAACGGCATGAGGTGCGAGTGAAGCCGCGTGGTCTGAGTATTCTCCTCGTGCTGACGCTCATTATCGCCGGCGGCACGCTCGGCCAGAATCTCCGCTTCGACAACGCGCTCGCCGCCGAGCGCGAGGCGTCCGCCGCGCTGGGTGCGCGCATTGGTGCCCTCGCCCGGTCGGTGGCCGACCTCCGGGCCGCGCAGGCCGGGTATGTTGCCACAGGCCAGGACCCCGAGTACTGGATGGCGCAGGTCGGTGTCCTGGCGAGCCGCCTCGAGACCGAGCTCTCCGGCCTCCGCGACGCGACGCCGAGTGAGGACGCGCGGGCGCAGTATGTCGCCGCCCTGGCGGCATTGGCCGACTTCAACAACATCGACGACCGGGCGCGAAGCTACCTGGGCGACCGCCAGCTGTTTCTCGCGTCGGATCTGGTGTTCATGGACTCGCTGCAGGCCACGCGGGAAGCCGGCGTCGCCATCGACGCGGCCCGTGTTCACGACCTGCAGGCGGTCGAGCTTGGCGTGGTCCGTACCGCCTGGATGCGGTTCGCGATGAACGCCGCCGCGCTGGTCTTCGCGTTGATCGCGGCGTTCGTCGTCGTCCGGAGCGCGGCCACTTCACAGGCGGCCGGCGCCGAGACCGCTGAGGAAGCGGAGCCGGCCGGCGAGGAGCCCGTCCGTCACGTCGAGGCGGCCGACGATGCGCCCCCGGTCGTCGTCCGCACGGGCGGCATCTCGCGCGCGAGCCTCGACAGCGCGGCCGAGCTCTGCGCCGACCTGGCCCGGGTGCTGGACAGCCGCGACCTGCCGGCCATCGTCGAGCGGACCGCGAGAATCCTGGATGCCCGCGGCGTCGTGTTGTGGGCGGCCGACACGGCAGGCGCGCTGCTGCAGCCGGCGCTCACGCATGGGTATCCCGACCGTGTCGTGCGGCGATTGAGCTCGCTCCAGATCGACGGAGACAACGTCACGGCGCTCGCCTTCAGATCGCTGCGGCCGCAGACGATGAACGGCGCCACGGACGAAGCGCCAGGCGCCGTTGCGGTTCCGCTCGTGACGACGTCGGGCTGCGTGGGGGTGCTCGCGGTCGAAACCCGCGGCCACAGGCCGCAGGCCGAAACGCTGGCGCTGGCCCGGATCATCGCGGCCCAGTTCTCGACCGTGATCCAACCCGTACCCGCCTCACCCGACGCCCGGAAGAGCGCAGAAGCCTGAGACGCGGGGGCTCCCTTTTCCCTT
>Ga0214472_10009191_pt1 | contig 10306 bp, 6 predicted proteins | sample RVTome_6_FD_207662 | JGI IMG/M metagenome (GOLD analysis project Ga0214472, IMG submission 207662) | Soil microbial communities from uranium-contaminated site in the Upper Colorado River Basin, Wyoming, United States - RVT140D175 | ecosystem: Environmental > Terrestrial > Soil > Contaminated >...
TTCGCATGATGCCGGTGCCTCAGTTCCGATCATGACTCCGTTTCCCATCCCCGCTCATCAAACCGGACATGCGGATTTCCCGCATCCGGCTTTCCGACTGGCTTCACCGCAAAGCTGTCGGCGGAGGACCAAGGTGGACATGACGCAGACGTAGAACGCCTAATTCGCCATAGACCACTGCGTCTGAGAATCGACGGGTGCCTCGCGATTTCACCTGATGGCGCCTCGTCAGAAAGTCGCGCACGCGTTGATAGACGTGATTGTCGACCGCCCGATACGCAGGCAACCGGGTTCCATAGCTGAAGTAACCGGACCACCCTCTCAGAATCTGATTCAGGCGGTCACGGACCTCATCCCAGGTCCCCACATTGCTTGGCTGTAGGAGGTCTCCCACTTTCTGCTTGATCCGCAGCACGCTCTTGTGCGACGGACTTGCTCCCAAGTACCAATGGCCATCTTTCCGATAATGATGCGGCCCGAACGTGTATCCGAGAAAGTCAAACCGCTCCTGGCGTGCTTCCTTGATGCTGGTTTTCGCCTCGTTGAGAGTCAGACCAATCCGCGTCATCACCTGCCGCGTCCAATCCAGCGCTTTTGCCGCATTGCCGCGACTGAGAATCACGAAATCGTCTGCGTAGTTGATCACTTGGGCTTGCCAAGCGGCACTCTTCCCGGTTATCCGCCAGTACTTCAGGAAGCGGTTCATATACAGGTTGGCGAGCATCGGACTGGCCACTCCGCCTTGTGGGGTTCCACAAGTGCTGGCCTTACCGCCCGTCATTCGCCGTTTCCCGTTTCCGTCCCGCTCCTCGACCGGGGCTTTCAACCACATCTTCATCAGACGCAGCACCGCCCGATCAACGATCCGCCGGGCCACACATTGGAGCAGTTCCCGATGCGGAATTCGGTCGAAGTACTTGGATAAATCAGCGTCCACTACATTGGTGTAGCCTTCACACAGTAGCTTGTGTACTTTCTGGATCGCATCGCGCGCGCTTCGTTGCGGTCGATAGCCGTAGGCATTGGGGTCGAAGTCCGCCTCAAAGATCGGCTCCAAGACCAGCTTGGCAGCGGTCTGCACCACCCGGTCCCGAATGGTCGGGATTCCCAATGGCCGTTCACCGCTTCCGGGTTTTGGGATCATCACCCGCCGCACCGGTTGTGGTTTGTACGTCTTCGCGCGCAGCTCCTTCCCGATGCCGTCCAACCACTCCGCCAACCCCCCGCACTCGATCCGCTCGAACGTCTGCTCGTCCACGCCCGGCGCGCCTTTGTTGGCCTTTGCCAGTACGTATGCATGAGCGAGTATGTCCTCGCGATAGATCTTGTCGTAGAGCAGGTAGAAGCGGTAGTCCGGCTCTGCCTTCGCTTTCCGATACAGCTTCCTCTGAAGCATCCGGATCTTTATCGGTGTTTCCAGGCTCATCGCCAATCACCTCACCTTTCCTTCTTCAGAAGCACGCCAGAAGTAAGGGCCCTTCCCTCCACCGGAGTTACCCGGCTTCGCCGGTACCGTGACCCTCTCCGAATCCCGCTTTGGCCGCCACCCTTTCGGCGGCGTTGGAGTTGCGATCTCCACCAGCAGCGGGCCTCCCCCAATTACCCAGATCACCTTCTTGACATGCCGTGCTCACTACCCCGGCGGATCCGAGCAGGTGCTTGTCGGTTTCTTCCCTGCCCGCACGGGCCTTCCCCCAATCTCAGCGGGGTCGGCATCCGCAATTTCACTTTCGAGGCCTGCTCAAGCTTCACTCGCGTTACGGCCTGCCCAGTCGCTCACCCACCTTACCGTGGGCTTTGTCACGAGGCTTCGGCCCGACCGGTTGCCCGACCAGGCCGCTCGTCAGCTACCATGTCCTACCGACAACTACATAGGCGGGTCCCTCCCCCACTGGTGATCTGCGCCTTCGGGGCGCACTGAGACATCCGGGCTAAGGGGCCGCTTGTCAGAGCGGGTGATGACGGTCGTGACAGATCGGCGGTGCGGTCTGTTCCCGCAGCCCGGCGAAATAGAGTTCGATTGTGATTGTCCGGACTGGGCGGTCATGTGCAAACATGTCGCGGCCGTCCTCTATGGGGTCGGAAAACGCCTCGACAGTGAACCGGAGTTGTTGTTTCGCCTACGCGGCGTTGACCCGGGAGAGCTCATCTCATTGGACATCGCTTTGCCGATGGTACCCGCCGCCGGTGCCGAGGTGCTTGCTGAAGAGGAACTCGGCGCCGTATTCGGAATCGATATCGAGACAGGAGTCGAGCCGGAGATCGGGGCTAAACCGGAAAGAATCAAGAGCCGAACCGCGAAAGCTAAAACCGCACCAAGCAGCCGCCGAAAGGGATCGAAAAAGGCCAAAGGCCACTCTGCCGCGGCCGAACCCAAAAGATCGCTCAAGACCTCCGGCGCGCCGGAGGACCGTCCACGCATACGCCCTACCGGCAAATTCGTGGCCCGGTTGCGGGAGAAACTGGGCTTCTCCGGCGCGGAGTTCGCCGAACACCTTGGAGTCTCCGCGACGACCGTACATCGCTGGGAGGCGACCAGCGGCCGTCTTCATCTGCGGGAACGGACACTCAGAGCTCTGAACGTAGTCCGCCGGTGAAGCCGTAACTCGTCTGCGTGGCAGGCCGCATCTGCCGTTCCCGTTGTGTCAAAAACTCGACCGGTCCTCTCAAGTTTGTCTTCAGCACGAATCTGCGCCTGACGCCCGGCGGTGTAGCAACCGCAGATTGTCTCAATGGAGGGGTTCATCCCAGGCCACTGTAGATGATTTTGTAGCTGTTCAAAGCCTCCCAAACCAACACATATCAACAAGTTTCAACACGTTGCCCGTAAGTCATTGAATTATAATTACTTAAAAACAGAGACTTAAGGCCTAAGGGTGGCATCTGCTTTGGGAGCAGGGGGCCGGGGGTTCAAATCCCTCTGCCCCGACCAATGTTTTCAGTCATTTGCGGAACTACGAGCTTAGCCCGTTGTTGAAATGTGAGGCTTTGAACAGCTACGGAATTATCTACAGCAGAGTTTTCCCAAGAACCGCGACGCCGGAAGAGCCTTGGAATCAGCAGGATAAGCATGCTGGTCGGTGGGGGACACACCTGCTTTCGCTGTAGGGCCGGTTTTGAGAGGTCTTGGTCGGCACGGGGCGGGCTGGGCAGAACGACTCTCGCGGTGATAGCGTATAGGGCGAGCGGCTTGTTCCTCGGTTGCGTTCCTTGTCGGTTCATCGTCGTCGCCGGTTCTCGGCCTGTTCAGTCCTCCTATTCGTGGGTGGTCTGCGCTTTCATGCTGGGAGAGGCGTCTTCCGAGTTGCGCATCGGATCAGCTGGATGCAGTCGGGGCGCACTACTGCACGCCAATGCAGAACCTCGAGTTAATGTAAATGGCGCAGAGCAGCGATTTCGGCTTGTAACTCAGCGCTGCTCCGCAATCTCGCCGAGAGTCCTATCAGCAGGGGAATCACGATGCTCCGCATGCGTCTTCGAGGCTACCAGCTCGGACACGGTAACTTCAATGTTTTCAACGCAGACGAAATAGCTTGCAGGCGCAACCTCCGAGAGCGAGCTTTCACTGACTGGAAGGCGGTAACGTTGTTTTTATTGAGAGGAGTAACCTCGGACCATCATCTCCGGGGCAATCTTCACGCTGTGAACTTGACAATGCCGTGGGAGCCGCAGCCGATCCATGTACCAACGCCAAACAAAGCTATTACTCATCCTCCGGCAACGCAGTGTTCAGAAAAGCCAACAGGTTCCCAACATCGTCCTCGTTAAGAATGGGCCACTCGTGGCCAAGCTCTCGGGTCTGGCGATACATTTTCGGCCCGTGCTCCCACAGCGCCTCGGCGAACGTAACGAGGGTGTAGCTCTTCCCTTGCCCTCTCAGTCCGGGCCCACCCGCGGCGCCTTCGGCGCCTTGGCCGTGACAGCGGGCGCAGCCTCGCTCAGTGATCAAGCTCTCCCCGATCTGGGGTGACCCCCCGGGTTCGAAGCAACGCAGGCTTGCAAGAAAAGCCATGAGGTCCGCCATCTCTTCACCTTCGAAGGTGGGTCGTGGCACGCTCTCGACTTCCATGGCGCGCCACATCAAGGGAGAGTGATTCCACATCGCTCCTCCAAATTGGATCAGCGTCAGCGGATGCCCTTGCCGCAGTCCGAGGTCGGGCGCTTTATCCGTTTCTTTTCCGCCGACTGAGTGGCACACCGTGCAACCTTTGTCCCGGAACAGTTTTCTCCCCCGGATGGGATCGGACGGCAGCAGCTCTCGTTCCCGGAGCACTCCACCCGATCTTGCCCGGATGTAGGCCAGCAGGTCGTTCATCTCGCGGTCTTCGAACTCCGGCCAAGCCAAGCCGAGCTGCTTCATCGCTTGCTCCATGGCCGGGGCGTGATTCCACATTGCCTGCGCCCAAACAATTGGCGTGGTCACCCCCCCCATGTCCTTCAATCTCGGTCCGATACGATCCTCCCGGCCGTGTTGCTCGTGGCAGCGGCTGCATTGTTTGGAGGTGAATAGGCTCTCGCCCAGGTCTGCATCGCCAGGTTCATCGATGTAGCGCGATAGATAGAGAAAAGCGAACAGATCCGCCATCTCCTGCCGGCTTAGAGCAGGGTAGTTGATGTTCTCCGCTTGCATTTGTTCCCACATCCGGGGGGCGTGGTTCCACATGGCAGTTACCAGTTCGCTCAGGCTCGTTCCGGGTGGCCGCCGAAGACCCAGGTCAGGTGCCGCGTCCCCTCCCCAGCCGTTGACGGCGTGACAGTGGACGCAACCCTTCCTTTCGAATACGTGGACGCCTTGTCCCGGCCTGCCCGCCAGGAACACGCTCCCGCGGACCTGTGCGGTTTTGTGCTGCTGGATCAGCACGCTCACCAGCAACACCAAGATGGCGATCGCCATCACTAGCTGTAGTACGAATCTCTTTCTTTGGCTCACTTTGCCCCCTCCGGATTAGCTTCTGCGGAGAACGCTCCGAGCAATCACAGCACGGCGCTGGCCTTCCACCAAGCCTGTGGTTCAACCGGAATGCAATTCACTGACCAGTTTTCGGACGCCGCTGGGCTCCGGGGCAAGCACCTGACGCGAAAGGGATTCAGGAGGGTACTGTCAACTTGTTGAGTGGGCCACGCAAGTGCCGCGTCGCGGCGGTCACCATCACGCCTGGGCGCTGCTCTCTGTCAAGCACTGTTTTGGTTCGCCAGAAACAGCTTTCAGGCATACTACAACTGGCTCCCACCGGAGGGCAGGGTCCTGCTGGGAAGCAGCCGAGCAACCGCATCCGGGGGCATGTTGCAAGACCTTCTGCACGAACCGGGACGCCTTACTATCAACTTCAATATTGTCGCTTAACCTTCGACGAGGTCCTCTCCCTCACCATTGCCGGCCGGCTGCAACCATACAAAGGTGCAACGAAACGGTTGCATGTGGGGCGCCGGGCCCGTCTACCTGTTTGCTCCAAAGGCTTGTCTTCAGGGATGTATCCAGAAACTTCACGCCAAAGAGGCCGTGTGGCGATGGAAGTGCAAATACGACGAAAAGGATGGCTGAACCATTCCCTAGCGCTGTGGCGCGGCCCGTTTCGCTGTGCCGCAGGTCCCGCTTCGAGAAGAGGACCCGGCTTCGAGGGTGGCCAACGAATTTCCGTTCGCGGTCGGGTGCGATCACCGCGGCCTATGAATGCACTGTTATCGTCGGGGCGACATTGACCGCATTGCTGTGGACTTTCGTTTGGACCCCGGCCGCCGAGGCTCAGGCCGCGCCCGCCGACGCCCGCGCGGCGTCGGCTGCGTACACACCTAACGTAGCACCGGAAGTCTGCGGCCAGTGCCACAGAGAGCATTACGCTTCGTGGGCTGGCTCCTCGCACGCCCAGATCGCCGGCCGCCTGTACAAATCCCCGGACAAGATCGGATGCGTCGCGTGCCACGGCCCGGGCGCGGACCATGCGGAAAGCGGCAACAAGGGCCTGATCACCACCTTCACCGAAAGCCCGCCGGACGTGATCGAGCGCGCTTGTTTGAAGTGTCACGAAAAGGGGATGCGCCTGTACTGGCGGGGTAGCCCTCACGAATCCAGGAACATCACCTGCACCGACTGCCACACGATACACAAGAAATCCCAGCCGATCCCTGACCTGTCGAGGTTTCGAGAAAGACCGATCGAGACCGTTCTATTGAAGAAGCAGACCGCCATCGAGGTGTGTCTGCGATGCCACCCGCAACGCCGCGCCCAATTGCTGCGTTCTTCGCACATGCCGTTGCGCGAGGGCGTGATCACATGCGTCGACTGCCACAACCCTCACGGCACGGCCACCCCGGGACTATTGACGGAGAACTCAATCAACGAGACTTGCTACAAGTGCCACGCGGAAAAACGGGGGCCGTTCCTGTGGGAACACCCGCCAGTGGCTGAGAACTGCCTCAACTGTCACGAGGCGCACGGCTCCATGCACGCCGACCTGCTGCGCGCCAGAGTTCCCCGGCTCTGTCAACGCTGTCACGGCCGGTCTGGTCACCAGACGCAGCCTCGCGAAGCGCGCACTCGGCTGTTTTTCAACACGGGTTGTACGAATTGTCATTCCCAGATTCACGGCTCTAACCACCCTTCAGGGGTGCGCTTCCATCGTTAATCAGCGAGGGAGCTTTGAGAAATATCTATTTTCACAATAGACCGAACGAAACGATGACAACCCGGGCGACATTGAGCATAGCGCTGACTCTTTGGTCGGCCGCCGTGGTGTCCGGTCAGACCCTATCCTGCCCGGGCGGAGAAAGACATCCCTATCTGGTCACCGCTCCGCGGCGCCTCGAATCCGAAGCGGCGCCCGCGCTGCCGGGCCATCCAAAGACAATGATGGAAATCGGCGTTCGCCAGGTTATCGGCGACCGTGATTCGGCCAAGTTCAACGAGTATCGAGACATCCCACGAGGGTCTTTTTTCAGCGCCTTCGCGTCCTGCGCCGAGACTCCCGGCGGCCTCTATTATCGGCTTCTCAGCCGCGAGTCGCCGGAGTCGGATCAGCATTCCTTGTTGGCGTTCGGTCTGCCAGCGCGCTTCAAAGTCACAATGGCGTGGGACCGCACTCTCCAAACCGTGAACACTCAGGGGCGAAACCATTTCGCGCGGACTGGGCCGGGGCAGTTCACTCTTCCAGAAGGTTTTGAGGCTTTCGAAAGTGCCGCGTCGGTCAATCTGCAAACCAAGCGCAACACGACTCGCACGGCGGCAAGCGTCACCCCGAACGAGATGTGGGACTTGCGTCTGGACTACTCCCGCGAGAAACGAAGCGGCTTTCAGCCCGCCGGGGCGAACTTCTCGTTCACCGTCTTCGAGCTCCCCGATCCCACCGACTACCTCACTCAGAATTTGGAGTTTAAGGCGGAGGCGGCAAAAAAGGCCTGGGTCGTCCAGGTCGCTTCGCAAACCTCGAAATTCGACAACCACATGGAGTCGTTGGAGTGGACCAATCCCTTCTTCGAGCCGGGCGAGAGTTCTTCCCCCGAGCGGGGCCGGCGATCCTTGCCGCCCGACAACTCCGCGCAGGACTTCCAGATCGCCGGAGCGGCCGACGTGGCTGACTGGTTGAGAGTCGTGGCGACGGTTTCGCCCGGCTGGATGACGCAGAACACTCGCTTCCTGCCTTTCACGAGTAATTCCGTCATCGAAGCGCGGCCCGATTTTCCCACAGTGCCGGCAACTGGTCTGGACGGACGTAAAGAGATGTTAATGATGAACTATCTGGCGACCGGCAAGGTCGGTGAAACTTTTTCGTTCAAGGCTCGCTACCGTTCCTACGACCTGAACAACGAGACACCCTCTCTGACATTCTCGAACTACGTTCGGCACGACACCTCCCTGCCGGTCTCGTCCAGCTTCGCACCTCAGTCCCGGAGCAGTCTGCCCTACTCCTATCGCAAGCAGAATGCAAATCTGCATTGGATCTGGCAGCGCAATAAAGACTTCTCGGCGAAAGCGTTTTACGAATGGGAGGGGTGGGATCGCGACTACCGCGAAGTGAGACGTTCGGGCGAGCACACGGCCGGCGGCAGCGTGGATCTAGCGGTAGGCGATGAGCTGTCGATTCGCGCCCTGTTGCAGCATTCTCTGCGCCGCCCCGAAGCCTACGATCCGAACTCCGTTCTCACTTCGTATCCGGACGGTTTGGGGTCGCGGGAACTTACGCAATTGCCCGGGCTCCGCAGGTATGACGAAGCTGCGCGCTCCCGTGATTATGCCGACGCCTTGATCGAGATCTCGCCGACCGGACTGCTGTCGTTCTCCGCCGGCTACACCCTGGATCGATCTCATTTCAACGATTCGGACTACGGTCTTGTTTATGACCTTTACGACTCCGCCACTTTCGACGCGGCCTACGCGCTGACCCCGTCTGTTTCCCTTTACGGGAATTTTAGCTATGAGATATATCGATACGCCCAATCGTTGAGAGAGCGCCTCTCCGGGTCAATTATGGATCCGGTCAACGATTCAGCCAACAACGATTGGGACAGCAAGCTGCGTGACCGCAGTCACACCTGGGGCGGCGGCCTAAATGCTTCTTTGTTCGACGATAGAATTGCGGCCGACCTTTACTGGGGCTTGTCGGACAGTCGCAGCAGCACGAAGACCACAGCGCTGGGCGATCCTCACTTGGCCGGCTTCTTGGTGAACACAGCCGAAGATTATCCGGACACCAAGGATCGCTTTCAGCAATGGGTCGTCTCCGTCAAGCTGCCGTTTACGAAGGACGTTTCACAAAGAGTTCAATACACGTATGAAAGGTTTCGCGAACGCGATTTCGCCGCTGAGGAGGCTGAGCCGATGCCCGGCCTTGGCACCCCGGTTGGTGCCGGCTCTATCTTCTTGGGCCCTTTTTTTCCACGATACCGGGTGCACGTTTTGTCATACACGCTCAGTTTTGTTTTCTAGCAGGGATTGAGGGTCGGCAGGGGAACCAGCCGGAAGGGTATTTCGAGAAACCAGATCGAATCGAGCGAGGCAGATCATGGACATCCAACACGTGAACGCGCATCCTGGCCGACGCCAATCTTTCGTGAAAGTGTTCGTATTCGGCGTCCTGTTGGCGTTTTGCCAGCCACCGGCGGTGGCTCGAGCGCAGGCGGCGGGCGTTATTCCGGAAATCAAGGAGCCGGAAGGGGAGCAGGAAGCCGAGGACTGCGTCAAGTGTCACATGAAAGTCACCCCGGCCTTGGTCGCCATGTTTCAGGCCAGCACGATGGGCAAGAAAGGCGTCCAGAACAGCGCTATCTATGAGGAGGTCAAAAAGCAGCGTGCCCCTAAGGAGGAGACCGAGACGAGGGAAGGCTTTCTGGTGAGGAAAGGGCAAATCACGTGCGTCTTGTGCCATGGCAATGACCACTCGACGATCACGGAGACCAGCGGCCGCGTGGCCGACGCCGTCTGCGGCGGATGCCATGACGCGATTGATGAAGAGTACAACAAGGGCGGCGGACACACCTTTGACGAGCCCGCCCAGAGTTGGACTCGCGCCCTGGATAATCCCGAGTTTGCGGGATTGCCTTTGCCCGTGCTCCAACTAAGCCGCGATTTTCGTTTCTCCCAGCACGGAGCAACCCAGCCGCCCTACTACGAGCACGACCCGGAGTACGAGCGATCCGGTCTGGTTCTTCGCAACGGATGCGACTCCTGCCACACCCGCCACTTGTTCAGCGCCGCCGAGGCGCGTAAGCCGCAGGCGTGCAAGACCTGCCACGGCGGCGCCGGCGACAGCGTGTACGACGCCTACCGCCAATCAAAGCATGGCTCCATCTACGACACGCAAGGAGAGCAATGGGACTGGGAGATGACTTTGCCGGAAGCCTACGCCCGAGGAGAATACAAGACGCCCACTTGCGCCTACTGCCACATGCTCGTCAAAGAGCGATACGGCAGCGTGCGAACGACCCACAACATGACCAGGAAGGGCATTTGGAAGCGCGGGTTGCAGCCGATGCTTGTCGAGGACTCCAAGGCGGAAGCGGAGCCTTACAAAGCGCACCTGCTCGAGATTCGAAAACAAGGGGGGGCGAAACGGGATGAGATGACGCTCGTCTGCCGCAATTGCCATTCCGAGAAGTTCGCCCGCCGCTATCTCGACGCCGCCGATCAGGTAAAGTCCGAATCTGACCTGCTGGTACTTCAGGCACGGTCGGTCATCGACGGGCTTGTTCAAGCGGGGCTGTTTCCGAAAACCGCGCCGCTCCTCTCCGGCGGGCCTGAGCAGACGAGCGGACAAGTCGGTGTCTCCGCGCCCTTGAGGACCGAGGAGAATCCAGATGTAGCCGCTATTTGGAG
>Ga0214472_10009192_pt1 | contig 10306 bp, 7 predicted proteins | sample RVTome_6_FD_207662 | JGI IMG/M metagenome (GOLD analysis project Ga0214472, IMG submission 207662) | Soil microbial communities from uranium-contaminated site in the Upper Colorado River Basin, Wyoming, United States - RVT140D175 | ecosystem: Environmental > Terrestrial > Soil > Contaminated >...
AGCTCAAAGCGGAGGTGGCGCCAGAGCTCGCGAGGAGCTACCACAGCTCGCTCGTCGCACGGATCAGAGACCTCGGATACGCCGTCCGTGCGGGAGACATCACGATCAGGCTCGCGCGCGAGTTCGGCTTCTGCTACGGCGTGGACCGCGCCGTGGAATACGCGTACGAGGCCCGCGCCAAGTTTCCGGACCGAGCGATCTTCCTGTGTGGGGAGATCATCCACAATGCGGACGTGAATGGGCGGCTCGAAAGGATGGGGATTCGCATCCTGTCTGAAGCCGCGTCGCCGAAAGAGCGCTACGCGGACATCGGGCCCTCAGATGTGGTGCTCTTGCCCGCCTTCGGCGTGACCGTGCCCGAACTCGAGCATCTGCAGGCCAAAGGCTGCGTGCTCGTCGACACGACGTGCGGCAGCGTGATGACGGTATGGAAGAACGTGCACCGCTACGCGCGCGAAGGCTTCACTTCGGTGATCCACGGCAAGTACTATCACGAGGAAACCAAGGCGACCGCATCGCAGGCGCTCACGCATGAGGGCGGACACTTCATCTGCGTGCGCGACCCGGCGGAAGCGGAGCTCGTGTGCTCGTCCATTCGGGGAGAACTCGGCAAGAACGTCCTCGAGGAACAGCTCGGACCCGGCATGAGCCCCGGCTTTGATCCACAGCGAGACCTCGAACGCGTCGGCCTCGCAAATCAGACCACGATGCTGATGAGCGAGAGCCTCGAGGTTCAGCGTCTCCTGCGGGATGCGATGACTGAACGCTACGGCGAAGCGGCACTGGAAGAGCGCTTCCGAGCGTTCGACACGATCTGCAGCGCGACGCAGGACCGTCAGGACGCCGTGCTCGCGCTGCTGGAGTCGGGCGCCCTCGACACCATGCTGGTGATCGGCGGTTACAATTCCAGCAACACGATGGCTCTCGCGCGCATCTGCTCGGAACGCGTGCCGACGTACCACATCGAGAGTCCCGAATGCCTCGAAAGGACCCATGTCCGCCATCAAGCGCTCGCGTCCAAGCAGCCATCGACAGCGGCCGACTGGCTGCCCGAGGGACCGGTGTGCGTGGGCTTGACCGCCGGCGCATCCACGCCGGACCGGCTCGTAGGAGAGGCCATCGAGCGCCTCCTCGCGCTGCGCGGAGCCTCAGTCGAGCAGTTGGAAGCTGTCTGAGCACCTCACGTCCGATCGCGCGCCGATCGTTCCACGGTGTCAATCCCGAACAAATCCCTGCTCTTTCATACTGCGACACGCGATACACCGCCTGCCCCGAGGCGTGCTCGCGCCTCGTGCGTCTCGCTACGAAATCTCATGAATAGTCCGGTCTGGGCGTGTAGAATCACGGGCGCTCGGGGGCGAGGTGTACTCGATGGCGCGAAACCGAACCACGCCGCTGCGCGTCGCGTTGGCGGCGACGACAGGAGTCGTGCTGGCGGGAATGGGTCACGTCCATGCCCAGGACGAGGGCCCCCTACCGGATCAGACATTCCAGGAAGAGAAGGCGCCGGGAACTCAGCTCGACGTTTCCCTCGAGCTCAAGACCCACTTTCGTTGGTCCCAACCCGACCAATTCCAGCCGGGGTTTCCGTTCCCGGAGGACTTCATCCCCGTGGGTCGGGACGCTGTATTCCTCGAGACCGTCTCGCCTGGCTCCTCCCTGGAGGTCAGCGTCGCGACACTGTTCCTGGATGCTGAGTTGCCACGATCGATCCGAGCACGCGTGAAGATCGACTTCATCGACCTGTACGACAGGAATCCCACCAGCGGCGATCAAACCGTGGATGTCGACGAAGCGTGGATCCAGCTCGGCAACCGGTACGGGAGCCTCGAAGGGATCCCGGGCAGCTCCGCCTACGCCTTCATCGGCAAGGCGCCCAAGTTCGAGCGCCAGGCGCTGCGGCGGCTCGAAAGCTATGGCCTCGTCTCGACATCGTTCAATCGCTTCGAAGACCTGCAGCTCCAGGTGGGCGGCAGCCTCGGTTCCCACTTCTATGTCCGCGGCCAGGTCTCGAATGGCAATCCGACGTTTTTTAGGGATCCGAATGTGCTGGCTGGGGACAACGGCACCCAACTCCCACCGGATCCCGATCCCACGCTCGGAAGCGGATTCCCGATCCTCTACCACGCCGAGTCCGAGGAACTGGGAATGGACGATGAGCTCGAGTATGGCATCGGAGCCGGCCTGAGTTTCGTCAGCTACGACGAACGCACAGGCGTGGACCTGCTCGGGTTCTACTACCGCACGACGCTGGCCGAGGCCGCGAAACTGCGTGGAACGTTCTATGAGGGCGATCTCGATCTTCTGGACGGGGTCGCCGATATCGGCCTACCCATCGAAGGCGACGGGCGTGAGGAGTATGGTGCGAACCTCGATCTCCGAGTGAAGGGGTTCTCCGCGTTTGCACAGTGGGTCCACGAGAATGTCGCTGCGCTACGGCGGGATGGCCTCGAGGTGGAGGCCGCGTATGCCTTCACGACAGGGGACTCGGCCGATCCCAAGGCCTTGTTCACGCGCATTGAACCAGCGGTGCGCTACAGCCGTCTGGACAACGACTTCTCAGCACCACCGCAGTTCGTCGCGCCGAGCCTGGCCTGGGACTGGCAGAAGTGGGACTTCGGGATCCGCACGACTGTCCGCGAGGGAGTCGATCTGACGCTGGAGTACACGACCCACGACATTCAGGCCTCTCGCTCGATCGACCATGATGAGTTCCTGGCCACGCTGCGCCTTCGGTTCTGAGGCCCGAACCGCTCCTCGCAGGAAAGGGGGGCCGCCCGCCTCGTCGTGACGTGACTCGGCGCCGTATCGGGAGCTTCGATGCGGCTGGGCTGTGCTTCACGGCGCCTCTGCCGGGGCATATCATCCAGGACGGTATCATGAAAATAGCATTCGCGGGCGCTCATCTGAGCCATCCATTCTTCTCGAGCCATTGCGCGGCGCGTCGGGGCCAAGCCGCTGCGGCGCCAACACCGCTCCGCGTGCCAAAGCCGTGTTCGTGAGTATCGTAGAGGACGAGTTCGCTCGGCACGCCCGCGGCTTGCAGCGCTCGCTGATAGCCACGGCTGTTCTCGGCGGATACCACCGCATCGTGCGCGCCGTGGATCAGCAACGTCGGAGGTGTCGTGGGGCGAACCTGTTCGTCCAGGGAATAGAACGCGAGAGCCGCTTCGCTGGGGTCAGGGCCGAGCAGGGCTGACCGGGAGCCCACATGAGCAGCAGGATCCCGAAGCGTGATCACGGGGTAGACCAGCAGAGTAAAGTCGGGTCGCGCGCTCTCGGCCTCACGCATGGGTTCGCCGCGGGGCGCAAGTTCGTGAGCGGAGGGCACGTAGTCGGAGTGAGTGCTCAGGCTGGCCGCGACATGACCGCCTGCCGAAAAACCGAGCACGCCGATACGCGTTGGATCCACACCCCACTCTCGAGCGCGGGCGCGCACGAGTCGCACGGCTTGCTGCGCGTCGAGTAGCGGCGCGGGGGCGCCGAACGCAGCCAGTCGATACTTCACGATAAAGGCGTGGATGCCGAGTGAGTTCAACCAGCGCGCGATCTCAGTTCCCTCTTTGACCCACGACAGTCTCTCGTAGCCTCCTCCCGGAAAAACCAGCACCGCTGGGCGGCTGCCCGAACTCTCGACCCGCTGCGGCAACAGAGCCGGCGTCCGCACGTCGAAGATTCGCTCGTCCTGCTCTCGCTCCTCCCCTCGATGTCGAGCCCAGACTGGAGGGGTCCCCTCCCACAGCGCGATGGCGCCGGGCGTCGCAGCGGCCGCCGTATCCAGAGCGAAATACGCAGAGAGCGGGTGCTGTTGGACGCGCAGGTCATCGATGAAGAGTTTGGCGACCTGTATCGCACCCCCTTCGCTGAGATGCGTATCGTCCTGATTCCCATCGGGGTAGCCGAGAAACCGCTGCGCGGGGACGTGCAGAAAGAGCTCCTTCGAACGGGTGCCGCCCAGCTCGAGCAGCAAGGAGTGTGTCGAGTCCTGCAGGTCGATCAAAGGCACATCGAGCTGCTTTGCGAGGTCACGAACGACGCCGGGGTAGTCTCCGTGCGTTGCCACTAGCTGACCCCGCTCATTGAGCTTCCGTCGGCAGATCGGCGTCGAAAGCAACGGCTCCGCCCCCCTTCCTCGCGTCTGCTCCACGTAGCGTGTGAGGTTCGCCCGATAGTCCGTAAAGGGCGCTGCGTAGCGGGTCGGGTCGTGCTGCTTTTCGTCATTGTGGCCGAACTGGATCAGCACGTAGTCGCCTGGCTCGAGTTGCTCGAGAACATGCTGCCAGCGACCTTCGTCGTAGAAACTCTTGCTGGAACGTCCGTTGACGGCATGGTTGATGATCGAGAGCTCGGAGCGCAGGAAACGATGCAGGACCTCGCCCCAGCCCGTTTCTGGGAAGCGCGAAGCTTCTTTGTTGGCCAGCGTCGAATCGCCGATCAGGTGGAGATGAACGGGCCCTGGTGTCTCGGCTCGCAATGCTTCAGCCTTCCGTGGGCTGGAGGCTAGCCCGGCTTTCGGTGCACAACCCAGCCCGATCCACAAAGGGTACAGGCACAGGACTCTTGCGCCAGACTTGAGCATTCGAGGCAGCATTAGCTGGTCCGGACTAGCGGAGAGCGTCTTCGAGCGCCACGGCCGCGTCGGTTCCTGGGTCGCGGTACTTGACGATCACGGGCGCGTAGATGTGGACACCCTCTCGCTGCGCGAACTGACCGCGAGCCGGGCGACTTCCGGGAACGACGACCGCGCGCGGAGGAATCGCGAGCGGCCGAGCGGCCGAGCCGCGGAGCACGGTCTCGTTGACGAGATCGTACACAGCGGTCGAGCGCGTCAGGATGGTACCCGACGCCAGCACGGCCTCCTGGCCAACCAAGGTTCCCTCGTACACGCCGCAGTTGCCACCGATCATGGCGCCGTCCTCCACGACGACAGGGCGGGCGCCGATGGGCTCGAGCACACCACCGATCTGTGCGGCCGCTGAGACGTGGACGTTGCGGCCGACCTGCGCACACGAACCCACGAGGGCGTGAGAGTCGATCATCGAGCCTGCACCCACGTACGCGCCGACGTTGATGTACATCGGAGGCATGCACACGACGCTCGGCGCAACGTACGCGCCTTCGCGGATGGCGGACCCGCCCGGAACGAGGCGGACTTCGTCCGCGAGGGAAAGCTGCCGCACCGGAAACGTGTGCTTGTCGAAGAACTCGGGGCGATCTTCCCCGGGGAAAGGCACGACCCTGCCGAGCCGAAACCCGAGCAGAATGCCCTGCTTGACCCAGGGCTGGGCCTCCCAGGCGCCATCGACAGGCTCCGCGGCGCGTATCTTTCCCGTCGCGAGGAGCTCACGGAACGTGAGAAAGAGGGCTTCCGCGTCTCCAGGCAATTCCCTGGCCGGGAGCGCGGCCAGGCGCTCGATGTCGGCGCGCAGCCGTGCCACATCGACTGAGGTATTTTCGGTCATCGTGTCATTCCAATCAGGGAATCAACCCGAAACAAGCCCGAGCTCGACGAGGTGTGCGCGCAAGCGCGGGCGGTTCGCGTCGCTGAGCGGGATGAGAGGCAATCGGAAGTTCTCTTCGATCTTGCCCATCATCGCTAGCGCGGCCTTGACCGGCTGCGGATTCGTTTCGTAGAAGTTCGCGTTCATCAAGGGCAACAACCGGTAGTGGAGCTCACGGGCGCGCTCCCCGTCGCCAGCGAGCCCCGCCCGGACGAGGTCGCTCATCGGGCCCGGCACCTCGTTGCCCACGACCGAGATGGAGCCATCGCCACCCAGGGCGATCAGCGGCCAGGTGAGGTTGTCTTCGCCTGAGAGAACGCTGAAGCCCTCCGGACGCGTGCGGATGATCTCCGCAACCTGTACCAGGTTTCCCGAGGCTTCCTTTACGGCACAGATGTTGGGATGCTCGGCGAGGCGCAGTGTCGTGTCCGCAAGCATGTTCGCGCTCGTCCGACCCGGAACGTTGTACAAGACTACGGGCACGTCGAGTGCATCGGCCACGGCGGAGAAGTGCTGGAACAGCCCTTCCTGACAGGGCTTGTTGTAGTACGGAACCACCGACAGAATGGCGTCAGCGCCGGCCGCCTGATGACGCTTCGCCAGAGCGATCACGCGCGCCGTCGCATTGCCTCCGGCACCCGCGATGACCTTTGCCCTGTGCCCCGCGCTGTCGGTGGCCTTGCGGACCCCGTCGACTGCGATCTCGACGACCCGAACCTGCTCGTTTTCGTCGAGCGTCGCCCCCTCTCCGGTCGTGCCGCACGGCACGATTCCTTCGACGCCCCCATCGAGCTGAAACGCCACGAACTCCGCGAGCCGCTCCTCGTCGACTGAGCCGTCGCCTCGAAACGGGGTCACGATCGCCGTGAACGTCCCTCTCCATCCGCCGCTCATGAGCCTTCCTCCTCCAGGATGTGTGAGAACTCGTGGACGCCTTGTCGCCCCAGAACCCACGCCGCCGCGAACAACGCCCCGCGAGCGAAACCCTCGCGTCCGCGGGCGCTGTGAACGATCTTGATCTCGTCCGCCGGACTGTCTAAGCCCACCTCGTGATGCCCGAAAGCGCTCCCGGCACGCACGCTCACAACGTGCAGCGCGTCTGAAGCGATCGCGCCACCCCCGGCACGGCTTTCGATGTGGGTCTTGCGGGCGACTGCGGCGATGATGGCTTCTCCCAGACGCTGCGCTGTCCCACTGGGGGCATCGATCTTGGCGTTGTGGTGGTGTTCGATGACGTACGGGTCGTACTCGGGGAATCGGTCCACGAGCCGAGCCGCATGTGCGACGAGTTGGCGCAGGATGTGCACACCGACGGAGAAGTTCGCACCGTGCACGAGTGCCGTACCGTTCTTCTCGACGACCGCACGCACGGCGTCCATCTGGTCGTACCAACCGGTGGTTCCGACGATGATCGGCTTGCCGGCTTCAGCGACCCGGGTCACGTTGTCGATCACGGCGGAGGCGGTCGTGAAATCGATGGCCACGTCGATGTCTTTCAGAGCTTCTGGGGTGAGTCCCGCTCCCCCGGTGTTCTCAGCGACGTCCAGCTCCAGGCCGACTTCGTCCCCCGCAGCGCGGGCGAGCCGGGCCACCTCCTGACCCATCCGCCCACGTCCCAGGATCGCAACTCTCACGCGCGCTGCTCCAACAGTCTCATCACGAGGCCCTCGTACAGCTCGACGGCCATGACGATCTCTCGCTTTGCGATCCTCTCCCCGGCGGTGTGGGCCACGTGGATAGAGCCCGGCCCTACAAGGAGCGGTTTGCCGAAACCCCGCAGTGAAGAGATATCCGTTCCAAAAGCGACTGGCGCGTGCTCATACCCCTCCGGCGTCTCGCAGTGCACGGCGTCCGAGACGGCGACCATCTCGCAACCGATCCCTTCACGCCCGGCGAGGATGCCGTCGAGCACGGCTCGCGCTTCGCTCGCGCGGCCGACGACCCTGACAAAGACGACCGCTTCTGCTGCCGGGGAGATGACGTTCGACGCGACGCCGCCGCCGATCGTTCCGATGTTCACCGTGGCCGCGCCCAACCGATCGCTGTAGCCCCACTTCGCGCGACGAATCACATCGAGCACGTCGAGCAGACGATCGATGGCCGAGATGCCGAGCTCCGGATAGGCGGAATGCGCAGCGCGGCCCGCGACGGTCAATCGGAACTTGAACGTGCCCTTGTGCCCACTGGCGAGCCGGTTCTCAGTAGGCTCGCCGACGATGACGTACTCGCTGCCCGGCGCGAGGGCGCAGGCCGCGCTCGCGCCGATGCTGTCGAGCTCTTCTCCGACCGTGAAGAGCATCCCGACGTCTTGTATATCGCGCGCGCGCAGCCGGTCGGCGGCCTCGATCATCGAAAAGAGGATCCCCTTCGCGTCGCACGAGCCGCGGCCGAAGATCGTCTCGTCGTCCTCAGAGCTCGCGATGAATGGAGGCACAGTGTCCAGGTGCGTGCACAGCACGACGCGCGGTACGCGGGCAGCGCGCGCATAGACGTTCATGCGGTCGCCTTCCACGGGCTGCAGCTCGACCTCGTAGCGGCGCTCTTCCAGGATGCGGGCGACGAAGCGGGCGAAGTCTCCCTCCTCGCCCGTCACAGAAGGAATGTCGATACCTTTTCGGATCTGGGCGAACAGATCGTTCATCCTGTTGTGCCCCTCGAGCACTCCACGAGTGCCTGATGAAGCAGCCCTTGTGCCTGCTCGGCATCATCCTGCGCCACGAGCACACGGATTCGATAGCCCGATGCGGAAAGGCCGCAGGTTTCGATGCCGGCCTGGTGAAGGACGGACACGACCTCGCGCACAGCAGCCGAGTCCGAACCGATTCCGGCGCCGACGACCGTGACCGTGCCGAGCCCCTGGTCGACGCGCACCGCAGCGCCGCACGCCGAGGAGAGGCGATCCTGCAGGTCTGAGAGGTCGTGGACGTCCTCGAGAGAGATCAGGACGTATGGCTGGGCCCCGGCTCCGAATCCGATTTCGCGAACCGGGACATCCAGCTCTGCCAACGCCGCAGACCACCGCTCGGTGGCCCTTCCCGGCAGTGTGACCACGCACACGCCGAGCTGAGCCGCAATACCAGCGACCCGAGTGGGCGCATCTGCAGGGAACTTCCGAATCGACGTTTCGCCGTCGCTGGCAGTCGCCCGTGCGTAGATCACGATGTCCTTCGCCTTTGCAAACTCGACCGCCTGCGCGTTGAGCACCCGTGCACCACTCTCGGCGAGCTCCTGCATCTCTTCGTACGAGAGCTCCGCGAGGGGACGGGCACCGGAAACGACGCGTGGGTCCGCGGAGAAGACACCGGGGACGTCGCTGTAGATCTCACACGCCTCTGCGTCCAGTGCCGCCGCGAGCGCCACGGCGGTCGTATCCGAGCCGCCGCGGCCCAGGGTAGTGATCTCGCGCTTGTAGGAAACACCCTGGTATCCAGCGACGATCACGACACGTCCTCTGTCCAACTCATCGAGAATGCGAAAAGGTCGCACCTCGACAATTCTCGCATTCGTGTGGGCATCGTTCGTGATGATACCCGACTGCGATCCGGTAAAACTGATCGCGTCGACGCCGCGTGCGTTGAGGGCCAGTGAAAGCAGCGCCATTGAAATGCGTTCGCCGGCAGACAGCAGCATATCCAGCTCGCGGCGACTCGGGCTCGGGGCGATCCGCTTCGCGAGGGCGAGCAGCTCGTCGGTAGTGTGGCCCATCGCGGACACGACGACGACGACGGCCTTGCCCGTGGATCGCGTCTGGAGAACACGCGCCGCAACCCGTTCGATGTGGTCCGCGTCCGCCATGGACGAGCCACCGTATTTCTGGACGACCGTACCGCTCACGATAGTGAATTGTCGCGCACAGCGTCCTGCGAGAGCGAATCCGTGGCACCGACGCACTCGAATTGCTTCGACAGGGCGAACAGCCAATAGACAAACACAGACAGGTTCACGGCCGCGAGTAACAACGTGAGATCGAAGCCGGGACTCATGCGCAAGTCCGAGATCGAAGCAGTCAGCGGCTCGATTCCGGCATAGCGCAATCCATAGAAGCGCCCAAGCCCGGAGAGGCCGAGCATGCCGAGAATGTTCGTCGTGAACAGAATGGCCGTCACGATACGCAGCGTGGGCGAAACGAGCCCGGTCGCAAGGAGCATCAAGTAGAGACCCATCGGATGGTTCTCGTGCACACCCACAGCGAACATCGCGTAAGCGAAGATCAGCGTGGCTCCGGCGAGTGTGGCAGCGCGTGGACCGGGTCTACGGCGCTGCTGGCGCAACACAAACACAGCGACAACTGCGAACAACGCGACCCCCGTGGGTCCGGCAGGCCAGGGCAAAACCTCTAGCCGCACAAAGGGAATCGGATCAGCCCAGGTGCGCGCATCGACGCCGAGACTGAGTATATGGCTGCCGATCCACCAGAGGTTCGCGAAGCCTCCGGACAGGCGCTCCTGGAACAGGATCCGATACACGTGAACGACAGCCGTCGCGAGGGTACCCTGGACGATGAAGGGAACCAGGGCCGAGCCGACCACTCCGAGGCCCACGGCCACGGCGCGCTTGATGGGGGCCCGGGCGACCCACAGAGCCATCGCCGCTGCTGGAAGCACGATCAACGCCGTGGACTTCACGAGAGCGGCCGCCGCGAGCAGGCCACCGGCCCAGGCGGCCCGGCCCCGTCCGGCAGCGACGAGCGCTGCGACCGCGAGGGGTGCCTGGGCGCCGTCGAAGAAACCGAGCACCGATCCGCTCAGCCACGAGACCGGTAGCGCCCAATACAGCGCGGCCAGGGTGAGGCCACGGCGACGGTC
>Ga0214472_10009193_pt1 | contig 10305 bp, 7 predicted proteins | sample RVTome_6_FD_207662 | JGI IMG/M metagenome (GOLD analysis project Ga0214472, IMG submission 207662) | Soil microbial communities from uranium-contaminated site in the Upper Colorado River Basin, Wyoming, United States - RVT140D175 | ecosystem: Environmental > Terrestrial > Soil > Contaminated >...
TTTTTTTTTTGTCTGTTCAAAAAAACCGGGGGGGGTACCCCATGGTGCTACCCCCCCCGCTTTTGCATGGAGCCCCTCTTGAGCTTCTTATTTGGGGAAGCTGGGGAAGTTCAGGCCCGCCATCCGCTCCACGATGCGAACGACCTGGCAGCTGTAGCCGAATTCGTTGTCGTACCATACGTAGAGGACGCAGCGGTTGCCCTGAGTGATGGTGGCCAGGGAGTCCACGATGCCCGCGTGGCGCGAGCCCACGAAGTCGGAGGAGACCACCTCGGGGCTGTTGGTAAAGTCGATCTGGTTCTGCAGATCCGAGTAGAGGGAGATCTCCCGCAGATAGCTGTTGAGCTCCTCGGTGGTCACTTCCTTGTCCAGGGTCAGGTTCAGGATGGCCATGGAAACGTTGGGGGTGGGGACGCGGATGGCGTTGCCCGTCAGCTTGCCGGCCAGTTCGGGCAGGGCCTTGGCCACGGCCTTGGCGGCGCCGGTCTCGGTGATGACCATGTTGAGGGCGGCGCTGCGGCCCCGACGCTCCTTGTTGTGATAGTTGTCGATGAGGTTCTGGTCGTTGGTGTAGGAGTGGCAGGTCTCCACGTGGCCGTTGACGATGCCGTAGCGATCGTTGACCGCCTTGAGCACCGGGACGATGGCGTTGGTGGTGCAGCTGGCCGCCGAGAGGATGGCGTCGCCGCCGTCGACCATCTCGTTGTTCACCCCGTAGACGATGTTGGGGATGTCGCCCTTGCCCGGCGCCGTGAGAAGGACGCGGGAGATGCCCTTGCTCTTGAGATGACGGCCAAGGCCCTCTCGGTCGCGCCAGGCGCCGGTGTTGTCGATGAGGATGGCGTCCTTGATGCCGTACCGGGTGTAGTCCGCCTCCTCGGGTGAGCCGGCGTAGATGATGCGGATCATGTTGCCGTTGACCACCAGGGCGTTTTCCGCCTCATCCACGGTGATGGTGCCCTGGAAGTGACCGTGCACCGAGTCGCGGCGAAGAAGGCTTGCGCGCTTGACCAGATCGTCGGCGCTGCCCTTGCGCACCACCGCGGCGCGCAGGCGAAGCTTGTCGCCGCCGCCGGTCATCTCCACCAGCAGCCTGGCCAGCAGGCGGCCGATGCGGCCGAAGCCGTAGAGCACCACGTCCTGGGGGGTGCTGATCATCCGGGACATACCGGTGTTGATCTCGGCCAACTCCTTCTTGAGGAAGTCCTCCAGGCTGAGCCCGTTGCCTTCCTGCTGGTATTTGACGGTGAGCTTGCCGATATCCAGGCGCGCCGGACCCAGGTCCATGCGGCTCACGGCTTCGAGGGTGGGGTAGGTGTCGTGCACGGAGAGTTCGTTGTTCAGGATCTGCCGCGCGAAGCGGTGAGCCCGCAGGATGTCGATGGTGGACTTGTTCACCAGCTTGCGGCCGTAGACGTTGGTCACCACTTCCCGGTCACGGTAGAGCCGACCGACGATGGGGATCATCGTCTCGGCGATTTCTTCACGTTTCTTCCAGTCCTTGAAATAGTCGTCCTGTTTCTGGGTGGTCATTCCGAATACCCCTTCCCGCTCTTGATCGATGTCACGACGCTTGCCGTGCAGAAAAACGGGCTATCCTAAACAAACCCGCCCCTCTAATGCAAGCCCGGCGTGGCCGGATTTCGACTGGACTTGATGCCGGTGAGTTGGTATTAATACCTACTTTCGAACGGCACGCCGTTCGAACCGGTTTTTTTTCTTTTCCACATATAGCGTAGCGAGGAGGAGTTGGAACGTCATGGCTGAGAAGGTTCACTACAGCGAACTGGGGCTGAAAAACACCAGAGAGATGTTTGCGGCCGCGGTAAACGGCGGTTACGCCATTCCCGCCTACAATTTCAACAACCTGGAGCAGCTCCAGAGCATCGTCACCGCCTGCGCCGAGACCCGCTCGCCGGTCATCCTGCAGGTCAGCAAGGGGGCGCGCAATTACGCCAACTCCACCATGCTGCGCTACATGGCCATCGGCGCCGTTCAGATGGCCAAGGAGCTGGGCGCCGAGATTCCCATCGCCCTGCACCTGGACCACGGCGACAGCTTCGAGCTGTGCAAATCCTGCATCGACTCGGGCTTCTCCTCCGTGATGATCGACGGCTCCCACCACTCCTTCGAGGAGAATATCGCCCTGACACGCAAGGTGGTGGAGTATGCCCGTCAGTTCGACGTGACCGTCGAGGGGGAACTGGGCGTGCTGGCAGGCATCGAGGATGAGGTCGTGGCCGAGGAGTCCAGCTACACCAAGCCCGAGGAAGTCGAGGAGTTCGTCAAGCGCACCGGCGTGGACTCCCTGGCCATCTCCATCGGCACCAGCCACGGCGCCCACAAGTTCAAGCTCAAGGAGGGCGAGCTGCCTCCGCCCCTGCGCTTCGACATCCTGGAGGAGATCGAGCGCCGCATCCCCGGATTTCCCATCGTGCTCCACGGCGCCTCCAGCGTGGTGCCCGAGTACGTGGAGATGATCAACCGCTACGGCGGCAAGCTCGACGGCGCCGTGGGCATCTCCGAGGAGCAGCTGCGCCGGGCCGCCAAGAGCGCCGTGTGCAAGATCAACATCGACTCCGACGGCCGCCTGGCCATGACCGCCAAGGTGCGCGAGCACCTGGCCAAGAACCCCGGCGAGTTCGACCCCCGCAAGTACCTGGGGGATGCCAGAGGCGAACTGGTGCGCCTCATCAAGCACAAGAACGAGGCCGTGCTGGGCAGCGCCAGCCGCGTCTGATTTACCGCGACCGCTCACAAAAAAACCGCCTTCGGTTCTGTGCCGAAGGCGGTTTTTTTATTGTCCGAAGTCCGGGGGGGCTAGAATGCGGCGCTCAGTTTCAGCTCCTGCTCGCCGCGGCGGACCCTCAGCCTGATCTCGTCCCCGGGGGCCTTGCGGCTGACGGCGTAGATGAGATCGAAGGCTTCGGTGACGGATTCCCCGTCGATGGCCAGGAGGCGATCCTCTGCCATCAGACCGGCCTTCTCCGCGGTGGAGCCCGGCAGAACCGCCGAGGCGAATACTTCGCCGTGGGCCTCTTCCAGCATGACCCCCAGGCTCACCGCCTTGGGCTCCAGATCCTCGTAGGGAAGGTAGGCCAGGATATCCCAGGGGCGCATGGGGAACTCGGGCACCTCGATGTCCATGAGGCGGTCGGCCTTGTCCGCTCCGATCTCCAGCTCCTGCCCGCCGACGAGCAGGTAGGAGTGGGGCAGGCGCTTGAAGGCCCGGCGGGGGATGCCGAAGCCGTAGCGGATGTGGTTGCCTCCGGCCACCACCAGCATGCGCATGTGCTCGCCCGTCGGGCCGCCCAGGTAGCGGGCGACGCTCTGCCCCATGGTCTCGTCCCAGAGGGTCTGGATGCGGTGGAAGCCCTCGGGGATGCTCTTGCCCTTGGCGTGGCCTCCGAAGACGGCCTCGGTCATGGCCTTCTGGTAGGGATCCTCCATGTCCAGCTCGGGCAGGCTCAGGCGCAGCTCCTCGCTCAGATCGTCCGGGTCGTTGGCCCGCAGGGCCACCACCTGCTCGCGGGCTGCATTGAGGGCGATGACGGGGATACGGTTTTCCCTGGCGAAATCGAGAAGGGGGCGGTAGAGGCGGTAGTCCATGCGCCAGTTCCGGTGCCAGGCGGCTTGCTTGAGGAACTGCTTCTCCGTGAGTTCCCCGGCCACCCAGCGATCCAGCGCCTGCTGCTGGGCGCGGTTGAACATCTCCATGCCCAGCGCCACCGCACCCGGGCTGTCGCGGTGCATCCGCTCCAGCAGCTCCAGCTGCAGTCGATGGCTGGCGGGGTTGTCGTGGGTCTCGCCCACATAGAGCACCCGGATGCCCCGGGTCAGCTCCAGCATCCGGGGGCGGCTCAGATAGGAGCCCGTGGGCAGGTGGAGATAGTCGCCGATGACCGGCGGACGGGGCGGAGTATAGGGGACTTCGGGGTTGCCCAAGGGGGCGGTGCCTGCGCAGCCGGCAATTCCCAGGGCCGTCAGGCAAAGAAGGGCCAGTCGTCTGAGCATGGGGGCGCCTCGTTTCATGAAAGGAAAAAGGCCCCGGACGGCGGCTGCCGTCCGGGGCTTTGGGTGCTGGTTGGGGTCAGGGCTTGTAGATGTTCTTGGAGTAGAAGATTTCCTGCATCTCGCGTTTGAGGATGTTCTTGACCTTGCGCTTCTCCTCCGGCGTGAAATCCTGCGCCGCCGTGGCGAAGAGGTAGTCGTCCAGGTTGAAGTCCTTGAGCATCATCTTGGTGTGAAACAGGTTCTCCTGGTGGATGTTGATGTCCACGCACTGGTAGAGATCCCGGATGCGCTTGTCCACGTACTGGGGAATGGCGTAAATCTTGTGGTCGATGAAGTGTTTCTTCCCGTTGATGTCCCGGGTGAAGCCTCGCACCTTGTAGTCCACCGAGATGATGTCCGACTCGAAGCTGTGGATGAGGTGGTTGAGGGCCTTCAGGGGGCTGATGTGGCCGCAGGTGGACACGTCCACGTCCACCCGGAAGGTGGAAACCCCGGTCTTGGAGTCCGTCTCGGGGTAGGTGTGGATGCAGAGGTGGCTCTTGTCCAGGTGGGCCAGCACCGTGTCGCTCTTGGGCTCCACCGGCTCCTCGGAGATGAGGATGGTGACGCTGGCGCCCATGGGATCGTAATCCTGGCTGGCGATGTTGAGGATGTTGGCGCCGATGATCTCGGTGACCTCGGTGAGGATTTTCACCAGGCGATCCGAGTTGTATTCCTCGTCGATGTATTCGAGATATTCCTTGCGGGCCTGGGGAGAGCGGGCGTAGCAGATGTCGTAGATATTGAAGGTCAGGGTCTTGGTGAGGTTGTTGAACCCTTCCAGCTTGATCTTCGGCTTTCTCTTGCGCTTGACGGATTTAGGCTGAATCATGAGAGTCTCCCATCAGGGGGAATGGTGCACGGAACCCTGCCGGCTGAGCGTTTTTAACACAATAGCCCCCCCGTCACAACCATCTATTTTCAGGGCGGAATCCCCAGGTTTTGCCGCATGGTTCACATCAAGAGGCCCCGGTTTTCGCCGGGGCCTCTTGGGTTCATCGATGGGATTTCGTGGGCTCAGGAGACGGCGGCGTCCTTGGCCATGGCGCTGTCCATGACCTTGTAGGCGCAGAACTCGCCGCACATGGTGCAGGCGCCGTGCTCCTCGTCCACTCCCGACTCGGCCCGAAGGCGCCGCGCCTTGGCGGGGTCGATGGCCAGGGCGAACTGGCCCTCCCAGTCCAGCTTCTTGCGGCATCTCGCCATGGCGATGTCCTTCTCGATGGCGCCGGGCACGCCCTTGACGATGTCGGCGGCGTGGGCGGCGATGCGGCTGGCCATCACCCCCTCGTGCACGTCCTCCACCGTGGGCAGGCGCAGGTGCTCGCTGGGAGTCACGTAGCAGAGGAAGTCGGCCCCGGCGGCCGCGGCGATGGTGCCGCCGATGGCGCTGGTGATGTGGTCGTAGCCCGGCGCGATGTCCGTGACCAGGGGGCCCAGCACGTAGAAGGGGGCGCCGTGGCAGAGGCGCTTCTGCAGCTGGATGTTGGCCTTGATCTGGTGCAGGGGCACATGGCCCGGCCCCTCGATCATCACCTGCACGCCCGCCTTCCAGGCCCGCTGGGTGAGCTCGCCCAGGAGGATCAGCTCGTGGATCTGGGCGCGGTCCGTGGCGTCGGCCAGGCAGCCGGGGCGGAATCCGTCGCCCAGGGAGAGGGTGGCGTCATAGGGCCGCACCATCTCGATGAGGCGGTCGAACTGCTCGAAGAGGGGGTTTTCCATGCCGTTGTGGGCCATCCACTCGATGGTGAAGGAGCCGCCCCGGGAGACCACGTCCATCACCCGGCCCTCGTTCTTCATGCGCTCCACGGTGCTGCGGGTCACGCCGCAGTGCACGGTGATGAAGTCCACCCCGTCCTCCAGGTGGCGCAGGATGCCCTCGAAGATCTCGTCCGCGGTCATGTCCACCATGGCCTTGTTCTTGCGGGTCACGGTGTCCACCGCCGCCTGGTAGAGGGGCACCGAGCCGATGCAGGCGCGGGTCTCGCGGATGATGGCGGCGCGGATCTCGTTGATGGGCCCGCCGGTGGAGAGGTCCATGATGGCGTCGGCCCCGGCGGCCACGGCTACCCGAGCCTTCTCCAGCTCCTTGTCGATGCTCTTGTCGTCCTTGCTTGTGCCGATGTTGGCGTTGATCTTGGTGCGCATGCCCAGGCCCACCCCCAGGGGGATGCCGTTTTCGTGCTTGAGGTTGTGGCAGATGATGGCGGTGCCCGCCGCGATGCGCTCGCGCAGCAGCTCGGGCGCGAGGCTCTCGGCCAGCGCGACCTGCTTCATTTTGTCGGTGATGATGCCCTGGCGAGCCAGTTCCAGCTGAGTCATGAGTGCAGTTCCTTCAAGTCGGATATTTGATTAGCGATGGAGATGCGTCGGTTCGCAAGGCCCCTGCAGGGCAGCGGCGATCTGGTTGACGGGGCCGGGCCCCCGGCCCATGGCGAAGGCCGAGGCGATGGCCGCCGTGACGAAGCGCTTGGCCTGCCGCACGGCCTCCGGCAGCGCCGTGCCCGTGGCGAGCAGGGCGCAGATGGCCGACGCCAGGGTGCAGCCCGTGCCGTGGGTATGCGGGCTCTGGACCCGGGGGGCCGAAAAATGCAGGAATTTCCTGCCGTCGTAGAGAATGTCGAGGGCCTCGCCTTCCAGGTGGCCGCCCTTGAGCAGGATGTTGCGGGCGCCCATGGCGAAAAGAGCGCGGGCGGCCTCCTCCATGCCGGAGCGATCCCGCACCTCCATGCCCGTAAGCAGCGAGGCCTCGGGAAGGTTGGGCGTCAACAGGTAGGCCCTGGGCAGCAGCACCGTCTTGAACAGCTCCAGCCCTTCCTCCGAGAGCAGGGCCGTGCCCGAGGAGGAGCGAAGCACCGGATCCAGCACGCCCAGGGCGCCGGATTCTCTCAGCGCCTGCGCGACCAGGGAGACCGCCTCCGCCGAGCAGAGCATGCCCGTCTTGATGAGGTCGGCGCCCAGATCCGAGAGCACCGAGCGCATCTGGGAGGCCAGCGTCTCGGCGGGGACCTCGAAGACCGCTTGCACCCCCAGGCTGTTCTGGGAGGTCAGGGCCGTCACCGCCGTCATGCCGTAGGCGCCCAGCAGACTCAAGGTGCGGATGTCGGCCTGGATGCCCGCGCCTCCCCCCGAGTCCGAGCCCGCCGCCACCAGCACCCTGCCCTTCGGGGCCGGATTTCTGCGGTGGAAGAGCAGGGCGAGCTCTTTTGCGGCCAGGGCTGGGGAGGCATCCTTCATCACCGCCGAGACGACGGCGACGTTGTGGGCGCCCGCGTCGATGGCCAGGCCCGCGTTGTCCCGGTGGATGCCTCCGATGGCCACCACGGGCATGCGGCTGTCCCGGCAGGTCTTCTCCAGCGCCTCCAGCCCCACCAGGGTGGCGTCCTGCTTGGTTCCCGTGGGAAAGACGCTGCCGAAGCCGATGTAGTCGGCCCCTTCGCGGTGGGCCTCTTCGACCTGCCGGGCGGTACGGGTGGAGCGGCCGATGATGCGGCCCTCGCCCAGAAGCCTGCGCGCCTGCGCGATTTCGCCGTCGTCCTGCCCGAGATGGACGCCGTCGGCATCCAGGCTTCGGGCCAGTTCGACGTTGTCGTTGACGATGAAAAGGATGTTCGCGGCGCGGCAGAGCCTGCGCAGCCGGCGGCCGAGATCGAAGCGGTCCGCTTCCGGGAGGTTTTTGCTGCGGAACTGCAGGATGCGCACGCCGCCGGCAAGTGCCGACTCGACGCGCCGTTCGAGCGTTGCGGGCTGCTCATCGTCGGTGATGAGATACAGCCCCTGGGGGATGGGGGAGCGCATGACCGTCAAGTCTCAGCCCCGGGAAAGGACAATCCTCTGATTCAGCAGGTCGATTTCCTCGATGCGGCCCGGATAGACGGTGCTCTTGCCGAAGGCGTCGATGGCCGTCAGGGCGGTCTCCCCCGGAATCAGGGATGAAACATGGTCCAGAGAGATCTCCCGATCCTCGGTGATGAGCAGAAAAGGTCCGGCAGTCAGGCACATAGAGCAGCTCCCAAGAGAATTCGGCCGAGCCTATAATGATTGGCCGGATGTGTCAACCAAATCGGTTTTCAAGGCTGGAAGCTTCAGGCGTGTTTGTGCTGCTTTCGGTCTCTGTCCCGTCAACCGCTCATCCTCGCCAAACCCGAGAGGGACATGTTCTCCGAAACGACATCATGAGGAATCAGCAGATACTGCCAGGGCTTGCCCCCGTTGGCCCGGGCATGATCCGAGGCATGGCCGCACCACTTGACCGCCACTTCCTTCTTGGCGAGCACGACATCGTCTCCCATCTCATTGCGGGCCTTGGTTTCCACCATGAAGATGCGGTCGGTGGTTTCTACCACGAAATCGGGCTGATACTGCAGATGGTCCCGACCCTGCTTGTAATAGAGCTGAAACTGGCCTTTGACCGGCTTGAACCATTTCTCGATGGTTGAATCCGATTCCTTCTCCAGCAGCACGGCAAAGCGGCGCTCGGTATCTGAATCAAACTTCTGCACCGGGTAGAGGCAGCGCTGGAAGCCGCCGAAGACCATCTGGCCTATTTTGCTGCGTTCTTCCAGTGTTTCCCGAAAGTGACGCACCCCGTCGACCTCTGCCGTAAAGGCGCTGGCTTTGAGCTCGCCGAACCCTTTGCTGACGCGCACCTCGTACTCCACGGCTTCATCCCGCTGATGCGCCTGCATTTGGGCATGAATGAAATCGGCCAGTTGCCGCTGGAAGTATTGCAGCACGTTCAGGGCGCCGTCCTCATCGAGATAGCTCAACAGGTGACGCACCATCTGACCCGCCAGATCGTAGAGCAGGTCCGCATGGGCGTCGTAGCTGATGTCATCGAAATTGATCAGTTCGCCCACCAGATAGTCTTCGAGGCGGCTTTCCCGCTGGATGGCTCCATGGGCGCCGAGGGTGTCTTCCTGCCGGGTCCGCAGGTGACGGATGAGCAGGTCGCGCTCTACCGGTTTGTAGTTGATGGCAGAGGTCTCCAGCTCGAAGGGGTGATACCCCAGCGTGACTTCCCCTTTGGGCAGCACCAGAATCCTGGGGATGTCGATGGTCTGCTCGATGACCATCTGCGTGGTCCGGGCCACAATCGCCCTGTAGTCCGGTTTTTCCGTGACCCCTTCCAGCTCCATCTGTTGCGGGGCCATTTCGGACTCAACGCGCTTGAGGATATAGGCCTGCACCTCCTCCCTGGCGAGTTCTTTCGACGAGGGGAGAGACTGCTGCTCCTGCATGGCCCTGTAGGCGATCTGGGCGATTCTCTGCTCAACGGGGCTTTCAAACACCGGGGCTGATTGTTGCGGCGACTCCCCAGGCACACCGGGTCGGGCCGCCGGTTTGGCGAGCCCGAGTTTCTGCTCAAGGGCCGATGTCGAGACCACCGTGGTCTTTTTCTGGAAATCCTTCTCCGGATCGATGATGAGCTGCTTGAGTTTCAGCACCGAATCGGAGCGGTCGGCCTCGTCGATGATTTCCTGAAAACGGTCGTGAGCCACGATGTTCAGCCGGTCCACCGGTCCGACACCGGTTTTCTTCCCATAGGGCAGGCGCAGCCCCCGGCCGATGGACTGCTCGATGAGGATGCGGGCGTTGGCGGCCCGAAGCGGCACGATGGTGTAGAGGTTGGTGACGTCCCAGCCTTCCTTGAGCATGTTGACGTGAATCACGATCTCCGTCGGTTCCTCGGTCGACTCCACCGCCAGCAGGCGCTGGATCATCTCCTCTTCCTGCGCACCGGTCTGGCTGGAATCGACCTGAATGACCTTGTCGGCGTAGCGACCCTCAAAAAACGTTTGTGACCGGATCAGGGTCAGCAGATTTCGGGCGTGGGAGGTGTCGCGGGCGATGACCAGCATGAAGGGTTTGACGATGCGCTGATTCGTCTGTCGGGCGTAGGTCTCCAGCTCGACCTTGACGCTCTCATGCAGGCGCACCCCGTCTTCGAGCTTGATTTCTTCGAGGCGCTGCGGCGTGAAGTCGGCGGCGATAAAGTTTTCTCGCGTGACCACGGCGGGCTCCTTGACGAAACCGTCTTCCATCGCCTGAGCCAGGGGGTAGTCGTAAATCACGTTTTTGAAAGGCACCGCCCCCTTGTTGGTTTCGACAAAAGGGGTGGCCGTCAGCTCCAGCCCCAGAATCGGCTTGAGCTCGTTGATGGCGCGGATCCCCGCCGAAGCCCGGTAGCGATGCGACTCGTCCATGAGCAGAACCAGGTCTTTGAGCCCCGCCAGATAGTCGAAATAGCTC
>Ga0214472_10009194_pt1 | contig 10303 bp, 11 predicted proteins | sample RVTome_6_FD_207662 | JGI IMG/M metagenome (GOLD analysis project Ga0214472, IMG submission 207662) | Soil microbial communities from uranium-contaminated site in the Upper Colorado River Basin, Wyoming, United States - RVT140D175 | ecosystem: Environmental > Terrestrial > Soil > Contaminated >...
GGCAAAGGGGGCAGGCATCTGCTGCTGGAAAGATGGCTTGCCTCATCCGACACCGTCGGCAAAAAAGTTATCTACGGTTTTGACGTGATGACAGCGCCGCAATACCGGGCCGAAGTGCTGGGGGTTGATGACGATGGCGGTCTCATTCTGCGTCTTGAAGATGGCCATGAGAAAACCGAGTACAGCGGAGAAGTACGCTATCTTGAATCACCTTAAAATTTGTGGCAACGAATCTGAAGTTTTTTACTTAGCCACCCCTAATCCGCAGCAATGTTTCTATCTCTTCATCAATTTCCGCACTATTTTCCACGATACGATGTCCCGCTGAAACAATTGGTTGCCATAACTCTGCAGAAGTGAAATTGCCTCGTCAAGCATACTGCCGGATATTTTCAGACGGTGCAAGCGCTCCAATGGCTGATCTTGAGCTGATCGCAGCATTTTTATCGTCCCATGGGAGAGGGGAAATCCTTTTTGAAGATGCGGATTACAGACCGCACAGACGATCCTCCCGGTTGAGGTATCAAAACTATAGCGATTTTGAGTAGTAACCGGTGAATGGCAGTGGGCACAGGTTTGTAAGTCTGGTCTGTATCCGACGTAATCAAAGAAACGTATAAGAAACAGCACAAGTATCGTCATAGGTGGCTGTTTCTGATCAAGGTTATGGAGAGCCCATAGACTGAGCCGGAAAATTTGTATATCTGGTTCATTATCCCTCACTCCAATCAGGAGAAACTCCCTGATAACGGAAGCGATGCTATATAACCGAAGATTCCGGCGAATATTCAAAAAACTTGTATGCAGCTCAGCTTCGGCGAAAAAGGCCAAAGACCTGTTGGCTTTTTGTTGGTAGGTAATGTGGAGAAAACTGAAGAGTTCGAGTTTATTGACAAAACGTTTTTTGCTCTTTTTTGCTCCTTTGGCAATAGCGGTGAGTCGGCCGACATCTTGGCAGAATAAGGTGACGATCACATCGGATTCACCATGCTCTGTGCTGTTTAAGACGAGAGCATCGGTTTCCCGGGCGTGTGCCACCATATTATTGCTGTAGCGGTTCAGGGAGGTAAAGAGTAATGAACTCTTCGCCTGTATCGGGAAAGTCGAGAGGGATGTTATTAAGTGTAAGTTTCGTTTGGGTTTTAGCCGGTAGAGTTATGACAGCTTTTTCTTTTGCGCGCCAGATTGCGGAATCACCGCTCTTGAAAAGCAGAGTTTGCTCCGGCAGGTTGTCTATTTGCAGCTTGATGCTGGTTTCCTCACTGAACTCGGCGTTGATAAAATACTTACTGACGCGGGGAGGAGGTGGAGCGGGGGCTTTGGCTATATCCTCGGCAATGGCGGCAGAAGCCGTGGATGGGTATGAAAGGTCGAAGAAAGCCTGATGCTTTGAGAGCGGATTTTGCAGTCGCACTAATCGGAACCTGGATTCAGATTTGCCTGGATCAGGCTGATTTTTCGAGACCTGTCCTATTTGTTGGGTCTCTTCCAGGCTACGTAACTTCTGGCTGAGATAGGTAGCCGGATTCCAGGAAAAATACCAGCACAAAAAACCTCCAAACAAAAGCAATAAGAGCAGAATCAGGCCGAAAAGGGAAAATGGTACAAAAGAAGGACGTTCAGCCATATTGCCAACTTCCTGAGCAACCTTACTCGTTGGAAGCATTGAGGTATTTAAAGACTTGTGCTGGTTTGGCCTCTCCTCTGTATACATCTGTAAGACTTCCTCGGGATCAAGTAACAGACTCTTTGCATAGAGAACATAAAAACCACGGGCATAGGCTTCTGCCGGCAGGGCGGCAAAATCGCTTTCTTCGATTGCCAGGAGACTTTTTGGTGGTATTCTTGTCTCATCTGCAACTGCAGCCAGATCTCTTCCCAGGTTGATTCTTGTCTCACGGAGATACTCTCCGAGGCTGGCATATTTCTTTTGGGTAAACTGGGGTGACATAACTTTTTCCTGATATTGTAGAGCCAAGAGTCTTACATTCTTTGAATGTAGGCGTCTTCTTTGAGTTTTTTAACCCATTCAGAGTAGGCAACTTTTAATTTTTCATCGAAAAGCTTTTCTCTGATTTCTTCTTTTACTGCCTCAAATTGGGCAGTTACGACGATGGCATTCTCGTCTTCGGACATCAATTTGAAAAACTGGCAGCCGATAGGCGTTTCGATGATTTCGCTTATTTCCCCGGGCTTAAGGGTACGAACCGCATCACGCATAGCAGGGGCCATTTCATCGAGAGTAAAAGTACCGATATCCCCTCCATCACTTGCTGAAGGCAGTTCGGAGAATTTTTCGGCCAGCATCTTGAAATCCTGTCCTTTTTTTGCAAGTTCGAATATCCGCTCTGTTCTTTTCCGGGTTTCCTGTTTTTCTATTACTAATTTTTCCTGATCGTCCGTTTTATTCCAGCTGCAGCCAATCTGCAACAGGTAAAAGCTTCCTTTATCAACTTTAGAAGTATAATGTTCATTGTAATATTCGCGAATCATTTCATCTGTGACAACTATTTTTGATCGTACATCGTAGCTGAGAAGCCGGCTTTGCAGAATTTGAGATTTCAGCTTGGTTCTGTACGATTCCTCCGTGAGGCCCGATTTCTCAAGTTTTTGTCTGAATTCAGCCGGGTTGAGAGACATGTCATTCCGTATTTTCTCATAGGCCGTCTCAATATCTTCATCTGTTACGTTGACATTATAATTTTTTGCCTTTTGTTTAATGAGGCGGCGTTCGATCATGCTGTTCAGGGAAATTTGCCGAGCCTGTTCCATGGCTTCAAGTATGGGCTTTTCAGGGTTACTCTGGGTGATAGATCGGAACAACCCTGCCGTCTCCTCCTCGAGCTCCGAAAGAGTGATGATCTCATCATTGACGACAGCTACAACTTTATCGACAACTTGGGCGGAAAGATATAGCGGAAAGAACAGCCCTATGAGCAAAATTGGTATCAAGCTGTGAAAATAGGTTCGATTTAGCCGATGAGTAAATATCTGTTTCATGAGAACCCTAGAATTGAATAAATTATTGCAGCCGGAGGGCGATGAGAGAGAACCACTTGTCTGGTCTTGCTGGAAGCTCTCTTTAAGGATTTCTGTGATTTTACATAATCTGACGCTGAGTTGCCATCTTTCTTTACAAGTTGGTTGGCTTTCAAATATTATGGAATATTTTCTTGTGAAAGTATATCATAGAAGAAATAATTTTGAAATCACTCCCGGAGCAAATTAATGAAAAAACAGAAATTGTGCTACTTACCAGTCTTATCTACGTTACTGGTCATGACTTTACTCTGGGCCGCCGTATCCCGGGCGGCAACTCAAATGCCATCGTTTGCCCTAGAAAATGTGCATGACGGTAAGATTATCGAATCCAATTCTTTTACGGGGAAGGTGCTGCTGCTTACATTTTTTGCAACCTGGTGTCCACCATGTGCAGAAGAAGTACCAATTCTCGTAAAATTACAGAATGAACTGGCCGATGCCGGATTCTCGGTGATCGGTTTGTCAGTAGACCAGCAGGGGCCTGCTCCGGTGGCAAAATTTGCAGACAAGCGGGGAATAAACTATCCGGTCCTGCTGGCCGAATCGCAGACAACCAGGGATTTCGGCGGAGTATACGGTATTCCGGTTGCCTTTTTAGTAAATAAAGCCGGCAATGTTGTAAAAAAATATACCGGATATGTACAACATGAAATTCTCGAAAAGGACATTCGAAGCCTGCTGAACTGATTGATCGGTTGCATTTAATTTAAAAATGAAATAGTGTGTCGTGTGCGTATGTTGGTTTGATGTGGTGAAGATTAGTGGAGCCCCGCTCCAAAAAAATGAGAAAATTGAAACCGAAGGAGAAAACAATGAGGAAGAAGATTGTCGCTATTACAATGGCTGTCGTTTTTGCATTTTGTACTGCCGGATTGGGCTTTGCTGCAAAACTGAAGTGCACTGTCGATGCAGTTGAAGGGGAAAAAGTGACCATGACCTGTGAGGATGCCGATAAACTCGCTCCGGGTGATAAGGTTAAAGTCGCCACTGCAAAGAAAGGTGCTGTTGAGGGTTGCTGATTGACATAGCATTCTTCTTTAAGTATTGTGTCGGGTCGGTTGATTTCATATCAGCCGACCCGTTTTTTTTTTGCTTGCAGCAGCCGATTCTTGAATAAATGAAAAAAGGTCCAATCAATGGATATTCGTACCCTTCCCGATGTTGAACGGCAGATTTATAACCGTATTCGAAAAAAGTACCAACTGACTTTTGACCGGCTGCGTTTTGGCGAAAAGCAGATTAGATTACTTAAAATAGCCGACCTGGAGGAGTTTCTGGATGGCAAGGATCCCTTTGCCGATGTCTCGGAATTTCCCTTCTGGATTCGTCTCTGGGATGCAGCGATGATTCTCGCCTATGTGCTTGGTTCGCAACCTAATGCGGCAGGCAGCAGGCTGCTGGAACTTGGTGCCGGGCTTGGAGCTCCCGGGCTTGCCGCGGCATCCGCAGGGTTTGATGTGACAATCAGTGATTATGAAGATATCATAATGGATTTTCAGAAAGTAAGTGCTGCTGCTTCCGGCCTTAACGGAATCCACTTCACTCATCTTGACTGGTTAAATCCTCCGGAAATGAAGCCGTTCGATGTACTGGCGGGTGCGGAAATACTTTTCCGGGATGAATTTTTTCAACCTTTGCTGAATATTTTCAATACCTGTCTGAAACCGGATGGGGTGATTTACCTGGCCCATGATGCAAAACGGCAGAGCCTGCCGAAATTCCTCAAACTTGCCCAGAGCGATTTTGACATTGGGCTGAAAGAGCAGGTTATCAAACGGGACGGAAAAAAGATAACGATCGTGATCAATCGTTTACGACCAAAGAACCGATTGCCGCAAACAAACTGAAAACAGCCCTTAAGCTGTACTTACTCTCGAAAAATCCATGTTGTTATATCCAGTCAATTTAAATATTACCAACAAGCTTTGCCTGGTGGTAGGTGGTGGAGCGGTCGCCCTGCGTAAAACGGAAAGCCTGTTGGCCGGTGGGGCCAATGTCCGGGTAATCAGCCCGGAGGTTCATGTTCAGTTGCGTGTTTTAGCGCAGAACAATGTAATCGAGTGGTTTCAGAGAGGGTTTGTCGAAGGTGATCTGAAAGGGGCTTTTCTCGCTTTTGCAGCAACGAACAACCCTGAAATCCAGAATCTGATCTCCAAAGAAGCTGCAAAATATTCAGTCTTGTTGAACAGTGCCGATGATCCACGAAACAGTCAGTTTCATGTACCTGCCCATTTTCGACGGGGGAAAATGCTGGTTACGGTCTCCACCGGGGGCAGCAGTCCAGCCCTTGCCAAAAAAATCAGACAACGGTTGGAACTTGAATTAGAGCCTGAGTACGAGATTGTTGTCGAACTTTTCTCTTTAATCAGGGAGAAGATCGTTGGTCTGGATGGTGATTCCTCCTCAAATAGTGAACTTTTCAACAGATTACTGCAGCAGGGAATCGTCGAGCTGATTCTTCAGGCGAATTGGTTTGAGCTTCAGATGATGCTCCTTCGAGAGTTGCCGGAATCCGCCGATGCGGTGACACTCATAAAAAAGATTGTTGAAAAACATGACAAATCAAGTGGTTGAAATGACGATCCACAGGTAAAATAACCAAATGATGTTATTTGATGCAAGGATACCATGGTAGAGATCAACTATCTTCTTTTTCGGTCGGTTTTAGGCATAACCTTTCTCGCCGCAGCGGCTTATTTGGTATTTTTTGTTAGTCAGAACAACAAGATACGCAAAATGGCACGGGTGATCCTGCTCATCTCCGGTGTATTGCAGACTCTCCATATAGTTTCGCGCTACATTCTGGCAGGCCATACTCCTATAACCTCCCAGCACGAAGCGGTGGTCTTTTTCGCATGGGCGACAACATGGGCCTATCTCTCTTTTAGATGGCGATATACCGTTAAGAATTTCGGAACCTTTGTCTCGATCCTAATATTCTGTCTATTATTAATTTCTTCTTTTTCATCAAGGGATTTTACGCCTCTACTCCCGGCCCTGCAAAGCATCTGGCTGCCTATCCATGCCGGAGTTTCGATTATCGCCTACGGTTTTTTGTCTCTGGCCTTTTGTGGCGGGCTTATGTACCTGTTGCAGGAAAGGGAACTGAAAAGCAAGAAGTTCGGCTATTTCTTTTCCCGTTTTCCATCTCTTGATGCTCTTGATCAACTGAATAATCACTGTCTGACCGCGGGCTTTGTCTTTTTAACCCTGGGAATAGTCACGGGATCCATTTGGGCGCGGCAGGCCTGGGGAACCTATTGGCAGTGGGATCCGAAAGAAACCTGGTCGCTGATAACATGGTTTCTCTATCTGGTCCAGCTGCATCAGCGATATACAGTGGGTTGGCGAGGTAAGCGAGCGGCCGTCATGGCCATAGTAGGCTTTGCCGCTGTTGTTTTTACCCTGTGGGGAGTAACGTATCTGCTTGGAGGCATTCACAGTTATGCCGCGTGAAAGAATACTTCTCCTTGGGGTAAATCATAAGACCACTCCCGTGGAAGTACGTGAAAAAATTGCACTGTCGGGCGGTTACAAAGAGCCTCTTGCCGCCTTGAAAAATATCGATGGGCTGCGGGAATACTATCTTCTTTCAACCTGCAACAGGGTTGAACTGCTGTTGGTCACAGAGGCTGAAAGTAACGTTGAAGAAGATATTATTGAGTTTCTTTTCGGGGGCAGGGTATCCGGTGAGGATTGTCAGCAGTATCTCTATTTGCTCTATGACAAGGAAGCTGTGCGCCATTTGTTCATGGTTGCAGCCAGTCTTGATTCAATGGTCGTCGGAGAGGCACAGATTCTCGGACAGTTAAAGGAAGCGTACCGCCATGCCGCCCATTTCGGATGCACCGGACCATTACTGAACAAGCTGATTCACAGGTCTTTTTCGGTAGCCAAAAGGGTGCGGACTGAAACAGCTATAGGTTCTTCCGCAGTCTCCGTCAGCTATGCCGCCGTACAACTGGCCAAAAAAATATTCGGCAATCTGGGAGATAAAAGCGTGCTTCTGGTCGGAGCGGGTGAGATGGCCGAACTTGCGGCAGAGCATCTTGTCGGACAGGGAATCGGCTCTGTGATCGTCGCTAATCGGACCCTCGACCGGGCCGTCGATCTGGCAAAACGTTTCAATGGCAAAGCAGTTTCAATGAAAGAGTTGGTTGCCCAGCTGGAACATGTCGATATTATCATCAGTTCCACTGGGGCGACAGAGATCATCCTGCAAAAAGACGAAGTAAAATCGGTGATGCGGGCTAGAATGAACCGGCCTCTTTTCTTTATCGATATTGCTGTGCCCAGGGATCTTGATCCTCGGTTGAATGAACTTGAAAATGTCTATCTGTACGATATTGATGATTTAAGTAATGTCGTGGAAATAAATAAGTCGGAACGGGATAAAGAAGCGGTGAAGGCGACTCGTATTGTCGATGAGGAAACGCTTAAATTCGAACGATGGTTTGTTGGACTGGCGGTGACTCCGACTATCCAGGCTTTAAAAGAAAAAATGGATGGCATCGGACAGTTGGAATTGAACAGAACCTTAGCCCGAATGCCCGACATGACGGATTCCGATAGGGAAAATCTCGGTAGGATGGTGACAGCCATTACCTCCAAAATTATGCATGATCCACTGATGTACCTTAAAAGCGAGTCGTGTGCGGGGCGGGATAACAATGATCTGAAAGTTACCACTATCCGCGAATTATTTGGCCTGACGAAAGGAAATGATGAACAGTAATGATGACCGTGAGTGATGAGGAGTCGTCATCCGTGATGATAAATGACTCGGCCGAAGCAATTGAAAACGAATGGCATATCGTCAGATATTCCGGAGAAACTCCTGAAATTGCCTATCATTCAGCAATTTACTATCTCACTCGAGCAAAGGATGGTCCGCATATCAGTCTGGATGAAAAGCAGATTGGGTTATTGAAAGAAGCCGCTGTCGACCGGTACAGAGAGATCGTCCTGCGGGACTTGCAGCATGCCAATTGTTCAAAACCCATATATCGGGGGATAGCTCGCTCGATTATCAATTATAGGCGTTTTTGTATGTTTTGTTCACGTCAGCAACTGGAAGTAGCCGGAGTTAGGGGTCTTGCTGCCCAGGCACTCCTGGTATTTCTTGAAACTGAAATGGAACGGCTTCAAAGCGAAAATCGGCCCTCCATAATCAACTGCACCTATACAGAACTCAAAAGCTATGCTGTTCTGCTGGGTGTGGAGTTGGGGCAGAGGTGTGTAACATTGCAAAAACACTGTCTGATCTCTCCTTAACCCAGATCAACGGATTTTTGTACAAACCCCTTTATGAGGTGCGTTTTTCGAGAAATTCGCCTAATTCGCCAAATTCGCCAATTGTTTGTATAAAATTGTCAGTTAAATTTTTCCATGGAGATGTCTTTGTCATGGTATTTGTTTTTTTGTTCTGTTATCTCTTACAGGGATGATCGTAGCTTTCGTCCGTTTTTTACAACCCCCATCTAATGACAATTATGAAAAATAAAAAGATTTTTCTGGTCTTTTATCTAACGTTCTTTTGCCTGACTTTTTCTACCATCACCTTTGGGGACACCGCCAAGGTCGGGGATATTGACCAGAAGAGAAACAGCATCATCGGCTATATTCTCAGCAAGCAACTGCCTTCCATACATTTCAGTGACAAGGTTTTCAATGACGAACTCTCTCGTGCCGCTTTTGATCTTTATATAAAGCAGCTGGATTACCAGAAACGGTTTCTCCTCAAAAAAGATGTGGAGCAGCTTGAGGTATTTGCACCCTACATTGACGACAATCTGGCGAATGGCCGGATTACTTTGCCTGACACCGGCTATGATATTCTCAGTGAAAAGATCGACCTTGTTCAGAAAATTGTCGGGTTCATGCTGGCAGGCGACGATGTGGGTGCGGGACCCATCGCCGGCTTTACAACATATACGGTTCAGCCGGGAGATACCCTTTCCATGATCGCCGCTCGATTCGATGACATCGAAGTGGGAGAATTAATTGGAGATAACGAGCTCGACGAGTCGAAGCAGATCCATGTTGGTCAACAGCTGAAAATAAGAAAACCGGTCCTGTTAAAGCAGGGAGATCTATATGTCGGCTATTTTAATGTTCAGAATAGAGAATTGTATGAAACTGATCCTGAAAAAGTAGAATTTGCCAGTAATATCGATGAACTAAAGGAGAGATGGCGGAAGGTGCTGAAAGCCCAGGTTATCTCCCAGTATCTGGACCTGGAGGAGGAACAGAAAAATAAGCTGGAAAAATCTGCAGAAAAAGAATCGCCCGCCAAAGTAATGACTGAAAAAGAACTTTGGAAAGAGGCTATTGCCAAGGTCAGCAAGCGAAACAAAAGTTTTTTTCAGCGCCTTCGGCAGGAAAACCTGCAGGATCATTACGACCGGTTTTTCAACTGTATTACCAGGGCATTTGATCCCCATACCAACTACATCCCTCCGGCAAGCAAAGAACAGTTTGATATAAACATGCGGGGCAGCCTTGAAGGGATCGGGGCACTTCTTCGAGAAGATGACGGTTTCATCAAAGTCATCAGAATCATCCCCGGCAGTGCCTCGGCCAGACAGGGCAGCCTCAAGGCGGAAGATATAATTATGGCAGTCGCTCAGGAGGGTAAAGAACCGGTCGATATTACCGATATGCGGCTGAGAGACGCTGTTCGTCTTATTCGTGGTCCTAAAGGAGAAGCGGTCAGCCTGACTGTGAAAAAGCCTGATGGGGTAACTGAAGTCATCAAGATTATACGCGATGTAGTCCAGATTGAAGAAACATTTGTGAAAAGTTCGGTGATTGAATCGGCAGGCGGTCGCAGGACGGGATATATTTTTATTCCGAGTTTTTACCGTGACTTTGAAGGGACAAAAAATGGGGCTAACGGACGAAATTCAACAGATGATACTCTCAAGGAAATTATCAAAGCAATTGATCAAAAGGTCGATGGAATAATCCTTGATTTACGAGACGATGGCGGGGGAGCGCTTGTTGATGCCGTTGATATAACCGGACTTTTCATTAAATCCGGACCCGTTGTTCAGGTTATGACTAAATTTTCCGATAAGCGGATCCTGAGCGATACAAACAACGAAATCTCCTATGATGGACCGATGGTTGTGCTGGTCAATAAATTCTCTGCATCGGCATCCGAAATTGTCGCAGCGGCGCTACAAGATTACAAGCGCGCGGTTATTGTTGGAGGCTCGCATACCCATGGCAAGGGAACAGTTCAGACGATTATTGATCT
>Ga0214472_10009195_pt1 | contig 10303 bp, 13 predicted proteins | sample RVTome_6_FD_207662 | JGI IMG/M metagenome (GOLD analysis project Ga0214472, IMG submission 207662) | Soil microbial communities from uranium-contaminated site in the Upper Colorado River Basin, Wyoming, United States - RVT140D175 | ecosystem: Environmental > Terrestrial > Soil > Contaminated >...
GTGTGGTGTTTTCCGGTGACGCCCTGTTCGCAGGCTCCATCGGCCGCACCGATCTCCCAGGTGGGGACACCGATACCCTGATGGCAAGCATTGCCCGCGAACTCCTCTCCCTCCCCGATTCGACGCGGGTGCTTTCCGGGCATGGTCCGGAGACGACCATCGGCACCGAGCGGCGCAGCAATCCCTTCCTCACGGGCCTCGGCGCGCTGCTCGCCTAGGACCGGCCAACGCTTTTCACACGCTCGCCTTTCCCTTCACGATCAGGTAGAATCCGACGGTTTTACTTCGGTTGCCGTATGTCGACACGCATGGAAGAAGATCCTCTCGGTCAGAAGGCCGTTCCGGCGGAAGCCCTGTACGGGATTCAGACGCTTAGGGCGGTCGAAAACTTCCCCATCTCCGGTCTCAAGCCTCACCCCGCCTTCGTGGACGCCGTGATCTGGATCAAGCGATCGGCGGCCCTGGTCCACAAGGCGACGGGACGACTCGATCCTGTCCTGGCCGACGCGATCGTGCAAGCGGCGGATGAGGTCCTCATCGGCGCGCATCGCGTTGACTTTGTGGTCGACGTCTTCCAGGCCGGGGCGGGCACCAGCCACAACATGAATTGCAACGAAGTCCTCGCCAACCGAGCCAATGAGATTCTCGGTTTTCCCCGCGGCCGCTACAGCCCGATCCATCCGAACGATCACGTCAACATGGCCCAGAGTACCAATGACGTGATTCCGACGGCCATGCGACTCGTCGGCCTGTCCCTGCTCCCGGCCCTGCTCGATGCCATGCAGGACCTCGAGGAGTCGTTGCTCGCCAAGGGTGAGGAGTTCGACACCATCATCAAGTCCGGACGAACCCATCTGCAGGATGCCACCCCCATCAGATTGGGCCAGGAATTCACCGCATACGGCGATACGGTGGCACGTCACCGGGCCAAACTCGCCCAGGCAGGCGACTGGCTGCGGGTGATGAACATCGGGGGGACGGCCGTGGGCACCGGACTCAACGCCGAGCCCGAATACCCGGCATTGATGGTGGATCGTCTCCAGGAAGTGACGGGGCTGTCACTGGCGGTGGCTGAGAATCGGGTCCAGCTGATGCAGTCTATGGGCGACATTGCGTCCTTCAGCGGGGCGCTCCGTTCCTTCACCCTCGACCTCAACAAGATCGCCAACGACATCCGACTGATGGCATCAGGGCCGCGGACGGGACTCGCGGAGATCATCCTGCCCTCGGTTCAGCCCGGGTCGAGCATCATGCCGGGCAAGGTCAACCCGTCCATTGCGGAGATGGTGAATCAGGTGTGTTACCAGGTGTTGGGCTGCGACACGACGATCGCCCTGGCAGCGGAGGCGGGCCAACTGGAACTCAACGTCATGATGCCGGTGATCACCCACAATGTGGCGTTCGCGATGACGATTCTGACCCGGGCCATCCAGCGATTCGACATCGCGTGCATCCGAGGGATCGAGGCCGACGAAGCCCAATGCGCCTACTGGCTCGAACGGAGCCCGGCGCTGGTGACCGCCCTCGCGCCCAAGATCGGTTATGCGGAAGCGGCACGGCTGGCCAAAGAGGCGGTGGCCACGGGAATGACGGTGCGGGAACTCGTGATGGAGCGCAAGACGCTCGAGGCATCGGAATTGGAGGACGTCCTCGATCTGCAGGCCATGACGGAACTTGGGGTACCTGGGAAGCCGAGACAGTCCTCCCGGAGCTGAACGCGGGAGAGCAAGGAGACAACGATGCGGATCACCACCTGGACCGAGTACAGTCTGATCCTGGCAGTACGCCTAGCGCGGCGTGCCGAAGAAGGACTGGGGCCCGTGTCCGCCCGAGCCTTGGCGGAGCAGGAACGTCTTCCCACCGATTATGCGGAGCAGATTCTGTTGCGCCTGCGGCGAGCGGAGATCATCTCGAGCGTTCGGGGAGCACGTGGAGGGTATCAGTTGGCGCGCCCACCTGCCGACATCACGGTACTCGATATCATGCGGGTCGCAGAGCATCAGATATTCGAGATCAACTGCGAGGTCCATCCTGTCGATGATGAGCGTTGCGCAAAGGACGCCTCCTGCACCATCCGGCCAGTGTGGCGTGCCCTGCGTGCGCGTGTTGATGACCTGCTCACGCAGGTCACCCTCGCCGACTTGCTGAAAGAAGAGGCCGAAGTTGAAGTCCTGGTCGGCCTCTGACGGCATCTCCGCCTCCCTCAGCGCCAGCGAACTCCGGCGTTACGCGCGCCACCTCACACTTCCCGAAGTCGGCGTCGATGGCCAACGTCGGCTGAAGCGTGCCAGGGTCCTGCTGGTCGGCGCCGGTGGCCTGGGCAGTCCGGCGGCGTTGTATCTCGCCTCAGCGGGTGTCGGAACCATCGGGGTCATCGACCACGACCTCGTTGACCTCAGCAATCTTCAGCGACAGGTGTTGCACGGCACAGGGACGATCGGCGAGTTGAAGACCCGATCTGCTGAGCGGAGGATCCGGGATCTCAACCCGGAAGTCCGGGTGGAGCGGATCGAAGACCGGCTGACTTCCTCCAATGCGCTGGAACTGGTGGGGCGCTATGATCTCATCCTCGACGGGAGTGACAACTTCCCGACACGCTATCTGGTGAACGACGCTTGCGTCCTCACCAAGCGACCTTACGTCTACGGCAGCATTTTCCGCTTCGAAGGTCAGGTGTCGCTTTTCGCCGCGGCCGACGGTCCCTGCTACCGGTGCCTCTACGCCGACCCCCCCGCAGTAGACTTGATCCCGAGTTGTGCCGAATCGGGTGTGCTCGGTGTGTTACCTGGAATCATCGGGACGCTGCAAGCGCTCGAAGCGATCAAATGGATTCTCGGACTTGGCCGATCGCTGGTGGGGAGGCTCGTCCTCTTCGAGTCGCTGCAGTTTTCCTTCCGGGAACTCGAGGTGCGACGGGACCCCGCCTGCATTGCATGCGGGACGAACCCGACCCTTGATACCCTGATCGATTACGAAGCCTTTTGCGGGGTTCAGGAGAACGGGCATGGTGGCTTCGAAGTCACCGTCGGCGAGGTGAGCGCGGCCCTGGGGCTGACCAAGGATCGGTCAGGCGGCGAGGGCCATGGGGTTGGGCCCATGCTGGTGGACGTCCGCGAACCATGGGAGTTGGAAATCGCCAGAATCGATGGGAGTGTCCACATCCCGCTGTCCGAGATCGGTGACAGGCTTTCCGAATTCGACACACAGCGGCCCATTGTTCTCTATTGTCATACCGGACCGCGCGCCGTGACGGCGGCGGAGATTCTCCGCGCGGCAGGGTTCTCTCGGGCGCGTGCGCTGGCGGGAGGGATCGATGCCTGGTCCTGTGAGTGCGATCCGGAGGTTCTTCGGTACTAACGACTTGCGGGGAGGGAGTGCCGAAGGGGGGATTCGAACCCCCACGGGCTTACGCCCACTGCGCCCTGAACGCAGCGCGTCTACCAATTCCACCACTTCGGCCGCGCGGCAAACCTAGTCCCCGCACGATGGGGGCGTCAAGCACGGCGTTGTTCGTGCTGATAGGGAGGCCTATGTTTTGCTGCCAAATGGAGTTATGAGCCAGCATCCTCGCTCTGAACGGCGGTCGGCCGACCATGCCTACGTGGCCCGGAACCCGAAGGCAACCCATGATTACCACATCCTCGAGACGTGGGAGGCAGGGCTTGTGCTACGTGGTACCGAGGTCAAGTCGCTGCGCACCGGCAAAGCGAGTATCAAGGAGGCATGGGCTCAGGTGCGGCGTGGCGAACTGTGGATCGAGGGGTTGCATATCACCCCGTACGAACAGGGCAATCGGTGGAATCACGAGCCCGTCCGCTCGCGGAAACTCCTGCTGCATCGGCGGGAGATCAACAGGTTGATCGGGGCGGTGGAACAAGGTGGACTGACGTTGGTCCCCCTCGATCTCTACTTCATCAAGGGCAAAGCAAAACTGACGCTTGCTCTCGCACGTGGAAAGAAAACGCACGATCGTCGCGAAGACTTGAAGCGTCGGATCGCGGATCGTGATGTGGCCCGTGCCCTCGCCTCGCGGGAGACCTAACGGGTGCTGCTCCTTCCGGTCGCGCTCCTCACCCTCGTCGCCTCCACTCCGGGAACGCCCTCCTTCGTGACGGTGGCATCGAGCGGAGGGGAACAGCGCATTCCCGTGCGCATGGATGCCACGGAGGGTCCGATGATTCCTGCCGGGCTGTTCCTATCCGCCCTGGGGGGCAGCGCCTCATCGGACGGGATCTGGGCCGATGTGAAACTTGGATCGGCCACGTTCCGGTTCTTGATTGGCGCCTCCGTGCTGCTCCGGGGCGACCGGATGTATCCGCTTGCCGCTCCGGCGCGGACTCACCACGATAGTCTCTTCCTTCCTCTGCAATTTGCCAGCGAAACGCTCCCTCTCCTCCATGGCGATCGATTCCGTTATGACCTGGCAGAGGCGAAGCTGAGCGACCTGGGGGTGGTTCGCACGGTGGTGCACGCCAACTCGGCGCGGAAGCCGAGCGCGCCCCTGGTCCGGCGAGTGACGATCGACCCTGGCCACGGTGGCCGGGATCCGGGTAATCCCGGCAAGTACCTCCCGCGCGGCGTGAACGAGAGCCATGTCAATCTTCAAGTGGGGTTACTGCTGCGAGACGAACTGGAAGCTCGCGGGATCAAGGTCACAATGACCCGAACTCGGGATACGCTGATCGACCTTGGTCGTCGAGGGAGCTACTGCAGTGATGATTGTGATCTCTTTGTCAGCCTGCACGTCAATTCGTTGCCGGCGCGTGCCGGGTACACCAACGTGCGGGGTTTCGAGACCTATTTCCTCGCGGAGGCCCGGACGGAGGATGCCGCCCGTGTCGCCCGGATGGAGAACGAAGCAGTGCGCTTTGATCCTCCCGACGCCACGCTGCCCGATGCCGACGGGATCGACTTCATTCTGAAGGACCTGCAGCTGAACGAGCACCTGCGTGAGGCCGCTCGAGCCGCGGAACTCATCCAGGAGGAACTGGGAAAGGTTCACAGCGGGCCGGATCGGGGGGTCAAGCAAGCTGGATTGATGGTGCTCAATACGGCCCGTCGGCCGGCACTCCTGGTGGAGATGGGCTACGCAACCAATCGAGAAGATGCCCGGCTGATGTACGAGAAGGCGTCCCAGCGACGATTGGCCAAGGCGATGGCGGATGCCATCGAACGCTATGTCAACGAATATGGTCGTCGCACCGGTGATACTCAGGCGGCGGCAACCCCTGGAAACCCCGATGGCGGCTAGTCCGGGTGTTCTAGGGACATCGGGCGTCAGCGTCGCCGGAATCACCTTCCAGAATCCCGTTCTGCTTGCGTCCGGGACGGCTGGTTTTGGGCGGGAACTCGATGGAGTCCTCGATCTCGACCTGTTGGGCGGTGTGGTGACGAAGGCCGTCTCGCTCGAGCCGCGAGAGGGCAATCCGCCGCCCCGAGTCGCCGAGTTCGCCGGAGGGATGCTCAACTCCGTTGGCCTCGCCAACCCCGGGGTCGACGCCGTGCGCGCCGATCATCTCCCCTGGCTCGCCCAACGACTTCAGCATGCCCGTGTGCTGGTCAATGTCGTGGGCTTTCGTGAGGAGGAGTACGCAGCGGTCATCGCGCGACTCGATGATGCCGGCGTCATCGCCGCCTACGAACTCAACCTCTCGTGTCCCAACACCGCTGCGGGAGGACTCGAGTTCGGGGCCGACCGTGCATCCGTCGTCAATATCATTGCCCGATGCCGGCAGGCCACCCGGCGTCCGCTCTTCGCCAAGTTGTCCCCGGCGCTGCCCGATATCGGAGGGATGGCGGTCGTCGCTCGGGACGCAGGCGCCGACGGGATCAGTGTGGTCAACACCATTCCGGGCTTCGCCTATCGGCGCAGTGACAGGGTCGGTGGGGTAGGGGAGGCTGCCCTGGGCCATGGCCAGGGGGGGGTGAGTGGCCCCGCGCTTCTTCCGGTTGGGATATTCGCGGTGCGCCGCGTACTGGAGCGTACCGCGGGGATTCCCGTCATCGGTGTCGGCGGAATCACCAAGCCCGAGGATGCGAGACAGTATTTGAAAGCCGGGGCGTCTCTCGTCGCCATCGGAACCGCCGCCCTCGCCGATCCTCGGCTCCCCCTTCGGATCATCGAGCAGCTGGGCAGGGAGTGATGGCGGAGCTGATCCTGGCACTCGACCTCCCCGACGGGGCCACGGCTCTGCGCCTCCTCGATTCACTCCCCACGGTCAAGTGGGTCAAAGTCGGATCGTACTTGATGACGCGGAGTGGGCCTGACCTGGTCGACCGTCTGTCGGATAGGGGTCTCTCCGTCTTCTTGGATTTGAAATGGCATGACATTCCTCACACGGTGGCGGGGGCGGTCACCGCCGCCAGGGAATCCGGCGTGCGGCTCGTCACCGTGCATACCCTTGGCGGAATGGAGATGATGAATGCCGCGGCGGAGGCCTCCGGTCCCGGCCTGGCAGTCGTGGGCGTCACGGTTCTCACATCGCATACGGCAGTCTCCTACACCCGCGCTGTCGGCCGCGCGGATGAGTTGGACCTCGGCGCGGAAGTGGTGCGGCAAGGACGAAACGCGATCGAGGCCGGGCTCGATGGTGTCGTCGCGTCGTCGGCCGAAGTCACCCCACTCCGGGAAGCGCTGGGAGCTCGACCCTTCATCGTCGTCCCAGGGATTCGACTCCCCGGTGGTGCCACCGACGACCAGAGCCGCGTTGCCGGTCCCGCGACCGCCATTGCGGCAGGGGCCAGTCATCTGGTGATTGGGAGAGCCGTTCTCCGTGCTTCCGATCCGGCGGCAGCATGGGCGATGGTTGAGGCGGAGGCCAGCTGATGATGATCCGTCTCCCTCTCATGATGATCCTCACGCTTGCCGGAGTGCCCGCCCAGCAGGAGGGGTTGAAGGACGTCGCCCAGGCCGCCCGCGGGTCCCTGGAGCGGGGCGACCTGAATTCACTGCTGGCAGGGGCAGATCGGGTGCAACTCTACCTCCCGCAGGCCGAACCGTCGGGACCGGTTAGTGCTGCCCAAGCGGTTGCGGCGCTCGAATCGGTGCTCGCCCTTGGCCGTGGGCGGGTGCGGGTCGCACGGTATGGAGTGGTCGGGGAGGGGCAGGGTTATGTCGAATTGCGGCGGGAGGTGCGGACCGGAAGGGGGGGCCTGTTCCCTCAGCGCGTCCTCCTGGGATTCCGGCTGGAGGGGGCTCGCTGGCAGCTGGTCGAGATCCGAGTGAGTTAGGGGTTCAGGTTCCCTTGCGGGGGGTGAGATCGATTGCTATAATTGAAAGCTGAGCACAAACTTGCACGATTCAGGAGTGGTCTTTGAAGGTACGGTCGAGCGTTAAACCCATCTGTGAGCATTGCAGGGTGATCCGCCGGGCAGGCGTGGTACGGATCATCTGCAAACGCAACCCCAAGCACAAACAGCGACAGGGCTAGTATGGCGCGTATTGCTGGCGTCGACCTTCCGCGAGAGAAGCGGGTTGCGGTCGCACTGACATATATCCATGGCATTGGTCGACCCACCAGCGACCGCCTGCTTGGCGAGTCGGGGGTGAGTCCCGCTACCCGTGTGCGCGATCTCTCCGATGCCGAAGTGGCCCGTCTGCGGCAGGTCATCGAGCGGTCCATTCGGGTCGAGGGAGCGTTGCGGACCGAAGTCGCCATGAACGTGAAGCGGTTGATGGATATCGGGAGCTACCGGGGCGGTAGGCACCGAAGGAACCTCCCGGTTCGCGGCCAGAGAACCCACACCAATGCGCGGACCAAGAAGGGTCCACGGCGCGCCATTGCCGGCAAGAAGAAAGCGACGAAGAAGTAATCCATGACGAGTCCAGCGCCCGCACGACCGACAGGCGGCAAACGGTCAAAGAAAGTCGTCGAGTCGGAGGGCATCGCCCACATCTCCGCCACTTTCAATAACGTCCTCATCACCATTACCGACATGCGCGGAAATACGGTTACTTGGGGCACGGCGGGGAAAGCCGGTTTCAAGGGGTCCAAGAAGTCCACGCCGTTCGCGGCGACGGTCGCCGCAGAGAACTGCGCCCGTGAGGCCTACAATCTCGGTGTCCGAAAGGTCCACGTTCGGGTGCAGGGTCCAGGGAGCGGTCGCGAGTCGGCGATTCAGGCTCTCGCCTCCGGGGGTCTCAGAGTGGCATCGATCAAGGACGTGACCCCGATTCCCCACAACGGGTGTCGTCCCCCCAAGAAGCGCAGGGTCTAGGTATGGCACGATACTCTGGTCCTGCTTGCCGCCTCTGCCGTCGTGAGGGGTCGAAGCTTTTCTTGAAGGGAACACGCTGCCTGACCGAGAAATGTGCAGTTGACCGGCGCTCCTATGCTCCGGGCCAGCATGGACAGTCCGGCGGGCGGGGTCGCAAGATGTCGGAGTATGCCAAGCAGCTCCGTGAGAAACAGAAGGTCAAGCGCATCTACGGATTGACAGAAAAGCAGTTCCGGAACCTCTTCGAGAGTGCGTCGCGGGAGCAAGGTGTCAAAGGCACCAACCTGCTCGTGGCTCTTGAATCACGCCTCGACAATCTGGTGTACCGCATGGGGTTTGCCGTCAGCCGCAGCCAAGCCCGGCAACTGGTCGGACATGGCCATATCCAGGTCAACGGCCGGCGGGTGGACATTCCGTCCTATCGCGTCAAGCCGAACGAAGAAATTCGCGTGGCTCCAGGCAGCCGCGAAATCGTGCCGATCAAAGTGGCCAAGGACAGCGCGGCGCGGGGAGTCCCGCTGAGTTGGATCAGTGTCGATCTGGAAAAGGCGGTCGGTCGTGTGACCGAGCGTCCCGGTCGAGACCAGATCCCGGTTGCGGCCCAAGAACAGTTGATTGTCGAGCTCTACTCCAAGTGACGGACGGACGATGACCATCGACCTGACCGGATTGGTACGCCCCCACCTGGTCGAGATGACCAGGCGGGAGGACAACCCGAATCTCGCCGAGTTCCGGCTGGGGCCACTCGAACGTGGCTTCGGACATACCCTCGGCAACGCCTTGCGGCGGATGCTGCTCTCTTCCATTCGAGGATCCGCCGTCTGGGCGTTCCGAATGGACGGTGTCGTGCACGAACATCAGACGGTTGCGGGCGTGCTGGAGGATGTGCACCAGATCATTCAACGACTCAAGGCGCTCACGGTCGTTCTCGACTACGAGGTTGACGACGTGGTGCTCAAGATTCGGAAGACCGGTGCGGGCCCCGTCCTCGCCGGCGACATCGAGCCCAACTCCGCGGTCACCGTTGTCAATCCCGAGCACCTGCTCTTCACCCTCCAGGACGATCGGGACATTGCGGTCGATCTGTATGTGAACAAGGGTCGGGGGTACGTCGAGGCGGAGATGCATCCGATCGACAGATCCCTCCCGGTTGATACGGTCCGAATCGACACCATCTACAATCCGGTGGTTCGCGCGAATTTCAGCGTGGCCGAGACGCGGGTGGGACAGAGGACAGACTACGATCAGCTCGCCGTGATGGTCGAGACCAACGGGACAATGTCCCCAGAAGATGCCATCGCCTACGCCGCCGCGCTGGCCCAGGAGCACTTTCGCCCCTTCGTCGACTTCGGGATCGTTCCTCCGGCCAAGCCTGAACCGGACGAGGCGGGAGGCATCTCGACCGGTCTCGGTGACCGGCTGGGCCGTTTGATCGATGACTTCGGGCTCTCGGTGCGATCGCTGAACTCGCTCAAGAACTCCAACATCCGTACCCTGCGTGACTTGGTCGAGCTTTCGGAGGACGATCTCCTGAAGGTCAAGAACGTGGGCGAGAAGGCTCTTGCCGAGATCGGCGACTTGCTGCAGCAGGAAGGCTTGAACTTCGGGATGCTCTTCGAAGAGGTGGATGGCGATCTCCGGGTCATGAACCCTGGGACACCGCCGATGGTGACCCCGAGCGGGGCCACGGAGGAGGTCTGACGTGCGGCATCGCTCCAAGGGCCGTCAACTCTCGCGGACGTCGAGTCATCGCAAAGCCATGTTGAACAACATGGCCGCGAGTCTGTTTGCACACGAGGGGATCGTCACCACCACCGCAAAGGCCAAGGAGCTCAGGCCGTTCGCCGAGCGTCTGATCACGCTTGCCCGTCGGGGCGACCTGCACGCCAGGCGTCAGGTCGAACGGCGGATCAAGGACCGCGCAGTCCAGGCCCGACTGTTTCAGGAGATCGGACCTCGGTTCGCCGCTCGGCCCGGCGGCTATACTCGCATTCTCAAGCTGGGACATCGAGTCGGGGATGGGGCGGAAACGGCCCGGATCGAACTTCTGCCAGAGTGACGGGACGAAGCCCAGTGGCATGGACGG
>Ga0214472_10009196_pt1 | contig 10303 bp, 5 predicted proteins | sample RVTome_6_FD_207662 | JGI IMG/M metagenome (GOLD analysis project Ga0214472, IMG submission 207662) | Soil microbial communities from uranium-contaminated site in the Upper Colorado River Basin, Wyoming, United States - RVT140D175 | ecosystem: Environmental > Terrestrial > Soil > Contaminated >...
GTCGAGATCCGCACCCACGCCGCCGACCTGCGGGTCGGCGCCCTGATCCGCCTCGACACCACCGGCTACAGCAGCACTCTTTCCGGCGACTACCTGATCACCGCCGTTACGCACCAGGCCCGGCAGTTCGCGGGCTTCGGGCTGGGCGGCGAAGAGGACTGCCCCTACACCAACACCGCCATCCTCATCCCCCGCGAAGCCCCCTGGCGCCCCGAGCTGCCCAAAGTACCCGAACTGCCCCAGATTTTCAGCGCCCGGGTCGAAAGCCGCGATCCCATCCCTGAGCTCGACGCTGCCGGCCGCTATCGCTACCGCCAGTACCCCGACAGCAACAACGCTCCCCACGCCGAAGCCTCCGCCCCGACAAGAAGGCTGCAGCCCTACGCCAGCCCCAGCGACGGTATGCCCTTCGGCTGGCACCTGCCCCTGCACGGCGACAACGAAGTGCTCATCAGCTGCCTCAATCGCGACCCCGACCAGCCGATGCTGGTCGGCACCCTGTCCAATCCCGCCCACGGCTCGGTCGTCACCGCCGAAAACGCCGCCCAGAACCTGCTGCACACCTTCGGCGGCAACAAACTGGCCATGGACGACTGGCGGGACAAATCCGCCATCACCCTCTGCACCTTCGCCGGCCACACCATGCTGCACTTCAACGCCGACGTCGCCGGCCATCGGATCAACCTGGAGACCGGCCTGGGCCAGATGGAATGTTATGCCAAAAAGACCATCGCCACCACTTCCGGCGACACCTTGACCGAAACCGTCGGCAATGATCGCATCCAGCAGATCGAAAACCGCCAGAGCACCACCACGAAGCAGAAGGAAATCCACTACCAGGCCAAAACCGACGGCGAGATAACCGCCGCCGACAACATCACCATCGAATCCGGCAAGAACATCGAGCTGACCTCCGGCCAGGACCTGCTTATCGACATCACCGAATCCACCCGCATCCACGTCCACGAGCAGGACGCGATCATCCATATCGACAGCGGCAGCCTCATCATCGAGGCCGACGGTAACATCACCATCGAAGGGGACGGAAAAGGCACCATCCTCTTCGAGCAGAACGGTGGCGGCTTCTCCATGGCCCCCAACGGGGACATCACCATCTTCGGCGACGAGATCACCCTGGAGGCCGACGAGATCAATTTCTACGGACCGGTCACTAAAGAGATCACTGAGCCGCCGGCGCCGCCGGTGGCCAAGGCGGTGGTGCCGCTGGCCGTCGCGCCGATCCCCAAACTGGCCGATCCCGCCCCGCCGCCCGGCAATTTTCGGCTGCGGGTGCTGGAATATCTCTGCTGGGATGCCTATGACGAAGAGGCACAGTTGTTTCATCCCGGCGACAAAGGCAACAAACCGATCACCGGTAAAAAGTTCCGGATCAGACTGCCTGACGACAGCATTGCAAAAGATACCACCGACAGTGCCGGCGAGATCGAACTCTCCGGAAAAGAGGAGCTCGCCAACCTGGAGGAGCTCGCCAGCGAGTTTCACGTTTTATTCGAACCGGAAACGACGGAGCTGAACGGCAGTTACACCCTGTTCGACGAATTGAAGCACCCCCTGGAAAAAGAGTCGAAAGCCACCTGATCCAGCCCATTGAACAAAAGCAGAATCCAAAGGACCTATCCATGGCTGACAAGAAAAACGCGAATACCAATCAGGCAGCGGAGCAGAATGATGCCAACAAACCGATCATGTTCCGCAAAACCGGACTGAAGTGCGGGGATGTGAATATCATCTACATTCATCGCCCCTCAGTCATCATCGACTCCCACATGCATATCCAGAGCGGCAACTGCGCGACCTTGCCGTTTATAAGGGGTTCCGCTTTTTTCCCCATCAACAAACTCACACGAGGATCCATAGAGGGCGTGGGTTTGGGTGCCACTTATGTCCTGGACTTTTTTTGTGAATGGCTGCCAACCCCCATTTTGCACCCCGTTCGAACAGTGCAGCAAGCGATCACGGACGATCCCCAAAATCCCGACCAGAGCATGGTCCATACTTCCCCGATAAGGCAACTGCTCAGGCAGCAAAAAGGGTCCACCCTGGAGATCGGAAAAGCCTTTATGAAGGAGAGAGACAACGTCCTGAAAAAGTACTTTCGGACACTGCCCGAGTACAAGGATCTGTCCCACCTGGCGCTAGCCGCCGTGGTCATGACCATGGACATGGAATACGCCCATCTCGACGGCTACTACGGTCTTCGAATCAACAACGTTGTCTATGCCGACAAAGATTTCAGCAAACCCATCGGCTACTGGTATCCCTGCCACGGCAATTGGGCAAAAAGGGGCTCCGACTACGAAAGACGGCCCGGCCCGGCGCATCTCCTTCCCGCTTACCACACCAAGAGCGAATACGACAGACTCAAGGAGCAGGAGGGCATCATCGGCGCCTATCCGAAACCCTGCGGGCAATTCGAAGCGATGTGGATTGAGGCCGCGCCCGTGATGATCCCCAAAAGCGAAATCAAACGTTACGAGCCGTGGCACAAGCAGTTGCAGCAAACCGAGCAGGCGATGATCACTTATCCGCTCAAGATGCTGCCCATGTACCACTTCGATCCCCGCCGCTGGCAATTTCGGCCTGAACAGAAGGGGCAAAACAGGTTGGATGATTTATTCGACAACGTCAAAGAAGGCGGCCTCTACTTGGGGTTCAAAATGTACACCGCCCAGGGCTACCGCCCCTGGGACATCAACCGCCTGCCCATCCTGGCGGATTTCTATGCCGAATGCAGCCGGCTGCGCACCCCCATTCTCAACCACTGCACGCCCAAGGGTGCGGCCACCGTCGAGCAGGACCACTATTACGAGTTCACCCATCCCAACGACACCGACAAAGAGAGAGAAGAGAAAGAAAAAATTGCCAAAAAATACAACACCTTAAGAGGAAATTCTCTGCACCAGGGCACCGGGTCCCATATCCCCGGCACCACCTCTTCCACACAAGATTTCAAATCACAGGAAAAAGAGGAATACTTTAGCGAAAACTTCGTCTCGCCCAACGCCTGGCTCAACGTGCTCGACAGCACGGTAGAGGGGCGAAAACTGCGAGATCTGCACCTGTGCCTGGCCCATTTCGGCGGACCTACCGATCAGGGCCGCGAATGGAGCAAGCAGATCATCGATATGATGACGAAATATCCCAATTTCTACGCTGACATTTCCTCTTCATTTGCCAGCGGTACATTCCGCAAGCATTTCAAAGAAATCATCCAAACCGATAAAGACCGGGAAATAATTAAAAAGCGCGTCTTGTTCGGCACCGACTGGTACATGACCCTGCTGTACACCAAGCCCTTCCACGGCATGAATTTCTGGGATTATTGCACGGAGACCAAGACCTTCCTCGACGAGTTCGACCCCAGCCTCTGGCCCCGGTTCACGATGCATAATCCTTATCGGTTTTATAGGTTGGATAAGCAGGTGCCGCGGATTGCGGAGGGTATCATTGCGCGGAGGCAAACGCCGGAAATGATAAAAACTTTGGGGATATTCGATGAAGATACAATACGTGATACTAGAAAAGACACTGCCTGGATCCGGCAGGCGAATGATGGCTTTGACATCTAAGAGGGGGCGCCATGCAATGTGTGAATGAAAGAAAAAAGGGTGCCAGGGATACATGGAGAGCAATGACCCTGCTTATCATAGGCACCCTGCTCTGCGCCGCAACCAGCTTTGGAGGAAATAAAATGGCAGAACTCTACAACATCAATGAAGCCGTCACCTTTAAGCCGGAAGAATACAGCGTAAGAGGGAGCAGCCTCGCCCTGTTTCCCGTGCCCCAAGACAATTCCGTCGGCACCAACGATATGGGCAATGCCATCACGCTTCTTACCTTCAAAAAAGGTCGACTTATTTCGGATAAATACTTCCGAAACGCCGCCGATGATTTCGAAGGCGGCGGCACCTATCTACCAGTTATTGACAAAGACACCATAGGTTTCGCTCAAATGCGGCGCTTCTTGCTGTTCGACTTTAAATCAAAATATTGCAGAGACTACCTCATTGTAATGTCACTTGAAAAATCCATTGAAAAGATTGCTATAGCGGATAGTCGGCAAAAGCATTTTATTTTCGAAATTCTGGCTCATAATCCAGGATCGGAAGATCCTTGGGATTACACCAACCACCTGCTATTGATGGACTTGAGCAGCGCCGAGCCAAAAATGATCAAAGAGATGAATATTGGTAAAGCCACGGTTTGGACAACTGCGTTTGGAAAGAATTTTTTGTATGATGTAAAGTCTGAGAAAATGCGCGTTTTAGACCTGAATTTTGAGGACAGTAATCATCCTTTGGCGGAAATATTGACACAGAATAAGGATGAAATCACTTTTACATGGATTCATGCTCACCCATATCTTCCGTTTGCAATGCTCTCCGGAGGGTATAAGGGATCAACGTTGATCAGTTGGAGAGCTGACAAAGAGACAACTCCTCTTCACTTATTTAGCCGAGCGACGCAATTCTCATTCTCACCAGATGGAAAATGGGTAGTATTCCGAAAAAAATTCAGTACTGATTCCGAGGCCACCTACCTCATGCCCGTCTCCGAAAAGTACCCAAACTACCTGGGCTCGCCAATATTGCTGGCAAACGATTATTTTGACTCAGGCCACTTTGCCTGGACCACCAACCCCGTTAGCTTTGTCGGATCAAGCCTCGACAAGCTTTACCGTTGGGATCTGACCAACGATGCCCATCCCGAAAGTGACAAACCCACCTTCCATGACTACATCGTGGAAAAGGATCTGGAAAAACTGACTAGGGAAAAGAAGCAGGGGTTGGGGGAGAAACCTGAGTAGCCGCCACAGACTGGAATAGGATAGTCATCGTGGGCTTTTGCAGACATTTCATTTGGACGGCCCTTGTGGCTTTTTTGGGTATGGCATTCTTTTCTGTCACAGCCTGCGGAGCAGACGTGTCCGAACCGCTCTACAACATAAACGAAGCCTCTATATTGCGACCGGAAGAATACAGCGTAAGGGGGAGCAGCCTCGCCCTGTTTCTCGTGCCCCAGGATAATGCTATCGGCACCAACGACATGGGCAACGCCATTACGCTTCTTTCCTTCAAAAAAGGGTTGAATCAGTTCGGATAGATATTTTCGAAACGCAGCCCATGATTTCGAGGGGACGCAAAGGGGACGGGACGCAAAGCGGACGCAAACGGAGTCAAGTTGTAAGTTGTTGACACTAGCTCAGCCATTTATTTAACAACTTGACTCCCCCAAGGTCCCCGTCCCCCAGGGTCCCCCAGCGCGTCACTTACGGGGCTCATTCCCTTCAACCTTTCGGCTTACGGCCTGCCTGCTTGCTGTCCTACGCTTAAAGCAGGGTGTTACCATCATGCCCCCAAGGACTCGCTACCCGGTGGCTGGCCTGCCTTCCGGGGCGGGCATCACACCCGCTGGATTATGCGACCTTGCCCGGCCGCACTCAAGGGCTGACCCCTCAGGCTTATCATGGATGTCCCCGGAATCAAATCCCCCGTCTGGCCAGCTTTAGTACAATGGTGGCTTTTACCTTTAATTATGGCCCCTTTTACGGTATATATTCCCCGAATATACAGGGCTTACCATGGGACTGGAGATATCGATGGTAAAAACAAAATATGATCATTTATCGCGTGAAGACCTCTTGGCCGTGCTTGCAAAACGTGATGCGGAACGAAAACTGGGGTTGGTATGGGAACGGGACCAGATCGAACACGAAAGGGCCTTGAATGACGATTTTATCGCGCTTGACCTTATTCCCGACCTCGCCATTGGTGACAATCCTTACCAGAACCTGCTGATAGAGGGGGACAATTTTGACGCCCTGCGATACCTCTCCATCGCCTATAAGGGAAAGGTAAAATGCATCTGCATTGACCCACCATACAACACCGGCAACCAAGATTTTATCTATAATGACAAATATATAGATAAAGAAGATGCGTGGAAACACAGCAAGTGGCTTGAGTCCATATATCGGAGGCTTAAGCTCGCAAAAGACTTACTGGCTCCTGACGGCGTTATCTTCGTCTGCATCGACGATAAAAACCAGGCAAAGCTGGAACTTCTGATGGATCAAGTTTTCCCCGGCAAACGGGTAGGCACGTTCGTGTGGCGTTGCCGCAGTGGGGCAAATGACGCGAAGGAGTGGTTTCTTAGCGTCGATCACGAATATGTCTTATGTTATGCAAACAAGGACTTTTCCTTTGAGGGCACCAAGAAGGATTGGTCAAAGGCTATAAATGATGGCGACAAGCGCGGCCCTTGGGTCGATGGCCCGCTCAACCAGGGTAAAGACATAAGGCAGCGAGCAGATGCCTTCTACCCTATCTATAACCCCAAAACCGATACCTGGTACCCATGTGACCCGGATACCGTCTGGCGTTTCGCTACAAAGGACCGCATCGAGGGCAAAAAACTCCGCACCAAATGCATGGAAGATCTGATTGCCGAAAATAGCATTTCATGGCCGGAGAACGACACGATCGTAACTTATGAAACCCTTGAAGAGCTGCATGAAGCCATCCACAATGGCACCTCGCCCAAGAATCTGGGTATTTACGAGAGGATTGACGATCTGAAAGGGGCGATAGCTCTGGGAGCATGTGACCCAAGGGTGATCGAAAATATTTTACCTATCGAGTTCTGGCTACATAAACGAATCGGCATAGGGAAACCGCGTTTCAAGCGGTTTACCAAAGATATAAAAAAGGACAGGAAGCCCGTTTCGACCTGGATATTGCCGGCGTCGGTGAAGAAACCCGACCTGGTAGCCATGGACTGCCTAGACGAAGTCGAATCCTTTCAGGTCGGCTTCACAAGCGAAGGGACAAGTCTTTTAACCCAACTGGTGGGCAACAAAAACTTCAACTATCCTAAGCCCCTTAGTCTGATTAAGGCGTTGGTAAAGCAGGTAACGGACGCCGACTCGTCCCATATCGTCCTCGATTTCTATGCCGGCAGCGGCACTACCGGGCACGCCGTAATGGCTTGCAACAATGAGGATGCTGGCGACAGGACTTATATTCTGGTGTCTTCGACCGAAGCAACCAGCAAGAATCCAGATAAGAACGTCTGCCGGGATATAACCCATAAGCGCCTTCGGGCAGCTATTTATGGGTATTCCTACCGGGTTAAAAAGGGCATTATCAAGGTTGATGGGCTTGGCGGCGATTTCGCCTATCTCAGAACACGCCGCATCCCCTTTACAAAATTGCACATTAAAATTCAGCACGACCAAGTATGGTACGCCCTGCAACTGCTCCACGCCCAAGAGCTTTCGCCATTCCGTAAGAATAAACCGTACCAGCTGCTGGATTCCAATACCGCCGCCGTAATTTACGTGCCGTCGCTTACTTCCGAAACGAAACATGCTGTACTGGAAATAGCGAACAAGACAAGAAAATCTACTGTTATTTATACCTGGCAGCCGGGCGTTCTGGCGCAAGAGATTTACAGCGAGCATATTTGCATCGAAAAGATACCCGAGTATCTGGAAGTTCAGTTCGGGGGTGGGAAATGAGTAGTGAGACACCTCCCAAGGTTTTTCAGCAAACCGCAATAGATAGTGCTGTCAAGGTTTTCAGCTCATGCCTTACCGAACTGGCAAAAGTACGTGGTACCGCGAATGAGCAGGCCAGCCGGCAACTGATTATCGCCAACCGGGGTTGCCTTTTATTTGAAGCCCCGACAGGGACCGGCAAGACCCTAATGGCAGGGAACACCATCGAGCAACTAAGCCTCAACCATAAGATGATTTGGTTCTGGTTCGCCCCATTTGGCGGATTGATCGAGCAGACAGCGAAAACGATTCGTTTGGAATTTCACAAGCTCCAGACAAAAACCCCTGCCGACGACCGCGACATAGAGTCGCTTTCAACTGGCGACGTTTTCATAACCACCTGGGCAAGCGTTGCCGTGGTCAACAAGGAGACTCGCAAACTTCGGAAGGATTCGGAGACACAGCTCTCTTTTGACGAAATGATCGAGATGGCCCGGTCGTTGGGCTTTCACATTGGAGTCGTAATTGACGAGTCGCACCATTCCTTCCGAGGTGACTCGCAGGCATTCAAATTCTATCACGAGGTACTTGCACCAGATCTGACCATCCTTTCCACGGCAACGCCTAAAGACGTGGATGTGGACGATTTCGTGGCAAAGAACAAGATTAAGCACCTGAACCGGATCTCCATTTCCAGGCAAAGCGGCATTGACGCCGGGCTGATTAAAGAAGGCGTAAAGGTCGCCGTCTTTAAGGCACCGCAGCCTGAAATTGAAGAACTGGTGAATTTCCAGAAGACAGCGCTGAAATACGGCGTCCGGGCGCATAACCAAATCAAGACCTTACTGATCGAAGCCGGGCAGACGGTTACACCGCTTTTGCTGGTGCAGGCGGATTCGCAGGATCACGTCAGTACGGTTGTGGATTGGTTATATGAATTGGGTTTTTCCGTTGAGCAGGTGCGTTCACACACCGCCAAGGAGCCTGATCCGCATCTACTTGCCATTGCTGCAGACGAAAACGTAGAGGTGTTGGTCTTTATTATGGCGGTCGCCACCGGATTTGACGTTCCGAGGGCGTTCACGCTGGTATCCATGAAAACCTCCCGTGACCCGGATTTCGGAACCCAGATTGTTGGCAGGATTATGCGGGTAGACCGTCGCCTTCAAGCAGTCCCTGATTTGCCGCCGGCACTAAACAACGCTTACGTCTTTTTGTCGGATATTGAGTCGCAGCCCGGCCTAAGCGTCGCAGCGCAACGGATCAATACCATCAAAGACGAATTCGCCGTAGTTAGCGACAACGTGAGCGTGATTAATATTGGGAATGAGGAGCCGTTCGCACAGGAGGCCGATAAGCACGGGCAGTTCTCCTTTATCCCGAAGAATAACGACCAGGACACCAGCCCTGCCGGTAAAGAGACAGGAACCCACGCTGTTCTTGACCAATTCGGCCAACGGGCTTTATTTGACCTTGGGCTTACCCTTCCGCCAGCGCAACCGTTGGGAGGTTCGGGGGGCACCGCTGTTCCACCGACAGTTCCCCCGAAACCGAGCATATATCGTTACCCCCTCCGTACCGATATTACTTTTCCAAACCAGTTTAAAAAAGCGATCATTTCAGCCGATCAAGCAAATCTTTTAGCGGAGGTGGTGAGCCTTTTCCGGTTTGACGACACGGTCATTAACGTTGCGATGCAAAGTGCGGCAAAGATTTTCATGGAGCAGGTTGAAATTTTCGGTCAAAACTACGATATCCCGGAAGAAATACAGGCGATCCTCGCACAAAACGAAATTGACCGACATGCACAGCTATCGCTGAATTTTGCCAACAAAGACGGGATTATTAATATACGAGATCTGTTTTTAGCTCTAGAGAAGCAGCTCGACAAAGAATTTAAAGACCGAGGTTGGTCGCATGTTGACTCACCAGCTGCCTTGGAAATTGCCATGAATAAAATCCTGGCTCTGCGTCCGGCCATGTTGCGCGATGCCGTTATAGAAGCAACCAAGCGACACATCGACATCGTGGATGCGGAGATGCTGCCGCCAGAGGTGATCTCGGGAGTACCTCTGCAACCTTCCCGGTTCAATATTTACAAAGTCTACCCTGCGGATCTGAACACCTGGGAGTTGCCGTTCGTAAAAGAGCTTGACCGGGATATCACGGGAAGGATTCTTTGGTGGCACAGGAATACTCCCAAGAAACCTTATTCGGTCGGCATTCCCCTTCCTGGGCAGCCCAAGCAGTCATATTATTGGCCAGACCTTATCGTAGGAATACACGGTAGAAGCCGGGGTAACGGAATTCTACTCGTTGAAACCAAGAGGATTCTTAACGACCAGGAAGGGAACGCCCACGCCAAATCAAAGGTGGAGCACCCAGAATATAAAAAGCCGATGATGCTTTATTGGGAGAAAGAAGAGAGGTGGATGACCGTAGAATACGATCCTGTCCACGATAAGAACGAACTTGATCGCGTTTGGAAGGCTGAATTAATGGTCGGCTGGTAGGGTGTGACAGTATCCACTTGCGATACCGGGGAATTCCGGGGACAGAATTCAGATTCTATCATTCAAAACAAAGGGCGCCACATTGGGCGCCCTTATTATTACTTCAAATTATTCTTTATCCTCTCCACCGCTTCAATCACATTCTCGCGATGACTGAAGGCCGATCAGGAAAATAGGGGAGTCTTCAGGGACATTCTTACTTTAATTAAGAGCTCTCCCACCACAACTGAAAATCTTCTCGTGAGCGAAACAATTCCTCTCCCCTCCGCAC
>Ga0214472_10009197_pt1 | contig 10303 bp, 8 predicted proteins | sample RVTome_6_FD_207662 | JGI IMG/M metagenome (GOLD analysis project Ga0214472, IMG submission 207662) | Soil microbial communities from uranium-contaminated site in the Upper Colorado River Basin, Wyoming, United States - RVT140D175 | ecosystem: Environmental > Terrestrial > Soil > Contaminated >...
ACGGGCCGGCGCGTCCTCCGGCCGGGCGGCGTCGCCGGCCGCCGGCGCCTCGACCGTGCCCGGCGCCTCGACCGTTCCCACGGAGGGCGAGCTCGCCGCCACCGCGTCCGGGCGCGCGGCCCGCTCGGCCACCTGCTGGAGACCGCTGTCGATGCGCGTGCCGACCCAGATCACCGAGAGCGCGAGCACCGCCACCGCCGCTCCGACGAGGGTGGGGACGCGCCAGGTGGACCTGGCAGGAGGCTCCGCTTTCGTGGACAGGTCCGACGCGAGCCGGATCCGCAGCCCCATCCAGAACTCGTCGCGGTCGGCCTCGAGGACCGGCATGTCGCGGTACGCCTCGACCCCTCGGCGATAGGCCGACAGGTGGCGCAGGCACGTCTCGCAGCAGTCGAGATGCATCTGGATCTCGGCCCTGCGCGCCGGGCCCAGCGCGCCGTCGACGAAGTCGCTGAAATCAGCGAGGAAGTCGGGACAGACGCGAGTGGTGGGATCGTAGGGATTCATGGCTCGATAGCGGATACCCGTGGGCGGCCCGGGAGGTCCTCTCCATCGGTGGGAGGACCGCTCCTGCCGTGGATACCGTGCTCGGAAGGGAAGGTTCCAGCCGGGGATACGGGGCCGACCCCAGAGGAGGAAAGCCGGCCCCGCCATGATCTGTCCCGGTCGCGCTAACTGGTTGGGACTTGCGAGGTTACATGTCTATTCGAGCCAGGGCTCGATGATCTGGGCAAACCGGTTCCGGGCGCGGTTGAGCCGCGACTTGACGGTGCCCAGCTGGGTTCCGGTGATCTCGGCGATCTCCTCGTACGACTTCCCCTCGATCTCCCGCAGCACGAACACCTCGCGGTGGTGCAGCGGCAGCTGGTCCGCGGCCTGCTCGACGAGCTCCTGCAGCCGGCGCTTCCGGTACAGGTCGTCGGGCCGCATCGAAGAGTCCTCGAACTGGAGCGGCCGATGGTCGTCGTCCCAGCTGGACGTCAGCGTCTGGAACAGGACGATCGGATTGCGCGCGCGGTTCCTGAGCTCGTTCTTCGCCAGGTTCGACGCGATGGTGTAGATCCACGTCGAGAACTTCTTCTCCTGGTCGAACCGCTTCAGATGGCGATAGACGCGGATGAAGACTTCCTGCGCCAGGTCCTGCGCCCGGTCGCGGTCGCCGATCGATCGCTGGATGAAGTTGACCATGCGGTCCTCGTACCGTTCGACCAGCTCGCGGAACTGCCGCGTGTCGCCCGCCAGGTACCGCTCGACGAGCTCGCTGTCGCTGAGAACCTCGGAACCGTCTTGAACTCGAACCCGGATGTCGCTCATGCATCGCCTCCCCCGCATGCTCGTGCGGCTGCCCTCGATAAGGCAGGGTCCATGCCGAAAGCGAGGATGGCCCCAAACATATCGTCAACATGATTCGAATGTGCTCATTCGATCCGTCCCGGCCGGACCCCGGAGAGGACGGAAGGTTCCGCCGGTGTCCCCTCGGGTGGACGGTGTCGTGCGGCGGCGGGACTACGCCTCGGCGGGCACTTCCTCTTCGTACATCGTGCCGATCAGGTCGGCGTACTTCTCCTCGACGACGCGCCGCTTGACCTTCATGGTGGGGGTGAGCTCGCCCGCCTCGATGGTGAAATCGGCGGGGAGGAGGCGGAAGTCCTTGAGCGTCTCGTACGAGGGCCGGGCGCGGTTTATGGGCTCGAGCACCCCCTCGTAGAGGGAGCGCACCGCCTCGCCTTCGATCAGCGTCCCGGGATCGGCCTGCCCGACGCCGTGCTCGCGCGCCCAGGCCGCCAGGTTGTCGAAGTTGGGCACGATCAGCACGGTCGCATACTTGCGCTTGTTGCCCACCACGACAGCCTGACTCACGTAGCGCGACATCTTCAACTCGTTCTCGATCGGCTGGGGAGCGATGTACTTGCCCCCCGACGTCTTGAGCAGGTCCTTCTTGCGGTCGGTGATCGTCAGGCAGCCTTCGCGATCGAGGAAGCCGATGTCGCCGGTCCGGAACCAGCCGTCCTGGGTGAACACCTCCGCGGTTTTGTCGGGGAGCTTGTAGTAGCCCTGCATGACGTTGGGCCCCCGCACCAGGATCTCGCCCTCGTGGTCCCTGTGCTCCGGATCCGGCTCGATCTTCACTTCGACGTGCGGGATCGGCGGCCCCACCGTACCGAACTTGATCGACTCCATGCGATTCACCGCGATGACGGGGCTGGTCTCGGTCAGCCCGTACCCCTCGAGGATGGGGATACCCGCTCCGTAGAAGAACTTGGCGATCACCGGCGCCAGCGGCGCCCCGCCGGAGCAGAAGAAGCGCAGCCGGCCGCCGGTCCGCGCGCGGATCTTGGAGAACACCAGCCGGTCCGCGATGCGGTGGCGCAGCGCGAGGGCGCGCCCGACGCGCCGGCTCGAGGTGTCGGCCTCCGCCCACTGGATCGCCACGCGCCGCGCCCAGAACACGAGGCGCTTCTTGATCCCGCCCTCCTCGTGCGCGTTCTGCAGCACCCTGGCGTACATCTTCTCGTACAGGCGCGGCACGCTGGTCATGACCGTGGGCCGCACCTCCTGCATGTTCTGCGGCACGGTGTCCACCGATTCCGCGTACGCGATCGTCACCCCCGCGTGGATCATGACGTAGTAGCCCGCCGTCCGCTCGAAGCTGTGAGAGAGCGGCAGGAACGAGAGGTGGCGGTCGTCGCTGATGATGGGAAGGCACGCCAGCGAGTCGACGACGTTGGTGACGAAGTTCCGGTGCGAGAGCATGACGCCTTTGGGCCGCCCGGTCGTTCCCGACGTGTAGAGGATCGAAGCCGTGTCCTCGGGATCGATGGCGTCGATCCGCCGGCCCAGCGCCTCGGGGCGGTCGTGCCGGACCTGCTGACCCAGCTCCACCAGCGCGTGCGCGGTCCGGATCGAGCCGTCGTCCCGCTCGATGGGATCGAGCGTGAACACGTGCCTGAGCGCGGGGCAGCGGTCCCGCACGGCGTCGATCTTGGCGAGCTGCTCCTGGGTGGAGACGAAGCACGCGACGGCGCCGGAGTCCTCCAGGATGTACTGGATCTCGTCCTCGAGGAGCGAGGTGTAGATGGGAACCGACCACGCGCCGGCGAACTGGATGGCCAGGTCGGCGAACGCCCACCCGGGCCGGTTCTCCGAGAGCAGCGCCACGCGGTCCCCCGGCGCCACGCCCAGCTCGATCAGCGCGTGCGCGGCGAGCTCCACCTCCTCACGGAACTCGCGCGCCGGGATCGAGACGTACTCGCCCGCGGCCTTGTAGAGCATGAAGTCGCGCAGATCGTGCCGCTCGACGGCGCGAAGGAACAGCTCGGGGATCGTGCGTGGAGCGGTCACGCGATTGCCACCACCTCCGTCAGAAGATCCAGAACTGGAGGCCGCCGGACACCTCGAAGTTGTGCAGCACCTCGTCGCCGCCCGGGCAGGCGCTGCTCTCCCCGGAGTCGGGCACGCTGCAGAACGACACGTGGTCGCGCGCGTCGCCGCGGAAGGTGATCCAGGTCCGGATGGGATGCGTGAAGCCGGCTCCCAGCTCGAGCATGGGATCGGTGGATCTGTCGAACGCTTCCGGGTCCAGGATCAGAACGCCGGCGCCGGCCGTCAGCACGAGCGCGGTCGGATTGTCGCGATAGGCGAGCAAGTAGTTGATGGCGCCGTACAGCAGATGCGTGTCCAGGTCGGCGACAAGGTCCGGGGGAGCGTCCTCGTCGAACTCGGAGGGCTCCGTCTTCAGCCCCGCGAATCCGTAGCCGGCCTCCAGCTGCCACGATTTTGCCAGCGCGAATCCCATCCGCGCCCCCAGGATGACTCCCGGGTCGACCTCGACGGCCGCCACCTCGGTCAGCTGCTCGTCGTCGAGCAGGAAGACGCCCACGTACGGGCCGACGTTGAAGCGCCGCGCCTCGTAGTCCTGCGCGCGTGCCGTGGATGCGGCCAGGATCATCACCACGATCGCCGAACACACCGCCCAACGGGCGTGCCTCATGCGCTCCTCCTCTTGGGGAAGGTCATGATGGGGCCGTCGCCGGGAAAGATACACCCCCGCGGCGGCGGGCGTAACTTGGGCGCGTGAACGCGGCCGAGATCGCCCAGGTGCTCGATGACATCGGCCGGCTCCTCGCGTTCAAGGGCGAGAACCCGTTCAAGACGCGCGCCTACCGGAACGCCGCGCGCACCCTGCGCTCCCTCGACGAGGACCTCGGCGCCGTGATCGCCGGGGGGCGGCTGCGCGAGCTCCCGGGAATCGGCGACGCGCTGGCGCTCAAGATCGAGCAGCTCGCGGCCACGGGGACCACGCCGCTGTGGGAGCGGCTCAAGCGCGAGATCCCCCCCAGCGTGCTGGACCTGGTCGCGGTGCCCGGCCTGGGGCCGCAGCGCGCGCGGATGGTCTACGAGGTGCTCGGCGTGGCGTCGCTCGAGGATCTCGAGGAGGCGGCCGCCAGCGGACGGCTGGCCGAGGTCCCGGGCCTGGGCCCCAAGACGATCGCCACCATCGCGGCGGGGATCGGCGGCGTGCGCGAGTTCACCGGGCGCTACCTCTCGTTTCTGGCGCGCGAGGCGGCCGTGCCCGTCCTCGCGCGGCTCGTCGCCCACCCCGCGGTGACGCGCGCCGCGCCGGCGGGCGGGCTCCGGCGGCGTCTCGAGGTCGTGCGGGACATCGACCTCGTGGCGGAGAGCGAGGATCCGGTGGCCGTGGTCGAGGCGTTCGTGTCGTGGCCCACGGTCGCGGAGGTCGTCGCGCGCGAGGCGGACCGCGCGACGGTGCGACTCGCCTCCGGCGTCCCGGCCGACCTCTACGTGGCGCGGCCCGCCGCCTACCCGACGATGCTCCTGCAGGCCACCGGCAGCCACGAGCACTGGGAGCGCCTGCGCGGGCTCGCGCGCGAGGCGGGCCTGCGGCTGGAGGCCGGCGGGCTGTTCGAGCGAGGGCTACGCAAGCCCGCGCCCTGCGACGACGAGGCCGCGGTCTACGCCCGGCTCGGGTTGTCCTGGGTGCCGCCCGAGCTGCGTGAGGACCGGGGCGAGCTCCTGGCCGCCGCGGCGGGAACCCTGCCCCGGCTCGTCGAGCGCGCCGACCTGCGCGGCGTGCTCCACGTCCACAGCGATTGGAGCGACGGCCGCGCGCCGATCGACGTCCTGGCCCGGGCCACCGCCGAGCGCGGCTACGAGTGGCTCGTCGTCACCGACCACAGCCGGAGCGCCTCGTACGCGGGCGGCCTCTCGCCGGCGCACCTGACGCGCCAGCGCAAGGAGATCGACGCGGTGAACGCGCGCGGCGAGGGTGCGCGCGTGCTGGCCGGCACCGAGATGGACATCCTGCCGGACGGCTCGCTCGACTTCCCCGACGACGTCCTGGCGCGGCTCGACTGCGTGATCGCCTCGGTCCACGGGCGCTTCCGGCTGTCGAAAGAGGAGCAGACGTCGCGCATGGTGCGGGCGATCGAGAACCCGTACGTCGACGTGCTGGGGCACCTGACGGGGCGGCTGCTCCTGCGACGCGAGGGGTATCCGCTCGACATGGAGCGCGTGCTCGACGCCGCCGCCGAGCACGGCGTCGCGATCGAGATCAACTGCGACCCCAAGCGCATGGAGCTCGACTGGCGCTGGCACCGGGCGGCGCTGGAGCGCGGCATCCGGCTCGCGATCTCCCCCGACGCGCACGGCCCCGAGGCGCTCGACTACGTGGACGGCGGCATCGACCTCGCGCGCAAGGGCGGCCTGACCGCCGAGGACGCCCTCAACACCCGCTCCGCCGACGACTTCCTGGCCGCGCTGCGGCGCAACCGCTGACGGCGAGCATCGAGACCCGCGGCGAGCGGGGACCTCAGTCGGAGATCGCCAGTCCCCGTAACCAGGCCGGGCGCGGCTCGAACGGCGCCACCGGCTCCCAGCTTCGCCCACCGTCGTCCGACCGGTGGACGCCGCGCTCGTCGGCCGCCCACACCTCGCCCGGGGCGCGGCCCGCCACTAGGAGCGGCGCGATCGTGTCGGGAGGGTCGGGCCACCCCTCGGTGATACGATGCCAGGGGCCGGCTCCTTCCCGCCGGAACAGCCGCCCGTCCGAGCGGCCGGCCATGTACGCGCGATGAGGATGGGATGCCGCGGACACGACGACCACGTCGGGATCACCGGGGTCGATCGCGACGCTCCGCAGATACGTCACGTCGAGCCCCTCCTCCGGCGATTGCCACGACGCGCCGCCGTCCTCGCTCTCCCAGTAGCCGTCGCCGGCCGCCACCCTCAGGACGTCGGGCCGCCGGGGATGGATCGCGAGCTCGTGGGTGTCGAAGGGGGCGCGCTCCGGCCGGTCGATCCACGAACGGCCGCCGTCGGGCGTCGTCACGAGCGCCCCGGCTTCGATCGCCACGTACAGGCGGCCCGGCGCCGCGGGATGGCAGGCGATCCATCGCACGTGGTGCGTCTCGGGACGAGGCGGAAAGCTCCACGTCGATGCGGAAGGCAGGTCGAGCAGCCCCTCGCTCCTGTGCCAGGTCGCGCCCGCGTCGGCCGTGCGCCACACACCGCTCGGTTCGGTCCCCGCGTACACGACCGCCCCGTCCTTCCCCGACTCCACCGGGCTCGCGGCCAGCGCGGTGACCTCCTCGCCCGCCAGCCCGGCCGGGGACCAGATCGAGCCCCCGTCGACGCTCCGCAGCACCCCGCCGTCCGTCCCGCACCACAGCCGCGACGCGCGCCCGGGATCGGCCGCCATGCAGGTCGGGCGCTCCGCGCCCCGCGCCGTCTCCACCGCACCGCCGGCCGGGTCGATCAGGCGCACGTCCTCGCGGGTCGCCACTACGAGTCGCACGCGGACAAGATTGTCAACCCGCCGCGCGACACCAGCCCGCGACGGGTCGGAGCCGCCGTTGTCGGCCTCCTGAGCGCCGCCTAACTTCCGATTCGGTCACGGCTTGAGCGCCTACGGCCGCATGCGCCATCCCCGGATCCCCGATCCCAGGAGAGACCTTGAAGATCGTCGTCTGCATCAAGCAGGTGCCCGAGCGGGACGCCCGCCTCAAGATCGCTGAGGGCGGCGCCTCGATCGTCGAGCAGGACGTGGCCACCGAGATCAACGAGAGCGACCAGTACGCGCTGGAGGCCGGCCTCAGGCTCGCCGATAGCCAGGGCGGCGAGGTGGTGGTCGCGTGCCTGGGCCCCGACCGCGCCGAGGAGGCGATCCGGCGCGCGCTGGCCATGGGCGCCGCACGCGCCCTCCACCTGAACGATCCCGCATTCCAGGGCGGCGACGGCGCGGCCACGGCGCGCGCGCTGGCGGCGGCGATCCGGCTGGAGGCGCCCGAGCTGGTGCTCACGGGCCTCCAGTCGGATGACGCGGGGTGGGCCCAGACGGGGCTGCTGATCGCCGAGCGGCTGGGCTTGCCGAGCGCGACCCTCATCATGGAGGTCGAGCCGCCGCAGGACGGTCGGATCAAGGTCAAGCGCGAGCTCGAGGCCGGCTGGTTCCAGTGGATCACGCTGCCGCTCCCGGCCGCGCTCACCATCCAGTCGGGGATCTATCCGGTGCGATACGCCACGCTCAAGGGAATCATGGGAGCCAAGAAGAAGGAGATCAGGAAGCTGGCGCCCGGCGACGTCGGCCTGGCGCCGGAGCAAGTGGGCAGGGCCGGCAGCGGCACGGAGATCCTCAAGCTGTACGTACCCGGCAAGGCCAAGGCGGCCCAGATCCTCCAGGGCGACGCGGCGACCGCCGCCGCGACCCTGGTCGACAGGCTTCAGAAGGAAGCCAAGGTGCTGTGATGGGCGCGATCTGGGCGGTCGGAGAGACGCATTCGAAGGAGGCGGGCTCGCGCCTGAAGGGAATCTCGCACGAGGTCGTCGCCTGCGGACAGGCGCTCGCGGAATCGCTCGGGAAGCCGCTCGAAGCGGTGGTCTTCTCGGCGGAAGGCCGCGGGCCCGCCGAGGCCGCGGCCGCCAAGGAGATCGCCCGCGTGCGGCTGATCGAGGATCCCGGGCTCGATCCGTACACGCCGGACCCTTACGTGGCGGCTCTGAGGCAGGCCATCGAGGCTGAAAAGCCCGACCTGGTCCTCTTCCCCCACACCTACCAGGTCCGCGACTGGGTGCCGCGGCTCGCGGCGGCGCTGGAGGCTCCCTTCGTGAGCGACGTCGTGGGACATCGCGTGGAGGGCGACCGCGTGGTGTTCACGCGCCAGCCCTATCAGGGAAAGCTCAATGCCGACGTCGCGTTCGTGGGCGCGCCGCCGCACCTGGCGAGCCTCCAGGCGGGCGCGTATCCGGGCTCGACCGCAGCCGCCGGGGACCAGCCCGCCGAGATCATAGCGCAGAAGGTCGACCTCTCGGGCGTGGAGTCCCGGACGCAGGTCCTCGAGACGTTCCAGGCGGTGGCGGACAAGGTCGACCTGAGCCGCGCCGAGATCATCGTCGCGGTGGGCCGCGGCATCGGCAAGCAGGAGAAGCTCACGGTCGTCGAGGAGCTCGCCAGGGCGCTCGGCGGCCAGCTCGCCGCCAGCCGCCCGGTCTGCGACAACGAGTGGCTGCCGATGGACCGCCAGATCGGGTCCTCGGGCCAGACGGTGGCGCCCAAGCTCTACATCGCGATCGGGATCTCGGGCGCCATCCAGCACGTGGTCGGCATGAAGAACTCGGGCACCATCGTGGCCATCAACAAGGACCCCAACGCCCCCATCTTCGGGATCGCCGACTACGGCATCGTGGGCGACCTGTTCGAGGTCGTGCCGGCGCTGACGGCCAAGGTCCGCGAGATCAAGGGGGCGACCTAGAAATGCGAGTGCGGGCGGCCTTCTGGCGGCGCGGGCTGGCGGCGGCGCTCACCTCGGCCGCAGCCGGTGCGTGCGAGAGCGGGGTACCGACCGTTCCCGAGCCGCAGCCGCGGACCGGTTTCGCGGGGGTCGCGAATGGTGAGGCGTTCTCCTGCGGGCTCCTCGCTTCCGGCGGCGGCCTCTGCTGGGGGCAAAACGAGACCGGCCAGCTCGGCGACGGTACCACTACCGAGCGGACGACCCCCACCCCGATGCAGGGCCCGGCGCTCCGCCAGATCCGCGGGGGGGAGGACCATGCCTGCGGCCTGGACGACGCGGGCCGCGCCTTCTGCTGGGGCGACAACGTTCGTGGCCAGCTCGGCGACGGCACGCGGACGGACCGCGCGACGCCGGTCGCTGTCGTCGGAGGCCGCGTGTTTACCCAGCTCGGCCTCATGAGCGACTCCTCCTGCGGGCTCGCCGCCGCCGGCGAGGCCTTCTGCTGGGGCGAGAACGCCGACGGCCAGCTCGGTGACGGTGCGCTGACGGACCGCACCGCCCCCGTCGCGGTCCAGGGCGGCCACGTCTTTCGGCTCCTCGCCACCGCCGGCGGCCAACGCGTCAACCACATGTGCGGCGTGACCACAGCCGACGCGCTCCTGTGCTGGGGCGACGGCGCGTCGGGCCAGCTCGGCGACGGTACCGCGACGGATCGCACGGCTCCTACCCCGATCGTCGGCGGGGGAGCGTGGACCGCGGTGGCGATCGGCGACGGCTACAGCTGCGGCACCCTCGTGGACGGATCGCCCCGGTGCTGGGGCGCCAACGCCGAGGGGCAGCTCGGCGACGGCACCACCACCCCGCGCCTCGCGCCGACCGCGATCCCCGGCGCTCCGGCCGTGAACCAGGTGGCGGTGGGGCAAGGCCACACGTGCGCGCTCACGCCAGCCGGCGCCGCCTTCTGCTGGGGCGGGAACGGACACGGCCAGCTCGGTGACGGGACCACCACGATGCGCCTTGCGCCGGTCGCAGTGCGCGGGGGCCACGTCTTCACCGCGCTGGCGGCCGGCGAGGACCACGTCTGCGCGCTTCGCGCCGACAGTGCGATCCTCTGCTGGGGCGAAAACGACCATGGACAGATCGGCGACGGCTCGCACTCCGATCGCGCGAGCCCGACCGCCGTCGGCGGCTGATCCCACGATGGAAGACCTAAAGATCTTCGAGGACGTCACGCTCGAGTGCGACGAGAAGGGCACGATCCCGTACCGGGGAGGCCACTCCCACGGGACGGTAGGACTCCTCGATCCCGGCCGGCGGGGCACCCACGAAGTGGATCGCCCCATCCCCTTCTCCCAATACGCCGCGCTGCCCTCCGAAGAGTGCGCCGAGCGGATCACGGCGGCCAGGGAGGCGCTCGGCGAGCAGCTCCTCGTCCTGGTTCATCATTACCAGCGCGACGACGTCTATCGCTTCGCTGATCGCACCGGAGATTCGCTCAAGCTCGCCCAGCAGGCCGCCTCCTCGACCGCCAGGTACGTCATCTTCTGCGGCGTCCA
>Ga0214472_10009198_pt1 | contig 10302 bp, 11 predicted proteins | sample RVTome_6_FD_207662 | JGI IMG/M metagenome (GOLD analysis project Ga0214472, IMG submission 207662) | Soil microbial communities from uranium-contaminated site in the Upper Colorado River Basin, Wyoming, United States - RVT140D175 | ecosystem: Environmental > Terrestrial > Soil > Contaminated >...
AACATGGCAAGCTGTGGGACCGCTTGACCCTGGCGGCCGGTTCATCCCCACGCCTGTGGGGAACATTGTGGCGCGACGGCAAAGACGCACTGGATTGTCGGTTCATCCCCACGCCTGTGGGGAACATAGAAACCGCACGTGAGCGAAAAGACCGGGAATCGGTTCATCCCCACGCCTGTGGGGAACATATTTCACCTCCTTTATCGGCTATTCAAACACCCGGTTCATCCCCACGCCTGTGGGGAACATCCGGCCAGCTCGGTGCGCCGCACCGCCCCATCCGGTTCATCCCCACGCCTGTGGGGAACATTACATGGTCATGGCCTACGAGGTCACCGTGGCCGGTTCATCCCCACGCCTGTGGGGAACATCTCTGCCCTACCTGGTAAGCCTCCTCCAGCATCGGTTCATCCCCACGCCTGTGGGGAACATTTTCATTGCAACACCCTCCTATCAGAATTAGGCGGTTCATCCCCACGCCTGTGGGGAACATTGTTCAGCTTTTCGGTGATTTCTACACCGTGGCGGTTCATCCCCACGCCTGTGGGGAACATCTGACGATAATATATTATTGATATAATATCGCCGGTTCATCCCCACGCCTGTGGGGAACATCATTGCAGACGGTTTTTTTGTTTCCGTTTTTTCGGTTCATCCCCACGCCTGTGGGGAACATTACGGCTGATAGTCCGTGGCAAAAGGACTTGGCGGTTCATCCCCACGCCTGTGGGGAACATTCTTGATTACAGTTATACCAAAACCTTTCTGCCGGTTCATCCCCACGCCTGTGGGGAACATGGTTGCCCAGTTTTTCTTCCCCGCCTTTCAGCCGGTTCATCCCCACGCCTGTGGGGAACATACTTCTTCCTTCTTGCCGAATTATCGTCGTAATTCAGCCCTCGATTTTTCTACCGAGGTTTTCAGCCTTTTTTACAGCGGGATTTTCTCCGGTTTTTTCCTCCGGAAGCGGGAGGAATGAAACCAATTTTATGCCGTCCAATTCCAAGGGGATTCTTCGGTTCTGTCCGGCGGTCATGAAATCGAAGCCCGATTCCGTGTTCGTGGTCCAGGCCATGACAACATTCCCCTCGCCAAGTCCCTCGATTGTTTGATTCCAGATCATTTCCCGGACACGGCGGGAATATTTCCCCACGTAGACTCCGGCCCTGATCTCCAACAGCCAGACGGCGAGGCGCCCCCGCAGCCGGGGCGGGACGTTTTCAGCCACGATGACCATCATCGCCTAATTGCTCCTTGTTGGGGATGGCTATGGCCACCGCCTCTTCATGGGGTTTCGGCGGCTCGATTTCGCCGGCGGCCAGGACCTGTTCGATGGTGGGGATGATCCGTTTCAGAAGAGCCGTCTGGCGGAAGATATCGCGGCAGGCCAGGCGGACGTCCCGTTCCGGGTCGCGCGGTTTCCGGGCCGCGATCCGGAAGGCGACCGGCACCACGGTGTCGAATTTGAAAATATCGGCCACGTCGTAGACAAAGGATTGCGGCTTGCCGGTGTGAATGAAACCCACCGCCGGGGCATAACCGGCTGCCAGGATGGCTGCCTCGCACACCCCGTAGAGACAGGCGGTGGCCGAACTCATGCAGCGGTTGGGGATATCGCCGCTGCCCCAGTCGTCGGCATCGTAATTGCGCCGGGCCCATGGCACCCGGTACTGCCGGGCCAAGAGTTCGTACATCTTCCTGACCCTGGCGCCCTCGATGCCGCGCAGTTGCTGGATGCTGCGTTTCTCCGGCGGTTTTTCCTTGAAACGCAACTCGTACATCTTGCGAACCACCTTGAGCCGGGCGATGTCGTCCAGGGCCAGTTTCGCCTGGTAGAGCAAACGGTCGGCCCTGGCTCCGCCCGGCTGGCCCGAGGCATAGAGACGGACCCCGGCCTCGCCCACCCAGACCAACAGACAGCCGACCCGCGCGGCCAGGGTAACCGCGGCATGCGAGACCCGGGTTCCCGGCTCCAGCATCAGGCAGGAAACCCCACCCACCGGCACATGGGTCCGCACGCCGTTTTTGTCCACCACCACGAAGGCGCCGTCAATGACATCGATCTGCCCCCGCTCCACAAAGAGCACGGACAGTCGCTCCTTGATGGGGATGGGTTTCAAGGGAGGAAGGATTGGCTCAGTCATAATTTCTCGGGTTCCACCAGAAGATTCATGATCAGTCGAATCAACAGATCCTTTTGTTTCGGATCGCTCGCCGCCGTCAGCAGGGCCAGGGCTACGAGTCCCCGGTTGTCGATGCTTCCCCCGCCCAGTTGACCGTTGATCTTGAGAAACAGCAGGAAAAGAAACGAGCCGATCCGCTTGTTGCCGTCGGAAAACGGGTGATCCTTGATGACGAAGTAAAGGAGATGGGCCGCCTTCTCCTCGGTGCTGGGATAAAGATCCTGGCCGCCGAAGGATTGATGCACCGCGCCGATGATGCCGGCCAGGCCGTGGCCGCGCTCGTTGCCGAAAAGATCGGTCGCCTCACCCTTGGCCAGCAATTCCGTTTTAAGGGATGTTATGACCCGGCGAGCGGTGTCAAGGTCCAGACCTGTTCGGGTGTCATGCTTCGTTTCCGGCAACGGCAAATTGTCTTCATCGTATCGCAGCAGGAGCCGCCAGGTCCGGGCATAGTGGTTGACAATCTCAAGAACCATCCGGCCTTCGTCGTTGACCAGATCGTGGCCTTCCAGGGTGTTCGCCAGGAGGGCCAGGACCTGTTGCAACTCCTTGACACCAGTCTCGGCCAGACGGCGTTGATTGAGCGAGTAGCCGCGCACCAGATGATCTTTCAAGACGCTGGTGGCCCAGATGCGGAATTGGGTGCCGCGTGGTGATTTCACCCGGTAACCGACCGAGATAATAACATCGAGGTTGTAGAAGGCGACCGGTTTGTCCGAATTTGCAATATGCATTTTTTGCATATTCCCATGCGGCCGGAGTTCACCCTCCCTGAAGACATTATTGACGTGGCGGGAGATGACGGATTGATCCCGCTGGAACAATTCCACCATCTGCGTCTGGGTCAGCCAGACGGTCTCATCCTTGAGGTGGACATCGATTGCTGATTTGTCATCCTCGGACTGGTACAGAACGATTTCCCCGTGGTCAAAGGTCATGGGATTCAACTCCTTCTCATCCATTGGGTTTTCCTAATCAAAAAGCCTACTTCAAAAATCCTACTTTCCTAGCCTCTTCCGGCTTTCCGGCTCGGTGAGATAGTTTTCCGGGCTGACCACCCTGGCGCCGCTTTCGACCTCCAGTTTCTCGCGGGCCTCGCCGGCGATTTTGCCGCCTTTGCGGGCCGCCACCTTGTTTTCCCCGAACCCCCGGGCATCCCGCTTCCTGGCAATCTCGGTGGTGGCCGCCTCGCCCAGCATGGAGTCTAATTCCAACGCTTGAGGGGCTCGGCCTTGGGCGAGGGGATGGACTGGATGATCCGGAAAATGCCCTCGGTGTTGGCGCACAACATCCTTTGTGCCCCGCCGGCGGTCTCGACGGAAAGGGTATGTACAATCTGTACCCACCCTTTGCCGAGTTCCGGGTCGCGTTGTTTCATCCGCTGAATATATTGCTTCGGGTCTTTGGAATCGATCAGGGCGAGGACCACATCTTCAACCACGAACCACCACTCGTTGTTGTGCAAGGTCCGCCGGATTTCCTTGTCCTTGAAGACGACGAGTTTGTTCTCCATGTCAGCTCCTCAAATACGTTTTACCAGCATGAGGCCGCACCCGAAGGCCTTGGCCGGGCCGATGCCGCGGGTAAGGGTTTCTCGAAAGGCCTCAGGATCGGTAATTCGTAATAGCCCATCGAAACGAACGGTCAAGTGAGTCATCCGATGCTCACGTCTTTCATCTTTCTTGTCCTTTTTATGTCCTGTCTGTTTCCCTTCTATCGTGGTATTCACATGTACGATCTGTCTGATTCCGTCATTCTGTTCCTGGATTTCCTTGGCGAGAATCTCAAAACCACCGGGGCAGCTTTTTTCCCGTTCATCTCCCTTGCGAACAAGCCAGTCAACTTGTTCCTCCTCACGAAGAAGCGCCACGCGCTTGCCCTTCAACATATCGTCACCCTTTGACGGCTTGAAGATGCGCTTTGTGGGATTCGCACGCAGACTGAACGATAATGTTTGTCCGTTCCGAAGTCCCCGATATGATTCCGCAACATTTTTATAGGCCGGGTTCTGAAGATTCTCTTCCGAAAGCAGGTAATTCTTGCACTGATCAAGGTAAGACCAATCGGGTTCGGCGATGGATTGGACATAAACGACAGCGCGACCATTCTGGTCGTCCACATCCGCTCGGAAAAGGACCTTGAATTTTTCACGTGGCCTTTCCCCTTCGCTAACAGGATGGCCATCGAAAGCGTGCATGAGGGTGCGGTGCATCTCGTATGGCTGGGCTATCTCACTTTGAACTTGCCGGCAATTCAAGTCCAGGATCAATCGGGAGAGATACAATGGGGCACTCACTTCGCTCATGATTTTATCCCCCCTGTGAAACGAGTCGTCATTGTTCTTGGTTTGAATCGCCGCTCGCTAAAGCAGAGCGGCCAGTCATGCTGGGTTCTCTCACCGTCTGGCGATTCCAATACCACGCGATTTTTCTTGTCGACCGAGAGAAGGTGTTCTTCCAGACGCCCCTCTTTAGGAGCCTCCCCCGGTTTAAGAGGTGGCACGGCCAGAGGAAAGGCCTTCCGTCCGAGAAACAGCGGCCATTTCGGAGATTGTAATGCGTCTGCGATGTCTTGGAGGAGCTGCAGATTCTCTGATTGCAAGCCAACCGTGAACGAAGCATCGGCCAGATAATCACGGTGGGACACCACTGTATCTGTTCCCTTGCCATCCGCCTTGATGACGTCGAGCGCCGTGTGGTAGTCCCGTTCCGGGCGTGGCCCCTGATAAACTGCCCGAGGAAAACAGGACCGCCAATAAGTAGGTTCATCAACACGCACACCCATGCGAATCGGATCAAATCGCAAGATCTCCTCCCCGCGGGCAATGCCCATGGCGGCGCAGATCAGACCGATCACGCCGCTGCGTGTCGGTTCCAGCGCTGTGTCGCGATAATCAAAGCGGCTGCGATAACCCCATGACTGCATAGGGCCTTCGAGCCGCAAGAGCAATGTGTAGTCCCGTCTCATGGCTGCCCCCCAACCTCCAAAACGGCTTTAATGGCTTCTTCGACGTTCTTTTTGTCCGCATCCTTGAGTCCATTCAAACGGCCTTCCTGTTGAAGATGAAAACAAGCCGTGCTCTTAACACCCTGCTCTCCGTAAACAGTTTTCAGGGCATCCCAATGCCTGGTGAGTGCCTCTACGGACAGGCCGACAAGATCGTCATCGTCTTTTTGGGGGCGCACCGGTTTGGCAAAGGCGTTGGCTAGGGAAATAGGCACGCCTCCTTGCCGCCGGACGAACAGACCGAAAGACGGGAGATTCTGGGCGGCAAAGGAGTTCTGTTTGCCGGTCGGTATGGCATAGACCATCGCTTCGAGAAATGCCTTGATGACCTCGTCGGCCTCGACGTAATCCTCTTGCTTCAGGTTTTGAACCCATTGACCGTTGTCGTGTTTGGTTTTTCGCGCCAGATTGCGGGCAAGCTGGTCACGATCCACCAGCGCGTAACGGTAATAACAGGCGCTGTTGAAGCCGACGACGCCCATCATCCCCGCACCGGTTTCTTCTTCCGGATTCAGATCGTCCACTGCGGTGTAGAAATCCATCTCCATATCCACCTTGTGAGTGGAAAGAGGATGGGCGACCTGGCAGGCACCATCGGTGTTGCGACCGGGCTGCTCGGCAAGCATACGGCCGAAGAGCGCGATGTCGGCGGAAATTTTTGCATTCTCGATTGTATCCTGAATCTCCTTCACCGCTTTCAGCTTCGGCCTCTTGTCTTTGTTCTTTCCACCCTTTCCCTCTCCGACTTCTTCGTCATTGGCCTCGCTGTCGCCCTCATCCGATTCAACGTCCTCTGTATCAGCGCTTTTCTTCTTGGAGACATTATTAAGATCAAACGCCCGCGCCTTTTTCAGGAGGATAGCAATCCCTTCGACAGTTTCTGAACTTTTTTTCCCCTTCTTCTCAATCTCGCGCGTCCGGTCCTCCCAGAGATCTTTCACGGCCTGCACGCCTGCATTCACTTCTTCCGGACCGATGAAGATGAGAACGCTGGTGTTCTCCGGTTTCTTCTTGTCAGAGCCAGCGTAGTACGCTTCCGTAAACATGCGAATTCCATCCCTCCGGTCCTCCTGTTCAGGCACCTTTTCCATAAAGGCCTTATCTTCCACCAATCTGTCGCCAATCAACTTCTGAATCTTCTTCGTCCGCTCGCCAACACTCACCGTGCCCACGGTCCGCCAGAGTTCTCGCGCGTTCCGCTTTGTACACTGGCTAGAAATCCGAGCCCGGCGGAATCCGCCGAAGGTGGCGCTCTTGGGTTGGCCCGTGTCATCGCGGTTGAGGTTTGACGGGGCGAAATTCTGAATCAAATGCGCTTCGATTTTGACGCCGGAATTATTCATGGTTTTCTATCTCCTTTTTTTCTGAAGTTGTACTGGATTGAGAGGTATCACCTTCAATGCTGTTATTGCTTTTATAAAAATCACGCGCCCACTTCAACTGGACATGACCCTCCGGATGATCCCATTGAAGCAGGTCGTCCAAAAGGCGAAACCAGTCAAGCGGTTGCTCGTTGGCCTTCAGCAAACTGACACCGTGGCGCAGGTGGTCGTCCAGGTCTTCGGGGTGCGCGTTGAGCAACGACACAAAGCGCGCCTCCATACTGTCGCTCTTGGCCCGTAGCGGCTGAAAAGCGGCTCCCAACGAGCGGCCCTTCCGATGCTTTGGAAATGATCCAAACAGCGTCGCGGTAACATAATACCAGCGGTCGTTGTATCGCTGCTCCGGCAGGTACGGCACAACGTGCCTGTGCACGCGGGCCATCTGCCCCGGCTCCTTTCCCAGGCCGCTGCGCAGGTCGGCCAGCGCGCCCCGGTCTTCCTGTCCTTCCTTGGCAAGATGAAGCAGATAGCCAATAAAAATCTTTTGTCTGTCGTCCAAGCTCATTCTTTTTTCCCTCCTTTGGTGGCTGATTTCGTTTTCCGGTTGGATGTTTTGGTCTTTGGCGGCAGCGGCGCCAGATCGTTGTCGTTGAAATCAGTCCGAACGCGGGCAACGGCACTGACTGAGCGGGCGGTCGCGCCGAGGCAGCGGATGCTCTCTTCAAGCGCTCGCTCAGCTTCCTGTTTTATCGCGTCTCGCCATGTCCGCGTCGCGGTCAGTTGATCGTCGGGTTTCCAATCACCCGCAATCCCGTCCCAATCGCTCGGCAGATTTTCCAGCAGATCAAAAAAATGCTTCTCCAACCGCGCCCAGTAGGCAGGGCGGGGATCAATCGCGTTAACTACCTTGGTTACTTCATCCTTTTCGGGTTGTTGGCCATCAGGCGATTCGCTGTGGGGTGACAGATAAAGTTTGGCGATTCTCCGCACACGATTGTTGAGCACTATGGCGGCTTGCTCGGCACTCTCAAGGAGTCCGCCAAGTCGCTCGCGTTTGCTCAGATTCTTATTGCCAAGGAAAGCGGGTGGAGCCGGCAAGCGTTCGTGCCGCCAAAGCAAAAACTTACCCGCTTTTTTCGGTGCTGATGCTAACCCCACAACTTGGGCAAAAAAATGTTTATCGTCGTTGATCACACCGTTCGCAGAAGCCCAAGCGAGGACATTGAAACACTCGGGTCTTCGCTCTTTGCTGTCAGGCGGAGGAATCGTGAGGATTGCATGAGCGTCTCGCCATGCCGCTTTGTTGCTGCTCAAAGACACAACGGAAATACCCTCTTCTTTAGAAATACGATAGGCTTTCATCGGATCGCCAGCCGACTTATCGGCCGATCGCCCTTGGGTAAAAAACACCCTCGGCACAAACATATAATTGGGGATTAATCGAACCAATCGACTTTGCCATGTGAATCGGTCAACCGTGCCTAGGGATGCGACTGCCTTCCTATCCTTGCCAGAAAGCTTATCCCGATTTTTTTGCGGATCGCTCAGCTCCCAAGGAGGAATCGACTCATCTCCAGAATGAATAAGATTTGTCATAAACGTGTCGAACAGAGTCGGACCTTGTATCCATACAGTCATCCCGCGCAGAGCTATCGCGTCAGCCGAATATGGCAAGGTTTCATCCTTCCCATTAATTTTCGCGTTGCCGCTTTTCCCAAATCCCAATGCAAATGACTGGCATGCGAGTAATTGTCTGGCAACTTTTGCAAATGACCAAAATACTTTTTCCTCATCACTACAGTGATCAAAGAGTGTAGCGTTATTTCCGCTTGAGCATTCTGTCGCAAGACGATTGACGGAAACAGAGTTGTTTGTTTCGAGCCCGCTCATTTGGTAGAACGGATGCTCGTCATCCAGAAGGTAAAAGCGACGCTTCCATTGCTCCAAATAAACGGTGACAATTTTAGGGTCGAACTCCCCGCTGGCGTATAGCGCCTTCCATTGCCCCATGCTCGTCGGACCTTGGAATGCCCTATACAAAACCGCCAGAAGCAGCCGGTGGATGGCCACTGTCACAAGCGGCGAATCGTCGCAGATTTCGCGGAGTTCGTGCGCGTTCAGCAGTGTATCGCGGATGCCAAATTCCTTGCTGCTCCCATTCAGGGTGATGCAGGGAATCCACTCTTCATCAATTAAGTTGAATTCTGCCACGTTTTAGCCCTCCTTAGTCTCAATCACGAGACCCAATTGTTTATCCAAAGTCAGTCTATAGTTACCCACACGCCCCGAGTTCCGCTCATCCAGTCGAAGAAGGCGTGCGTGACGCAGGTGGGCATTCTTCGCCCACTGTGCAGGCGCTTTGCCGTTTTGAAGAAACTTATGGAACAGCGCTTTGTGGCTCAGTTTGACAGAACTATCTAGCAAGCGGCGAACCTCGGAAATCGTTGGATCAGGGGTCAGAGCCGTATCCGCCGGTAGCATGACGACAGTAATGGATGGATCGCCCTCGCGCGTTGCCGCCCTCACCGCCTTATGGACTTGGGGATCCTCGTCTTCAAGGAATTGGCTATTGAAATCTTCGACAAGATCAACGGGATCCTGCGGCACCGCGACGAGCAATTGCCGCGCAAAGGTTTTAGACGCCAGATACTTTCCCGCCATTGTTTCATATGCCTGCTCCAGGGCAATCCGCCAGGACTCATCAGCTTCCTCGGATGACTCGTCATAAACGGCTTCCACCAGCGACTCGATTTCGTCAGGCGCGTTGATTTCGTTTCGCCCGCGCAGGGACAGCCAAGTCCGCAGAAGAATATAACGGTCGTAGACATACTCAATGCTCTCTCCAAACGATTCCGGTGGCGGGCCTTCCCGGTCAGCGCCGCAGAGAACGATCAACCGTGGTGTCTCCAAGCCAGGCGGACGTTTGCGCGGATGACGGTGCAAGCGTCCCGAACGTTGGAGCAACAGGTCAACAGGCGCTATCTCAGAGACCATGAGATCGAAATCGAGATCAAGGCTTTGTTCTATGATCTGAGTCGCAACCAACACACCGCGATGTGGACGATCGGGATTAATGAAATGTCCTTCAGCGTCTTTCTCCTGAGGGTCGCGTTTACCGAACTTGCGGAGGACTTCGTCTTCGCGCTCACGCCGCCACATCTTGAGCGTCCGGGCATGAAAAAGCAAGCACTCGGTGTCTTTGAGAGAGTCTCGAAGATGCTCGTAAACCTCGATAGAGCGATTGACCGTGTTGCAGATCACGGCGGCACATCCGCCTTGCTTTAGTCGTTCCGCCAAGGTTGCAGCCATTTTTGTCAAATCGGTGTTGCAGAATTGCAGATCAATGGCGCGCGATTTCTCCATGGGTATCTCAGTACAGACGGGCGGCTTGTCCGCCTGAGTTTGGGGATAATGACGCGGCTTGGCAAACGTGATTCTCGGATATCGCCTGTATTCGACATCCTCCCGGCCTGAATAAGCCTTGGCAAGCGCTTTGCGCTTGGCCTCAGGCAATGTTGCCGAGAGGAGAATCACCGTGCAATCCAGTTCCGCGAGCCAGTGCAGCAGTCTTTCAAGGATCGTGCTCATGTAAGCGTCATAAGCGTGGACCTCATCGAAAATGACCACCTTGCCCGCCAAACCGAACATCCGCACGAACCAATGTTTGGTTTGCAAGACACTCAGCAAGCTCTGGTCAATCGTACCGACGCCGAAAGGCGCGAGAAGTGGTCGCTTTTTTGCGGTAAACCACGATTGGGCTTCCACGTCAGCTCCATCCTCGCCAATGTTCT
>Ga0214472_10009199_pt1 | contig 10301 bp, 6 predicted proteins | sample RVTome_6_FD_207662 | JGI IMG/M metagenome (GOLD analysis project Ga0214472, IMG submission 207662) | Soil microbial communities from uranium-contaminated site in the Upper Colorado River Basin, Wyoming, United States - RVT140D175 | ecosystem: Environmental > Terrestrial > Soil > Contaminated >...
AGAGTGAGCGAGGTATCATTTTGATTTTCGTACATGCTGGTATCGTAAGCCACCCCGAAATTCAGGCGGGTCGAGGATGTCACCCGGTACTGGACGCCCACGGCACCATGCCAGGTATCCTCAAGGTCCAGGCTGGAATCCTGCGTAGTGTCACCGATGGTTACTTCCGACTCGCTGAATGTACTCCAGTCCTGCCAACCTATGTTGCCCAGTAAAGACCACTTATTGTTGAGCAGCTGCACCGTACTGAACATCACCTGTTGCGGGGCGCTCACCGCAGCGTTTATCGGCAGCGTCCACGGGATTTCCCTGATCGGCAAGGTGCCGGTCGCATCAACGTCAAAGTCGTAATCCACCTTGCTGGTATAGCTCAGGCCAAAGCGGGTTCGCTCGAAGGGTTCAAACAGTACGCCTACGTGCACATTGGGGGCTACATCGGTATCGTCCACTTCAACTTCTTCATCACCGATCAACCTGTTCCGGCTGAGTGAGAAAATACCGTAATTGATGCCCAACCCTGTACCGACCGACCATTTATCGCTCACCCGGTAAGCCAGAGAGGGCAGCAAGGTAATACTCATCAGGGTAGCTTCTTTCACCAGGTTGCGACCAGCCCAACTATCATCAAAATCCAGGCTCAGGCCAAAGTTCCCATAGAGGCCAATGCCAAGCTTCAGGTCATCGCCGACGCCATGACTGTAAAAGGCGCTCCCTCCCGGCAACCAGCCCACAACATTTCCCGCTCCCTCCAGGCTGGAGTTGTTGAGATCGTAGGTCAGGTCTCCGTATAATACCTGTGCACCAATAACAAGCTGATTGTTTTTAAGACGTGTCATGCCGGCGGGGTTATTGGCAATGACCGACGCATCCTGAGCACGGGCCGCACTTCCGGCACTCGCCAGGCCGAGATCCTCGGTACCTATCTCATACAAGTATAAACCGCCTGCATGAGCCTGGCCGACGGCAAGACCTAAAAAAACCTGGCTGACGATCAAGAGTATCCGGGTTATCTTCCCGTTTACCGGGACATGGTCAATTGTGTTTCTCTTCATTACTCATCTCCTCTCATAGCTCGCCTTTTCAGTTCAAATGCCTTTGGCCGGTCCTGTTCACTTGAGGAGTGGCAGTGGGAGGTGGACAAAAACCAGCGTACCCCCACGTCCACTTTTGGATCCCTTAAAATGTAACCCATTAAACAAATCTCAAATAAAAATGATCAATGCGCCTCTGTCGTCAGCTGATTATTCTCCTTGAGATGCTCCAGGAGAATGCGGCGTACCTCTTCGATAACCAGGGGATTGCCCTGGCAGGAGTGACCACTTCGGACCAGGAACTCCGACTCGACATAGTCCACATGGGCGCTGGTATAGGCAACTACGCCGTCATCGCCTTCCGGTGGCTCTTCATCGCCTTCAATGGAAATGATGGAATGTCCTGCTATCCCATTAGCCAGGGGGATATCGGCCAGGGTTTTGAAGATCGGGTTGCTGGGAGACATAGCGTCAAGACTTGTCAAGCTCATGTATTGCTGGGCTAGCGCCTCGGAAACACCCGCGCTGGCAATGGTTTTCATCAAGGATGCGCTTGATTGAAGGACACTTTGGGGAAGTTTAATGATCTTGAGGACAAGTGTACGAACCCAATTTTTCGACAAATAACTGCCACGGTGGGGAGTGGAGATGAAGACTACGCGTTTGACAAAGGGGAGTGGCTTGAAGATGGCTTCCTCCTGGATACGGGCCCTCTCTTCTTCGGATACATCCAATTCCGCCAGCGATTTACCTGTAACCAACCGCACAACAGTGTCCCCTGTGTCTGTTGCGGTCAGTTTGGTAAGAACGCCACCCTGGCTATGACCGATGACGATCATCTGGCGCAAGGCAATACTGGCACCCTCCGGATCCACCATATTTACGTGTTCTTTGAGAGCATTTTGTAATTCACGGGCCGAAAGACCAATGCGCTTGCCGCTATCGTAGAAAAAATTCCAGATCTGGTACTTCCGGGTGATAATGGGATCGGCGCGCAGTGTGTTGACCATTTCGGCCCAGGCAATCGGACTGCTGAAGGTACCGTGGACCAGGACGATAGGAATCTTGTCCGGTTCATAGGGCTGCATTGGGTAGATACCGCTTTTGAAAAATCCGGTTCCATACAGGAATTCGCGAAAACCAACCGACTGGATGTAAGGCTGATCGATTACGTAGGCGAGCTGTGCAGTAAGGTCCCGCTCCAGTGGGATCTTTTTCCCGCCGACGAGGATTTCTGTATGATCATAAGTGGAATAGAGTTCCAACACACCTGTACAGGCACCTTTCTCCATATCCTGCAGCCGACAGTTTACCCGCAGAAAAAGACTGCCGGGGAAGGTCCGGAACATTGGTGCACCTTCCGCCTTTTTTTCAACGGCAATGATTGGTGCCCCCAGGCCTGCTTCCCGATTTCTCCGGCTGAGTCCTCCGATGCCGAATCGGTCGGTGGAGATAAATTTCTCGAACCGCTCCATATCCTGCCGGAATTTCTTGGTATCGAGATAAAAAGCCATATGGCCGACAGGCAGTTGCACCTCGGCAGGAGCTATCCGGAGATTGCCGTCGGCATCGGCCAGGGCTTCAGCCAGGCTGCCGTTATACAAATCGCAGGCGATTCGAAATCGCCGTTCAAAGGGGTTGGGAGGCTCAAGCCAGTCTCCCCCCAATAGATAAAAATAGGCATAGATAGTTGAGGCCCAAAAGTGGGGATGCGACTTTTTAATCCCTTTATGCCTGTACCGCATGCCGATAAAATAATTAAGTTCAGCCAGGGCAAAATAAAGATCGTTCCGGTAATCGTTCTCTGCCTGGTGGTGCAAAAAGGTGAGGACCTGTTGAGGATCCTCTTTAAAGGCTTGAACCAGATTGTAACGAATAAGGACATCTCGGGAAAACCTGCTGTAGTTATCCTCGTTGATGGCGCTTACATTTATCTGGGCATAGGTTTCGCGGGGATCGCTTTTTTGCACGCCCACCGAGGCAGCGCAACCGGTGAGAGCGACGGCGGCAACAGCAAGCAGCAGAAAAAGGCCACCTCGATAACGCAGGGGTAGCCATTTTTTCTCAGGCCGCCTATCCACTGGATCTAACCTCTCTGCCGGTTGTCGAGAGGGTTTTCATCATTTATTCACCCCATGCGCCTCATCCAGGGTCACCCGCAATCGTTTTGCCCAGAATTCGAAGGCCTCGTCGGTGGCGCCGAGCTTGGTGAAGCCACTCATTTTCGAGCCGCTGAAGGTGTCGATGCCGGCAGCGAGCCGCTCGTTGGTCACGGAATCAAGAAATTCAACTTCCATACTCGCGCCCCCCACCCCCGAATAGGAACCGGTCATCGCTCTTCTGGCGATACTGACAGCCAGGCCCACCGGCACCACCGTGGTTACGCCACTCACTGCCGGATTGCTCAGTTCGATATCGGTGATAGCCAGCCGAATCCGCAGGACATCGTTCCCCGGTTCGGTGACCAGGGGATAGTCGGCACCCAGGGCTTCGAAGACGGCACGATGAAAGGTATCGGACAGTTCCTTCAGTTCGCTGGCCTGCATCCCCTTATGGTCAGCATCCTCTTTCAGAAAGAACTTTGTTTCATCCAGCATCACCCTCCGATATTTTTTCAAATCCATCCCCGGTTTGGTATAGACCTGATCAATACCGTCAGCCGGCCCAGGTTTAAACTGAGGATACTCTTTGAGAAAGCCGGTATGGGTTTCTTTGGGCGGAGCGGCACAACCATAAAAAAGAAAACCTGCCAGCAATAACGCCAAACCGGTCAGCGATACCTGTTTTACTCTCTGTACGATGCCAATTTCCTTTTGAGTTTTCATGTAAATAGCTCCTTTATTCTGTTATTATGAAAGTATCCTACTCCCCGGTTTTCTTTTCTAAAATCATCCACAGAAAAGGAGTAGCGTCCTGAAGTTGAGCACCGGCATCCAGCCAGGCCAGCAGCTCCTGGACTCCGCAAGCTGCACACATACTCAACTCACGTAGATTCAATAGTACCTTGCCCTTCGTTGATTTACGGACCCGCTGGAGCTCTATCAAATCCGATTCTGTGAGTTGGCCGTCAATAGTGACGACTGTGCAATCGATTTCCTTCCGGGTTGATATTCGTATCATGATTTATGATAAAGCTATATTCGTGCCAGAAATATTTATGGCACGAATTTCCTTATAATTAATCAATATTTAAAAATGATATGTTCGTATAAACCATAACTCTTCGGTTTACGTCATTCCGGGCTTGATCCGGAATCCAGTGTTTACACGTAGATGTAGATTCCGGGTCAAGCCCGGAATGACGTTGCCCGGTACTTTTTACGGCGCTATCAAAAATAATTTGTTTTGTTTTGTTTGATCGATGCCTATCATAAAAGGATTAAAAGTTGGCGCCTCGACTAAGTCAGGGTTGAATAATCAACCGATTGATATTTCAACTGGAGGGTTTATGACTGCTTTGCTTGCTCGAATTGCATCGGAGTTGATCCAGGCGCTTGGCGATGCCCTGTTCATTGCTTCCGAGGAAGGTGGCATTCTGGATATCAACACATCGGCTCAGACGATGTTTGGTTACACTCGCGAGCAATTGCTCGGAAAACCTTTGAAGCTGCTTCTACCCGAACACTTCCCCCATCGGCAAGCCGAGAATGGCGTCAGTAGAGTCGACGGCCAACAGGACTTAGCCGCAGTCCCCACTCTGGCCTGCACCAAAGCCGGTACGGAATTTCCGGTGGAAATTGCAATCACCCGTCTATGCATGGAAGAGCGATCACTACTCTGTGTCCAATGTCGGAAGCCATCGGGCATCATTGACATCACCGGGCCAAAGAAGGTGGCGGAAGCTCTGCGCAAATCAGTGGAGGAATTGCATCAATTAAAAGCACAACTGAAGAATGAAAACAAGTTTCTCCGGGAAGTGGTCGATCGGAGCACCGAGCACTCGGAAATCATCGGCCGAAGTGCCGCTCTTGCCCGTGTGCTCGAACAGGTACAACTGGTAGCCGTAACATCTTCCACCGTTCTGATCAGTGGCGAAACCGGCACAGGCAAGGAACTGATTGCACGCGCCATCCACCAACGCAGTAACCGTTCCAATTGCATGTTTGTGGCTGTCAATTGCGCCGCCCTGCCGACAACCTTGGTCGAAAGCGAGTTGTTTGGTCACGAGAAAGGTGCCTTCACAGGCGCCATTGCACGCCGTGTGGGGCGCTTCGAGCAAGCCCACGGTGGTACGCTCTTTCTTGATGAAGTCGGCGAATTACCTCTTGAAACCCAGGCGAAGCTCCTGCGTGTGCTCCAGTCAGGCGAGTTCGAGCGAGTCGGCAGTGGGCGGCCAATAAAAGTCGATGTTCGTGTTATCAGTGCCTCCAATCGGGATCTGGAACTCGCCATGCGCAACGGACGTTTTCGCAACGACCTTTATCATCGCCTTGCTGTCTTCCCCATCCACCTGCCGCCATTGCGCGAACGCCGTGATGACATCCCCCTGCTTGCAGCCTATCTGGTCACCCGAAAGGCCCATCAACTCGGCAGAAGAATTGAGAAAATTTCCGACACCATCCTGGATCGGCTGAATGCTTATGATTGGCCCGGCAACGTCCGCGAACTGGAAAACGTCCTTGAGCGCTCGATCATTCTTTCCCCCGGAGCATCGCTGAGACTGGACGCCATTCACCTGGGTTCCGCTTTCCCGGTGAAGGATTACGAGCGCCACACCCAAACTAACGTTAAGACTAACGATTGTAATGGAGATACCCTGCAGGTACACGAACGGGAATACATCCTCAGTATCTGCCGGGAGACCGACTGGAGGATCAAAGGGACGGAGGGAGCTGCAAAAAGACTGGGACTCAACCCCGGTACTCTCTACTCACGCATGAAAAAACTCGGCATAAAGCGCCCGAAAGCCTTGTGATTCCTTGCCTTCACAACATTGATTTGGGCTTGGCGTTAAGGCCGGCGAGGACAGCTCCATATTTCAACCTTTCAAGTCATGAAAGTGACAGGAAAAATAATTGCAAAGTTCGGCATAAAGGAGTAACCTAACACCAAAGGACTGAGTGGTTATTGAGTTAGGAAGCCTTTTTCAAGGTCCTTCAGAAAGCGATTTTGTATCACCGTGAGTTATTCGATACTCATGTCCCGTATTTCACATTTCGTCGTCCGGCAGCCGGAGAATGAGCACACTGCACGACGTTCGGTCATTCTCTTCTATAAAAACCCTAGCTTAGAGAGGTGGACCAATGAAACATCCGTTCGGAATGGTACCAATGGTATCGATAATTTTGTCTGTCATGGGACTGGCGTTCCTGGCGAGTACGCCGACTGCGGGGGCAGTCACCGCGATCGGCGGGACAGTCAAAGATGTTTCCGCCCAGAACGTATCGAGTGCAACCGTCTACCTCATTCCATCTACCGATGTGTTGACAATGGCCAAAGGTAAGATGGAAATTAAGAAGAACGCCACAAACGATGAGCCCATGGAAGATAACCTGGCCGCGGGTAAAGACAAATACCTAAAAGCAACTTCCGACAATGAGGGAAATTTCAAGATTGCCGATGTCCCGGACGGCGACTATTTCGTCTATGTCGTTCCCAAGGATGATACCTATCTTCCGGGAGGAGATCAGTCCAATAAGGCAATTTCCGCGGCTGAACTCAAGGATAAAAAAGTTGAGATCCTTCTCTCCGGCAATGTTCCTGCCGATGCAACCTTCGTTGGCACGTCCCGCTGCCTGAAATGCCACAAGGAATACAGTACCGAGAAAATGACCCTGCACAAGCTTGGCATCCGGGTTGCCGGAAAAGACAGTAAACTGCAGGATTCATCCCGGTTCCCCGAGTTCGATAAAGGTCTGGACATCCTCAAGGCAGGAGCGACCTTCTATTTTTATGATTTTGATAAGAAGCGTGGTTTCGACAAATACAAGGTTTCCCGGCAAATGCCGAAAGATGCCGCCACCGCCAGCATGAGCGCCAATTTCTCTACCGATGCAAAAGGCAATATCAAGGTCAGGATGGAGAACCTGAAAGATCCTTCCGATCCTCCAAGAGAGCACCCTGTTGAACTGACTTATGGAGGTGGACTCTATAAACAGAGATACCTGCTCCGTATCGGCAAAAATATCTTTCCCTTCCTCCAATTCAACACGTTCGGGGACGATTCTTTTGCCAATAGAACACGAAAGTCATTCAGGGATTATCATGCGGACTGGTTCTATAATGAAGAAACCAAAAAGCTCAAGAATCCTCCGATTGCAAAATCATTTGACAAGGAATGTGCCGCATGTCACTACACCGGCTACTCACTCACCAAGCTCGATTCCGGTGATTATATTGCAGGAGCGGTCAATGATCCGAACGGCGAACTGGACATCGACGGGGATGGTATCCCCAATGAGTTAAATATCGGCTGCGAATCCTGCCACGGCGCGGGTTCTGTCCATGTTAAATCTCCAAAGGCCCGGAAGGCAGCCACCATCGTCAGTCCGGGAAAACTGGCTTCTGAACGGGCTTCCGTCATCTGTGGCCAGTGTCACTCCAGACCTCAGGGTAACCTCAACAACGACCAGCCGGTCAACAAAGATTATAAAATGATGGTCCCCGGAACCAGCCGAAACGAGTATCTCGTCAATTACACAACCCGTGAAGATGCCGCACCCAAGGATATCTGGGAATCTCATTCCAAATCGCATCATCAACAGTATCTGGACTTCATCCGCTCCAGTAAATATCGAAACGGCAAACAGATTCTCAGTTGCGACGACTGCCACGATCCCCATGGTCAATCAACGATCAAGCATCAGATGAGAGAAGACGCGGTATCCCCGAACAGCACCTGCTGCATATCATGTCATACCGAACAAACGGATATGGCCAAACACACGGAAACCACGGTTGGCGAAGCGCACGATGTGAAAGAAACCAAGATCACCTGCACCAGCTGTCACCAGCCAAAAACAGCGCAGACCGGGGCTGGATTCGGCAAAGGTCTTGATGCAGGGGACGGGAAAAATTATTGGATGAATGACATTACTTCCCACCTGTTTACCGTCCCAAGAAAGGATAATGTCTTTGTGAAAGGAGTTGAACCTGACAAAGCCATGCCGATACCGTATACCAATGCCTGCGGTATATCCTGTCACGACCCAGGCAGTATGAAATAGGAATTCAAAATAAAAACAGATAGCGTCTCGGACTGTCGCGGAGTCCGAGACGCTATTTAGTGCCTTACTCCAGAAAATCTGTCATAAAAAACAAGAAATCTGGAGGTTACTATAAAATTAGAATGTTAAAGTAACCTCCAAGGCACTTATACCCGCAAAGCACGGGCACTGTAAAGAGTACCCCCTTGTGGGGTGTAAGGCAGGCAAACCCCAGTTGTTGCCTACCCCGTTCACAGGGAACAGCAAAATGCTCTCATAACCCCAGACCTGTAAACGTTCACCAGTGCTCCAGAGGTGCACAAGCAGGCGGACGGGCTATAGTTGGCCTATGCACGTCCGTCTGATCGTGTGCATATGGAGTGCTGGTCAACGTTTACGCCTACCTCATTTTTAGTGCAGTAAGGATTTTCTTCTTGATGCCGCTTATCACAAAAGGTGTCAACCGTTTCTTTTCTTTCAGGATCTGTTTAAAGAGATCCTTTTTTTTCTCGGGAATCTCCGGACGCTTCGCCGCAACGAGGGACAACGAGTTGGTGGGACAGGAACTGATGCAGGCTCCGCAGCCAAGACAATTATCAAAAAGTACCTTCATTTTTTTCTTTTTCCCGCCATTTTCAACATCCATTAATTCGAGCGCGGTAACATTGCAGGCCTTTTTGCAGAGACCGCAACCGACACAGGTTTCGCTGTTAATCCGCAGGGTATAATTGGTTTTGGCTATCCCCAGGGGAAAGCCCTGCTTCACCCCACCCAGCACCTCACAGCAACAGGAGCAGCAATTGCAGATAAAGGAGGGCTTATGGCGGATATTATCGGTGATATGGGTCAGGTTCAGGTCTCTGGCCTGCTCAAGTATAGCCAGTAACTGTTCCTTGGTTCGATGCTCGGCAAAACCCCTGCGCACCATGAATTTAGCAGCTGTTCCGAGAGAAATACAAATTTCTTTGGTCGGTGCCTTTTTGTCGCAGCTCTGGTTTAAATGTTCTTTTTTGTGGCGGCAGTAACACATGCCGATAGCGCCATATGCAGCACCTTTGATTATCTCCCTGGCACTTTCATAAGTTGCCACCTGGGATGTCACCGGAATGTGTTCTTCATAAGGCAGGGAACGGACCAGGGGCGTCTTGCTGCCGAAAAACTCCCGCCCCATCCGCTGATCCGGGTCACCGTAGAGATATTCATGCATGAGCTGGGCCAGTTCAGCTACCGGCAGATCGTTACGCTGCTTCATAAAGCTGAATTCAAAAAAGCCGATAAGCCCCGGCATCAGGAGATAGTAGGTTTTACCACCGTAAGTGGTATCCATTACCAGTCCTTTGTCGGCCATCACATCAAGCTGATTTTTCAGCTTGTCGGATTCCCATTTTGTGGCCCTGACAAGTTCCGGCAGGGTCGCTTCCGTGAGCGGAAAGCGGGATGCAACATAGGCCTCCTCTTCGGAAAAAAGAATCGCCAGAATTTGACGCAGCTTGTCGGTGTCGGGGAGACCGATTGGATATTTATTCAACCGGTCGATGAGTGGTACGATGCTGCTTTTTCCGTCGAGATGATGTCCCATGTGTTTTCCTTCTATGCTGTCATTACATACTGATCTTTCAGTGCCAGGACACTCTCCCATACCCTCTGAAATCCTTGTCCATCTTTAATAGGTTTTTTGATCATTTTGTTGAAAATTTCTTCCTGTTCAACCGAGTTTTCATGGCTGAGAATCATCTGCAGGGCAAAAGCCGAATAATCTTTTACCAGGAAGGTGAAAATCTGTTCAAGGATATCTTTATCCGTAGCGTAAATTCTGCTGTTTTCAAGAATCAACTGGGCATAGACAATGAGGGTGAAAAGTTCGCCTGCCGCCAACATATAATCTATGTTTTTTGCCTGCTCTTTACTCGGCGGCGCAGTCATAAGCAGCGTACGAAACAATTCCATCTGCTCTTTAAAAACCTGGACATTCGGAGAGTCAATGCCTTTATAGGCTGCACGGTAATCCGGGAAACGGATGGAGGCCAGGCTGCCGGTCTTTTGATTGAAGAGATAGGCATCATCTCCGGCCTCTTTTCTTTGGGGAATTTCAGGATAATCAACCGGTTCAAAAAAGTAGTTTTTC
>Ga0214472_10009200_pt1 | contig 10301 bp, 7 predicted proteins | sample RVTome_6_FD_207662 | JGI IMG/M metagenome (GOLD analysis project Ga0214472, IMG submission 207662) | Soil microbial communities from uranium-contaminated site in the Upper Colorado River Basin, Wyoming, United States - RVT140D175 | ecosystem: Environmental > Terrestrial > Soil > Contaminated >...
CTGCGCGAGCTACTGGCCTCCTGGGGCGAACCGGCCTACCGCGCTACGCAGCTTCTGGAGTGGGTTTACCGTGGAGCGACCCGTTTTGCCGAGATGACCAACCTGGCCAAGCCCCTGCGCGAGAAGTTGACCGCAAACGTGGACCTTCGTCGCTCGCAGATTGTGCGCCGCCAGGAAGCCCGGGACGGGACGATCAAGCTCCTTCTTCGCTGGCCAGACGGTCAGACCAGCGAGACGGTGCTCATTCCCGAGGGCGAGCGCCGCACGACATGCGTATCGACACAGGTCGGGTGCCCGGTGGGCTGCGTTTTCTGCGCCAGCGGGCTTGGCGGCCTGAAGCGCCAGCTTTCGGCCGGAGAGATCGTAGAACAAGCCATGCGTGCGTCTGAAGCGTGCGCCCCAGTTCGCCTGTCCAATTTGGTCTTCATGGGCCTGGGCGAGCCGCTGGCCAATTATCAGGCCACGGTGCAGGCCGTCCGGACGATCAACGCCGAATGGGGGCTGGCCATCGGCGCCCGGAAGATCACCGTCAGCACCGTGGGCCTTCCATCGCAGATGCGCCGTCTCGCCGACGAAGCTCTGCAGATCACGCTGGCCTTGTCACTGCACGCCCCGACGGATGAACTCCGCCGGCAGATCATTCCCTGGGCAAAGCGCGTCGAGATCGCCGAGTTGATCGACGCCGGCCGCTACTACTTCGAGAAAACCGGACGCGAAGTGACGCTCGAGTACGTTCTGCTCGGCGGCCTCAACGATTCGGCCGAACAGGCCGTCGCCCTGGGGCGGGTCGCGCGGCAGCTCCGCAGCAATGTCAACCTCATTCCCTACAACCCGGTGGAAATGTTGCCGTTTTGTAGACCCCGCGAGCAGGACGTGGGGCACTTTCTGAACCATCTTCGAGAGGCCGGGGTCAACGCCCACATACGCGCCAGCCGGGGTCTGGACATCGACGCGGCGTGCGGTCAATTACGCTATCGGCAGGGGCTCGAGGCAAGGCCGGACCAGACCAACGTCTTCCCCGACCCGAATCAAACCGTCCCCGGCCGGCCGCCCGTGCCATGACCTGCGTCCAGGCGAAGCCGCACTGCTGGGGGATTTGTTCCTGGGCAATCGATCGTCACGACGTGCTCGCCGCGCTGAACGCCGCGGCGCAAGTGCCGCTCATCGACAGCGTGCAGCTTGGGTTCTTCTCCGAGGCGGCCCTCCGCCAGGCCAAGGCAATGGATATCGGCCGAGCCGCGGCCCGCGTCGCGCTGGCCGGGGTGTTTCTGGCCTTCGAGGGCGAGGACTATGCGTCAGTACAGAGCATCGCTCGAACTGGCGGATATGCTCCGGATGATGCGTTCGAGCGTCGCCTGGAGCTGACCATCGTTGCGGGAAAGCTGGCACAGGCGTGTGGCTGCCATACGCTTGCCTTACACGTCGGCACGATTCCCGACACCGACAGCCATCCTGACTTCGCCAAGCTCCGGGACCGAACGCGTCTGGCGGCGGATCGGCTCGCTGCCGACGGGATCAGCCTGCTGCTGGAGACGGGACGCGAGTCGGCCTCGGCACTGCTCTTGTTCATCCGGGCTCTCGATCGGTCCAACGTTGGCGTGAACTTCGATCCCGCCAACTTCGTTGTGTACGGCAGCGACGATCCGCGAACGGCCGCGGGTCAGCTTTCAACCTTCGTACGAGTCGTACACGTCAAGGACGCCAGGTACTCCGCGCGCCCCGGCGCGGAGTTCGGCTCCCCTGCTGCCATGGGAGAGGGGGACGCCGGCCTGCGGGAGTGCCTTCAGGAGCTGCTGGCCACGGGATTCCGCGGCCCACTGCTCATCGAGCTATCGAGGCGAGAAGCGGGCATTGTGGGAGTTCGAGGCGCGTTACGGACGGCTGGCTCGTGGCCGAGCGGCCCATGTCCTGTGGACATGGGGAAGCCATGACGTTGGTCTTCGGTTCAAGAGCGTGGGCCACCCAGTCAAAGGCGCGTTGTGAACGTGCTGGCACCCAACGAGACCGTGCGTCTACTTGGAGAGCAATCGACTGAGCAGGCCCTTGCCGGCGGGGCGCTTGCCACGATCGGTGGCGCCGGGGCCCAGAATCTGGCGAGCGATCGCGCTGATCGCCTTGCGGATTGGATTGCTTCCTTCAAGGCTGGCAATCGGCCGGCCGTAGTCCAGTGACCGGGCCACGAAGTGATAGTCGTTCGGCACGACTCCGAACACCGGCTTGCGTATGAGCTCTTCGAGGTCTTTGAGGGTCACGCGTCCACCCGTGCTGTCGCCGCGATTGACGACGAACTCGATGCGTTCCGCCGGAACCCCGGCGTGCGTCAAGGCATCCGCGAATCGTCGGGCGTTGCGGATGCTCGGCACCAGCAACTGGCAGACGACGAGAACCAGGTTCGCCTGGCTCACCGCAGCGTAAACGCACGTATCCATCCGGCGGGGAAGATCGACCACCACGGTCTCGAACATGGCCGTGAGCACCTCGATGGTGTGATGAACCACGTCGGAGTGAATCGCCTGTGCCTGGTCCAGATTCGTCGGCCGGGCCAGCAACCGCACCTTCCCCGCGACCTGCGTCAACACGTTGGAGAGCACCGCGCGATCGAGATCCGGTCCGGACTGGGCCACGTCGTAGAACGTGTACTTGGCGTCGCAATCGAAATTGGTGGCCAGGTCGCCGAGCTGAAAATCCAGGTCCACCAGGGCGCATTCCTTTTCGGTCAGTTCGGCGATCTCCATGGCCAGGTTGCAGGCCATCGAGGTCGCCCCGGCACCGCCGCTGGCGCCCACCACGCAGATGCAGCGGCTCGTGGCCTTGGACAGCAGGCGCTTGGTCGCCACCCGCGCCACCGCCGCCGCCAGGTCGGCGGGGTCGATCGGCTCGCAGACGAACTGGTCGCATCCCGCACGGATGGGCGCCAGAATCGCGTCCGGGCTCGTGTTGTGGCCGATGGCGATGGACGCCACCTCAGGATGTCGTTCCGCGACCTGCGCGATGAGAGCAACCACTGTCTCGGGCTGCGGATCGAGGTGGAAGAAGATCAGATTGACTCCTCCGTCGTCGAGGAGTACGGCTAGATCCGCAGGGAAGCGGACCTCGCTCACCAGCCGGACGAAGTTCAACTCGCCGATCCGGCTCCGAAGCTCGCTGGAAGCCTCCTCGTCGGCGTTGTACAAACAGACCTGAACTAGCCCGCTCATGACTGCTCCACGGGATTGTCGGATGTTGAGGCGAGTTCGCCTCAGGAGGTCTATCGGCCTGCTCCAGCAGAGAGTTTGTGCCATTGTTTGCAATCCGCTTCTCGCACCTGGATAGTCCGATAGCCCATCCAGGACGGTGAAGGAAAGCTTGACGCCTGCTATCAGCTTGAGCACCAAAGCTCCACCGTTGCTGACAACAACCGACCTGTCACAACGCCGCGAAGTGAACTCGCGTCGTCGGGTGGCGGAGCTGAGGCCGTCGCGTGGGCCGTTTGACCGAGCCGGCCGTGACCATCCATGGTCAAGTTAGTGACCAGCGAGGTTTACGTGCCACGGCGTGAGCTTGAGGAACGATTGCGATCCGCACATCTGCCGTACCTTCGCCTTGGGCATGGAACACCGCAGCTTCTTGTCCTGCCGGGTATCAATGATGCGCTTCAGAGTCTTCAGTCCGACGCGAAGTTTGCGGAATGGCTCTGTGGCGGGTTGGCGATCGACCGTACTGTCTTTGTTGTGGGTCGTCCTCGCGGTTTGAGGCCGAGCGCTACACTGGCGGGCATGGCTGACACGTACGCGCTGGCTTTGCGAGACGAGATCGAGCGAGCAGATGTGCTCGGGGTCTCCATGGGGTCAGCCATCGCCGAGGAACTGGCTGCAGCGTCCCCGGAACGAGTACGGCGCCTGATCCTGGCGCTGGCCGGTCCCTATGTCCACCCAGAGAAGCGCTCGATCTACGACCGCTGGCTGGCTCTGGCCAGGGCGAATCGATGGCGTGAGTTGCACCTGGACATCATCGGCGTCATCTACGGTCCACGGCGGCGGGCTGCGTTTTCCATGTTGCTGCCGGCAGGCGACCGCTACCGCCTGGCGGCGGACGTCGACCCGCAGGACTTCGTGGTTTCCATCCAGGCCTGCTTGAACCACGACAGCCGGTCGGTGCTTGGAAGAATACGGGCTCCGACCTTGGTCCTAGGCGGTACGGACGACCCGCTCGTGCCGGCCGGGTTGTTCGAGTCGCTCGCCGAGACCATCCCTGGCGGCAGCTTGCGCCTGTTTGAGGGCGCCGGACATGGTCTGCCCGAGGAGCGGAGAGACGAGTTCCAGGGGGCGGTGCTCGAGTTTCTGAACGCCCCGTGAGATTCGAGCCCTTGCCAGGAGCGGAAACCGGCAAAGCGGGTTAAAGGGGGCGAAAGCGGCGAATCCTGAGCCGGCTGGAACTCTGGCCACCGGCTGCCCTGTCTTTGACATTCAAGCTTCGAGACGCAAGAATGGCCGTGGGTAAAGTGGTTTGCTTCAGGCCGGTGGCTATGCAGATCGAAGTGCTCAAGTCCAAGCTTCACCAGGCGTGCGTGACCCATGCGGACGTCAACTACGAGGGAAGCTTCGGCATCGACCTCGAGCTGATGAAAGCGGTTGGGCTCTACCCGTACGAAAAGGTCCTGGTGGCCAACGTCAACAACGGTTCGCGGCTGGAGACGTACGCCATTCCGGAACCTGCGGGCTCGCGACGCATGGTCCTTAACGGGGCGGCCGCGCGGTTGGGTGCGGTGGGAGACCGGGTGATCCTGATGGCCTTCTGCCACGTGCCCGAGTCCGTGGTCCGCGAAGGGAAGCACCGCCCTCGGATTCTCCGGCTCAACGAGTTCAACGAACCGGTGGAATGGCTCTCCGCGGAGCCGAGCTTCGAAGCGACGGCGATGATCGACGACTGATTTGCGCCATTGGGCGGCGGCGACGAACCGAATCGCCGCGAGGCCCCGTCCGACGGGTTTTGCGACAGAACGTGGACGCTTGTCGCGCTACAGCTCTCAGTTCGCCGGAGTTCGCTCCCTCACGCCGGACGTCCCGGGGCGGTAAACCTGCACGGCGTCACGACAGGCGCCCACAACCGTGCGGCCGTCGCTGCCCGCACGAACGAAAGAACTAAGCGCACATGGCTGAGTCGCCGGGAATTGCATCGGTCATGGTCACTGGCGCCACCGGCTTCGTCGGCCGTTACGTCGTGCGGGAGCTCCTCGCCCGGGGCCTGAAGCCGGTTTGTGTGGTGCGGTCTCCCGGGCGGCTCTTCGGCCAGCACCGCGACGTGGACCCGGAACGGCTTACGGCCATTACCGGTAGTTTGTCTCACCACAGCGCCCTTCAGCAGGCAGCGGACCTCTCGCAGGCCACGATCCACCTCGTGGGCATCATTCTGGAGCGACGCCTCCGCGGGCAGACCTTTCAGCGCGTTCACGTCGGTGGCACGCGCAACGTGTTGACCGCCGTCCAGCGGGCGGGGATCCGTCGGTACGTTCACATGTCGGCCCTGGGGACTCGTCCGGACGCCGACTCTGCCTATCAGCGCACCAAGTGGGCGGCCGAGGAACTTGTCCGCGGCTCCAACCTGGATTGGACGATCTTTCGCCCCAGCCTGATTCACGGTCCGGATGGAGAGTTCATGCGCTTGATGCGACGGTTCGTATGCGGATGGGTCCCACCGGTGATGCCCTATTTTGGCACTGGCCAGGCAAAGGTCGCGCCGGTCAGCGTCAAGGACGTGGCCACGTGCATCGTCGAAGCGCTTTCTCGTCCGCAGGCCGTGGGCAAAATTGTTCCCATGGGCGGCGCGCGGGCCTACACGTGGGTGGAGCTCTACAACGCCTGCCGGGCGCTGATCCCCGGCGCCCGTCACTGGAAGCCGTTGGCCTCGTTGCCGGTGCCCGTGGCCAAGGCAGCGGCCCTTCTGTCCGCCCCGCCGATGGCCATCGCGGAGCTGCTCATCCCTTCCCTGGGTCTGTTGCGTTTTGACCGCGGACAGGTGTCAATGGCCCAGGAAGACAGCGTCTGCGACCCCTCTGTGGCCAAACGACTGTTCGGAATTCACCTTCGGGTTTTTGAGGAGGAGCTGGCCGCCTACGCAGACCAGATCTCTTAGTCCTGGACGCCTCCAGCGGCCGCACAGCCTTTCCGGTCGTCTTTGGTTCCAGGCGCATGATGCCTTGACGGCGGAGGGATGCAGTGCCCGCGCGGTTCGCGGGTGCGCCGGAACCCGGCTTGACCGCACGCTTCGACCTTGCGAATCTGCAAGCCAGTGGCTGCAAACGAGATCCGATCGCGAAGCCTGTTGGCCCGACGCGCGTGGACATTGAGAAGGCCGACTCTGTGCCTCGTTCGGACTGAGCGCATTCTCCGAGACACGAGACGCGTCGTGGAAGCGAAGCCGTGAGCCCGGAACCCCATAAGCCGATCGTGCTGATCGTCCGCGATGGATGGGGCGCCAACCCCTTCCCGGAGTGGAACCACGCCAACGCCGTCCACCTCGCCCGTACGCCGGTCGACGATCGGCTCATGGGCACCTATCCCCACGTGCAGATCAAAACCAGCGGACACGACGTCGGTTTGCCCGCGGGAGTGATGGGCAACAGCGAGGTGGGTCACCAGAACATCGGCGCTGGCCGCATCGTCGAGCAGGAGATCATGCGTATCACGGGGCGCATTCGGGATCAGAGCTTCTTCGAGAACCCGGTCCTCTGCGGAGCCTTTGCCCACGCCGCGCAGAGCGGCGGGAACGTTCACCTGCTCGGACTGTGCAGCGATGGGCGGGTCCATAGCGACCTGGACCACCTCTACGGCCTGCTGGAGCTGAGTCGACGGCTGCGCTTTCCAGGCGACCGGACTTTCGTTCACGTCATCACCGACGGCCGGGACACTCCGCCCCAGAGCGGATTGGAATTCGTGCGGACGATCGAAGCTCGCTGTCGGGACCTGGGCGTCCGCCCCGTGGCCAGCGTCGTGGGACGCTACTACGCCATGGACCGCGACAACCGATGGGACCGTGTTGAAATGGCCTATCGGCTTCTGGTGGAGGGCCAGGGCGCGCGATTCACGTCGGCCCCCCAGGCGCTCGAACACTACTACGCCCATCCAACGGAAGCCAGCCGGATGGGTGACGAATTCGTCGTACCCAGCGCCATCACGAACGCCCATGGCGAAGTCCCGCAGATGCGCGACGGCGACGCGGTCATCTTCTTCAACTTCCGTGGGGATCGGCCGAGGGAACTGACCAAGGCGCTGGTCTACGAAGAATTCCCCTTTGAAGGGGCGGGCAAGGACGGCGTACGGACGGGGTTCGATCGCGGGCCCAGGCTGGACCTGCACTTCGTCACGCTGACGGCGTACGAACAGGGCCTGCCCGTCAAGGTGGCCTACTGCAAGCCGCCGCGGATGGAGCAGATCCTGGGGGCCTACGTGGCGGAGCAGAAGCTCTCGCAGTTCCGCTGCGCCGAAACGGAAAAGTATCCGCACGTGACGTTCTTCTTCAACGACTATCGCGAGGAGCCGTTTCCCAACGAAGTGCAACAACTGGTGCCATCGCCGCGAAACGTCACCACGTACGACCAGAAGCCGGAGATGTCGGCGTACGAAGTGACCGACGTTGTGCTGCGTCGGCTGATGGCCCACCACGACGACCTGCTGGTCATCAATTACGCTAACGGCGACATGGTCGGCCACAGCGGCAACCTCGAAGCCGCCATCCGCGCCGTGGAGGTCGTGGACGAGTGCGTGGGCAACGTGGTGGCCGCGGTGAAGGCCAAGGGCGGAGCGCTGGTCATCACGGCGGACCACGGAAACTGCGAACAGATGATCGACCCCACGACGGGCGGCCCGCACACGGCCCACACCACGTACGACGTGGAACTGCTCGTCGTGGACGATCGATTCCGTGGCCGCAGACTGCGCCCCGGCGGGCGCCTGGCCGACATTGCTCCAACGATCCTCGACATGCTCTCGCTACCCAAGCCGCAAGCCATGACCGGCTCCTCGCTGATCCTGCCCGGTTGATAGATGCTTCGCACATCCGACGAGATGGCCCGGCCGGGAATTCAAGTCACAGCGAAGCTCGCTTATCGGGTGTAACCGTAACCACTGGCCGTGCTGCTCGCACCCCTGGTGCGCAGAGCTGAGATGAGCCCATGGTGGTTGCAACGCTTCGTCCGTCCTGCCGATGATGCCTTCAGACGCCGCGACGTTGGCCTCAGGCAACACGACGGCCCCGCGACGGCGTATCGTCGCCTCGACGAAACGGATTCAAGAGGCAACCATGGCCACACCCTCCACGGTTCAGCCGGTCTCCGACGCGGTGCAAAGCTGCCCCTGGGCGCCGGTTGCCGCGCTCGATGCCCTGGGCGTAGGCCTCATCGTCGTCGATTCTTCGATGCAGGTCCGATATCAGAATCTGGCCGCGACGGCGATGGTGACTCCCGCCCCAACACTCGAGGAGGCTCTCAAGGGCATTCACGTCCTGGGCCCGTTTGAAGGCTGGGTTCACAAACTCGATGAGGTTCGCCGCGCCAAGGGAACCGTCGTCCTGGAAGCGGCGAAGGAGGCCGCGGAACGCGGCTCGGTTCAACTGCTCCGCCTTCGTTGTTCGCCGTTAAGCGATCGCCGATGGACTGGCGGCGAAACCTGGGTGGCCTTGTGGATCGAGGCCGGTCCGCCGCCGGGTGCCACGGCGTCCCACGTGGAAGTCTCGCGACGGCTCGCGTCGCTGGGCAAGCTGGCCTCGAAGGTCGTTCATGAACTGAACAACCCGCTGGACGGCATCCTGCGGTACATCAATCTGGCGATCCGCCTGGCCGACAGCGCCCCGGAGACGAAACTCAAGGAATATCTCGCGGAATCGCGGGCCGGATTGCTGCGCATGGTGCAGATCATCGGGGACCTGCTGGAGTTCTACCGCGGCACGGAGGGTCGATTCGACGAGTCCACCGTGGGCGAAGTGGTCGAGGAGGCGGTCCGCGCCTGCGTCGGCGCGGCCGAAGCAAACCGCGTGGTCGTGTCCGTGGACCTGCAATCCGACTCCAATCTAGCCACCCGGGGCAGCCGGCTCTATCAGGTGTGCTGCAATCTGATCCGCAACGCCATCGACGCCATGCCGGGCGGCGGGCGAGTAAACATCCGTGTCGCGGTGCTCGGCCCAGAGGTGGTCGTCAGCGTCGAAGACACCGGCCCTGGCCTTCCGATCCCGGTCGAGAGGGTGTTCGAACCCTTCTTCACGACAAAACACCCCGGTCAGGGTACCGGCCTGGGGCTCTCCATCTGCAAAGAGTTCGTGGAACACATGGGTGGAACGATCGCGGCCCGCAACGCACCACAAGGCGGGGCGGAGTTCATCGTGCGTGTTCCGGTGACCAGCCTGCGGGCCCCTGCGCGCCTGGGACGTGCGGCGGGCCGCCTGGAAAATTGAGCCACAGATGTCCCCGCCAACTCTCCCGGCCGCTCGCGTGCTCGTGGTCGACGACGACCGCATCATCCTCGACTCCCTCGGTGAGTTCCTGCGGATGGAGGGCTACGCCGTCGTCGCGGCCACGTCCTTCGCCTCCGCGCTGGAGACGCTCGAACGGGAACCCGTCCAGCTCGTCCTCGCGGACGTCAACATGCCCGGGGGAAACGGCTTCGAGCTTCTGCACGTCGTCCGTAAGCGCCACCCGGAGACCGTGGTGGTGATGATGACCGCCTATGGCACCGTCGAAAGCGCCGTCGAGGCGATCAAGCTCGGGGCGTACGACTACCTCACCAAGCCGATCATCGACGACGAATTGAAGCTGTGTCTGGAACGGGCCTTGAACCAGCAGGCCCTGCTGCGCGAGAACCGGGCTCTCAAGGAGAAGCTCCAGCACCGCATCGGCCGGCACCACGTCATCGGCCAGGACTACCGAATGCAGCGACTGTTCGAACTCATCGAGTCGGTCGCCGCTTCCCGCGTCACGGTACTCATCCAGGGGGCGTCGGGAACCGGCAAATCGCTGATCGCCCGGGTCATCCACGAGGAAAGCGATCGGCGCGGCAAACCGTTCGTCGAGGTCAGTTGCGGGGCTCTGCCCGAAACGCTGCTGGAAAGCGAACTGTTCGGGCACGTCCGGGGAGCCTTCACCGGCGCCGTCGGCCGGAAGATCGGAAAATTCAAGGCCGCTCACGGAGGCACGCTCTTTCTGGACGAAGTCGCCACCGCGTCTCCCGCCCTACAGGTCAAGCTCCTCCGCGTGCTTCAAACCCAGCAGTTCGAGCCGGTGGGAAGCGACCGAACGGAAACCGTCGACGTCCGCGTGCTGCTGGCCAGCAACG
>Ga0214472_10009202_pt1 | contig 10300 bp, 7 predicted proteins | sample RVTome_6_FD_207662 | JGI IMG/M metagenome (GOLD analysis project Ga0214472, IMG submission 207662) | Soil microbial communities from uranium-contaminated site in the Upper Colorado River Basin, Wyoming, United States - RVT140D175 | ecosystem: Environmental > Terrestrial > Soil > Contaminated >...
GATCGACGTCGATGACGGCGATCCCCTCCTTGCGATCGCCGTGGTCCTTGATACCGTGAGCTTGGAGCCCCTCCTCTGTCTTGCTCTCGTAGTTGACCATCGCCAGGATGTGGGCGGATGCCGTAAATGGCGCCAAAGCCAGCAGGACTGCGGCCGCGAAGCAGATGTCGATTCTCTTCATAGTTTACCCCCTGTCGTTAGATGTTTCCTGTTTCGGATTCCGGTCATCCGGCTTCCCGGGTCCCGCGCCGCAATCCTGGATCAATAATTGTCCGGATTTCGCCACAATTTATCCGCGAAGACGCGGGCGTGCGAGAAAAATTCCTGAAAGGCACAAAAATTCAGGTGGCAGAAAGCCCGCGCCTACCAGAGGCGGGGAGACCCAATTCTATTACCAGCGTCCCAATTGACAAATACACTCGGGCAGAGTGGCCATATCTTTGTTCTCTTTCGTTTCATCACGCGGCTTGTTGATTTGACGTAGCATGGGCGGGCGTGAAGTACGTGCTCCCTCAGAAGATGTTGCGGCAGCGGCGCTCAACATCATGGAATAGATTCTCGATCTCCTATGAGCGCTTTCTGGGCGCTCGGGCCGTGCCTTCCAATGTCGCCTCTTGGCTAATTTTCCCCGTACCAGCCATGGCCGATACGCGTCCGCTTAGCCCCCAGTTGCGGACTCTCCAGCGTCGATGTCCGATTTCGAGCTATTTGCTTCAGGTGTGCCCTCATGTTCGGACGTAACTAACACCCCCCGTGTACGGGGAAAACTGACCCAAGGCGGACACCGTCCAGGCTCATAATTCGCTTAGCTCAGAATTGTTTTCTCGAGATCTCTGCTTCCCCTCTATGTAGATCCATATACCAGTCAATTTACTCAGCACATGGACCCGGTTAAAGGGGGCGGGTCACGCCGTCTGCCTATGCCTTCCAGTAGTTCCAGCCGATCTGGCGACCTAGGAACATTGCACCAGCCGGCCGTACGCGTACGGACGACTTGCGCCGACTAACAGCCATGAGGAATCTGAGGATTCCTGCGGCAGACGGAGTTTTCGGGAGGGACAGCCTGATCCCCGCCGTCACCAAGATTCAGCGATAGCTCTTCACGGGTCGGGTCACGGTTGAACGCTATTTCACAGCCCAACTCCGTTTCACCTGACACCGTCATTTTAAATCACTGAATTATCTTATTTTTTTGCCGCGCCGCTTAGCCGAGCATCGCCTTGGGGAGCATGGCGTGCACGCCCTTGTTGCCATCAACCAATTGAGTGATCCGGAGATCAGCCGTCAAGCTGCATAAGGTGTAGGCATCCTCCGCGCCGAGGTTTGCGCATTCTCGAATGAGCACGATCATGTCCCGCAGCGCCTGCTTCGCGGCATCATCCAGGTCCTCGTTCATACCCATGGTGATGTAGTGCTCGGGCGTCTCGGCGCGCGGCATGGCGAGAGACATATCCTTACGCACGATAAGCTCGAAGGTGCCGGTCATGCACGTCTCGAGCGCCGTCAGGCAGACCTCGCCGTCACCCTGAACGGCGTGGCCATCGCCAGCGGAGAACAGGGCGCCTTCATTCCAAATCGGAAGGAAGAGGGTTGCCCCCGCCACCAGTTCCTTGTTGTCCATATTACCGCCGTGGGCGCGCGGCTGGATGGAGGAAACCCTCCCCCAGGCCGGCGGTGGCGCAACGCCAAGCACCCCGAAAAAAGGCCGGAGCGGAACCTCGGTGCCCCAGGGCAAGCGCGCTATCATTGCTTCTCGGTCGATGGGAATGTGTAAGCGGCGCAGATCCTTAAAGTCCTCGGGCAACGTGCCTAGGAGCGGCTGGATCAGGTTCCAGCCCCAGTCCTGGCGCAGCTTGCATTCGAGTATGCGCACCTCCAGGACGTCGCCCGGCTCGGCCCCGCCGACCCAGACCGGCCCGGTCATAAAATGAGGGCCGGGCCCACGCTCGCAGCGGGCGTGAACCTCGCGGTGCTCGGCCATAACCTCGAAGGGCTCAGACGGCAGGTCCTCCGGCTCGGCCGACAGACAGTGGATTGTGACGGTATCGCCCGAATCGACCTCCAGGACGGCGCGCCGAGATGCTTCGAAATAGCCCCAATGAACCGTTTCCGGTGTCGAGGGCAGATCATGATGCGCCATGAATAACTCCTTCAGCCTTTGACGGCCCCCATGGTCAGTCCGCGGACGATGTGCTTCTGAACCAAGAAAACTAAGATCAGAATCGGCAGGATGACGACACTACCGATGGCGGCGATCTCGCCCCATTCGACGCCCCGCTGGTTGATCAGCGAGGGGATGATTACGGGCAGGGTTTTCACATCGCCGCCACCCAGAATGAGCGCGTAAAGAAACTCGTTCCAGGAAAAAATAAAGGAAAAAATGCCGGCTGCTACGATCCCCGAGCGCGCCAGCGGCAGGCTGATGCGGGTGAAGGCCTGCCAGCGCGTGAACCCGTCGATCATGGCGGTTTCCTCCAACTCCGCCGGGATATCCCTGAAGAACCCACGAAGGATCCATATGTAGAACGATAGATTGAACGTCAGATGCGCGAGGATCAACCCGGTATAGGTATTGAGTAAACTGAGGCCTGCGTAAATCACATAAAATGGAATGGCCAGCGAGATGACCGGCGCCATCCGTGTCGAGAGAATGAACAGGAAAATGTGGTCGCCCGCCGCGATCCTAAAGCGCGCGAAACTATAGGCCGCAGGCGTGCCGACCAAAACTGTAAGCACCGTGGTCGAGACCGAGACGATCATCGAGTTCATGAAATTCACGCCGAAGCCCTTGTCACCGAAAGCGCTCACATAGTGGTCGGCGGTCGGCGTGAAAAACCACACGGTCGGCGTGGAATACATAATGTTGGTCGGTTTGACGCTGCTCACCAGAATCCAGAGATAGGGAAACAGAGAGTTCGCAACCACGGCCAGGATAAGCAAGCCGATGGCTACGGTCTTGAGTCGTGTAAAGACTCGCAATGAATTCGACTGCGTCATGGACTCAAAAGATCCTGTAGCGTTTCTGCAACTGAATGAACAGAAAGCCGAACACGGAGAAGAACAGCAGGAAGATAACGACCGCAAACGCTGAACTCTCGCCCAACTTCCAGTATTCGAAGGTGAAGCGGTAGGCGAAGATGGAGATCGATTCCGTAGCCACGCCAGGCCCACCGTTGGTCAGAACGTAGATGGTGTCGAAGATCTTGAAGGCGTCGATCAGGCGGATGAACAACATGACCAGGATGAACGGACTGAGCAATGGCATAGTCAGATACCAGAAGATCTGCCAAGCCGAGGCGCCGTCGATGGCGGCCGCTTCATAGGGCCGCTGCGGTAACCCACCAAATCCGGCCAAGAACACCAGGAACATGAACGGCGTCCACTCCCAGACGTCGATGGCGATGACCGCGGCCAGCGCCAAGCCCGGCGAACCGAAGATCGAGACGTCCTCGAACATGCCAAACCGATAGAAAACGTTGTACATCAGGAAGCCCCACGGTGTAGCCAGAAGGATCTTCCACATCACGGCGATCGCAATTGGCGCGAGCACCGTGGGAATAATCGTAATCGTGACTGCGAGGCGTTTGAGCGGAAAGTTCCGGTTGAACAGATACGCCATCGCGAAGCCCAGAACGAGTTCTAGGGGCACGGAAGTGAACACGATGAATGCGGTGGTCTTGAGCGAGGAAAAGAACACGGGCTCGTCAAACAGATTCCGGTAGTTGTCGATGCCAATGAAATCGCCAGCCCTCCCCAGACGGCGAAAGTCGAGCTTACGGAAGCTCAGTACGATCATGGAGACGAAAGGATAGACACCGACGAACAGCAGAACGAGCAGGCTCGGTGCCAACAGAAAGTAAGGATATCCAACACGCAGAAAGTGTGTGCCAAATGTTCGCTTGACTTCAGGTCGCGTGGTATCAGTCACAATTTCACTCCATCATGAAGAATGCGGAGGCGGTAATGAACCACCTCCGCACCCAACTATCGAACCTGGCAATCTCGCTAACGTGTGAACTGATTAACGTGCGCCTGGCCGGGGTTGATATCTCCTCCCGGGTGTATCTTTTCGGCAAGAGCCTGGATCTTGGCGAGCGCCTCCTCGATTGACTCACTGCCGGCCGCGGCTCCTGTTATCTGGATCGTGATTTCTTCCCGCAGCTGGTTGTAATCCGTGAAGCTGGGGTCGAACCAACCGTGCTCCATGGACATCAAAAGCGGTTTGAATACAGAGTGCTGCTGTACGATCGGCACCGAAAGCGAGGACTTTCGCAAGGGCAGGCCGTGACCCGGCCCTTCCAGCCAGCGCTTGTTAGTCTCCTTCGACGCCAACCACTGCATCAGCAAATAGGCTGCCTCGGGGTTCTTGCTGTACGTGCTGATGACGAGCGGCTCCGCCTCTCCCCAGCCGCCCGGCGCCATGCTCGCCTCACGCCTCGGAATCGGCGCGTAGCTATATACACCGACGGCCTTGGAGACGGCCGGGATATCGATGGCGAAGGCAAAGTCGACCCATTGGATAGCCTGGGCTATGTTGCCCTTGGTCATGAGCACGAAAAGGTCGATGAAGCCCGCCTCAGTTACGCCCGGCGGCGCATAGTCGCGCAGGCTCAGCCACCACTTGGTCGCCTCCGTCACCATCGGGCTGTTGAAACTGGGCTTGCCGCTTTCGTCAAATACCGTGGCGCCCCAACCATTCAGGATGTTGTACCATTCCCAGGTCAAAGACTGCTCGCGCTTGCCGACCACGCCGACTCCGTAATGGTTTTCCTCGAGCGTCTTGCCGGCCAGTTTCTCGCCCTTCTTGCGGGTGAAGAACTCCGCGATGTCCCGGTATTGCGCAAAGGTCTGCGCGGGGGCAAGGTCATAGCCGTACTTGGCCTTGAAGGCGGCTTGTTCACCTTTGTCCTCCATGAAGTCCTTACGGTACCAGTAGACCATCTGGAAGTTCATGAAGGGATAGCAGGCCAGCTTGCCACCGTCGAACAGGCAATAGTCGTCCCACAGCGGTTGTAGAAAATCGTCCGGATCGAGATCCAGATCCCTCAACTTGGGATCATTCATCAGATCGTTGATCCAAAGCACATGCCCATTCCCAGCCCAATCCTGAGCGCGGTTATGATGCATCATGAGCAAATCAAAATACCCCGTGCGGGAATAGAGATCGGCATCGCCCTTGGCGTCCCACTCGCCGTGGGTGAACTGCTCAACCTTGACGTTGATGCCTGTGCGCTTGCCGAATTCCTCCATCAGCGGCAGCAATCCCTCCATGACCGGCACAAAAGCAATGCCAACCTTTAAAGTAGACCCCTTGTAGGGAGCGGCCGCCTCTTCGACCGACCAGCCGAGCGCGGGCTGCGCCGCAGCCAAGCCCAGCATGGCGCCGAGCCCCAAGGCAAGGGTGTACTGTTTTACCAAATGTGGTTTCCGTGAGCCTGTAAACATCTCGTTGCCTCCTTTGCTATTCTTGGTTGTACGCAGCCTGGTACAGCTCGTGCGTTCACAATGCCTCCCCCGATTCAGGGTGGAAGAAATGATAACGGCTAGCATCGGGCGCGAACCAAGCTCGGGCACCGGCATCCAATTCGAGGGCGACATCGGACCCAGATTTCACCTTGAAACTCTGATCTCCTACCTGCGCGGTCACCACGCTGTAGGAGCCAAGCTCCTCGAGGACTAGTACGTCAGCTTCAAACGCCGGAATCTCAGGGCGATCGCGATGAATGACGATGTCGCTTGGCCGAATACCGACGCTGACGCGCCGGTGATCGTTGAGGTAATGCAGTGGCGCCGCGTTAGTGTCGGTGACAGGTAGTGACCACTGTGGCGTAGCCAAATACCAGGCATCCCCGCGTTGCTCGACATCAGCGTCGAAGAAATTGATCGCAGGATCGCCGAGGCTACCGGCCACGAAGCGATTCCTGGGACGCTCGTAAAGATCCATCGGCGCACCTTCCTGAATCTTTACGCCCCGATTGAAAACCACAATCTTGTCGGCAATCGCCATGGCTTCGATCTGGTCGGGCGTGCACCAGACGGTGGTGCGGCCGCTTTCGATCTGCAAATGCTTCAGTTCACCCCGAAGCCGGTGACGGAGCTTGGCATCCAGATGCGCGATAGGTTCGTCTAGAAGGTGTACCGCGGCGTCGCGCACGAGCGCGCGCCCCAGTGCGACTCGTTGGCGCTGGCCGCCGGACAGCTGCCGGGGCAACCGGTCGAGCAAAAGTTCGATCTGCAGGAGCTCCGCTATCCTGCCCACTTGCCGGCGTGCGTCATCCGGTGGGGTTGCCGCACCGAGCGCGCCCGACTGAAATGAGAATGCCATGTTCTCCAACACGGTCTTGCCGGGATACAGAGCATAGCTCTCAAATGCCATCGAGATATTTCTTTCGCGGCAAGGAAGTTCGTTAACCAACTTATCTCCGATTTTGATCTGACCACTATCCGCGATCTCCAATCCGGCGATCAGGCGCAGCAGCGTGGTCTTGCCGGCGCCCGAATGTCCCAGCACAACGGTCAGACGACCCGAATCACATTCCAAATCGAGGTCACGGAGCGCATGCGTATGCCCGAACCGCTTGGATACTTTCTCAAAACTGACTTTCGCCAAGACTTTCTTTTCTCCAATTCGTCAGCCAACGCGAACCAGATTTCGCTCGGTCAGCGCGTCGAAGAGATGAAGCGACTCCTCGGTCACATTGAGGCAAACGTTCTCACCCATGCTTGCGCCATGGAATTGATTGGCCTCCACCAGCAAGCGGTGTGAGCCTATGTCTACGACCACGACCGCCGAATCGCCGCGTGGCTCGACCGAAAAGACCGTGCCGGCCAAGCCGATTGCCGTATTCGAAGACTGGAATTTCAGATGCGAAGGCCGCACCCCGAGGATTAGCTCCTCCCCGCGCTCCGGAGCCAGACGCTGAATGAACTCTTGTCCCACCGGCAAGCGGAAGTGGTCGCCACGAAGACAGCTTTCCGCTTCAATCAATGTGCATGGCAGAAAATTCATCGGCGGCTCGCCGATGAAGCCTGCGACGAAGAGATTGGCGGGCCGGTCATACAGCAGCTGGGGACGGCCTTTTTGTTGCAGCACACCGTGATTCATGACGACCAACCGGTCGGCGAGGGCCATGGCTTCGACTTGGTCGTGCGTCACGTAGACAGTGCTCACGCCGAGATTGCGCTGCAGCCGTTTAAGCTCGCCCCGCAGTTCTACCTTGTGCGAGGCGTCCAAGTGCGAGATCGGCTCGTCCATGAGCAGAACCTGTGGATCGCGCACGATAGCGCGTCCGATCGAGACGCGCTGCTGAGCGCCTCCACTCAACTGCTGCACGTTTTCGCCGCGCAAAGAATCCAGTCCTAGCAGGTCAATCGCATGCTCGACGCGTTGTCGAATTGTTTCGCGCGCCACCTTACGGACCTTCAGGGGAAAGGCGATGTTATCGAACACCGAGAGGTGCGGATAGAGAGCATAGTCCTCAAAAACCATGGCAATGTCTCGGTCCTTCGGAGGCATGTCGTTTATCCGGCGCTCGCCGATCAAAATATCGCCCTCCGATATGGATTCGAGGCCAGCCAACATGCGCAAGCTCGATGTCTTGCCGCAACCGGACGGCCCTAGCAGGGCTAGGAACTCGCCGTCAATGCAGTCCAGGTTGAGATCCTTGACGGCATCGACCTCTCCATACCGCTTCCAAACGCCTCGGAACTCAACCGCAGACATCAATCCTCCCCTGTGCCCATTGCTTTCCACGGACATCCCCCAGATGGACGCCCGGCGGTTATGATAGTATCACTGTATGTTACTAAGGTTAGTACGACAATATGCCTGTGCACAAGTTGTTACAGGACAGACCGTATCTTCGAGCCCGGCCGACTGGGGTGGTCCCATTTCGTTGGACAGATTGGCGGCGCAGTTAAGGTGTATTCCGGTGTCTGATCATGCCGCCAGGGCGAACTATCTGGGATGGATTTGCCACCGTGCGGTCCTTTGGATAAGCGTTCTGTCTAACTGCTGCTTGGGGCTCGCTGGAGGGCGAACATGGCGTCGGTGGGGCATTGTCAGATTAAAATTCTGAGCTTATTTCAATCGCCTAATAGTTGTAGGAAACCACTGGTTTTCTGCGCCGAGCATGGGCAACCTAGAATCACATTTTCAACCTAACAGGCGTTAGTCTGACAAAGCCGAGCGCAGTGATCTCGAGCTGTAGGGAAAGTCGGGAGCGCAACGCGCTCATCGCGAAGTTGATCACGAAAAATGAAATGCAGTTCATAGGGCAGAAGGATGGCTATGTAGAAGAAAATCTTCAACATAATCAGACGACGCGAATTTTCGGGACCCACAACGGTGCGCGACTAATGTAGCCGCCGCTCTTATTACTGACGGCGTCGCCGCGCAATGCGCTGGCTCACGCCAATCCCAACTTCCCGAGAATTGGTGGCTGCTTGTCGGCCCATGGATGGGCCGCCTCAAAGCAGGCGGACGCTCTCAGCACGGTTGGATCGTCCAAATGCCTGCCAATGATCTGCAGGCCTACGGGCAAGCCATCATCGGTGAATCCAGCGGGAATGGATGCCGCCGGCTGGCCGGTGAAGTTGAGGGGAAAAGTGAAGGAAAGCCAATCTAATGGCCCGCTGATGCGGTTTTCGATCTTCTCCGGCCCTTGCATGTGCACCGCAAAGGCCGGAACAGCCAAGGTCGGCGTCAGCAGCAGTTCGTAGTCTTGCATGAATCGCCACATCATGTTGTTCACCGCCTTGCGGGTCATTTGCGCATCGGTAAACTCCTCAGCTGTCCAGGGCCGCATAATGAGTTCGACCAGATGCGGGGTCATCTCGTGGCCATGCTTCTTGACCATCTTGCGCAGCCCCGTGAGGTCGCTTTCCGCCATGACCAGGGGCCAGAAGGCCGCGCCCGGGTTCTCCCAACCCGGATGGGCCTCTTCGACCGTGCACCCCAGATCGCTCTCGAACACCTTGACCGCGGCGCCGACCGCCTTGCGCACTTGCGGATCGACCGCGGCGTAACCCCAGTCGGAACTATACGCCACCCTCAGTCCTTTGATGTCACCCTTGACGCAGTCCAGCCAGTCAAACTCCGGCCCCGGTAAAGAGTGCCGGTCGCGCGGATCCGGACCGGAACCAATAACCGACATCATCAGCGCGGCGTCCTCAACGGTCCGTGAAACCGGCCCGATGTGCTCCAGATTTTCCCAAGACGACACGCCCGGATATCTTTCGTCCTTGGTACCGGGCCATAACGGTACGCGGCCCATTGAAGCCTTGAGCCCGTAAGTCCCGGTCAGCGAAGACGGGATTCGGATCGATCCCCCACCATCGGACGCAATCGCGTAGGGGGTCATGCCGGTAATCGTCGAGACCACCGACCCGGCCGACGAACCGCCGGGCGTTAGGTCGGTATTCCACGGGTTGCGTGTCGTCTCAAAAACCGGGTTGTGGCCGACACCGGAATAACCAAATTCGGGCACGTTGGTTTTGCCGTGAATCAACGAGTCGGACGCTTTCAACCGCTCCACGACCACGTCGTCCTGGTCCGAAACGTAATCCTTATAGGCCATCGAGCCCGAGACAGTCGGATAGTCCTTCATCATCACCAAGTCTTTTATGCCCACCGGCACCCCGGCGGTGGGGCCGACCTCCTCGCCATTCATGATCTTTTTCTCCACCGCCTTGGCCTGCTGGCGCATCAGGTCGGGCGTAGGCACGCAGTAGGCGTGAAGGATGGAATCCAGCTTCTCCCTTCGCGCGATCGAGGCTTCCGCAACCTCGACCGGAGAAATTTCTTTGTTGCGGACACGCTTAGCCAGCTCCACTGCCGACATGCCACAAATTTCGTTGTCGCTTGCTATCGCTATTCCCCTCTAAATCGCAATGATGCGGCGTTTCGACAGACATCACGTCGTCGTTTCGGTTGGCAGCGGTACGTGCCCGGCGCGAATAGAGCCGCAGGTCCGACGATCTATTATCGGACGGATGCTGTCAACTTAACGAAGGCAGGTCGCAGTTGAAGGTTTGAACTGAGCGGCTCAAGCAGCAGCTGTCACGATCCGCCACGTGTTCATCGCTTCATCGCGGAATTGGCGCATTGTCTTGCGAGTGATCAGATGACGTTGGACGTTTAAGGTGTTGTAGATGGCGGCGTGGGTGGAGAGAAACCTTTGCGCCGATGGCATTGTCATCTATGGATGCCCACCGACGGCTTTGTCAGACTAACGCCTGTTAGGTTGAAAATGTGATTCTAGGTTGCCCATGCTCGGCGCAGAAAACCAGTGGTTTCCTA
>Ga0214472_10009203_pt1 | contig 10300 bp, 9 predicted proteins | sample RVTome_6_FD_207662 | JGI IMG/M metagenome (GOLD analysis project Ga0214472, IMG submission 207662) | Soil microbial communities from uranium-contaminated site in the Upper Colorado River Basin, Wyoming, United States - RVT140D175 | ecosystem: Environmental > Terrestrial > Soil > Contaminated >...
AAGCGGGATCGAACCGCTGACCTCTTGCATGCCATGCAAGCGCTCTCCCAGCTGAGCTATACCCCCGACCGCGAAAGAGCGCGCATTATAGGGCGCCCCCACCCCCGTGTAAAGCGGGTTTCCGGCATTTTTTCAGTCAGATTACCTTGCCGGGATTCATCAACCCGCGCGGGTCCAGACTGTTCTTGACCGCCCGCATCAGCTCGAGTTCGAGTGCCGGTTTGTAGCGTGTGACTTCCTCGCGCTTGAGCTGCCCGAGTCCGTGCTCGGCCGAAATCGAGCCCCCCAGTTCGTGCACCAGGTCATGCACCACCCGATTGACTTCCGGGGTGGTGGCGATGAAGCGGGCGTTGTCCTGGGCGTCCGGGCGCGACAGGTTGTAGTGCAGATTGCCGTCGCCGATATGCCCGAAGGCGACCACACGCACCTCGGGCCAGGCCGCGCGAAGCAACGCCCCCGCCCGTGCGAGGAATTCGGGGATGCGGCTCACCGGCACCGAGATGTCGTGCTTGATGCTCACCCCCTCGATGCGCTGCGCCTCCGAGATGTTCTCGCGCAACGCCCACAGGGCCTGCGCCTGCGAAAGATTCGCCGCCAGGGCCGCGTCGAGCGCAAGCCCGGCCTCCAGTGCGGCGCCCAGCTCGTGCTCGAGGAGAGCGTCGAGTCCGGCATCCTCGGCCGTGTCCGCGAGTTCGACGAGAACCGCCCATTCGGGTTCGTCCGCAAGCGGCGCCCGAGCGCCCGGAATGTGCTTGAGCACGAGCTCGAGCGCACTGCGCCCGATTATCTCGAAGGCGGCCACCCGGTCGCCGCACACCATGCGCAAGCGTCCCAGGAGCGTCACCGCCGCTTCCGGGTCGGCCACCGCCACCCAGGCCGTGGCGCGCGCGCGTGGCCGCGGAAACAGCTTGAGGACCGCCGCGGTGATGATTCCGAGGGTTCCTTCGGCGCCGATGAAGAGTTGCTTCAGGTCGTAACCCGTATTGTCCTTGCGCAGTGCGCGCAACCCCTCCCACACGCGCCCATCCGGCAGCACGACCTCGAGCCCGAGCGTCAATTCGCGCATGTTGCCGTAGCGCAGGACATGGACGCCCCCCGCGTTGGTCGACAGGTTGCCGCCAATCTCACAACTGCCTTCCGAGGCGAGCGACAGCGGAAAGAGGCGATCGGCGGCGGCAGCCGCTTCCTGCACCGCCACCAGGGTGCATCCGGCTTCGGCGACCAGCGTATTGTTGGCCGCATCGACCGCCCGCACGCGATTCAGGCGCGACAGGCTGATGACCACCGAGCGCCCCGCCTGCAGCGGAGTCGCACCGCCGCACAGCCCGGTATTGCCGCCCTGCGGCACCATGGCCACGCCGGCACGGGCGCACACGCGCACGATCTCGGCGACCTCGCCGGTGTCAGCAGGTCGAACCACCGCCAGCGCAGATCCGCTATAGCGGCCACGCCAATCGGTCAGATACGGCGCCATCGCGTCCGCGTCGGCGAGCAGCTGGGGCGCGCCCACCACGTGGGTGAGGGCACGAAGCAAGTCGTTCATGGCCGGGCTCTCCGCTCAACGGTGGCCGAGGGTATATCGCAGCGCGGGCAACATGCGCGCCACGGCCGCCTCGCCTTCGGCAATCGCCTCGTGGGCGCGATGAAAATCCATCGCACCGAGGTGGCCCAGGCGCGGCGAAATCTCGACATCGGCCGGTTCTCCGGCGAGCCGACTGCGCGCGATCCGCATCTGCATGATATTGATGCTGGTCGTGAGCACGGTAAGGACCGACGGCAGGCCGACCGCATTCATATCCGTCTGACCGTTGCGCGCAGCGCCGTTCCCGCCGTTCGTCGCGACCCCCAGGCGCCCGAGCAGGCGATCGGTCCAACCGAGCGTGGTCTCCTCTTCCGGAGCGGGGGTGCGCCAGCCCTTGCCGATCATGTCCGAGCCGAGGTCGACGGCGAACACGACGTCGGCACCCATGGCGCGGGCCAGTGACACCGGCACCGGATTCACCAGGCCGCCGTCGAGCAACAGGCGCCCGTCGCGCATGACCGGGGTGAGCAGGCCGGGAATGGCGATCGAGGCGCGCACGGCGTCGGCGACGCTGCCTTGGCGCAACCAGATTTCGCGCCCGGTGTGGAGTTCCGTGGCGACGCAGGCGAATCGCCGATCGAGCTCCGAGAAGTCCCGATCGACGAAGTTGCGCGCGAAGTACTGGATGAGTTTCTGCCCCTTGATCAGCCCACCGCGCAGGCTCACGTCAAGCAGCGACATGACATCCTGCCACTTCAGCGACTCGGCCCAGCGGGCGAGCTTGTCGAGATCGCCCGCGGCGAGCGCCGCGCCCACGAATGCGCCGATCGAGCAGCCGGCGATCACCTGCGGGTGAATCCCTTCACGCTCGAGGGCCCGCAGCACGCCCAAGTGTGCCCAGCCGCGCGCCGCGCCGCTGCCCAGCGCGAGCCCGATGATCGGTCCGCCATCGGTGCTGCGCAGGGGCGTCGGCTCGTACATGGCCGGGATACTTGTCAGGACAAGGCCTCGGCGTAAAGGTCGTGCACGTCACAGTCGGTAATGCGGACGCGCGCGAACTCCCCCGGCTGCAGGTGCTCGCCGTTCGGAATGATCACCAGCCCGTCGATCTCCGGCGCGTCGCTTCCCGAGCGGGCAATCGCCCCTTCCTCGTCGACGTCATCGACGAGCACGGTAATCTCGCGATCGATCCAGCGCTCGAGGCGCTGGGTGGAGATGTCCTCCTGGAATTCCATCAGCCGCATGCGGCGCTCCTCGCGCACTTCGTCCGGCACCGGCTCGGCCAACGCGTTGGCGGCTGCGCCCTCCACCGGGGAATAGGCGAAGGCCCCGACGCGGTCGAGTTGCGCCTCTTCCAGGAAGCGCAGCAGTTCCTCGAAATCGGCGTCCGTTTCGCCCGGGAAGCCTGTGATGAAGGTCGAGCGGATGGTGAGATCCGGACAGATGCTGCGCCAGGTGCGGATGCGTTCCAGCACGTTCTCGGCGTTGGCCGGCCGCTTCATCGCCTTGAGGATGCGCGGACTGGCATGCTGGAAGGGGACATCCAGGTAAGGCAGGATGCGGCCCTCGGCCATCAGCGGAATCAGCTCATCCACGCTCGGATAGGGATAGACGTAGTGCATCCGCACCCACACCCCGAGCTCGCCCAGCGCCTTGGCCAGGTCGACGAGCCGCGTCTTGAGCGGCCGTCCGTTCCAGAACCCGGTCCGGTATTTCGTATCGACGCCATAGGCGCTAGTGTCCTGCGAAACCACCAGGATCTCCTTGACCCCGGAATCGACCAGGGCCTCGGCCTCGCGCATCACCTCGTGGAGCGGACGACTCACCAGATCGCCACGCAGCGAGGGGATGATGCAGAACGTGCAGCGGTGGTTACAGCCTTCGGAGATCTTGAGATAGGCGTAATGCCGCGGGGTGAGGCGGACCCCCTGGGGTGGCACGAGATCGGTGAACGGGTCGTGCGGCTTGGGCAGATGGCGATGCACTGCCTGCATCACCTCCTCGGTGGCGTGCGGCCCGGTGACCGCCAACACCTGTGGATGGGCCGCAAGCACCACGCCGTCCCTGGCCCCGAGGCAGCCGGTGACGATCACCTTGCCATTCTCGGTGAGCGCCTCGCCGATCGCGTCGAGCGATTCCTCGACCGCCGCATCGATGAAGCCGCAGGTATTGACCACCACGAGATCGGCGTCGTCGTAGTTGCCGCTGATGTCGTAGCCCTCCGCGCGCAGGCGCGTGAGGATGTGTTCCGAATCGACCGTTGCCTTGGGACAGCCCAGCGACACGAATCCGACGCGCGGGACGCCGGGGGATTTCAGTTGCGTCATGCTCTCTCTGCCGGAACCGCAGGCGCCCCGTCATGCGGGGCGCCCGAGCTCTCATTACTTTTGGGTGGCGCGGCCGCCCTTGCCGGTTGCGGCGGGCGAACCTTCGTTCGCCCCGGCCTTTTCGGCCGGCGGGCTTTCGCCTGCCGGCGCATCCTTGCCGGACGGTGTGTAGTTCGGGAACGGAAAACCGGAGAAGATGTTGCGCGTCTGGCTCTCGATCTGCTCCTGCATCTGGGTGAACATCTTCTTGCTCTGCTCGACGTAGGTCCCCATCACACTTTGCAGCGCCGGCCCCTGGAAATTCAGGAACTGGGCCCACAGGTCCTGGCTGATCGGGCTGTTCTCACCGTAAATCGCGCGCGCCTGCTCCTGCAACTTGCCCTGCATCTCGGTGAACGCCTTGATGTTGTTCTCGAGATACTTGCCCATCATTCCCTGGGTGGCATTGCCGTAGAAACGGATCATGTGCGCGAGCAGGTCGCTGGTGAACATCGGAGCGCCGCCGGCCTCTTCCTCGAGGATGATCTGCAGCAGAATGCTGCGCGTCAAATCCTCGCCGCTCTTGGCATCCACGACCTGAAACTCCTCCCGCCCGAGCACCAGCTCCTTGACGTCGGCAAGCGTGATGTAGGAGCTCGTTCGGGTGTCATACAGACGACGATTGGGATACTTCTTGATCAGGCGTGCTTGGTCGGCCATCTTTAGTTATCTCCTCGGCGGCGATAGGTACCGCTCTGCATGTGCAAAATTATACCGCGCCGCCGAAAGAAAAACCCCGCCATTCGGCGGGGTTAGGCACTAATGCACACGCGGCGCGCGGTGCATCAGCACATATGCAGACCGCCATTGATGTTGATGGTCGCGCCCGTTACGTAGCCGGCCAGTTCGGAGGCCAGATACGAGCACAGCGCGCCGATCTCTTCCGGTTTGCCGAGGCGCTTCATCGGCACGGTGTCGATGATGCCTTGACGGATGTCGTCACGAATCGCCATCACCATGTCGGTACCGATGTAGCCCGGGGCGATCGCGTTCACGGTGACGCCCTTGGTCGCGAGCTCGGCGGCCAGCGCCTTGGTGAAGCCGAGCACGCCGGCCTTGGCCGTCGAGTAGTTGGTCTGGCCGGCCTGGCCCTTGACGCCGTTCACCGACGAGACGTTGATGATCCGACCCCAGCCGCGTTCGGCCATCTTCGCCGACACATGATGGGTGACGTTGAACAGGCTATTGAGATTGGTGTTGATCACCGCATCCCATTGCGACCTCTCCATCTTGGCGAAGAATTTGTCGCGGGTGATACCGGCGTTGTTCACCAGGACGTCGACCGGACCGGTCTCGGCTTCGATCTTGGCGACCATGCCCTTGCAGGATTCGTAGTCCGCGACGTCGCCTTCGGCGGCAACGAAGTCGAACCCCAGTTCCTTCTGCTGGGCCAGCCATTCGTCCTTCTGCGGAAAGCCCGGCAGACAGTTGGCGACGACCTTCAGGCCATCCTTCGCCAATGCCTGGCAGATCGCGGTACCCAATCCGCCCATGGCCCCGGTAACGAGTGCGACTTTCTGAGTCATTGTGCAATCCTCTTGCAGCAGTTGGTAATGAAGAACCTCGGGCGTCCGCACCGCTGCCGGAGGGCTGTCCCGTTCTTCTTGCGTTTACCATGCGGCAGCGCGGCTGCCGCAGAGCACAGAGATTATAAGCACAATCCGGTATTGATGCTGCGTTGCAAAATCGCAAATCGTGCGGCGTGCCCCCCCCAAAGGAGGACACGCCCGGGGATGCGGCGCCGATGGCGCTCAGAACATGTGCTGGCCGCCGTTGATCGAGATATTGGCGCCGGTCACGAACGCCGCCTCCTCCGACGAAAGATAGGCCACGAGGCCGGCGATCTCCTCCGGCTTGCCCAGACGACCGATCGGGATCTGCGGCAGGATCTTGCTATCGAGGATTTCCTGCGGGATTGCCATCACCATCCTGGTGCCGATGTAGCCCGGCGAGATGGTGTTTACCGTCACCCCGGAGCGCGCCACCTCCAGCGCAAGCGCCTTGGTGAAACCGTGCATGCCGGCCTTCGCCGCGGAGTAGTTGGTCTGGCCGAAGGCACCCTTCTGGCCATTGACCGAGGACACGTTGATTACCCGCCCCCACTTGCGTTCGAGCATCCCCTCCATCACCTGCTTGGTCATGTTGAACACGCTGTCGAGGTTGGTGCTGATGACCGCATCCCAGTCGGCACGCGTCATCTTGCGGAAGGTCATGTCGCGGGTGATGCCCGCGTTGTTCACCAGGACGTCGACCGGTCCGACCTCCTTCGTCACGGTATCGACGCAGGCCTTGCAGGAATCGAAGTCCGACACGTCGCACGGATAGGCCCTGAAGCCGTAGCCCATGTTGTTCATGGTCTGCAGCCACTCGGCCGCCTTGGCGTTGCCGGGCGAATGGGTGGTGATCACGCGGTAGCCGAGTGCGGCGAGCTTGATGCAGATCGCCTCACCCAAGCCGCCCATACCACCGGTCACGAGTGCAATTCTTGCCATATTCTTTCCTCCACTCCCGTTTCGTCTCTCGAAGGGTGTTCTCACTTCCGCCGGCGGCGCCCCCCGTATTCGCCGCCGCTCGTCGCCTCTTGCTGCCTGCCGTTCCGTGGCGCCGCGCGATCAGGCCCGCTCCTTCACGTATCGCCCCGGGGCGGGCTCGATGGGCTTGTAACGCGTGTTGCCTGCCCTGCCGCGTGCCGCAACCTGCTTGCCCCCCCGCGCCTTCAACCACTCGATCCAGTGCCGCCACCAGCTGCCCTTGTGCTCCGCCGCGCCTTCGAGCCATTCGTCCGGATCAGCCACGCCCGCCGCCCCCAGCCAGTAGCTGCGGCGGTTCTTGCCGGCAGGGTTGATGGCGCCGGCGATATGGCCGCTGGCCCCCAGCACGAAAGTGGCCTCGCCGCCGAGCAAGCCGCGCGACAGGTAGGCGCTCTTCCACGGCACGATATGGTCCTCGCGCGTCGCCAGCAGGTAGGCGGGCGCATCGATCTTGCCCAGATCGACTTTTGTCCCCAGCATCTTCAGGCGCCCCGGGACGCGCAGGTTGTTCTCCAGGTACATGTTGCGCAGGTACCAGGTAAGGAAGGGTCCGGGCAGATTGGTGGCGTCGGAGTTCCAGAAAAGCAGGTCGAACGCCTGCGGCCTGTTGCCCTTGAGGTAATTGCCGACCACGTATTGCCACACCAGGTCGTTGGCCCGCAGCGAGGAGAATACGTTCGCCAGCTCCTGCCCCTTGAGCAACCCACCCTTGCCGATGGCGGCCTCGCGCGCGGCCACGCTCGCCTCATCGACCAGGCAGCCGAGCTCACCCGCATCGACGTAGTCGAGCAGGGTCGTCATGAGGGTCACGCTTTCCACCGGATCCTCACCTCGGCCGCGCGCCACCGCGAGTGCCGACGACAGGATGGTGCCGCCGACGCAGAAACCGAGGACGTTGGGCTTTTTCACGCGCGTTACCGAGCGCACGACGTCGAGCGCAGCGAGCGGCCCCTTCTCGAGGTAGTCGTCCCACGTGAAGTGCGACTCGGCCGGCCCCACGTTCTTCCACGATACGAGGAACACCGTGAAGCCCTGCTCCACGACGAATCGCACCAGCGAGTTCTCCGGCTGGAGATCCAGGATGTAGAACTTGTTGATCGAGGGCGGGATGATCAACAAGGGCTTTTCGGCCACCTTGCCGGTGAGCGGCGCGTATTGGATCAGCTGAATGAGTTCGTTCTCGAAAATCACCGACCCGGGCGTGATCGCGAGATTGCGCCCGATCTCGAACGCCGTCTCATCGGTCATCGAGATGCGTCCCTTCTCGAGATCGGCGAGCAGATGCTTCACGCCCTTGGTGATGCTCTCCCCCTTCGACTCCAGCGCCGCCTTGATGAACTCCGGGTTGGTGGCCGCGAAGTTCGATGGTGCGAGCGCATCGACATACTGCCGGGTCAGGAACTGAACGCGCGACTTGGCGCGTCCGTCGGCCATCGGCAGGGCATCGGAGACCTGCTTGAGGAATTCGGCATTGAGCAGATAGGCCTGGCGGACGTAGTCGAAAACGGGGCTCTCCTTCCACTCCGGTGCGGAAAACCGCCGATCGCCCGGCTCCGGCACGATGATCGGCTCGCGCCCGCCGTCGGGCGGCCCCTGCAACAGCGACGACCACAGCGCCACGTGCCGTTCGGCAAAGGCCTGCTGCATGCGTGCGAGCTCCTCGTTCTCGGGCAGCGGCAGGCGCTGCGCCGCGGCACCGCTGCTGTCCTGCATCGCGGCATGTTGACGTGCCACGACATCGAAAAAATTCTGCACCATTGTCTGACCAAATCGCAGCATCTGCTGCGTCGCGAAATTCGCGCGCTTGTCATCGGAATCGGACATCAGCCCCTCCTGAGGCGTGTATTCATGGTCGCGCCCGGCGCAACCCGTTTCATGTTCCTGCCCGGCAGTTCGCACCAGAAAAGCCCGCCTGCGCCGCCTCGGGCGCGCGGGGAGGTAGAATCGCCCCCCATGTACCTTATTGCAATCGCGTGGCTCTACGTGGTGCTGCTCGTGGCGGTTGCCGACACCACGGTGGTCGGCGGCGTACTCACCTTCGCGCTGTGGGGGCTCGCACCGCTCGCGCTGTTTCTGTGGTTGTTCGGCACACCGGCCCGCCACCGCAGCGCTGCGCGCCGCGCACGCGCGTCGGATACGGACACTAAAGATAGAGGTGATTCAGGCCCTGATCAATAGTCGCCGCATGCTTGCATGCTTAGCCTGCGAGCCACGCCAGCGAGGCGAAGCGGCCAGTGACACCGTCCCGCCGATAGGAATAGAAGCGCGCGTCGGACACGGTGCACAGCCCCCCGCCATAGACGGCTTCAACGCCGATCGCGGCCAGGCGCATGCGTGCAAGCTGGTAAAGATCCGCCATCCACTTGCCGTGCGCGACGCCAGGCGCGAACGCCGCGCCCGCCTGCCGGCCGGTCGCCATGAAGGCTTGCCGAACGTCGTCGCCCACCTCGAAGGCCTGCGGCCCGATGGCCGGACCGAGCCAGGCGATCACCGTGGCGGCGGGTACCTGCATGCGCGCAACGGTCGCTTCGAGCACCCCGGCCGCCAATCCGCGCCAGCCCGCATGCGCCGCGGCGACCACCATTCCCGCCCGATCGCAGAACAGGACCGGCAGGCAGTCGGCGGTCAACACGGCACACACGGCTCCGGGCTGGCGCGCGAAGGACGCGTCGGCCCGTGCCGGCGCGCGATCGTGCTGTGTGGCATCGACCACCACCGTGCCATGTACCTGTTCCAGCCACCGCGGCGCGCACGGCAGCCGGGCGCACAGGATCGCGCGGTTGCGCCGTACGGCGTCGTCCGAATCGCCGACATGGGCGCCGAGGTTCAAGCTGGCCCACGGTCCTTCGCTCACGCCGCCATGGCGCGTCGTGACGAGCGCCCGCACCGTGGACGGAGCGGGCCAGTCGGGCACGATCCAGTCGCCGCTCACTGGACTACCTCGCCACGCAGCCGCGCGAGGAGATCCTCGAAGTCGGCCGGCAGCGGCGACTCCCAAACCAGCTCGGTGCCACTCGCCGGGTGCCGCAACCCAAGACGAAAAGCGTGCAGCGCCTGACGGGCGAAGCCGTCGAGCACGGCGCCCGCGCTGCGACGCAGCCCATAAGTGGCATCGCCCACCAGCGGGTGGCCGATGTGCGCCATATGTACACGTATCTGATGCGTGCGTCCGGTCTCGAGCTGGCACTCGACGAGAGTGGTTTGCGCGAAGCGCTCGCGCGGCAGGTAGCGCGTGACCGCCGGGCGCCCCGAGGCCACCACCGCCATGCGGGTGCGCTGCGTCGGATGGCGCCCGATCGGCGCTTCCACCCGCCCGGGCACCGCCACCACGCCGTGCACCAGGGCCAGGTAGTGCCGGCGGACGGTGCGCGCCTGCAGCTGGCGCACCAGATCGGTCTGCGCTTCGAGCGTTTTCGCGACAACCAGCAGGCCGCTGGTGTCCTTGTCGAGGCGATGGACAATGCCGGCGCGCGGAATGCCCGCCAGCTCCGGGGCATGGTGCAGGAGCGCATTGAGGAGGGTGCCGCTCCAGTTGCCGCTGCCCGGATGCACCACGAGTCCGACCGGTTTGTCGATGACGAGGATATGGGCATCCTCGTACACTACGGCGAGCGGGATCTCTTCGGGTGTCTGGGCGGCCTCTTCCGGAGCGGGAGCCGCCTCGACCTGCAGCAACTCGCCGCCCCACACCTTGTGCTTGGCGTCACGCTGGCCGCCGTCGAGGTGCACCAGTCCGGACTTCAGCCAGCCCTGCAGGCGGCTGCGCGAGTGGGTGGGAAAAAGGCGCGCAAGCGCCTGATCGAGGCGCAGTCCGGCGCATTCGGCCGGAATCGTCAATCGGCGGTGCGGAGCAGCCTCGTCGGCTGGGCTATAATCGGTCG
>Ga0214472_10009204_pt1 | contig 10299 bp, 7 predicted proteins | sample RVTome_6_FD_207662 | JGI IMG/M metagenome (GOLD analysis project Ga0214472, IMG submission 207662) | Soil microbial communities from uranium-contaminated site in the Upper Colorado River Basin, Wyoming, United States - RVT140D175 | ecosystem: Environmental > Terrestrial > Soil > Contaminated >...
CGCCTCCGCGCAAGCCGGTCAGGTCGTACGCCTCCTTGAAGCCCACGCGGCCCTCCATCGCCGCTCGGATGACGTGCGTGGCGAAGAGCGCGCCGACGCGGGTGTTCTGGTTGTTGTAGAAGTCGCCCCCGCCCGGCCCCTTGCTCCGCCGCCGCTCTTCGGCGATGGACGCGCGGTAGAAGCTGAAGAATGCCTCCCGGTCGACCAGTCGGAGGTCCATGGCGCGCCGGCCGGCGACGATCGGACTCACCTTGAACCTTCGCGCGAGATCCTCGAATGGGCGCTCGGCGCTCTTGGCGTCGCTCCAGCAGGCCCTCAGCTCGCGCTCCAGGACGAGGAACTCCGCCGCCGCCTTGTCGCAGAACTCCTCGATCTGCGATCCGCCGGGAAACAGGTCCTCGAATCCGGAAACGCCCTCACGACCGAGCCAGACGTGGGCAAGCTCGTGAGCCAGCGCAAACATCTGGGCCGACTTGGCGTCGGCACCGTTCACGAAGATCAGCGGGGCATGAGTGTCGCAGAGGGCGAAGCCTCGGAACTCCTGCACGTCGAGCTTCCGATGGGTGTTGTTCCCCACGACGCCGTTGATGACGGCCATGACCCCGAGCTCCTCGACGGCCTGCCGCAGCCTCGACACGGCATCCTGCCACGTTCGCACCTCGGCGGCCCAGCCATCGCCGAAGCCGATGATCCGGCGCATCTCGCGCCCGATCGACTCGGGCGCATCGCTCAATCGCGCACTGCCCACGAACTCCAGCGGATCCGCCTCTTCGTCGACCAGGGTCTCTTGAAGCCACCACTGCCGCCTCTGCATGGTGTAGATCGTGTCGAGCAGGTCGGGACTCGGCCTGCGCAGCTTGACGCCCGCCACCGTCCGGAAGTCCGGGATCGGGAGGCGCTCCTCCGGCGGCTCCGGCAGGAAGAGGTACCCGATCGGAACGTGCGTCGCCTTGGCGAACGCCTCGAGTTGCCTCATCGTCGGCTGCACCTCGCCCCGCTCCCAGGCTTCAAGCTTCGGAAAACGACCGGCCAGGGTCTCCACGGGGAGACCCGCACGCTCGCGCGCCCACTGGACGAGGTCAGGCTTGATGGCAACGCGGCTCATCAGTTCTTGTACCCCTTGACTCGCTTGAACCACGAATCTACCGCGTTCAGCTCGTGCCTGATCCTCTTGATGTCAGGGCTCTTGAGCAGTACGGGATCGAAGGTCCGAACGCGGCTCATTCGCGAACTCCCTTCCTGGCCCCATCGGGCAGAGCACGACATGCGTTCGCGATGCGCTCGACGACCCGGGCAGTCGGAGGCAGGCACTCGTGCTCCCACACCCGAAAGACCCTCCAACCCGCAGCCCGGATCTTCGCGGTCTGGCGGAGATCGCGTCCCCTGTTCTCCGCCAGCTTCGGCAGCCAGTACTCCTGGTTGGTCTTCGGGAACGTCGCATGCTTCGGGCAGCCGTGCCAGAAGCACCCATCGACGAACACCGCCACCCTCGGCCCGGGAAACACGATGTCGGCCGCGATCCCCTCGATGCGGCGGTGCAGGCGGAAGCGCAGCCCTTCGGCGTGCAGAGTCGAACGGAGCGAGCGCTCGGCGGCCGAGTTCTTCCCGCGCACCCGGCTCATGTGCTCGGAACGAGTCAGAGGCCGTGCAGGGGAGACTCCATTCTTCGGTCCGGGTCTTCGCGTCACTTCTTCTTCCTGCTGCGTTTCTTCCCCTTGCGGCTACCGGCTCCTGGGTTCGCCGGCGCACGCGCATCCACCACACCACCCAGGAGAGTTCTGGTCCGGCCCTTGATGTTCTCGTAGACCGTCGTCAGCTTGGTCTTCGCCTCGTCCGTCAACAGCGCCGTATGCGCCATGGCATCCCTCATGGGCTTGTATTCCGAAGCGTCTCTCGCCAAGCAGGCCTCTTTGACCTTGTCCTTCTTGTCTACGAGGTTGGCCAAGTCGTCCATGGCCAGATAGCTCAGCTTCGTATTGCTCTTCCGCAAGTCGATGCTGATGTTGCCCTTCTTCTTCGAGTCCTGCTCCCGACGCTGGTACTCCGCAATTACGTTTCTCGCTTCATCCGATAAGGGTGTCTTGGTTTCGGCGATGAATCGTCGAATGAGATTCTCGGAGATGAAGCACTCCGCATACGACCCAAAATTGAACCTGGCGTCCTCGCCGAGCGCGCTCACCCAAGTGTCGATGTGTTTCGCGGTCTTGTCGTCGTCCCCGATCGCATACTCTTGGGCCACCACGTTGTAGAGTTCTTCGGCCTTCCTCTCCTTTCTTGAGATGATTGAGACGTCCTCGGCGTCTCCATCCTTCTTGTGCTTCCGGCGCCAGACGTCCCAGTCTTTCAAGACCTCAGTGAGAACCTTGGTTTTCAACAAGTCGATCACCTTCGCAAACTTCGGGTCGTCCGCGACCACGCTCTCGCGACTGCTCGTGAATCTGTCGACCTTGTCATCCAGCAGGTCGCAGTGGATCTGCCCGTAGAGATAGCTCTCGACGACTCTCGCCGTGGGCATGTGCTTCAGGACGTCCTTCTCCCTCAAGCGGCCGTTCACGAAGAGATCGACGCCCACCCTCTCGTCGACGGTAGTTATCTTCAGATCGCGAGGCTTCTCCACCGAAGCGATGAACCCCTTGATGTCCCCCTTGACTTTCAGCGTGCGCGATTCGTTCCGCGCCGGCCTGAAGATGCGTTTCAGGTAGGTGACATACGGATCGCTGATTTCGTTGAGCTCCCAAAGGAACTCCGTCTTCATCGCCAGATCGTCGAGGCAGCTCGTCGTGATCTTCTCGTCGTTGAGGTAGATGTCGAAACTCTTGTCCAGAAGAGCAAAGCGGAAGTAGAGTGCGATCGACTTCTTGAGGAAGCCGATGGTGTGCCTCACCCCCTCGTTGATCTTCTCGAAAAGGATGATCGTCCCCTGGCGGTGATTCTTCATGTAGGGCTCAAGGGACGTGCGTTTCCACTCTTGAAGGGGATACTCGTTCGGCGTAAGGTCGTCGGTGATCGCCTTGTCGAGTCCCGCGTTGTCGATGACTCCGCCGACGTAGTACCCGCCGCGCACCTTTGAGACAACGGTGATCCTCTCGGCGCAGGACAACAGCGCCAGCTTTCCGATACCCTTCCTCCCGATGAACGGCCTCTTCCGCTTCGGGGATCGGTCTCCTTCCTTCCGCTTCGAATAGCCGATCTTCAGGAACTTGTCCCGGAAGTCATCCTTTGACATGCCTTGGCCGTCGTCCTTGATGACCATCGTGTTCTTGTCGATGTCCAGGTATATCCGCACGTTGGTCGCGTCGGCGTCCCAGGCATTGGAGACGGCCTCGCCGAGTACGGTCATGAAGCTGCGATAGAGTTTCCTGCCGAGGTGGTTGAGCACGCTCAAGGAGATCTCGAAGTAGAACGAGGGGTCCTTCCCTTTTCTATTCATGCGCGCGGTCCTTTCGGGCGAGCCTGGACTCGACATGCGACAGGAGCGCCTGTCCAAGGACCTTGGCGAGCCTCGGGGGAACGGCGTTTCCGATCATTCGACCAACGGCCCTGCGGTTGAGCTTCTGTTCACGTGGCCAGAACTCGTAGTCGGGAGGGAAGCTCTGAAGCAGAGCAGCCTCACGGAGCGTGATCGCTCGGTCTTGCTCGGGATGACCGAAGCGACCGTTGCCCAGCCCCGTGCAGAGCGTCGTCATCGTCGGTCCCGGTTTGTCCCACCACATGCGGCCATAGATCGAGCTGTAGCTTCTCCCTGTGATGCGCCGGTGGCAGGCCAGCAAGAGGCGCTTAGGCCAGTGTTTCCACGTACCTCCGTCAGGGGGAGTGGCGCGGATCCGCCTGAGATTCACAGGGGTCAATCGCACGGCGACATGAAGAGGGTCCGAGGAGTCCTCCTCGCCTGCGGCGAGCGGTGGCAGTCCGGCAATGGCCTGACGAACCGTTCGCCATCGTGACGGCGACCGACACGTGCCTTCTGGCGCATGGATCTCTCCCAAGCGTGACGCAAGCAGCACCAAGCGCCTGCGCGACTGTGGGATTCCGTAGTCCTCGCAGCGGACGATCTTCCAGTCCGTCCAGTACCCACATGACCGCAGGGTACCCAGGAAGCGTCGAAACACATCATCGCCCCGCCCCGCGAGCTCCGGAACGTTCTCCATCGTGACCAGTTCCGGGAGGATCCGGCGTACGAATCGACCAAAGCTGTCCAGGAGGTCCCAAGCCTCATGGGCTTCAGCGCCGTTGGTGAGCTTGGAGAAGGGTTGGCACGGGGCACAGCCGGCGAGCAAGCGTATCGCCCCTGGTCGAAACAGCTTCGCGATGCTCTGGTAGTTCTTGCGCGTTATGTCCCAGCGGACGAACTCAGCGCCAGGGTTGTTCGTCCGGAACGCATGCTCAGCCTGCTTATCGATCTCGACCCCTGCTTCGACTCGGATTCCTGACGTCAGCAGGCCGTGCGTCAACCCGCCAGCGCCGCAGAACAGATCGACCGCGCTGATCGGGCTGTTCTGTACGCGCTCGGCAAGTCGCTTCCGGTCGGTATGGGACCTGCGCATCACCCGGCCTCCTGCCGCACGTCGATCTTGCCGGTCACGGCGGCCGAGATGAGCGCGGTGCGGTACTCGCGAAGGAGGTCGATGCTCAGGCTGACCTTGCCCATCATCGCTTCCTCCAGGCCGGCTGATCTCGCCACCCATTCAAGGATGTCGCCCTGCTCCGCCAGCGGGGGCAACGGCACGGGGAGACTCCGCAGCTTGGTGCTGTTGGTCGACGCCAGATTCGTCGTCTGCTGGGACGTACTCGTGAAGTAGTTCTTGCCGTGCGACGACGTCAGCACAGCAGAGAGAAAGTGCGGGTTCAGCACGCGCGTGTCCGGCCGCACGGCGAAGATGTGATTCTGGTGCAGGCAACCGGGGATCTGTCCTTCCCACACGTAGCCGCGACCGAGCTTGTCGAAGTCACCCCCTTCGGTCATCAGGACATCGCCCGCTTCCAGCTCATACCTCCTCGCTTCCCGGGCAGGAACTTCGACCTCCGTGATCGTCTCAAGGTCCAAGTAGCCGTCCTGAACGTTGGCTACCCGGAGATAAGGACGCGCGACGAGTTCCTCGTCCCCATACTTCTTGCCGAGAGTAAGCCCAGTTTGAAGGCTCGATATGAACTTCAGCCGTTTCATGCTCCAGCGTGCAGGGACCTGGCCCAACCACTCGATCCCCGAATCCTTCATCGGGGCGGTCGGGTCGAGGCCCTTGGTGACGGCGTGGCTGATGAGGGCGGCGCGCTTCTCGTGGAGCAGCTCTATCTGGCGGCGCTTCTTCTCGATCAGTGCGTCGATCCGTGCCGTCTCACGATTGATAAACGCGGCGATGGCGCGCTGTTCGTCGAGTACAGGAATCGGATGGCGGAAGTCGCGCACGAAGTCATCCGGCACACGCTTCTGGCCACCGGCACCGTACATGTGCGCCGCGCCGATACTCCGGAACGGATGGCTGATCGTCAGGTAGAAGAGAAACGCCGGGTCGAGCCGTGGCGACGGCCGAAGGACGTGCAGCTCGGTCGTCCCGAAGCCCAGGCCGCTGGTGAGCCCGTAAGCGATGGACCCCTTCCCGTTCTCGAAGCACGGTGTGATCTTGGCGACCACGACATCCCCATCACGGAAGTACGTGTAGCCGGTCGACACGTCGGCGAGGGGCTTCGTCTGGTCGAGGCGAAGCCCGCCGTACTCGCACACGGACTCCATCGGCACAAAGGAGACCTCTGTGTCCTCCGGAAGACCGTTCAGCTCCGAGCGCGAAGGATTCACCGTTGCACAGAACCGCAGGCGCAGAACCGGCCACCCGCGGGACGATTCAGAGGGCCACGCGTCGGCGGTGGCCTTGTTGGAGTGCTTGTTGGCGGCGGCATTCATTCCGTCACCTCCGCCAACATGTCGGCAATCTCGCCCTCGATCTGCTTCAGCTCCCCCTCGATCTCCGCGAGCGGGCGCGGCGCCGTGTAGGTGTAGAAGTAGCGGTTGAGACCGATCTCGTAGCCGACCTTGGTCTTCGACTCGTCCACCCAAGCATCGGGGACATGCGGGAGGACTTCGCGCGCCATGTAGGCGGCGACGTCTTCCTTCAGCGGCACGTTCTCGTAGTCGCGAAGCGCGGGGTCCGGCTCGACGTTGCCCTTCGCATCCGTGCAGACGTCCGCGGTCTCGTCCCGCTCGGCCAGGGCCATCAGGATCTTGCCGAGGAGCGACGCCGGCACCTTGACGCCCGCCTGCTTGAAGGACGCCTTGACCTTCTCGGTGAAGGCCTCGCGGTTCTTGACGAGGCCCTCCGCGGCGAGCGGCTTCAGCGCCGTGAGGATCGCCTGCTGCTGCTTGCGGCCGGCGGCGATCTCGGCCTCGGCGGCCTTCTTGTCCTTGCGCTTCTTGCTCGCCGCCAGCGCCTGGAAGGCCGAGTCGGCCTCGAGCGCGGCGAGGCGCTCGGGCGTGGCGGCGAAGTTCAGCCGGAGCGGCCGCTCGACGGTGATGCGCCGGTAGCCGAAGTCCTCGTTGTCGAAGATGCGGACGTGCTCACCTTCCTTGAACTCGCCGTAGAGGCGCGTGATCTCGTCGCGCTGCGGCTCGCAGACCTCGTGGCGCTTGTTGCCGAGGCTCTTCCGCATATTCTTGAAGAAGCCCGCGGCGTTGACGAGCTGGACCTTGCCCCGGCGCTGCTTCGCCTTCCGATTCGTGACGATCCACAGGTAGGTGTAGATGCCGGTGTTGTAGAAGAGCTGGTCGGGCAGGGCGACGACGCCTTCGAGCCAGTCGTTCTCGATGATCCAGCGGCGGATCTCGCTCTCGCCGAAGCCGGCCGAGCCGGTGAAGAGCGGCGAGCCGTTGAAGACGATGGCGAGCCGGGTCCCTCCGTCCTTCGGGTCCTTCATCTTGCTGATCATGTGCAGCAGGAAGAGCAGGGAGCCGTCGTTGATGCGCGGCAGGCCCGGGCCGAAGCGGCCACCGAAGCCCTGCTCCTCGTGCTCTCGCTTGACGAAGTCCTGCTGCGCCTCCCACTTCACGCCGAAGGGCGGGTTGGCGAGCAGGTAGTCGAAGCGCTTCCCCGCCAGGTGGTCGCTCGTGAAGCTGTCGCCGAAGCGGATGTTGTCGATGTCGTGGCCCTTGATCATCATGTCGGAGCCACAGATCGCGTAGGCCTGCGAGTTGTAGTCCTGGCCGAAGACCGTCAGCCGCGCATCGGGGTTGAGCTCGCGCACGTACTCCTCGGCGACGGACAGCATGCCGCCGGTGCCGCAGGCCGGGTCGCAGAGCGTCTTGACGATCCCCTTCGTGGTCAGGACCCTGCTGTCGGGGAGGAACAGCAGGTTGACCATGAGGCGGATGACCTCGCGCGGCGTGAAGTGGTCGCCCGCCTCCTCGTTCGACGCCTCGTTGAACCGCCGGATCAGCTCCTCGAAGACGTAGCCCATCTCGATGTTCGAGACGCGATCGGGATGCAGGTCGATCTCGCAGAACTTCGAGACGAGCAGGAAGAGGCGGTCGGCCTTGTCGAGCTTGGCGATGTGCTCCTCGAAGCCGAAGTGCTCGATGATCTCACGGGCCCGGCCGGAGAAGCCCTTGATGTAGTTCGTGAGGTTCGCGGCGATGTGATTGGGGTCGCCCTTGAGCTTCTCGAAAGTGTAGCGGCTCGTGTTGAAGAAGGGCACGCCGGTCACGCGGCACAGGAGCGGCTCGACGTTCTTGACCTTCCCGCCCTCGAGAGTCTTGAGCTTGGCGTGGACCTTGTCCTTGGTCGGCTCCAGGACGCAGTCGAGGCGTCGCAGGACCGTCATGGGGAGCATGACGTCCTTGTACTGGTTCGGCCGGTAGGGACCGCGCAGCAGGTCAGCCACCGACCAGATGAAGCTGACCTTGTCGCCGAAGTTGTTCACGCGTTACCGCTCACTGTTGCTCCCCAGGTCACGACGGGTTCGCCTCATCGGCCCAACGCTCCAGTTCAGCGGCGGGCCGCGTAGCGGACCGTCCGCTGCAACCGGTTGTTAGCCCGCTCACTCGTCCTTCTCCGCAGCCTTCACGGAGCGCTTGGTGGACCTGCTTGGTATCCGAGTCAACCGCTCAAGGCTGTGCGCGAAGTGATGCAACATCATCATCGCCTCTTCACCTTCGGGGCCGCCCATCATCTCGTGCATGAATGGACCCCGGTGGGACATTTCGATCGTGTCCACAATGGCTCGCCGAGCCTTCTCGATCGCCTTCGGACTTCCATCCTGCATCGCTCGATACAACTCAACGCCGAGCTCGTAGATCCACGGAAAGTCGTCCCGCAACATGCCGAACATCATCAGGATGGGCACCCCCGCCTGTTCCGGCGATTCACGGAACGCGGGATGATGCAGAAGTTCCTCGAACATCATCGGGTGGAATCGGCGTCGCTTCCTCATACGCCGCAAGCGAGGGTCGTTGCCGAGTTCGCTTGCAACTCGCTCTGGGACGTCTCGCACAAGAACCTTTACTTCTTCAAAGAACTTTGCCACTGAGGTCTCGTCCACGCGCGTCGCTGGCTGAGCAGGTGCGTCCTTTCTTCCTTTCAGTAACTTGGCCACCGTTTCTCGAAAGGCCTGCACTTGCCGCTTCACCGCCTCCTCTCGCGGTGCTGCTTGAGGATGTCTCCGAATGAGCTGTAGCACGAGACCGGTGATCGCGTCCTCTTCATCGGGTGAATTCTGAAACTGAGCGAAGGGGCCAGTCATCGCTTCGTCCAACGAGATGCCGAGCGCTATTCCGAGGACACGATCGCTCGAGGTGAGCTTTCCCTTGGCGACGCCCGCCTCGTAGAGGATCCATGGCCGATTGACGCTGTGGGTCGTGAGCAGGGCGACCACGTCCGTTGCATCGTCGAGCTTCTGCATGATCGCGCGATACCACTCCTGCCCGTATTCGATTCCTGCGGTGCCCTTGCGGTCTGATGAACGGAATGACTTGAGTATACCTCCGCTCGCGTCGGTAAGGAGATTGCCAAACGCCTCTGCAAGATCTGCATCGCGACTGTCGTGGCTTATGAACACAAGGGGATTCTCAGTCGTGGCGCGTTTCGGCTCCACGACGGTATCCGCGGGGGCTTGAGATGCAGGCTGCTTCCTAGTTCGTGCCATGCTCGATCTCCGTTCTTGTCGGGCTAACACCAATCCTGCAGCCCTGCATAAAAAGCAATCTGCGGATGATACGCGCCGCCGATCCGAATCTACTGCGAGGCCGCTTGCCCGCGTACTCTCCTTGAAGCAACGCGGTTGCAAGCCCATCACCGCAAGGATCTGCCGGCCGCCGCTTCGCTTGTAATATGCTGCGAGATTCCGCTGCATGAACGGATCACCCGCCTGAAACCGCAAACCCCACTCGCGAGAGCCCTCTGGTCCCGAGGACCGGTCACCGCCCCGCCATCCGCCCCCAGAGCCGCGCTGCACCTTCCCGGAATCGCCCCGCCGACTCCGCCTCGTGTACCCGGGTACACGCCCCGTCCCGCCAGACCGTCTCCCCGGCCACGACCACCCGCCGCAACGCCGCGGTCCGCAGACCGAACACGACATGCGCGGCGAGGTTCGCGGCCTCCAGCACCGTGGGCGGATCATACATGAAAACTGCAACATCGGCCGTCGCTCCCGGCTGCAAACTGTGCAGATCCGGGCCCAGGATCTCCCCCGCCAGCCGCTGGCTCCCGCCCAGGTACCCCAGTGCGGCATCCGGGGACAGGCCCTGGCCGCTGTCCGAGGCCCGGAAGAACAGCGCCCGCACCTCCTCCAGCATGTCCGCGCCGATGCCGTCGGTGCCAAGGGCATGGCGCTCGGGATGAATGGAAAAAGGTGCGGTTCCCACGGCGTTGTTCATGTTCGAGCGCGGGTTGACCACGATCCAGGAGCCGCCCGCGGCGATCTCCTCCATGGCCCCCTCCCCCAAATGCACTCCGTGGGCGAGCACCGTCTTGGCGCCCAGCGCACCGGCCCGAAACAACCGCTCCACCGGGTCGCGGAATCCGCGCTTGCGAGCGTCCTCCACGTCGGCCAGGTCCTCGGCGACGTGGATGTGGAGCCCGGTCCCCAGATCGCGAGCCGCTTCGACGACCCCCTCGAGCGATCCATCGCTCAACGTGAACGAAGCGTGCGCGCCGACCAACAGCCCCAACCGGTCCGACACCCGCGGCGCAAAGCGGCGGTGCTCCTCGATCCCCGCCCGCGCGTCGTCGAGGCCGTTTCGGTCGGTGACCTCGTAGGCCAGCACCCCCCGGAGCCCCACAACCGAAAGCGCATCCGCCACCGCGGTGAGCGAACCCT
>Ga0214472_10009205_pt1 | contig 10299 bp, 6 predicted proteins | sample RVTome_6_FD_207662 | JGI IMG/M metagenome (GOLD analysis project Ga0214472, IMG submission 207662) | Soil microbial communities from uranium-contaminated site in the Upper Colorado River Basin, Wyoming, United States - RVT140D175 | ecosystem: Environmental > Terrestrial > Soil > Contaminated >...
ACTCGTGTCGTTCTCCTGTACGGCGCCGTTTGTGGGCGGGCTCCTGGCGGCTACGGCGGGGGGGGAATGGAGCTATCCGCTCCTCGGTATGCTGGTCTTTAGCACTACGTTCGCGCTGCCGTTCGTGCTCTTTGCCCTCTTTCCGAAAGCCCTGAACAGCCTGCCCCGGTCCGGCGCCTGGATGAACCTCTTCAAGGTCGTCCTCGGCTTCGTCGAGCTGGCAGCGGCGATCAAGTTCTTGTCGAACGCGGACCTGATCTGGCAGTGGGGGATGATCTCGCGCCCGCTGGCTATTTCGGTGACGGTGGTGATTTTCTTTCTGACAGGGCTCTACCTGCTGGGCAAGCTGCACCTGTTGAACGAGCCTGCGCCGGAACAGGTGGGCGTGGGGCGGCTCCTCTCATCGATCCTGTTCATCGGCCTCTCGCTGTACATGCTGCCCGGCCTGTTCGGCGCGCCGCTGAACAAGCTCGACGCTTACCTGCCGCCGCGCCAGGCTACGGACGTGAGCCTGCTGTCCGCCCTCCCCGCCGGCGGAGGAGCGCATGACGAGGGCTGGATTCAGGACGACATCGAGGCCGCCTTCGCGGCGGCACAGGCACAAGCCCGGCCTGTCTTTATCGATTTCACGGGCTATACCTGTACCAACTGCCGCGAGATGGAAGCCAACGTCTTCCCCCGTCCGGCGGTGGCCGAGCGCTTCGCGCGTGACTTTGTGCTGCTGCGCCTCTATACGGACGACCTCGAAAAGGGCGATGCGGCGCTGCGCTACCAACTCCAACTCACCGGCACCGTCGCCCTGCCCACTTACGCTGTCGTTCATCCCGAGAGCCGCCGCCTGATCTCAAAGACGAGCGGGATCATGAACGCAGACGCGTTCGTGGCCTTCCTCGATAGCGGTACGGCCGGATACGAGCAGAGCCTGGCGGCACGGTAAAAAGCGACACGGGGACGCAGCCTGCGCACCGGAGCGATGACGCCCTGCTGCATGGATGGCACCGGGCTTGTTTCAAAGGCTCCACGCCACGGCGTTACATCGTGAGGCGGATCAGCTTTCGACTTGTGGAGAACACCTGCCCGGTCGCGGGGTCCGTCCAACGGGCGCGCACGAAGTAGATTCCTCCGGCCAGACGAGCACCGTTGACACCACGCCCGTCCCAGGTCAAGGTATGCCGGCCGGCGGAGACCGGTCCGTCTGCCAGCTGCGCGACGGTTCGGCCCAAGACATCTACGACCTGCACGTGCAAGGAGCCGGCCCCGGAGAGTTCGAGTTCGAGGACAGACTGTGTGGCAAACGGATTGGGATAGGCCGACGTGAATCGAAAGGGTGGGGGCGCCTGGAGAGGGGGATCGGTTCGGACGGGTAGAGTCGGGCCTTTCAACGCATAGAACAACGGTGTTGATCCCTCAGGGATCACGCCTTCATCGTAGATGCCCCCCCTGATCTCATCTGTGGACTGGTTGACGGCGCTTCCCGCATAGAGGCCACCGTCCGGACCAATGGCGGGGTGGCTCCACTCGACGTAGCCGTCCACTTCGAAATGCCACCGTTTTTCGAAGCGCTCGGCCTGTGCGTCATAGGTCACGCCAAAGTAGTAGCCGTTAACCGGGGCATTGCCAAAGCGTCCGCGCACGCCGAAATAGATCGCGCCGTTCGCATCGATGGCCGGTGAGTTCACACTCCCGACAGCAGTACCGACATCGTCTGAAGGATCGTAGGAAGCAACAACGCGGCCGGTAAGCGGCTCGACGGCATAGAGGGCGCCCTCCTCTTTTGTGTTAAACAGTGCCGTGCCCAGGTTTGCGGTGGTAGCGTATAAACGCTCCGTTTGCCCGGCCACTTCTCGCAGGGCGATGCCCAGTACGAGCTGAGCCCCGTCCCGCAACGTCACGTAAGGAGGATCCCATTTGAAAGCGGCCCGGTCGCCCAGGTCTTCGATCGCTGTGAGCACGGGCACGCCAAACCCTTCCGGCGACAACCCGCCGACGTAGATGGCGCCGTCGGTGCCTACAGCCAGCGTCGTCGTTTGCATCGGCAGGCCGTTCTGTTCGAGGTCGAGCGCCCATTTCAGTCGTTGCTGGTCGGGGGTCGCATTCAGCGGCGCACGGTGAAATGCGTAAAGCGTGGCAGGGAGCGTGCCGTCGTTGTCTCGGAAGGTGCTCACATAGATCGTGGTATGGTCCGGACTAAGGGCCGGCGAAGCAAAAATGCGATGCGTCAGGGACGAAGCCGATGGGTAGCGCCACGCGAGCGAGCTATCCGGGTGGACCGCGTAGAACGCATTCGTTTCGTAGGTCCCTTCGCCCCAGGTACCGAAGTAGATGTTGCCGTCGTCATCGAGGAGCGGAGAGGAGACCACCTCGCCGCCGCCATCGGGATCGTCGAGGCGTTCGGGGTTGAAGGTGCGATACCGCCATAGCGTACGCCCTGCTTCCGGGTCTACCGCGTAGAGCTTGCCGTCGCCGCGTCCGACGTAGAGCACGTTGCGCGAGGTATCAATCGCGGCCTGGCCTTCGACCGTGCCGTTGTAGAAGGAGACTTCGTAAGGGGTGAAACCGCACCAGAGCAGGTTCGGTCCGCGGCCGGGGTACTCGTAACATCGGGGCGTGAGGTCGAGGTCGAGCGCGTCTCCCCAGAGCGGCGCACCGGTCTCCAGGTCGAGTCCATAGAGTTTGCCGTCGCTCTTGTCCCAGCGTCGCGGATCGTTGCCGGGGATGCTCCTCCGCATCAGGCCCCACGACCCAAAGTAGACCCCGTGTTCGTCGATGGAAGCGCCAATGTTGAGCACGATACCGCCCGGGGCGTCGGCCGTCCACGATTGGGCGGGGTCGATGGAGAGCGGGCCCTTGTTTTTGCTTTGTCCGGTACGGCGCACATCGTGGCCTTTCATGAGCCATAGATCCTGTGCCGAGGCTTCGGCCATTGTGAAGCCGGCAACCAGAACAACCATCGCCAGAAGCTGGATTGATCGAGTCATGTCATCTACCGAGGGTAGGGAAGGAGACCATGACAACGATAACAAACGAGGATCGGTCAGGCAAGGCGGCGGAAGGAACGGCCTGGTTCTTTTACGGGTCGCATACCGCGATGCAGCGTCGGAAAAACACGATCACGCGGCAGGTGGCGTAAGCAGAGGGCAGCACCCCATTATGGGCCTGGAACAGCTTTGCGCGGGAACGCTATAGCGGCATCAGCAAGACCGGCCTTACGGCTTGCTCAACGACGTAGCCGGTAACGCTGCCCAGCAGGAGACGCTCCAGGCGGCCGTGGTGGCGCTTGCCCAGGATGATCAGGTCGACGTCGTGCTCCTCGGCATCGGCCAGGATGACGGTGCCGGGGTCGCCTTTGATGAGGGCGGGGCGGATGGGCCGGGTGAAGCGCTCTTTGACGAACCCCTCGAACTCATGCTCTTCGGCTCGCTCGATGTTGTGCTCTATCTCGGGGTCGTACAGCGAGTAGGCCGCGAAGTCGCCGAAGCCGGTCATGGGGTCGATGGGCATGGCCGATGAGGGCGTGGGGATGTAGACGTGCAGCACCAGCAACTCGGCCTCCAGCCGGTTCGCCAGGTTCTGGACGGTCTCTGTCACGGCAAGGGGCTCGGCGAGGTTGGTGGCGAAGAGGAGCTTCATATTTTGGGTTTTAGATTTTGGATTTTGGATTGGGTGGCGGCTCAGATAGTCCGTCAGGGCCCACCCTTGTGAAGCTTGATAAGATCGCGGGCTTGGATAGCACCTTCCTTGACCCAATCCAAAATCCAAAATCTAAACCCCAAAGTCTATAACAGGCTGAGTAGGAGCTGGGCGAACAGGATCTTGGTGATGGTGGCGATGGGGAAAACGGTGGCATAGCCGATGTTGGGCAGGTCGTTCTTGCTCTGTTCGAGCGCGTAGCTGAGCACAGCGGGCTGGGTCTGGAGGCCCGCCAGCATGCCGGTGAGGAGGCCCATCGGGATGCGAAACACCTTGTAGCCGATCCACAAAGCGAGCAGGGCGGTGACGCACGTGATGACGGCGCCGCCCAGAAAGATGGTAAGGCCGCCGCTCTGCGTAAGGGTGGTGAAGAAGGCGTTGCCGGCACGGGTGCCCACACCGGCAAAGAAGAACACCAGCCCGAGTTGGCGCAGCAGCAGGTTGCCGCTGTAGGGCAGGTACCAGACGAGCGGGCCTGTGCGCCCCAGCTTGCCGAGGACGAGGCCCACAATCAGCGGTCCGCCGGCCAGGCCTAGCTTGAACGTGACCCCGCCCGGTAGCGGCACGGGGATCATGCCTATCAGCAGCCCCAACGTAAGGCCGAGGCTGAATGTCAACAGGTTGATCTCGCTCAGGGCCCGGTAGGAGTCGCCGAAGGTCTTGCTGACGGCAGCCATCTTGTCTACCCGGGCGACGACCCGCACGCGGTCGCCGAGTTCGAGGACGGTGTCGCCGTGGACGAGCCACTCAACGTCGCCTCGGCGGATGCGGGTGACGATGACACCGAGCTGCTGGAGGAAGTCGAGGTCGCGAACCGGCCGGCCGGTGACCTTGGGGTTGGAGACGAAGATGCGCCGGAAGTCGTACTCCGTCCGGTCCATTTCGAGGTGTTCTTCCGTCGCTTCGCCGAGGTATTCGATGACGCGCGCCGCGTCCTCGTCGGTGCCGACGATACTGACGATGTCGTCCGGCTGCAGGCGCATCCAGCCGCTGACAAGGGTCAGGGTGTCGCTGCGGCGGATCCGGCCCAAGATGACATCCCATCCCTGGGCCTTCGTCAACTCTCGGATCGTCTGGTTGCCGGCGTCGGCACGGGTGACGCGGATGGCGTAGTTCTGCAGCTTCTTGCTGACGCCGCCGAGCCCACGGAGCGCCTCTGCCTCCTGTCGGTAATCGACCTTCCACAGCCGTTGCATGATGAAGATGGCCAGGATCATGCCGACGACGCCGATGGGGTAGGCGATGGAATATCCGATGACGGGTTCGTCGAGCATCTGCGTGACAAGCGCCGGCGGAGCGGTGTCTTTCACGTACTCCAGCAAGCCTGCCAGCGCGGGCGTGTTGGTGAGGCTCCCGGCGAACAGGCCCGCGGTGGTGGTGGCCTTAAGGTCGAGCAGGTGGTGAACGACGACCGCAAGACCGGCCGCCACGGTGAGGATGCCTACGACGAGCGCGTTGTCACGCAGGCCCTTCCGCTTAAAAGAGGCGAAGAAGCCCGGACCGCTGCTCAGGCCGATGGCGTAGACGAACAGCACCAACCCCAGCAAGGTCACGAACTCGGACAGCTTCAGCGCCGGGTCTAACGCCCCCATCCCTAACCCGGCGAACAGAACGGCCGAAACGCCCAGGCTACTCCCTTTGATACGTATATGCCCCAGCAAGTACCCTATCGCCGAGACGACGACCAGGAGGAGGATCGGGTTGTCGATGAGGACTTGGATCACGGTTAATGGAGGATGGAGGATGGAGGATGGAGGATGGACAGCGTGGTTGAGGGTTGAATTCTATCCTCTATCCTCGCAAGCCCGCCCCAGCGGGATTGCCCATCCTCCGTTCCCGTCAGGGAACGACGAGGTGCGCCCAGTCCCAACCGGCAAGGCCGCTGCTGTTGATGGCTTTTACGGTAATGACGGTGCCGGGGGTAAGGTTGGAGAGGGTCAGGTGGGGGGTGTCGGTCGGGGTGGTTTGCGGGGGGTTGTTCGGCGTGGTGACACGGACCAGGTAGCCGGTGACGTCGTGTTCGGGCGCGGGCGACCAGGTTACACGCAAGGCGCCGTCATCGCCCGGCGTCACGGCCAGGTCTTTCAGGCGGGCGGGGCTGGAAGCCATCAGCATGATCGAGGCAACGGTCGTCTTGCTCACCTCGGCAACGAGTGGGTGGTTGATCGTCTCCAGCCTATCATGCGACTGATGGTAGTGCGGGTTGCCGAGGATCGGGTAGGAGCCGATGCCGGCTACGATATCGCCGTAAGCATCGTAGTAGGCGTGGGCGTCCGTCGACTTGTAGTACTTGGCATCGTAGGTGATGAGGCCGGTGAAGAGGAATGCAGCGGCATGTTGGAGGTCGCGCAGGCCGGCGTTGGAGTAACGGATCGTGTTGTCGAGCCGGTGGTTGTTGGCCCAGCCGACCATGTCGTTGTTGAGCGCACCGGCCAGCTGCACGCCCTCCTCAATGGCGAGGCGGACGAACTCGCGGCTGCCCAACAGGCCGGCTTCTTCACCCGTGAAGAAGGCGAACTGGATGGTGGCGGGCATCGGCCGCCCTGCCATCACCCGGGCGGCTTCCAGCAGGGCCGTCGTGCCGGATGAATTGTCGTCGGCGCCGGGGCCGCGGGCCACTGAGTCGAAGTGGCTGCTGATGACGTAGACGAGCTCCGGACTCACGGTGCCGGGCAGCGTGGCGACGACGTTGGCCGTGTGGACACCCGGGCGCGGCTCGAACCACTGCAGCACAGGCTCGTAACCAAACCCCTGCAGCGTGCGGACAAGGTAGTCGATGGCTTTCTGGTTGCCGGGCTGGGTGATGAACTTGGCGTCGAACTGGTAGAGGTCGTGTGCATAGTGGTAGATGCGTCCGGTCGAGATCTCGGCGGTGACGGCTGCCACGTCTGCTGAGATCGGTGCGAACATCTTCTCCCCGCGCATCCTGAGGTCGCGCTCGGCCTCCAGGTTTTGCTGGAGACGGGCCAGCAGCTCGGCTTTCGTGATCGGCTGGGTGAGATCGACGAGGTAGACACCGCGCTCGGGCGAGATGGTGTCGCCGTCACGCTCGGAGACGATGAGCAGCTTCGTGCCGTCGAGGCTGGGCGCCCATTCATATTCGGGTGCGACGGTGCGGATGGTGTTGTTGTGGAAGAGGCGCGTCCGGGTGCCGGTGTCGAGGTCGTACAGGTACGAGCGGCGGTGGCGGCCTTCGCCGATGATCCCGAGGAGGCGGCCGTCGGCGAGGAACTGTGGGAAAAGGTCGTGCTGGATTTCGCGCGTGACCTGCCGTTCGCCTTCCCCATCGCCGGCTGCGACGAACAACTCCCAGTCTTCTTCGACCATCATCTGGTAGGCCATCTGCGATCCGTCGGCGGAGAGGGTGAGGCCGGCAAGGCCTTGCGTGGTCTTTTTGACGGTACGGGGCTCGCCGCCCGGATTGAGGGACAGGACGTTGATGGTGGTAGCGTCGCCTTCCTGGCCGAAGTAGGCCAGCGTGTTGCCGTCCTGTGAAAGGGTAGGCGAGAGGCCCTCGATGGACCGGGCGGTGCCGGCGGACAGGTCGAAGAGGCCGAAGGTGGAGCGGCTATTGCTATAGACCAGGGTGTGGTTGCCGGCGACGGCGAGGTTGCTGATCGGCTCCTCGGCGGCGATCAGCAGGCGGGGCTGCCCGAAGGGCGGAAGCAGGTAAAGGCCGGCCGGGTATCGGTCCGTGCCGGGGGCGGCGACGAGGTAGAGCCCCTTGCCGCCGGCATGGTAGGCGACGGCTTGCTTGCCGGGGCCGTTCATCTCGATGCCGGCCGATTCGCCTGTGGCGAGGTTGACTTCGCGGATTTGGGCCTGCAGGGCGGCTTGTTCCTCGACCTGCTGGCGCATCTGGAAGAAGCCCTGGAAGTCGCGCGCCTGGCGGAGGCTGTCTAGTTTGGCGCGGGAGGTAGCGAGGGCAGGGGTCTCTTCGACATACAGATAGGCCGCCCGGTCTCCTGTCGGGGCAAACACAAGCCCGCCGCCCTCGACGGTCGCAGCGTGTTGTGGGCCGCCGGCCTCAAGCCGGTAGACCTGCGTCTGCCGGTTCGGCCCTTCGCCGGTTTCAAAGGACAGGTAGCGCCCATCCGCTCGCCAGCGCAGCCCCTGCCCGTCCGGTGCGACCTCGACGGTGCGGTATCGTTCGCCGGTGAGGAGGGCGATGGGGCCGAGGAAGCGGTCCCCGCCGGGGGCTTGCAAGACGGCTTGAAAGCCCTCAATCGCCGTCCCATAGTCGCCCGCATCCCAGGCGAAGTAGGCGGTTTCATAGGAGCGTTGTAACGCATCCTGGGCATTGGCCGACACGGTGATGCAGAGCAGCAGCAGGGAGAAAAAGCGAAACATCTGATTTTGGGTTTTGGATTTTGGGTTTTGGATTTTGTTAACGGTTGCGCAATCCAAAATCCAAAATCTAAAATCGTAGGGGGCTGATGCGAAGGTTGAGGCCTTTGATCTTCTCGGCGAAGACCTCAAGGGTTTCGCTGCCGAACATCGTCTCCATCTCCATGCGCACGGCCGTCCACGATTCATGAAGCGGGCAGGGGGTGCGCTGGCCGCATCCGGGTAGGCCGAGGATACATTCCGTGAACAACTCGGGACCGTCGATCGCGACGACCAGTTCGCGCAGGGTAATCTTGCCGGCGGGACGCGCCAGGGCGACGCCTCCGTTCGGACCTCGGAACGAGCGCATCAGGCCCGCGTGTGTCATCTTCTGGAAGATCTTGGTCAAGAAGTGCGGGGAGATGTCCAGCGCGTTACCGAGTTCGCGGACGGAGACGTAGCCGTCCTGTTGCAACGATGTCAGGTAAATCGCAGCGCGAAGGCCGTATTCACAACTCTTGGAGAGGAGCATGGGGGCGGTGGTGGACGGGAGAAACAGGGCAAGCCGGGCAGGCCTTGAAGGAGGGCTGTGTAATAAACGCAAAAACAGACAGTGTTGCCGGGGCTGATCCGAAGATTGTTTCGCGGTTCATCTCTGGAGCGATATATGGTAAAAGGTTGCCGGTTACCGGTTGAAGGGTTGGTTGTCTCGTCCGTACAAGCTAACCTGCACCCTGTACCCTGCAACCTGCCTCCCGATGATAGAGACACTCCTTCGAGACCTGGTTCGACGGCTGCCCGTGACGTGCACGCCGGAGACATCGGTACGGGCAGCGGCGCAGCAGATGCGGCGGGAAAACGTCGGCTCGATCCTGGTCTTAGTAGACGGTGACCCCGTCGGGATTGTGACCAACACGGATCTGCGGGACCGGGTCATTGCCGACGGGCGCGCGCCGGAGATGCCGGTGTCGGCCGTTATGAGCCGGCCCGTCGTCACCCGTCCGGCGACGGCCTCCATCTTTGAGGCCCTCCGGACGCTGATGCGCCACCGAATGCACCACCTTGTGGTCACGGCAACGGAGGCCCCCGGTGCGCCGGTCATCGGTGTCGTCTCCGACCAGGACATTGCTCGCCTGCACGGCTTCAACCCGGTTGCCTTGCTCAAACGGATCGAGCGGGCGCCGAGTGTCATGGCGCTGACGAGCATTCGCCGGGAACTGGCGCCTCACCTGCTGTACCTGGAGGCGCAAGGCGTTTCCGCGGAAGACATCATCGCGGTCAATACCGAGGCGAACGACCTTCTGACGGTGCGGGTGTTACAGTGTGTGGAAGAGAGTTTGCGGCGCGAGGCGGCGGTCGAGGCCGTCGACCTGCGGTGGGTGTGGCTGTCGCTGGGCAGTGAAGGGCGCGGGGAGATGAGCCTGAAGACGGATCAGGACAACGCGCTGCTCTATGAAGATCCGTCTTCTGAAGCAGAAGCGACGCAGGCACAGCGGTGGTTCTTGCGGTTTGCCGAGGCGGCCAACGAAGCCCTTGTGCAGTGCGGCTTCACCCGATGCCCCGGCGATGTGATGGCGCGTAACCCGCGATGGTGCCGGCCGCTCGGTGCGTGGAAGCGCACCTTCCGGGGCTGGATCCAGGAGCCGGACCCGAAGGCGCTCATGCAAGCGTCGATCTTCTTCGATCTGCGCGGGCTCCACGGCGACACCGGGCTGGTGACGGCGCTGCAGGACGATCTCCGGCAGGCGCTGAAGGCGGAGCGGGGGTTTCTGGCTTTCATGATGCACAACGCGCTGACCAACCGCCCACCGCTTTCGATTTTCGGCGGCTTTGCGCTGGCGCGGTCCGGCCCACACCGCCACCGGTTCGACCTCAAGCTACGCGGCCTGATGCCGCTCGTCGACCTCGCCCGCATCCTGGCGCTGGAGGCCGGCTACCTGGCTTCGACGCATACGATGGACCGCCTGCAGCATGTCCAGACGGCACTGCCCGACCTGCAGGCCACCGTAGACAATGCCCGCGACGCCTACCGCTACCTTGTCGACCGCCGCCTGGCGCATCACCTGCGCGCCCTTCGCCACGGTGAAGCCCTGAGTAACCTGGACAACTACCTCGACCCCGACACCCTCAGTGACGTGCAGCAGCAGATGCTCAAAGCCGTCTTCGGCGTCATCCGCGACATGCAGGAGGTCCTGGCGCATCGCTACGGCGCGGGGATGATGCGGGGGTGATGGACGTCCTTTGGACGTCTTGAGGATAGAGCAAGCCCGCCTTAGCGGGCTT
>Ga0214472_10009206_pt1 | contig 10299 bp, 9 predicted proteins | sample RVTome_6_FD_207662 | JGI IMG/M metagenome (GOLD analysis project Ga0214472, IMG submission 207662) | Soil microbial communities from uranium-contaminated site in the Upper Colorado River Basin, Wyoming, United States - RVT140D175 | ecosystem: Environmental > Terrestrial > Soil > Contaminated >...
GACAGAAGGTACTGCAGCGTGGCGCAGTATTCGTCAGGTTCCGCCATTCGGCCCAGCATGGCATTGCTACCGAAGCGCTGAGCAAAGGCCTCGGGAATTTTCGCGTTCTTAACGCCTCCGATAGACAAGGCATTCACTCGCACATTGTGACTACCCAGCCGGGCCGCCCACTGACGCGTAAAGCCAAGTATCGCAGCCTTGCTCGTCGTATAGGCGATGCTTTTGAACATCTCTTCGCCGGCATCGTACACCCGGTGGTCATGCGCGATGGTGCTGACTTCGGAGGCGATGTTCACGATGGATCCGCGTCTGCGCGCCATGAGATGAGGTGCGACGTGCTTGATGACGCACATGGGCCCCACCAAGTTAACCTCGAGCTCACGTCGGTACAATGCCATGTCATAGTGCTCGTACGGGGCGAACATGGCCGCCGCATCTGGCGACTCGACAGCGGGGTTCATCGCGGCATTGTTGACCACGCCGTCGATGTGGCCAAAACTCCGAACGACCCGCGCCACCTCCATGGCAACTACGGACTCATCGGTCAGCTCGACCAGCGCTGCCTCGGCAGCACCATCGGAGCCGGCGCGCATGGCCTCGAGCTTCTCTGGGTCGCGGTGATCCCAGGCAATGACCGCCGCTCCCGCACGCTCCAATGAGCGCGTGTAGCGGCTACCGAGCTGACCAGCCGCCCCGGTCACGATGATGACGCGGCCGGAGACATCGAAAGGACTATGTTCCACCAAAAACCTCCTTTTGTAGTGAATCGAGAAACGCGAGCTGGCGCTTGGCATCCTCAAGGTAGTGCCGGCCACGCCAGGCCTGCATGACAAGATGCCCGTGCCAACCGACCACCGCAAGGGCCTCTAGACACCTCCGAAAATCCGCATCCCCCTCTCCCAGGGGCACGGACTGCGGAAAACCCCGTCGGCGGTCCTTGATATGGACTCCTTTCACACGCGACCCCAGCGCACGGATATCGGACGCACAATCAAATCCGTAGCTAGTGCAATTGCCAATATCGTAGACCACCCCGACCCACGGAGAGCCGAACGAATCCACGAATCCAGACAACTCCTCCGCATCGAGTTCTGATTCGAAGGCAAGCGAAACCCGGAGTTTGTCGAGAGCAGGCAGAACTGGGGAAAGCGACTCCCTCACAGCGGCCAGTTCGGCGTCGCCCAGAGGGGCGTTCTTCTCCAGAAGAGGCACCAAGACTCGCCGATCGGCGGTCAGTGTCGCCGCATCGAAGATCGTCAGGAGCCAGTCGCTGGTCGCCTGTTCTTTGTACCGAAGGTCATACTTCATGTACCAGTCGGCGCACACGGATACAACTGGAATTCCGCTGGATCGGACAGCATGGCTGATGGCCGTACGGCCCCAGAAATCCAGAAGTGGATTCTCGCCCGCCTCCATCTCCGGCCAGTCACACAGCCACTCGATCCCGACAAAACCCAGTTTCTTGGCAATCGGAAATTCCGCGGCCCAGTCAGAAGGGAAGAATTGGAAGCGCCCTTCTGGATCATCGGACAGCCGGCCCTGCATGATAGCAACCGGATACATCACGCCCCCTTTCGGGCTTCCAGAATACGGTCGCATACTTCCCGAACCGCATGGTCCCCACCATGGCGCGCCGTCACAATGACGGCGACATCATGACATTCGGGGATTCCGTCCGCGACGGTACACGGAATGCCCACTGCACGCATGACCTCCAGGTCTCCACGGTCGTCGCCAACAAAGCACACCTGCTCGAGCGTTACCGGCTCCCTCAGTGTGGCCAGAAACGACTCAAGCGTCCGGAGCTTGTGGGTCGCCTTATAGTAGTACGGCACGCCCATCTTTTTACAGCGGGCCGCAACGTATTCGCTGGTCTGACTCGAGATGACGACGACCTCAATGCCGGCGGCTCGGACATCCACGATGCCCTGACCGTCCCGGTGACTGCACCGTACGCTCTCGCGTCCGGCCACATCCATGAAGACGGTGCCGTCCGTGAGGACGCCATCGAAATCCAGCGCAAGGACGCGAACCTGCCGAAACTTGCGCCAGACATCGTCAAGAATCTGGCCTCTCATCGGACACCTTCCTCAATGATGCCACTCATGACGTGCAGGATGGTCAGGTGGACCTCCTGAATAAGCGAGGCCTCGGTCGCCGGCACGATGACCGCCCGGTCCACGAGCGTGAGCAGTTCCTTGGTCTTTTCGCTGAACAGGCCAACGGCCATTCCGCCCGCCTTTCGGACGGCCTCCAACCCCTGCTTGATGTTCTCCGAATGGCCCGGGGAAACATCGCTCGTGGTCATGGCAACCGCTACGTCGGACGGACTCATCAGGGCCTCAATCTGTCGGGCGAAGACGGTCTCGTAACCGGCATCATTCGCCTGTGCGGTCAGGATGCTTGTATCGGTCGTCAGTGCGATGGCCGGAAGCGCCCGCCGGTCACGCGCAAAACGCCCGACCAGCTCGGCAGCGAAATGCTGTGCCTCGGCAGCCGAACCGCCGTTGCCGAACACCAGGACCTTGCCCCCATGCAGAAGCGGCCCCACGATAAGCGTCGCTGACTTCACCACGGAGTGGATGAAGACCTCATCGCTCCAACATCTTTGGTACAGCCGCTCCCGTTCACGAAAACCGTTGAAAACAGTCCGGAATTCACTTGATCTCGGCACTAGGAACTCCTTAATTGAAAAGGTTCAATGTCCTAAAATACGAATAATATTGCACTTAGTCAAGTTTTGTAGTACGGTATACCTTGTTCTTCGAAAACATCACTGGAGGTGAGAAATGGCCATACGATTGCCACTCGTCGGCGGTTCGCCACCGCACCCTGCCGACGTCATTGCGCCCATCACGCACCGTGATTTGGCCGGCGCACGCATCCTGTTCATCAACATGCCGCTCCGCGAGTCAGCCGTACCGAACACGACCCCGGAGGGACCGCTCCTGATGGCGACGCGCCTGCGTGACGAGTACGGGGTCCAGGCGCATGTCCTGGACCTGAACGGCTACCGCATCAAGGACGACATCGCCCAGCGTCATGGTCTCGCCAACGGACGCCACCTGCTCCCTGCCGAGACCGAACAGTTGCTCGCCCGCGCTCTTCATGCGTACGGCACTCCACACGTGATTGCTTTCTCGGGCATGATTACGACCCTTCGCTGGCAGGAGCGCGTGACACGCATGGCGCGGCGCTTCGTTCCTGACGCGTTCCTCGTGTCCGGAAACGGCTTGGCGACGGAACTGAAGACCGGACTGTTCCGGTATATCCCGGAGCTGGACGCGGTTGCCGACAGCGAAGGCGACGATGTCATCGTGAAAATCGTCTACGACGCCCTGACGGTCCACCGGAACGGCTGGGAGTCAGCTGTCGCCTCGGGGAAACTCGCACCGTACTACCTCGGTCGTGATGGATCCCGGCATCGTCTCCACTATCGAGGCAATCGGCCCCGGAACCTGGATACGCTTCCTATCGCCGACCTGGACATCATTCGGGAAAGCGTAGACGGGTATCCGCTCCTGGAGAAGTACCTGGGGGCGGCTGTCTGGGGTGTCGGCGCGAACAACAGTTCAGCGGCCCCTTTCACCATGAAGCGGAGTACGACGTCCGTCTCCAGCCGCGGCTGTCCGTTCGAATGCGCATTCTGCTTCCGCGGCTCCCAGGGGGAACGGAACTGGGGTATCCGCTCGGCAGAGCATCTGGCCGCCCAGGCGGCCCTGCACATTGAGCAGTACGGCATCGACTTCATCGGCTACCCCGACGACAACTTCGCGGTCAACCCCACACGGATTGCTGACATGATTCCTTTGCACCGGGAACTCGGCATCCGCTGGGGGACCCACACACGTCTGGACGAAGCGGCGGACCTTCGCCCCTCCAAGGATGGCGGGTTCGTCGTCGCCGACCCGCGACGCATCGACCTGATGGCTCGGGCCGGCTGTGTCTACATCGGCTTCGGCGCCGAGAGTGCCAGTCGCCGGGTACTGACCGCCATGAAGAAGGGTGGACACATCCTCATCAACGGCATGGTGACCAAGCGAATTGCCGGCCGGGACTGGGAGTTCCCCCGGACGATGGTGGAAGGCATCACGGCATGCGAGGACGCGGGCATCCACTCCAACTGCACGTGGATCATGGCATACCCGACCGAGACGCTCGATGACCTGAGGACCAGCATCGCGTTCATGGCATGGCAGGAGAAGTTCTACGGCGGTCGCGGTAAGGGGCCGGATACCGTCAACAAGAGCATCTTCACGGCCACCTGGTATCCCGGCACGGAGATGCTGGACCACCCCAAAGTGCGACAGACCCTGCGTGACGTGTTCGGTGTCACCTTTGACCCCACGACCGGAGAGCCGGTCGTGGACGAAGCATTGCACCGGTACATCCTGGAACTGGACGACGCCACGAAACTGCTCCACGACCCCCGTACCGGCGCCCCGCTGAACTACAGCGACATGCCCATGGAGACGTTTCTGCAGGCCAGAGAGCTGGCCGACCAGGGAAAGACACTCGACATCCTGGACATAATATAAGTCGCTTTGCCCGCACGGACTCCCCGTGCGGGCTTTATTCTTCGGACAATACCATTGATTATTGTCAATGGTATTGTTAGCGTACATCAATGGAACGATCAGTCATAGCCGTCATCCCCGCACGGGGCGGCTCAAAAAGCATCCCACAAAAGAACATTAGGCGCTTTTGTGGACGACCGCTCATCACTTGGTCCATAATCGCTGCGCTTGAGTCCAAAGAAGTCGGACGGGTCCTCGTGACAACCGACAGTGTAGCGATTGCGAATGTGGCACGGAACTGGGGTGCAGAAATACTCATGCGCCCGAAGGCGCTGGCTGGCGACCGGGCTCCCATCGAACCTGTCGTACGACATGCCGTGGAAGAACTTATGGACAAAGGGGCTCGTCCGGACGCCGTCGTACTCCTAATGCCCCCGACACCCTCACGGACTCCGCAACACATTGACCGAGCAGTGCGTCTCCTCTTCGAGAAGAAGGCTGATTCGGTAGTGACGGTCAACGAAACACCGGCTAACCATTCGCCCTACTGGACGCTCGTTCGTAGCCCTCGAGGCAAGGTCACTTTGTTCGATGGTACCAGCATTAAGCACATGTTGCCGCAACGCCAGGCCTTTCCCCGGCAGTGCTATGGCCGGAATGATCTCGTCTATGCGCTCAAGCCGGAGAATTTGTGGCAAAGTCCTCCTAATCTTTACGGCAACAAGGTCGAACTTCTGGAAACGGAGCCGGAATACCAGATGGATATCAATACACTGGATGAGTGGTATGATGCCGAGGTCAAAATGAGACGAATGGGCAGACTAAAGTTTCATCCATAAAGTCATGTTCAAACTTAAACCGCTCAACGGGTCTCCATACATGAGCGAAAATTGCTGGGGCGAAGTTCTTTCAAAGTTTGAGGAAATTCTTTCGTCTGGCAGAAATGTTCGCTACCTAGAATGGGGAGCAGGCAATAGTACCATTAGCTGCATACGCTCAGCGCTTCGCTTTAAAAAAAATGCCGAAATCGTCTCAGTAGAAGATTCTTCCGAATTCTTCTCGATATTCGCAGCATCTGTCATCGCAGAACTCGGGAATCGCAATAAGAATAACCCCATTTCAGCTACCTGGCTTACCCGCACCCCACAAGACACCCCTGGAAGTTTCCTGCACCCATTCAGAAGGCGCACACGCCTAGAGTCACCTTCTTGGGCCTGGAAAGTTATTACTAACAACAAGCATCTTACTCATGTTGATGGCATAATCCCAAACTTTTCACTTCGCCCACTCTCTTTGATAAAGCAAATCCTAAAGTTAGTTACGATACACGCTGATTTTTTGCTATGGTCACTACGAAGACGCCCCGCCCTCCACATGAGGCCTAGTCACGAAGGAATCCAATTGGAGGTATCAGGGAACATAGAGGATAACCACAAATTCTTAAAAGATCACATCGAGATTCATCAAAGAGGTTGCCTCCTTCTCTCATGCGGTAATCTATCCGTTCAGTTATGGCTTCTCCCTTGCCTGAGCACAGTATGGAAGAAGGGTGCCATTGCGGACGGATCCTACACCCAGATGCCAGAATATGTCGAAACTCCTCTAAGTGGTAAATTCGACTTAATATTCATAGATGGGCGCGCACGAGTGTCCTGCATTAGGCGCGTATGGCATGATCATCTCCTCGCGCCCACCGGCACCCTCTATGTTCACGATGCGTTCCGTCCTGATATGATGTCGGGCTTTATACTCTATGGCCGCTACTACTTCGTAGACGGTTCGAACAAGACATTGAGCGGGGAAGTGCGCTGCAAGGACTTATTTGGCCCACCGTTAACCCACAAGAAGGTGGCCGGTGGCATTGTTATGAGCACGATAAGCAATGAACTCTTTGTGCATGAGAGGTGTGATTAAACGTCTTAAAGATGCAATCTACGCACCGGCGCCCCGCTTTACCGGGGGCTTCCTGGCTAACCTACTCGGTTGGCATGTTCTTCGTCTTATTGCCTTCAACCTACTATCGAACATCCCGCGCATACGTTCAACAAGTAACCCATCGCTTGCCCGAGTCGTTCGGGAACTCGATATAGACGGAATTGCCATTGTGCCCGATTTCTTTCCCCAGGATGTATTTCAGGGAATCAAGGAGGCATGCGCCGCGCTTGAACTACCCGTTTGCAACGAACGAGCACCCCACATTAGACGTGCAACCGCCGTTTCAAAAAATATAGGTCACCCCAATAGGCTTCTCAAAGAGGCGCTCGCCGAGAATCAATTTATTAACGGTGTGATTTCGGCGGTGACGGGAAAGAGTATCCGGATTGTTCCCAAGGTCAAGGTTGAAGTGACATCCTGCGAGGCCAAAGACATTGGAAAGGAAACCACCGATGCGCGCTCCGACCTTCTCCATTTCGATGTATGCTACCCGACCTATAAGGCATTTCTTTACCTCACCGATACAAATGAACAGAACGGGGCTTTTCGCTATGTACGTTGCTCGCACCGACTAACACTCAGCAGGATATGGCTTGAATATAAAATGAGTGTTGCCTTTTCCCGATGGGATCCCGGCCGCAAAACATCCGAAACTCCAGAAGTGGACTCTTCTTATCTGAGGTGCAACAAACTTACGGAAGGCTCTATAAATGGAAAGGCAAATACTTTATTCATTGCCAATACTATGGGACTCCACAGGCGCGGTGACTTTTTAAGCACAAAACCCCGTTCTGTCCTGTGGATCTCGTTCAGAGAACTTGATTCGATACGCTTCGTAAAGGAAGCACTCCGGGCACGATCAATTTAGATTGCAACTTGCAATAATCATACCCGCAATGCGCCGGCCGGCGGCGCCGTCCAGTTGCCAAAGCGTCTCGCGTCGAGCTCGTTCCCGCTCGTCGGCATCGCGCCGGGCATCCTCAAGGTACGCCACGATGAGCCTCATCATATCCTCAGGTGAACGGGCAACGCGAACCGCTCCCGTCTCGATGAACGCTTTCATGTTGTCCTCCTGATGATACCTAGCGACACTGTGCAGGAACGGTTTCTTCTCACTGCCATCGAATGCGAGCATGACGTGCGGCTTGTCCGCGATGACCAAATCAAGGCAGAACGATGTGTTCACCGAAACGCCTATAGCACAATGAGAAACTGAGTCGAATGCGTGCTGAACTGCAGCACGGTCCATCTCAGCTCCACGATAGCCTCCACCCTGAAGGACACCAGGTCGCTCGACGACTACCAATGAATCGTCGTCAAAACGGCTCATATCCGAAGGGTTCTGGGGATGGTTACGCACGAGTATCTGCACATCGGAAGGAAGCGCACCGTCCCTGACGGCATTCCTCATAGATTGAACATAGTCCCAGTCCCGATCGGTCAGTTGAGGACCTCCCGGCGCAAATAGGATGACGCGCTTTCCTGGGTCCAGGCCCGCCCCGGAACAGAACGCGTCCCATGGAGTCGCTTGGGCCTTGGCATAGGCATCGTACTGAGCGAATCCAACGATCGAAATGGATTCCCGCGGCACATCATGCAGACGGATAAGCTCCTCTTTCCCCTGTTCATTGTTAACCAACATGACATCACACACCTCTCGGAGCAGGTTCTTGTTCGTCGTACAATCCCATGAACGTACCATGCCAATCGTCGGTACGCCGATTTGTTTCGCCGCACGAAGAAAATGGACATCAGCATGATGGAAGACATCGGGGGAAAAGGCGACGTCCGGCCGGTATTTCGTAAAGAACGGGATGTATCCCGACGTATCCGTCAGGCGTACGTTCAGTGCCCGAAACACAGTGCGGACGGCTCTGACGGGGGCAAGGACCCGGTTCATGAATGACGCGAGCATGTACTTGGACCAAAGTCCCCGCTCCCGATAGTACTCGATGTTGTACCGAACGAAGTATGTCGGCAGTAGCCAAACAGCTATGCGTTGCAGACGCGAGGACGAGGTGGCGCCGTATACTTTCTTCGCAACCGGCTCGACTATGAGGTTTCCCCGGCCAGCGAGTATCTCCCGATAGTAATCGGCCTTGAAGTCTGGAACAAGCAATACAACCCTGATATCCTTGCGCTGAAGAAGATTGCCCAGTGCATCGGTCCCGAGAATCGACCGACTGATGAAGCTTTGGAATACGGTGATAAGAACGGTCTTCATACATTTCGATTCATAATGAATGCTTTAGTGCGCCAGTTCGTGACCTGCCATTCTGTAGAGGTCCAGTTCGGATGCTGCTTAAGCCACTCGCTAAACGCTTTCTGTTCACCCTTATCCGGATGACCACGGAACGCGAACCAGTCATCGAAGATAAGTACGGTCCCATCTTGTAGGACGTTCGTCAGAAACGACAGCACCGGCAGGGTCGATTTGTAGAGATCACAATCGATGAGTACAATCGCCGCCTTGTGCGGACCGTTCCCCATGGAAGCCATCGCTAGCAATGATTCGTTGTACCATCCCGGAACCATACATACCCTCTCCATGTCAATATCGTTGCTGCGCAAGCGCCGCTCGAATTCCTGACGCGAGAACGCGTAATCTCCCTTCTTGAACTCGCCAGTCGAGCGGTCGGCCTCGTGCGTAATGTCCGGCAGTCCCTGAAACGAATCAAACGCCCAAAAACGCATATCCTTCAGCACGCCCTTGCGGCTAAAGAGCGTACGCCACAAATGGTAGGCCTTCGTGAACGTCCGGCCCTTCCAGACCCCAAACTCCAAGTAGTCACCCTCAAGCCCGTGGTGTCCAGCGTATCGGAATGCTTTCTCCAAAATTGATTCGTCGTGATCCGGCATCAGCGCCCGGGCAACGGGTAAAACGACTCCGTACCGGAATCGGGGCGTAAACAGGAGCGGTTGCATACGGATGCCCACTGCTCTGATGAGTCGTCTCATCATGCCATCATCACTTCCCGGACCAAAGCAATGACCCGCTCCTGCTGGAACGCAGTCAGCTTCAGGTGCAAGGGAAGTGTTATCTCTCCCAGACCGAGGCGCTCGGCGACTGGACAATGTCCCGAGCGGTATCCAAATGTCTTACGCCAATATGGGTCGAGGTGAATGGGGTTGAAGTGTACGGATGTCTGCACACCCTTGCGGGCAAGTGCTTCACGCATGCCATCGCGCCGCTTGGGTTCGAGGAAAATGGGGAACATGTGATACGCATTCGTGCTGGCAGGCACCTCGCGCAATATGGCCACACCGGGAATATCTCGAAGACCATCGTGATAGCGCTTCCAGAGTGCCTTACGGGTGCGCCACTGGAGGCCGATGCGTTTGAGTTGCGAATGGAGCATCGCCGCCTGAAATTGCGTGCCGGAGTATTTGTATCCGAGAATCTCTTGCCAGCGTTTGCCGCCACCCCGCTTGACGCCGCCTTCGCAAAGCAACGTCATCAGCGCTGCGGCCTTCTTCGAGTTACAGATCACCGCGCCTCCTTCCCCGCAGGTGATATTCTTCGCGGCATGGAACGAAAGACATGAGGCGAAGCTCCGCTGGCCCGGGCGAATGCCGTCGCGCACAGATTCGATAGCATGCGCCGAGTCCTCAATAACAATCAGCCGGCGTCGACGCGCCAGTGTAGAAAGCGCTTTCATGTCGGCCATCTGGCCATAAAGATGCACCGGCAGAATGGCCCTGGTCCTCTTCGTAACCGCCCGCTCGACGCCTTTGGTATCGATAAGGCCCGTCTCCGGTTCCACATCGACGAATACTGGTTTCGCACCAGTGTAGAGAATAGCGTTCCCCGTCGCTTGATAAGATAGCGGGGACGTGATGACCTCGT
>Ga0214472_10009207_pt1 | contig 10298 bp, 7 predicted proteins | sample RVTome_6_FD_207662 | JGI IMG/M metagenome (GOLD analysis project Ga0214472, IMG submission 207662) | Soil microbial communities from uranium-contaminated site in the Upper Colorado River Basin, Wyoming, United States - RVT140D175 | ecosystem: Environmental > Terrestrial > Soil > Contaminated >...
CGGCAAGTCCAGCTTCGCCGAAGCCCTCGAGCTCCTCCTCACCGGCGACACCTACCGCTGGTCCCAGCGCTCCAAGGTCTGGCGCGACGGCTGGAGGAACCTCCATCACCCCAAGGCCACCATCGCCGCCGAGTTCGCCCTGGAGGGGGAGAAGGAAGCCGAGAGCCTGCGCCAGGCCGCCAAGGAAGCCACCAAAGCCCGGGAAGCCCTGAAGAGAGCCCGTGCCGAGGCCCGACGCCGAATGGCCCTCGACACCGCCCTCCTGGCCAGAGCCGAGGAAGCCGGCCTCAAGACCGAAGCCGACGCCGCCCTCCGTCATTCCGAAGGCGCAGCCGCCGCCGCCTCCCGTCATTCCGAGGGCGCAGCCGACACCGCCCTCCGTCATTTCGAGGGCGCAACATGGACGACGCCCGAGGAATCCACCGGCACCCCAGACGAGCTCGCCACATCCATCGAACGCCTTCCCGACGCGCGCGCAGCTCATCTGCCTCCATCGCTATCTCAACGAAGGCCCGCTCGCTGCCAACGTCGCAAACACCTGGGCCGCCTTGACGCAGGCCTGCCACCATCACCCCTACGAGTTTCCCCCAACTATCGGGGAGTTGCGCCGGTGGCTGGAGATCACCGAGCGTTTCGTCTGCAGTGAAGATGGAAGCAAATCCAAAGATTGAACGATGAGGGCCTGGTCGGCGGTGCTTTGCGCGGACTGGTCGAAGGACCCGGCCAAGCGCGAGGTCTACGCGGCGTCGGTCGCACGTCGCCGTGTCTGGCGTATCAAGCCACCCAGTGGAGGATGGAACGTCAAGACGGCCCTGGATTCGGCCAGCCGTCTCCGCGTAGGCCGCAGCCCGGTGCTGGTGGGCTTCGATGCCCCTATTGGTGTTCCTGCCTCCTTTCTCAAGCTGACCGGGGCACCCACGTTCAAGCAGTGGCTCTGGACCGCCAAGGTTCCCTCCTTGTTCCAGCCGGTGAGTGATCCGCACGATTGGTCCGTGCGGCGTCCGTTCTTCCTTGTGCCCGAAGGGAAGGGAAGTCGGTCCGGTTTCGAGAACCACCTCCGAAGGCTGGGCGTCACTCCGAAGCGGCGTATCGACGAGATCTGCAAAGCCAACCCGGTGTTCATTGCAGCCGGAATCGCAGGTGCCGTCGGGAGCGCGGCGATCGATCTGTGGCGAGGCCTGAGAGGTTCTGACTCGCCGCCCCCGATCTGGCCGTTCGACGGAACGCTCGCGGATCTGCTCAACAGCCGTGCTCCGGTCGTCGTGGCTGAGATCTACCCTCGGCTGGCCTACTCGCTGGCGGGCCACCCCGCGCGTCACCCTGAGCGGAGTCTTGTCTTCGTGTCCAAGACGCAGCCCTCAGCGCGAGTCCGTTACATGGAGAACCTATTGAGCAACGCGAGCTGGTTGCACCACGAAGGCGTCACCGTCAACGACCATTGGATGGCGCTGGCGTCAGAGGATGCCTTCGACGCACTCGTCACAGCGGCCGGCTTGCTGCGCTGTCTACTCGAGCGTACTCCTCTGAACGATCAACGCTTCGAGGATCCGATTGCGGAAGGTGGAATCCTGGGATCCGGCAGTGTGTGCCTCGAGATGACCGAACGTCTGCCGGCTGCGGGAGCGGCCCGGAGTATGAACGCGTCAGGGGCTGCGGGTTCCAACAAGATCACTCGGGGGTCGATCACGAGGACGGCAAACCTGAGCCGCCTCCTGAACGTAGGCGGAGGTAGGACGAAATGAGCCTGCAGGAGCCAGAAGGATTCCCTCCCGGAGTCGCCGAGAAACTCAAAACCTACGTCTACCGCCTCCTTGACCCTCGGAACGGTGAGACCTTCTACGTGGGGAAAGGCAGGGGAAACCGGGTCTTCTCCCATATTCGTCTCATGCCCAAGCTGGATGGCGACGACGTGGACAACAAGGCCAAGCGCATCCGCGAGATTCACGCAGGCGGCCTCGAGGTGGGTCACGTCATTCACCGTCACGGGCTCGACGACACGACCGCATTCGAGGTCGAGGCCGCACTGATCGACGCTTATCCTGGCCTCACGAACGTCGTGAATGGCGCGGGCAGCAACGACTATGGCGCAATGCACGCCAAGGAGATCATCACGCGCTACAGCGCCAAGCCTGCCGCCTTCCGTCACAAGGCCCTTCTCATCAGCGTGAACCGGTCGGTCTCGGAGGCGTCGCTCTACGACGCGACGCGCTACGCATGGAAGATCAACCCCAAGAAGGCCCGGCAAGCGGAGGTGATCCTCGCCACGGTCCAAGGGCTTATCGTGGGCGCCTTTGTCGCACACCACTGGTTGGAGGCGACGGCGGCCAATTTCCCTGGGCGCGAGCCGGTGCCGGGTCGCTTCGGCTTTATCGGAGAGGAGGCGCCTGCGGCGCTCAAGGCCCTTTACGTTGGGAAGCGGGTGCCGGATGAGTACCGTAGGCCAGGCGCGGCAAATCCGGTGAAGTACACCTGGAAGAGCGGGATCCAGGGATGAGAAAGGCGATCTTGGCATGAAGGGTCTCTTGGTCCGTGTGGGCATCGACCAGACATACGGCGGGTGGAATGCGCCGGTCGACCCGGCGACGGGCGCTTTCGCCTTCGTGCCCATCCCTGGTTCGCCGCAGAGGCGTGGGCTAGAGACGCCCTACACAGACTTTGCCCAGGAGTTGGCGCGTTTTCCAGGCGTCCTTCTGCCATCCAAGTGGGTTAGCAAGCCGATGCACTTGGACCCAGACTTCGCCTACCTCACGTACGGAGACACCGGTGATCGCCGTGGGCGGAGCCTTCGTGAACTCGAGCGGGGGGACTTCATTGCGTTCTACGCTGGCCTTCGCCCCACGGTTCCTTGCCGGGATCCCCTTTCATACGCGCTGATTGGCTTCTACCGCGTTCGCGAGTGCTTGCCGCTGCCCGATATCCCTCAAAGTCGATGGCACGAGAATGCGCACACGCGATCCGCCGGCCACCATGCCAACGACTTGATCGTTCGGGCCGAGCCGGGTCGAAGCGGCCGGCTCGAGCGGTGCATCGAGATTGGAGAGTGGCGGAATCGGGCCTACCGGGTGCGTCGTGAGCTTCTGGAGGAGTGGGGGGGCTTGTCCTGCAAGGATGGCTACCTGCAGAGGAGTGTCGTGCCACCACGATTCCTGAGACCGGATCGCTTCCTCGCGTGGTTCGAAGCGCAGAGGGTCTCGCTCCTTGCGGTCAACAACCCATCCAAAGAAGACACCATTCCCACCACGCTGGTCTATAAACGCACACACAATGGCGATCCAGACCCCCAAGGCCGCTTCGGCGCCTACGACTGCATGGGCAGCGTCCGGGCCTGGGCCTATGACGCCGTGATCGGCGTCGGTGGCATAGGCGCCGAGCCGAGACGACACAACATCGCGAAGAAGGTCAATTGGATCGGCATCGGCGCTCACAGGACGCACGCCGGCAACCGAGGCCCGGTGGTCACGTTCGACCACTTTAGGTGGTTCGGCAAGGACGGCCCCTGGCTCGCTCAGGTCGCGCCTGTACTGGCTGAACACATCTATGGGCGGAACGGCCGGTCGCTGATCCGCTTCACTCCTCGCGAGGCCAGCGAAGTGCGATCGATTCTCATGTTGGCGAACGACGCCCCGCCATCACCTGCTCGTGCGGGTGAAGCCGTCACGCCCGACGAGTCGCCATCCCGCGGTTCGACCACCCGGCGAGACCCTCTCGGAAGGCAGGCAACACCGTCGCGATGCACTGCTCGAGACCCCCGTCGATGATGGGCCCGAACCATCGATCCTTTCTGAAGGGTCAGGAGAAGTACTTCGCGGACGCCTACGCCCAGTTCACGGCATTCGGCGGACCCTCCGTGTACCTCCATCAGCAGTGTCTCAAGGCCGCGGAGGAGGAGTTTCTGTCTGTCCGCCACATCGAGATGCTGTACGCGACGCTCGCTTCTTGGGGTATGCATCGCATGGGAGGCCGGGGCCAGATCAAGACGAAGCTGACTGACTGGGGCCGGTTCTACAGTTCCATCAAGGGCAACGCGGAAGCGTTCGAGTGGCTTCGTGGCCGAAAGATGCTCGAGACCCGCCTGGATGACTATCGCGAGGCATTGCTGTGGCTTGCGCCGATCTACCGATCCCTTGATTTGACTGAGGCGGGCGCGACGGTGGTCGTGAATTCGAAGGCACTGCATCACATCCTTCCGGAGTTGATCCCGCCGATAGACCGGCAGTACACAATCCGGTTCTGCACGCAACCTTCGGACCGGTGGCGTGGCGCGAACGGCAAGTTCAGAATGGTTTTGCTACCGCCTCAACTTGACGAGCAGTTTCAGCTCTTCCGCGAGACCTGTGAAGCGCTAAAGCAGCTGGCGGATGAGATCGACCCGGCGCTGTTCGCTACGGAGTGCCAGCAACACGGAGTCCCAGGACCGAAGGCACTGGACAACGCGATCGTAAACTACGTCCGCATAGTTGGCCGGATACCGGCGGCGGAAGAGCCTGTAGCAACGGAGATGCGGCAGACGCGAATGCGAAAGGCGGCCGTCGGGTCCACCCCGGCCGGAACCTCCCGCAGCACGTCGATGCCGCGGCCCTTGATCGACGAGGTCTGGGATCGACTCAGAGCGCATGAGGGCGAGAGGTTTGCGACGATACGAGGCCTGCCGTTTACGTACACGATGTCGGGCGCCGTCCTTCGGCCAAGCCGCACGGACCACAACATCTCGCGCGCCGATTTCGCCAAAGCGCTCGCGCTTCTGCCGCTGGAGAGCCCGACACGCATTAGAAAGGTCGTGCGAGGGCCTTCATACCTCTGGGCGCTGTTGCAGGATGTACGCATCCGGATGGAAGACTGGTGAGCACGGCGCGTGGGTGGGGGCGTGATCCGCGGAGCGATGGCTTGAGCGACGGGGCACCACAGATGGACGACGACTCAGGAGCCGCAGGATGCCCAGGGCTCGCGGGAGCCGGCGTTCCAGACACGATCGACGTCCAACTGAGGGGCATATTCGAACGCGACATCGACCTCCTGTTGCTGGAGGAGATCGTGGCGACCGCTGGCTTTCGCGAGTGGTTCTTGGCGCAACTCGGGTACGGACCTGTGAACCGTTTAGTCCGGGCGGCCCGGTCGGTGAACACATCGACGGGGGAGTCCGACCTCGAGCTGACCCTGCGCGATCGAGGCCAGGTCACCAGAGTACTCATCGAGAACAAGATCGACGCCCCTCTACAGCCCCACCAGGCCGGACGCTACAAGGATAGGGCTGCATCCTACGTCTCCAGTGGCGACTGTGATGCTGCGGTGACTGTCTTAGTCGCCCCTGCGTGCTACGTCGCAGGAGTGACTGGGTTCGATCACATTCTGACGTACGAGACGATCGACGCGTTCTTGAGCACCCAGCCTGGCGCGGAGGAGCGAACGTCGGATTCGGTGTGAAGGGAAGGCTCGTGCCAACGACTGATCTCTTCAAGGTCTGGCTCCAACCGGTTCCGGCCGGCCCGAGGGGCATCCGCCTTTACGACGAGCGCCCGGGCGCGAGGAAGATAGGACTTGTACGTCTCAAGAAGCTGCTGGCGGAGCATTTCGTGGGTGAAGCCACAGTGGCCAAAGCGGGTGGCTACGCGAAGTCAGCGAAGATCATCCTGAACAGCCTTCCGACCCTCAAGCGGACCCAGTCGGGGGACCTCGCTGAGCTCATCGCGACGGAGTACGTGAACTCGGAGACCAGCTTCCGTGTGCTCATCAACAAGCTGAGATGGAAGAGCGACCGCCAGATGCCGATGCACGGGAACGACGTCATCGCTGTCGATACGACCGCGTTGCCGACGCGTGTGTTGAAGGGGGAGTGCAAGAGCCGCGGGAAGCTCAGCGATTCGGTTGTGGCCGAAGCCGCCGAGACGCTCGACTCTCATGGCGGCCGGCCGAATCCGTCGACGCTCGCCTTCATCACCAAGCGTCTCTACGAGGAGAACCGCGATGATGAGGCAGCGATCCTTAGAGACCTCCAATGCGACGGCGCCTTACTGTCGAAGAACATCGTCCACTGCATCTTTGCCCTTGCTGGTAACGATCCAACCAAGGCGCTTGGATCAGCACCGAAGCCCAAGCAGGCGGGAATAAGGCGAGAAGGTGTTGGCGTGACAATCCCTGACCACGGCGGCTTCGTTGAAGCCGTGTTCGCGACCTATGGCGCGAGATCCTAACGCGATCCGGTTGGCGCTCGATGGCCTCTTGCAGCCCCAAGCGCGGGGAAGGCTCCTGGCGCACGGGCTTGCGCGTGGAATGGTGTGGCGCGATGGCGTCGTTCCAGACGGCGGGCCCGACTTCCCGGTTAGCCTTAGCGCCGACCTCCTGGATTTCGGCTATGGAGTCCTCGCCCTGGCTCTCGAGCTGCGGGACGCGAACCGCGAGCGACAGGTGGATCAGCTGTTCGAGACAGAGGAGGCCTTCCGCGTAGCCGCGGAAGCCATCGAATCGGCCGTCCGCAGAGGTGACCCCACCGAGCGGGAGCAGGGTCGTCACCTCATAGTGTGTGCCGCCGCGTTTCACCTTGCCGGTTTCGCGGCGCGGGCATTTTCTCTGCTCCCCCGCCCGGCACTGGAAAAGAACCTTTCCTCGGCCGAGAGAGCTCTGGGTCTTCTCCTTCGGCGGGACCTACTGCTCCTTCGCAGCCACGTCGTTCAGTGGTTGTCCGACCCAGCACGATCCGATGCCACAATCGCGGATCGGCTGCTCGACGAGAATGATGATTTCGGCCCGGAAGACGCCGCTGTCGTGGCGCTCAGTGCAAGCTACCATCGCGCACTTGGGCTGGCGGACTCGGCGCTCCTGGATGGAGACGATGTTCTATCGGATTCATCACTCGATGCGCTTGCAGAGGTCGTAGCGGCGGCGGCCAGTATTGGCAATGTGCCGATGTGGTGGGTGGCGACGCTGACGCTCCATCTGATACGTGACCTTTGGGAGTACAGCCTTCATGTCCGGCTTCCGTCGGGCCCTGGGTCGCGGCTTTCTGTGCGGTGGAATGAGCTGCGGCGCGATTTCATCGCACTGCTCGGGGCGCAGCGGCCACCGCACATTGACCTGTGGCCCTCTCAGATCGCCGCGGCGGCACGTGCGGCGGATCCGAAGGATGACCTCGTCATCGCTCTTCCCACCAGTGCGGGGAAAACGCGCATCGCCGAACTGTGCATCCTCCGCGCACTCGCCGACGGGAAGCGTACCGTGTATGTAACCCCGCTGCGGGCGTTGTCGGCTCAGCTTGAGCGTGTGCTCGCTCAGACCTTCGTGCCGCTCGGCGCCGCTGTCACGTCGCTGTACGGAGCGAGCGGTGTGACCCTAGTTGACGCGAAGACGTTGGCCAGCGCGGATGTCGTCGTCGCGACTCCCGAGAAGCTTGACTTCGCGTTGCGACAGGACCCCAGCGTGCTCGATGACGTCTCGCTTGTCGTCTTCGACGAGGGTCACATGATCGGTCTCGGCAGTCGTGAGATCCGATACGAGGTGTTGATCCAACGCCTCCTTCGCCGGGCCGACGCCGGCGAGCGACGCATCGTCTGTCTCTCAGCCATGTTCAACCCAGATGACAAGTACTTCAAGGACTTCGGGGACTGGCTGAGGAGCGACGATCCCGGAGACCTCGTTCACGTTCGCTGGCGGCCGACTCGGCAGCGGCTTGCCACTCTGGACTGGAACGAGCGCGCGGGTAGTGCCCGGCTCTCCTTCATCGAAGGTGAAAAGCCCTTCGTGCCCCGATTCCTGGAAGCACAACCCAAGCGAGGGCGGCGGCGGCAGCGGTTTCCGAAGAACGAGATGGAGTTCTGTATCAACGCCGCGAACGCTTTCTCGCACGACGGTCACAACGTGCTTGTTTACTCACCGCAGCGCAGCCAGGTTGAGCCGCTGGTGCGAGAGTTCCGCCACATCCAGGAACAAGGCTACCTTGACGGCGTCATGGCTCCGAAGCCGGAGGACCTTTCCGTTGCCCTTGCGATCGGGCGCGAGTGGCTTGGCGCGGATCACCCTGCGGTAGCGGGGCTTCAGGTCGGGGTGGGAACACACCACGGAGCTCTGCCGCGGCCCTTTCTTACCGCGGTGGAGGAGCTCCTCGATCGGCGCCGGCTACCAGTGGTCGTGGCATCCCCGACACTGGCTCAGGGAATCGATCTCGCCTGCAGTGTCCTGCTGTTCCGGTCGATACAGCGTTTTGATCCAGAAACCCAGCAGCAAGCGCCCATCTCCCCGGCCGAGTTCGCAAATGTGCTCGGCCGCGCTGGCCGCGCCTACGTCGATCTCGACGGCATAGCTGTCCTGCCCAGCTTCGAGGCTGGGTCCCGCTCGAGTCGTCATCAGCTCTTCGAGCAGCTCGTGGCGCGCTCCCGTCGACAGCGCCTTGTGAGCGGTTTTGCCCAGCTCATCTTCGAACTCGGTGAGCGGCTGGGCAGAAAGCTCGGGGTTCGGTCCGACCAGCTGCTGGAGTACGTTCTCAATCAGCGTGACGTGTGGGACGACGTCCGCTTGTCTCCAGGTGAAACGAGCGAAAGCGATGAAGAGCTGGAGCGGACACTTGATGAGTACCTGGCCGACCTGGACGTTGCGATCCTGTCCTTGGTCGACCCCCTGGACGCGGCGTCGGATGACGTGGCTACTCTGCTCGACGACGTCCTGAGGGACTCCCTCTGGAAGAGAACGCTAGCCCACGTGACGGACTCGCTTCAGACGCTCCAACGCGAACTCCTCTTGTCGCGAGCCGAATGGTTGTGGCGCAGGGCGACGGCGATTCAGCGGATGGCGTGCTTCTACGCAGGGCTCGGCCGCGGGGCCGGTGTCTTTCTCTACGATCATCTCGACGAACTCGCCCAGGTCCTCGCGGACTTTCATGCTGCCGTGGGTCGGGATGACGCCGAGGAGGTCGCCAGACTGGCGGTCGCGCTTGCTGCGCGCGTCATGCAACAGCCGTTCTTCGCGCTGAGAAAGTTGCCGGGCGACTGGCAGTCGGTGCTCGGCGAATGGGTGAAGGGCACGGCGTTGGCCGATGTGTTGAAAGGGAAAAGGGCTAAGGAGAGGCAATCGATTCAGGCCTTTGTCCACGAAGGGGTGATCTTTCGACTCGTGTGGGCGGCAGAAGCAGTGCGGGTGCAAGCGATAGCGACCAACCACGCTCTGGCGCCTGCACTCGGGGATGGTCCGGCTTTCGCACTTACGTACGGCGTGCCTTCCATCCCCGCCGGCCTCCTCTGTCAGATGGGCTTCGCGTCCCGAGTAGGGGCCGTCTGGGTCGCTCGCGAGTTGGCGGCGCCCTTCACTGACCTGGCGGGCCTGCGTACCTGGCTGAGGAAGCACAGCGCGGTTCTGTCACGCCTAGACTTTTGGGATTCAGATGATCACCGCCTTCTGTGGATGAGCGGGGTTTCCAAAGCAGGTACAGACTACCCGCGACGGTGGGAGCGAAAGGAGCATGTGGTGGCCGCCAAGTGGGACGGTACGTCTCCTCCCCAGGGGACGCCGATCCGCATCCTACCGGGTGAGGGCGGTGTTGTATCTCTTTGCACACCTGACCTGACCCCGCTCGGACTAGCTCGGCTCCCTTTTGCTCCGGATGGCGTCGCGCTCGAAGGAGAGGCTTCCGATTCCGGACAGGTGCTCGTAAGGTCTTTCGGGCCCGTCTGACAGACCCACGAGGATGATGCTAGCACCGGGACGGTGTCGCGCTGCCGCCGCGCAGTCACGTCTTCCGTGGCCCGGCGCCGGCGCTGGCGCAGTAGACCATCGAACGCCCCATCCGCGCATCGCTGAAGCGCGGGGAGCACCGCGGCCCTCGTAGGCGCCTCGAGTCTCGGCGCGTTCTCCTGGAGCGCATCGCGTAGTCTGAGGCGCTCCGGTGTTGGAAGTGGGGCATGCTCTTCGATCGGGAGATCCGGTAGATGGAGGAGGGTCGGCCACCGACGGCGTAAGCCCGGAACCTTGACCGTCGATCTCCGGGGCACCAGCTGTCTACTTAAACAGACTGGCCTGATTGCCGAGGCTGGGATGAGACGCCAAACTGCTCATCAATTCAACGAACGCCTTGGGTGATTCGATTGACTTGTCGAGCAGCTGCCTCCGCGTCAGTGATACGAACAGCGCGCACGACCGGGCCTGGCAATTGACCGAGCGGTGGGGATTGAACTCGATGTCGGTGAAGCCAGCATACCGTTGGAGACGGGCAAGCCACTCGTGGTGGGGAAAGACAGCAGTCACATAGAGCCAGTCATAGAAGACGGTCTTGGGCTCGATGGGAAACGAGAGGCCCTCGAAGTTGAATCTACGCAAAG
>Ga0214472_10009209_pt1 | contig 10297 bp, 8 predicted proteins | sample RVTome_6_FD_207662 | JGI IMG/M metagenome (GOLD analysis project Ga0214472, IMG submission 207662) | Soil microbial communities from uranium-contaminated site in the Upper Colorado River Basin, Wyoming, United States - RVT140D175 | ecosystem: Environmental > Terrestrial > Soil > Contaminated >...
GTTTATCCTATTTTGCGACGCTGAGACTTATAGAATTACCCATGGCATCAAGATCCATAATAGGTGGCATCAAAACCTCTGCGGTAATAAATGTTGGGACGGCAACTCTAGGCGCCCTGATCGGGGCAGGTGGTTATGGCCAGCCAATACTAACTGGAATACGGCTTGATAACATTCCCCTTATCCTCGAAGGTGCCATCCCCGCCGCTGTTTTGGCACTTTTGGTGCAAGGATTGTTTGATTTATCTGAACATGTTTTCGTGCCAAAAGGATTGAGATTAAAAGTTGAATAATCTTTTATTTTTCAAACCATCTGCCGAGGTGTAACCTTTTTGTGTTTGCCGTTTAACGCGTTGCGTTATATACTTTATAAGTGATAAGGTCGTTTAAATGCAAAGAAACGGAAAAGATATTCAAACGCACATTTTCCAGAATGTTCCCACGTGGTATTCAACGGATAGCATTGCGAAAGCTTCGGATGCTAAATAGAGCGAAGACTCTGCGGGATTTACTTGTTCCACCTGGAAACCGATTAGAAGCATTACATGGTGATAGAGAAGGTCAATATAGCATCCGTATTAACGATAAATGGAGAATATGCTTTGAATGGCAAGAAGGTGATGCATATAACGTAGAAATACTTGATTATCATTAGGAGGTTTTAATTATGAGTTCAAAAAAGATCGCACCTATACATCCCGGTGAAATTCTGCTTGAAGAGTTCTTACAGCCTATGGGAATTAGCCAAAATCGGTTGGCGCTTGACATCAGAGTTCCTGCGCGTCGAATTAATGAGATAGTTCATGGCAAGCGAAGAATAACGGCAGATACAGCTTTACGATTGGCTAAATATTTTGATATGTCTCCCCAATTCTGGCTTGGCTTACAAATGGATTACGACCTTGATATGGCAGAGGATCAATTAACAGAACGCCTCAAACGTGAAGTTCAAGTTCACCGAGCTTCAGCGTGAAAAACTAATTAGGAGGAGTTCCACCTACTGTATCCTGTATCCTGCATCCTGAATTCTGCATCCTGTATCCTGCATCTTGAATCTTGTACCACGCATCCTGTATCTTGCATCTTGCATCCTGCATTTCTCATCCTGTATCCTGTAGTTTAGAGAGGAAGCTAGGGAAAATGGTAAGGGATTGTGGGGACAATGAGGGTGCTCTAAATACCTTTTTGAGATATTATCTGCATTATTGTAGGCTAAAGAAAGGTGGGAGTAGAATAAAATGGATCGAAGATACTTTGTATTCAGAATAAACTATGATGATGCCCATTCCTGGGTAGTGGTTGAATTACTAAATAAAGGTTTTCTTAGGCAAGGATGGGGTCATTCGGGTTTAGAACTCCTGAATAAATCTGCAAAGTTGGTAGAAAAAGAAAATTGGATAAATAGTTTCAGAAATATATGGGATGAAACATATGAAAAATCATCCTTGAGGTATGATATTTTAGCGAGGATGCTGGGAATGCAACCAGCTGACATAGTTGTTATACCTAAAACAACCGATGACTACTCTCTAACTATTTGTCAGGTTAAAGAAGGCTACTCCTTTGACACAACAAATACCACTATGTGGGACGATTTTAAGCATCTAATCAGAGTTGAAAACATGAAAACCTTTAAATACGATGAGTGTTCTGAGGCTAAGTTAATTTCATCTAAGTTCCGTGCATATCAAAGTGCTGTTAACAATGTATGGAGCGAGTGAAGTCTAAGGAAGAGAATAAATATGGTAAATATGGGGTTAGGTCTTGCAATACCACATTATTCATTATTGAGCTATAATAATTGTACAAATGGCGCGTCCTTTAAGAATTGAATTCCCAGGTGCTATATACCACATAACTTCTCGTCGTGATGGCAGAGAAAATATATATCTTGATGAAGACGATAGATACTTGTGGCTTAACATTTTTCGTTCAGTATGTAAGAGGATGCAATGGAAATGTCATACCTATTGTCTGATGACTAACCATTACCATTTAGTAATAGAGACTCCTGAGCCCAATCTTTCCGCAGGCATGCGACAATTGAACGGGGTATACACACAGAGTTTTAACCGTCGACACAGCCGAGTGGGACATGTTTTCCAAGGTCGTTATAAGGCGGTATTAGTTGATAAGGAAAGCTATTTACTAGAGTTGTGTCGATACGTAGTGCTTAACCCGGTTAGGGCGAGGGTAGTCAGGAGCGTAGGGGATTGGAAGTGGAGTAGTTTTAGGGCTACGGTTGGTGAAGAGATACGTGCTGAGTGGGTGGAGGTGGACTTGATACTTGGACAGTTTGGTAGTTCAAGGAAAGAAGCTATTTTGAATTTTATAGACTTTGTACAGCAGGGATTAGAATCACCTAGTGTATGGAATTATGTTAGGAAGCAAATATATTTAGGCACCGAACAATATATAAAACGTATACAAGATTTGATTGGTGATGAAGAGGATTTATCGGAAATACCAATAGAGCAGAGAAGGCCGGTTAAATTGACAATAGAAAGATATTATGAAATGAGCAAGGATAAAAAAGAGGCTATGGCACAAGCATATTTATATGGACGTTATACAATGAAGGAGATAGGTAAGTATTTTGGGGTTCATTATTCGACTGTGAGTAGGACAGTAAGGAGTTATGAAAATTTATAAAATGATGCGTGATTGCAAGACCTGACGCCGTTCTTTTATTTATTTTTCAAGGATTATTGATGTCACGCACGCTTTTCTCCATCTGAGACCTCTGCGATTTCATCACGTCTTAACCTTCTAATCCGGACTCTACGTACCCTTGTCGGATCAGCCTCTAGCACGGTGACCTCATGCTCCCCCAATACAGCGCTCTCATTCACTGTGGGTATATGACCCAACATTTCAATCAGCACCCCTCCAATCGTATCGGCATTTGAATCAGATAATTCAATTTCCAGTTTTTTTTCAATTTCGTCAACGGTGCAAGCAGCATCAACCTCAAAGCTGTCAGCTCCTATCTTCATTATTGATGGAGCTTCACTATCAAACTCATCCTGTATTGGACCTACCAGTTCCTCAAGCACATTTTCAAGCGTAATCATTCCTGATACAACCCCGTATTCATCAACAAGAATGGCCAAAGCTGTGTGTTTTTTTTGAAACTCGCGAAGTAATGCATCGAGTGCAAACGTTTCTGGAAGAAAAGTAGGTTTGCGAGCAACATCGACGAGAGCTTTAAGCTCCTGCTTCCTTGCAAGAGTCTGGAAGATATCCTTAACATGTACAATTCCAATAATATGATCAAGATCACCATCGCATAGAGGCAAGCGGGTGTGGCCAGACTCTGACGCAATTCGTAGCTTTTCCTCCATTGTATCATTCTTATCCAGATAAATGATCTGGTCCCTGGGTAGCATATATCGACGAGCAATTTTATTTTCTAAATCCAGCACATTTTCCATGATCAGCCGTTCCCCTAGAGTGAGGTGACCCACTGCTGCTGATTCAAGTAGGATTGCCCTTACCTCATCCTCCGTATGTACTTCACCGTGCTCCGAGGTGATCTGGATGCCAATTACCCTCAGCATCAAATTACTTATTGTGTTGAGGACCCAAATAAATGGTTTGAAAATCTTATAAAAAATGGCCAATGGCATTGATATCGTAAGCGCGGTCCGCTTATACTTCTTTATGGCTAAAATCTTGGGCACCTGCTCACCAAGTGTAATGTGCAGCAGGGTAATTATGATAAAAGCAATCGGGAAAGCTACAAGATGTACCCTGTCTTCTGGAATACCCAGGGAGTTAAAAGCAGGTTCAATCGATCTCGCGACTAACGGTTCGCCAACCCAACCCAAACCTAAACTGGCAAGGGTAATCCCAAGCTGACAAGCCGATAGATAGGCATCTAAATTCGCAACAATCTTCTCTACAAGCTTAGCGGTCTTACTTCCCTTACGCGCTAAGATTTTTATTTCTTGAATTCTAAGCTTTACGAGAGCAAATTCGGCAGCGACAAAAAATCCATTCGCGGCAACTAGTAAAAAAACTAAAAATATTTTCCAGAACATCTTACTCCTATATCCTCACCCAATGAAATGAATTCATGGTTTTCAAAAAATATAAATCTAAATATTCAACTGAAAATAATGAATGAAAAGATGGTCACATTTCAATAGTGTAGCATCAATCCGTGGAAATTCTTACCTTTAGAGACCCTATAGATATTTTATAAACTTTAAAAATCATACTCACTGAAATTTCCTTGACATTCATTCTAAACAGTATTTACTCAGGCTAACTTATTAAATTTACAACATATTATAAATCGCTAGCAATATCATTAAATGATATCAAATGGTCGAATTAACTCATAAGGTATCTTTGCGGAAATCGAAGGAATGAACCAAATAACGACCCCAAAATAAATACATTTACCAGAAATAACCAATTTAGTAGTTGACACAAATCGACTATGCAAACTCGCACGAAACTAATGAGTGTGGGAAATAAGGGATAACTCCAATTCCGAGTACATCTAAACTTTTAACAAAAATCTATCTTTTCCTCTTATCATATGATTTGTTCTTATAGTCATGACGCATTTATAAAAAGCCAGACGGCTGCACTATGCATTGTAAGGTGCCCGCACGATTCTCAATTCTTCTTTATTTTCGGTCTCTTCGCTTTTGATCTTTTTGTAATAAGGTTTTTTAGTTCGATCAGGTCAGGATTAAGCAGCTCTTTTACGCGGTCAGTATTGACTCCAGCTACAATAATATCACCTATTTCAGTGTTGACCTCGTCATAAATGCCTAAAGCTTTCATGCCCTTTGTTTGCTTCTGATTATCATCGGTGGGGTTAACATAATGTACCGAATCACTCTTATACCGATGAATCAAAAATAAATGGATTAATGTCATTAAACGCTTTTTACGGAAATCCTCATTAAATGTATTTTGATCTCTAACAGAAAGAATATTCTTGCCTCTGAGATCCTGTATTGATGCAAACACCGCATTAGCCATCTTATTTTTTGATTCATCTAGAATAGTCAATTCCAATAAATCCGAGCCGGCTTTGTGCGGCCGTAGTTCAACGCGCAAGGCCCCTGCAATTTTATAGTGTTCCGCCCAATGCTCAAGCCAACCTTCCAGAAGTTTGGGTGGAACCTCTGTCTGGACCAAATGCTGATACTGTGTGGATCCCTTTCCCATAGCCTTGGTTGTTGCGGTGCGTCCGGAAGTAGCCATAAGGGCACCATCGGCACGAGGTCCACCAACATAGGTTTGAGGTGTCTTATAGGGTGAATCGAGTAACCTGAACTTACGTTGTAAGCGGGCCAGTGCAAGCATCCCATCTTCTAGTAAAGCACTTGCAAATTCTTCAGCCGCCAGTCCGTCTATTTGATGACCTCCATATGTGATGAAGTTAAAGACAAACCCGAGCTTCCCCAACTCTTTGGGGAAGTTTACCATTTCGTCATCGCTCATTCCCGTTGTGTCCCAATTAAATGAAGGTGACAAATTGTAGGCCAACATCTTATCTGGATATACACTGTGGATAGCTTCCGCAAATTCTGTCGCATCGGCTAAATCAGCCGTTTTTGTCTCCATCCAGAGGATGTCAGCAAAAGGGGCTACAGCAAGTGATTTTGCTATCGCATACTCGACTCCACCCTGGATCTGATAATAACCCTCGGGTGTTCTAGACAATTCACAATCCCACGAAGCTTCTATGCCCATTGACCTGGCTTTTTCACGGGCTTCATGAAATGAAACCTTCTTAGCAAATTCTAGCCATTCGTCAATTGTCAAATCATGTTGCCTTCCTTCTTCGATTTGAAAATCCATCAAATCTGCTACTGCTTCCCCGAATGTCTTAAGCCCTGATTCGACTTCCCATGTTTCGACGAACTTGGTCGCAACATTATCCAATGGCTTGGTGATGCTCCTTTCCCTGCCATCCTTTAAAGCTTGTACGTTTTCATCTATGTATGACATTAATCCCACCTGCTTAAACCACTCGTACGCCTCTTCATATTCGAAATCGGATATTCTGTATAGAAAGTGACCATTAACATCTTTTATTCCCTTCTCATTAAAAATTTTCAAAATTGCAAGATAACAATTCTTATAACCAGGCAGATTTGTTTTTGTAGCACCTAGAATAAAAGCATGATCCCGTTCATCACCTCTTTTATCTAGTAATGCGGCTGCTTCAGCGTCGGTTCGAGCAACAATGATTCCCGGTACCTTCATAACATCAAGTTGGAATCGTGCGGCATTCAGCCTTTTGATTTGTTCATCAACAGGTACGAGAACCTTACCGCCCTGATGCCCACATTTCTTTGTGCCTGGTTTTTGATCTTCGATGTGGTAACCTGCGACACCCGCTTCTACAAATCTCCTGATCAGGTTTCTGACATGAGCATCACCCCCATGTCCTGTATCGGCATCTGCAATTATAAAAGGCCTGTAATCAAATTTTGGAGTGGTCTTTCGTTCCTTGTCTGTCATTCTGGATCTGATGAATTTCTGATTCTTATCTGCAGAAAGGAGGGCTCGAACAAGTGTAGCTGCCTCATCCGGCACCTGACTGAGCGGGTAACTTGCTAAATCTGGACCTGGATCCTCGGTTGTCGATCCTTTGGCAGAAGTTGCCCAGCCCCCTAAGTAAATCCCCGCTATACCTGCCCGCTTCAGCATAACTACTTGCCCAGGAGAATATGGACCAAATGTTGTAATCTGCTCTCGTCTTGAGAACAATTCCCTTAAAAGACTATGGAATTCTTCAGATGCATTTCTTGCAATCGGGTAATCAGTTTCAATCGTCCCACGCTGCTGCACAACTTGACGGGCTGAATAAAGGCGGGTGATTCCTCTGAAGCGAGGGATCTTGAACCATTTCTTGGTCTCGAGAACCTCTTTTTCAAATGATTCCATTTCGTCTTCTGAAATGGTTTCAGTTTTTCTAGTAGGGATAAAATCTAAATTCTCGGTAATCCTGGTGCCATCTTCTTTAAATGTCTCCGTATACTGTCTAATTCTCCTTTTAGCTTCAGATAAATCATGATTATTTAGATTAATATTCAATAAATCGATATACCAGGGGGCTTTGACTTCATCTAAAACGTAGGTTTCAACAATCTCCCTGGCGATCGGTAAGGTTGTTCCCTTTGAATCGTCGTGAACATCTTTATCTTTTGCATTTTGAAGTTTTTCGTATTCTTCTGCTACCAACCTCCAAAATATATCGACTGTAAAAACGTCTCCCGCTTTTAACCCCGTTTCCGAATCGTCTTCGGTTAGTTTCGCACTTTTGTGAATCCATTCCCACAAGATGCTGAGACGAATTTCTCCTGTGGCCATATCTTCCATCAGATACAATATGTCATCATTACTGAAAAAGTCAGCTGGCTTTAGCGCTGCTGCCTGAAATCCCTGACCAAATGCATTTCCATATTGCAAACCAACGCTCAAAAGATTTCGAGCTCCCCTAATCGTTCTGGGTGCTGGTTCAAGAAGCGTCAGACCATCTGAGTCCTCCTGAGTATAGGTTAGAGGGGGGAAAGGTCTACCAAGTTGGTTGTCCTCACCAACCTTTTCCCAAACTGGTCGAATAATATGAACCATCCTCCAATGTGCTACCCATTTACCACTTGCACCTTCTTTCTGTTCACGCACGGCACCCTCAACTGCTTTCTTCATACCGCTGGTAACGCCTTCTTTCGAACCCACAGGAATGTTGGGCTCCATTCCACCCTGCCAAAGCGCAAAATTCCCATTAATATCGGGTGTGTTTACAGCCCTCCGCACCCTATCTTCGTAATTTCTCATGTAACCATAGGTCATTGTAATGGATTCAATGTTGGGATTCATAAAATCTATGTCCCAGGCCATAGCATCAGCGACGCTATTAATGTAATCCCATCTTCCTGTATTAAATCCAACGAAATGTTTGCCTAAAGCAGCCCTAATCTCCATCAACTGAAATGTTGCTTCAAGTTGTTCAACAAGAACATAGACTTTGATTGTGCCAACAGGGAGGTCAAGATATTGTTCAAGAGCTGACATCATTTCATTCCAAAGCGCCGCTTCCTCAGCAGTCTGGATTTTAGGCAGATACAATACTATGGAGGAACCCGATTTCATTAAATTCTTATAGTTGTTTACAACATAAAGTGTCATATCGACGATTGACGCTGAAAGGGCCACACCATTTTCATCACGGATATGTCTATCGTCTAAATGTAATCCCCGGCAGCGGAATATCTTTGTCGTAAAGTTTAATTGCTTCTCCCAATCTTTTATGATCTCTCTCTCGAAAAATCCCGATGACCATTCGTTCATCTCCTTTGCAACCTGCTCAGCCACCTCCAAAAAAATTGGATCTTTTTGTATTGCCAATTTTAGGTTTCTTTGATTGTCTAACGACATGGATGTAATTTGTCCCAAGGCATCTTCCCCATCAAACATCCAGCCATCAGCGCCCGAGAGTAATGCATACGCGACATTCCGTATGCTTTTTCCGGTCGGAGAGTTTGGTTTTGCAGCGGGGCCTGTACCCTGAATCCACTGTCGCTGTAAATCTTTTGGAATCTCTGAACCAACGAACTTCCCGTCTCTTGCGTCTTGCACCTCGATGTTCGTTCGAGGAATGTAGTCATTCGGATCCAAAAACTTAATTCTCTCTCTATTTCGAGCTCGTTCTGCCCTTCTATCGATTCTTTTTGCCATGACTATCTTTTGATCCCAATTAAATCTAGCCAATGATGCCAAAGCGGTCATAACATCAGGGGTATATACATCAGGGTAGGAATTCTCGAGATCATCGCGAATTTCTAATTTTCCATACCCGCTGATGACCTTAAAGGATCGATTATTTGTTTTACGAACGATACTCATCACCTGTTCTCCTCACTTGTCTTGTATCATTTTTCTGACTTTGAATAATAAGGCCAATAATTATACAGATTATACCGATTATTGCCAAATAATCTTGTTATTAAGTGTATGTTATGAGGAGTTTGTTTGCAAACATCGAATCTTTGATGCTGACTCATTAATACTATTTTCAGCCGAAACTAGTAGTTATAGATAAAATCACATATAATAGTTATGCAAATTTAAACTTAGAAACTGTTGTATAAGGAGATACGAATGAATATTTATGTAGGAAATTTATCATATGAGGTCACTGAAGCGGACTTACGGTCCGCTTTCGAAGAATTTGGGCAGGTCACGTCAACCTCTATCATAAAAGATAAGTATACTGGAGAATCAAAAGGATTTGGATTCGTCGAGATGCCATCTTTGCAGGAGGCTCAAGCTGCTATCAGTGCCCTAAATGGGAAAGAGTTAAAAGGAAGAGCAATTAATGTAAATGAAGCCCGTCCACGCACAGAAAAACGTGTTGGTGACCGAGGAGGCAGAGGAGGCTTTGGCAAGGGAGGAGGAGGCAGAGGAGGCTTTGGCAAGGGAGGAGGAGGAGGAGGCAGAGGAGGCGGCCGTCGATATTAATTAACTGTCAACAATAGTTCTCGCTATATCATATAGGGCTACGTCTAAATAATCGCTCAAGGGCGGCTTGAAAAACTAACTAGCCTCTCAGGTTGGTTAGACTCAATTCATTGCCTCAAGAGCACCGAGATGGTGAATTTCCATCTCAATTTATTAAATACTGCTGAGCATCAAATATTCTATAAAATTAGTGACCTAGCGGAAATCGTCAAAATTCCTTCCTATAAGAACTGTTATTAGAACATCGAACGTGCAGTATTATATTTTTACCGAGACCGAGAATCTAAAGATATATAATTTGTTATGATCTTAATAATCACCAAATCTCGAATTAGTGTTTAATATACCTCCCCAGGGAGGTTATCGATAATATGCAAGAAATGACCAAAAATGAATACAGAGAATTTATGTTAATAGGAACGAAAACTCTGAAGATTGCGACCGTGAAGAAGAATGGTAGTCCGCATGTAGTTCCCATCTGGTTTGATCTTCATAATGGGAATATAGTTTTTACGACTGGTGGAGATTCAGTTAAAGCGAAGAATATGAGGCGTGATCCAAGGGTAGGTTTAACCGTTGATGATCAAACCCCACCATATGCCTTTGTTCAAATTGAGGGAATAGCTACCTTTTCAGAAGACCTGAAAGAAATGTTGTACTGGGCTACTCGTATTGGCGGGAGATACATGGGTGACGATCAAGCCGAGGCCTTTGGTAAACGAAACGCTGTTCCTGGTGAGTTACTGGTCAGGGTTAAGCCAAGTAAAATCATTGCCTACAAAGATGTAGCTGCCTGGTAGTA
>Ga0214472_10009210_pt1 | contig 10297 bp, 9 predicted proteins | sample RVTome_6_FD_207662 | JGI IMG/M metagenome (GOLD analysis project Ga0214472, IMG submission 207662) | Soil microbial communities from uranium-contaminated site in the Upper Colorado River Basin, Wyoming, United States - RVT140D175 | ecosystem: Environmental > Terrestrial > Soil > Contaminated >...
TACAAGCGCCTCTAGCTGGTGTTGCTCGACGATCTCGCCCATGACCACGCGACCGTCCATGGTCGTGCCGTCGGCCAGCTCCATCTTGTCGACCCGGGCCCGGCTGGTGCCAAGGACCGTGCCTCCCCGGGTCAGGATCCCGGACAGGGCGTCTGAGTCGAGCCGCATATACCGGTTCAGCATCAGGCCCTGGAAGCCGTCCTTGAAGCCGATGACTTCCATGCCGTAGGCCCGTTGCGCCGCTTTGCCGATCGCCCGGATCGCCGCGTTGAGCCCGGGGCTGTCGCCGCCTGCGGTCAGGATGCCGATCGTTCGCGTCACCTGGCGATGGTATCGGCTCGGGGCGCTCCCCCTCCCTAATTGGGTTGCACAGGTCCGCATGTGGCCCCTCCTCGTCCCAATTACGGAGGGAGGGATGGCCGGGTCTAGCCACTGGACTGGGTCTCAACCTCGCATCCGGCGGGGGATCGCCTCGCGAAAGGTGCTGATCAGCACCTCGAGTTCGACGCTTGCTCCGGCTAGGGACAACCTGTCACCGCCGACGGAACCGATTCGACGGGCGAGAGCACGCGGCAGGCTCACGGTTCCCGGCTCCATCATCAGGATGAAGCGGTGGGGATCTTCGGAGAAGAGACGGGCGTCACTCTCGACCCACAACTCGGCGCCCACCCCCGAGGCGATGCAGATCTCGGCGACGGCGACGGGTAGGCCTCCCGACGAGACGTCATGGAGAACCGGCACCTGGTGGGCCAGAGACCCAGCCAGATCGATCACCTCTCTCGCCATCTCGGGCTCGGCCGCGGTGGGCCGGCCACCGAGGTGTCCCTCAACTACGCGCTGGAAGGCGGAGCCGGCGAGGTTGTCGGTCGCCTCCGGCCCGACCTCCCAGATCTCCATCCTCTCCTTCGCCCGGCCCAGTCCGGGGAGGCGGCCAGGGACCGGGTCGGCGAGGCCGAGGAGGCCGACCACCGGTGTGGGATGAATGTCGCCCCCGTCGGTTTCGTTGTAGAACGAGACATTCCCTCCGACCACCGGGATCCCCAGGGCCTCACATGCCTCGGAGATCCCCTCGATGGTCTCGCGGAACTGCCACATGACTTCTGGTTTCTCGGGGTTGCCGAAGTTGAGGTTGTCGACCACGGCCATTGGCCGAGCCCCGGTCATCGCCACATTCAGCGCCGCCTCATAAACCAGACGGGCGGCCCCTCGTTTGGGATCGAGCAAGCAGAGGCCCCCGTTCCCGTCGGTGGAGACCGCGAGGCCCTTGGTGGTCCCTCTGATCCTGAGCAGTGAGCCGTCGCCTCCCGGGCCGCAAAGCGTGTTCAGGAACAGCATGTGGTCGTACTGCTCGTGGACCCAGGCCGAGGAACCGATACCGGGATCGTCGAGGAGGCGAGTCAGGGCTTCGGCAGGATGGATTGATGGTGGATCCGGGGTCTCCCACAACGAATCGAGCCACTCGGGACGGCTGAACGGCCGGTCGTAGAGGGGAGCGTCGTCGGCCAGGGACGCCGCCGGCATCTCGGCGACGATCTCGCCTTGGTGGCGGACGGTCAAGGTGCCCCCGGCCTTTACCTTGCCGACCACCGCCGACTCGATCTCCCATCTTTTCGCCACGGCCAGGACGGCTTCGACGTTCTCGGGACGGACGAAGGCCATCATCCGCTCCTGGGACTCGGACATGAGGATCTCGGGAGCGGTCATCCCGCTCTCCCGGACATGCACCGCATCGAGGTCGACATCCAAGCCGACTCCGGCCCTGCCCGAGGGCTCGGAGATGGCGCAGGCGAGCCCGGCCGCCCCGAGGTCCTGGATCCCTGCCACCAGTCCTCCCTCGAACAGCTCTAGACAGGCTTCGATCAGCTTCTTCTCCTCAAACGGGTCGCCGACCTGGACGCTGGGCCGCTTATCTTGGGACCCGTCGTCGAACGATGCGGAGGCAAGCACCGAAGCCCCCCCGATCCCGTCGCGACCGGTCGCCTTGCCGAGCAGCACCGCGATGTTGCCCGCTTCCCCGGCGGTCCCCAGCACCAGCTGCTCTTCCCTGAGAATCCCGAGACACATCACGTTGACCAGTGGGTTTCCGGCATAGGTCGGGTCGAACTCGACCTCGCCACCGACGGTGGGGACCCCAACGGCGTTGCCATATCCGGCGATGCCCGCCACCACGCCTCCGAACAGATACCGGTTCTTCGGGTCGTCGAGTGGCCCGAATCTGATCTGATCCCAAAGAGCGATGGGTCTGGCGCCCATGGTGAAGACGTCGCGCAGGATTCCCCCGACCCCGGTGGCGGCACCCTGGTAGGGCTCGACGAACGAGGGATGGTTGTGGCTCTCGATGCGGAGAGCCGCCAGCCAGCCGTCCCCGAGATCCACCACCCCTGCGTTCTCGCCGGGGCCGACCACCACCCAGGGAGCCTGGGTTGGGAAGCGTCGCAGGTGGGAGCGCGAGGACTTGTAGGAGCAGTGCTCGGACCACATGACCGAGTACATGGCCAACTCGGCGGGAAGTGGCTCGCGGCCAAGTATCCCGATCACGGATTCGTATTCGTCGTCGGTCATGCCAAGCCGCCGGTGAACCGGCTGGCCGGTGATCGTCATGCCGGCACCAGCGACTCGAGAAAACTCTCCAACAGGACGATGCCGTCGGCCGACCCGAGCAGCTCGTCCGAGGCCCGTTCCGGATGGGGCATCACCCCCACCACATTCCCGTCGACGTTGGCGACCGCGGCCGCCGAGCCCTGCGACCCGTTCGGATTGTCGAGATACCGGAGCGCCACCCTGGCCTCGGCTCCTGGGTCAACCCAATTCCCCTCGTATGAGTTGAGCGGGATGCGAATCCGCTGACCGAGCTCGGCGCTGCGGGTGAGGATTGTCGCGGTGTCGGTGACTTCGACCTCCACGAAGCGGCAGATGAATGCCAGATCCCGGTTGGCGATCAGAGCCCCTGGGAGCATTCCAGCCTCGCAGAGGACCTGGAATCCGTTGCAAATCCCGAGAACCGGGGCAGCACTTACGGCCATCCGCCCCACCTCGGCCATCACCGGAGAGAACCGGGCGATGGCACCGGTGCGCAAATAGTCGCCATGGGCGAATCCCCCAGGCAGGATCACCCCATCGAAGTCTGACAGATCGGTCTCACGGTGCCAGACCAGGTCCGCCTCACCACCAAGCGACCGGAGAGCGTGGACCACGTCGTGCTCACAGTTGGTCCCGGGAAAGACCACGACCGCGGTCCTCATTCGCCGACCTCGACCCGGAAGTCCTCGAGAACAGGGTTGGCCAGAAGCTGTCGGCACATCTCCTCCACCCGCAGCTTTACGTGATCGGGGTCATCACCTGCGACATCGAGGTGGATGATCCGGTCGACTCGCACCGACTCGATGTTCTGATGGCCCAAGTCGGTGAGCGCCCGCATGATGTTCGTCCCTTCGGGATCGGCTATCTCGGGACGTCGGGTGATCTCGACGCTCACTTTCATCGAGAAGCCCGCTTCAGATAGGTGTCGAAGCTCTCGCCGGTGACCCGCTCATATGCCTCGACATACCTGGCGCTGGTCTCGGCGACGACTTTCGGTGGGAGGTCGGGGGCCGGTGGCGTCTTGTCCCAGTCGGCGGCCTCGAGCCAGTCCCTTAGCGGCTGCTTGTCGAAGGACGGCACGTCGTGACCTGGCACCCATTGGTCAGCCGGCCAGTATCGGGACGAATCCGGGGTGAGCACCTCGTCGATGAGCAGCAATTCGTCATCGGCAAAGCCGAACTCGAACTTGGTGTCAGCCAGGATGACACCTCTCGCCGCGGCATATTCCGACGCGCGCAGATAGATGTCGACGGAGCGCTTTCGCAGCTCCTCGTAGAGCTGATCGCCGAGGAGGGATCGAGTCTGGGCCTCGGTGATGTTCTCGTCATGACCCGACGCCGCCTTGGTGGCCGGGGTGAAGATCGGCTCGGGCAGCAGGTCGGCCAGCTGCAAACCTGAAGGAAGATGCTCGGTCGTGGGACCTCCTCCGTCGCGGTATTCGCGCCACGAGGACCCGTAGAGATAGCCCCTCACCACGCACTCGACCGGAATCACATCGGCGCGGCGAACCACCATCGCCCTGCCGCGCAAAGCTGCGCGATCTTCATCTGACAGCCCGTCGATCTCGGTGAGGTCCGTAGTGAGGAGGTGATTCGGGGTATCGAGAAGATCGAAGAAGTGGAGGCTCAACCCGGTCAGCACCTTTCCCTTGTCGGTGATCGGTTGGTTGAGGACGACGTCGTAGGCAGATATTCGGTCGGTGGTCTCGATCAGAAGGTGATCCTCGTCTACCTCGTACATCTCCCTGACCTTGCCCGATGCGACATGAGGTAGCGCCACCATGTGGCCGCAGGGTAGTGGGGGGATGGTTGGGCCCGGCCACATGCCCGCGATATGCGCCTGGTCGAACAGGTACTTCTGCCCTAGACCGCCGACACGGGTCGACTTACGTTGAAGAGAAAGGAGGTCTGATGAAACTCCGAGATTTGATGACTCGTGACGTCATCACGATCGCCCCGGACGCCCCTCTCAAAGAAGCAGCCCGACGCATGATCGAGGCCGGCGTCAGTGGCCTGCCGGTCACAGAAGCTGACGGCGCACTCGTCGGCATCGTCACCGAGGCCGACTTCGTCGCGACCGAGGCCGATCGGCGCCGAAAGCGGCCGGCCGGCCTGCTCCGCTTCGTCTTCAAGGAGGCCGAGCTACCACGCGAGGCCCGCCTCGTGGGCGACGTCATGAGCACCGATCTGATCGTGCTCGGACCGGAAGCCGACCATGCCGAGGCGGCCCGCCTGATGCAGACAGAAGGGGTGAAACGGATCCCCGTGGTCGATGAGGACGACCGGATCCTGGGTCTGGTCAGCCGCTCGGACATCCTTCGGGTCTTCGCGCGGTCCGATGGCGAAATCATCGAGGAGATAGAGAGCCATGTGATCGGGCACGTGCTTTGGATCGACCCCAAGCGCGTCGATATCCGGAGCATCGACGGAAATGTCGTCCTCCGTGGCCGGCTCGAGACTCGGAGCGACGCGGAACTGCTTGCCGAGCTCACCGCACGAGTCGACGGGGTGGTGTCGGTTGCGAATCACCTGGATTTCGAGGTGGACAACATGGAGCTGGACATGACCAGCTTGCCTCCGGGGATCGGGGCACCGAGGAACTGGTGACCGCATCTCCACGCGAAGTGCCCACCTAATCTCCTTGGGTGTCCGGGTTGACACTCCCAAATGTCCAGCGATTGCTCAACGCCGACCCCTATTCACGAGCGTTGGGAATCGAGTTGGTTTCGGTCACCGACGCCGAGATCGTTGTGGCGCTCGATGTCGGCCCTGATCATCTGAATTCCCTCGACGTGGGTCACGGGGGCATGGTGTTCTCGTTGGCCGACTGCGCCTTGTCCCTTGCCGCCAACGCCGCTGGCGATAGAGCGGTTGCTGTGGACGCTCATCTCGTCCTGACTGCGCCATCCAGGGAGGGCGACCGTCTGGAAGCGAGAGTCACCGAGGCGTCTCGGGGGCGCACCCTCGGCACCTACCGGGTCCTCGTGACGAGGCGTGACGGGAAAACCGTTGGCCTGTTCACCGGGACCGTTCACATCAGCCCCTCGCCTTGATACTCCAGATCTAGGATCGATCTCGAAGTGGGAATCGTCCAAACCGTGATCCGACACCCTTGGAGGGTGGCGGTCACCGTCGTCGCCGGGGTGCTTCTCGGGCTGGGAGCCTTCTATGTGTATCAGGTCCAGGTGGCCCTGGGCACGTTGGCGACTGAGGAGTTCGATCCCGCAGCCGCCCGAGCCGCGATCGACGTCACCGACACCACTTCCCGCGACATCGTGTTCGTGGAGCCCGCCCCGTATCCCGAAGGGGAGGAGCTTTCCGAGTATCAACTGGAGCTGGCGGGTGAGTTCGACCTTTCGGGGTCATTCGATCCCCGTTCCCTGACCCCGAACTCCTTCGGGACACCAATCGACGACAACATCTTCACTTCGTATCTCCTCGTGGGAGCCGACGCCTCCGGATTCCTGGCCGACGTCATCATCCTCGCTCTCCAACCCGAGGACACCGACCCGATCATGGTGAGCCTGCCCAGGGACCTCTTGGTGTGGAACCTGTGCAACCGAACCCTCACCAGGCTCAACGAGGGACTGGGTGGCTGCACGGGCGTGGCTTCCGGCTCGGAGTTGTTAGCGATCATGGTGGAGGACTACACCGGGATTCCCGTCGACCATGTGGCAAGGGTGAACTTCGCGGGTTTCGCCAGGGTGGTGGACGCGATGGGTGGTGTCACCATCTGCGTGGACCATCCGACCCGCGACGTCAAGTCACACCTGGAGATCACCGGTTCCGGGTGCCGGCGCGCCAGCGGTGAGACCACGCTGGCCTGGGTCAGGTCGAGGCATACCGAGCAGTTGATTGGCGCCGCCTGGGTTGGTGTGGCCGGTTCGGACTTCGCCCGACATACGCGACAGCAGGATGTCCTCTTCCAGTTGGCGGGTAAGGCCGCCGGGTTTTCCTCACCGGTATCACTGACCAACAAACTGGCGGCGGTCGCCTCATCGGTTCGTCTCGATTCGTCGTGGACGTTCGGGCAGGCGGTTTCCGCCGCCTGGCGGTATCGGGGTATCTCCAAGGACGATGTTTCCCGCTTCTCGATCGAGGTCCAGAACCATCGGACCCCACAGGGCGCCGCTGTCCTACTTCCAACACTGCCCTTCAAAGACCAATTGGAGGAGATCTATCCGCTCGACTGACACGTTGGCCCGGGCAGCAAACACGAAACTGCTCGGGGTGTAGCCCGTCTTTGTCCTCGAAGACCGCCCCATTGGGCTGTCGTCGTCGTCTTCAGGCGACCTCGAGTGACTGGAGACGTTGCAAGACGATGGCCGAGGATTCGCCGACGCTGTCCAGCGCGAAGCAACGGTTTAGGTCATCTCCATTGAGCCCCGCCGCGGAGTCGGCAGCCAGGAGATCGCGAAGGTTCCCCTCGCCGTTCCATGCTTTCATGGCGTGCCCCTGGACGATGCGATAGGCGGCGTCACGGGCCATGCCCTTGTCGACCATGGCCAACAACACCGCCTGGCTGAAGACGAGCCCGTTGGTCGCGTCGAGGTTGGCGCGCATCCGCTCGACGTCCACCACCAGATTCTCGATGAGTTGTGTCGACTTGACGAGCATGTAATGAAGGACGATCGAGGCGTCGGGGAGGATGACCCGCTCTGCCGAGGAATGTGAAATGTCCCGTTCGTGCCAAAGCGCCACGTTCTCGAGACCGACCTGGGCGTAGCCGCGGAGGAGGCGCGCCATACCGGTCATCCGCTCGGAGAGGATCGGGTTCCTCTTGTGGGGCATGGCTGAGGAGCCCTTCTGCCCTTTGCCAAACGCCTCTCTCACCTCGGAGACTTCGGAGCGCTGGAGATGTCGGATCTCGGTCGCCATCCGTTCGATGGATGCTCCGATCAGGGCCAGGGCTTGGAGATACTCGGCATGACGGTCCCGCGCCGTCACCTGAGTCGCTGCCGGCTCTATGGCGAGCCCGAGCGAGGTGCACACGTGGCTTTCGACCGCCGGGGGGACGTGTGCATAGGTGCCCATTGCCCCCGAGACCTTGCCGACGGCCACTGACCTTCGGGCCGCTTGGAGTCGGGCGTGATCTCGAGACACTTCGAATGCCCACCCGGCCAGCTTCAAGCCGAAGGTAGTGGGTTCTGCCCAGATGCCGTGGGTGCGGCCGATCATGTAGGTCGCGCGATGCTCTTCTGCCCTCCGCTTGACCACCTCGAATAGGGAGGCCAATCCGTCGAGAAGAAGATCAGACGACTCCATGAGCATCGATCCGAGCGCGGTGTCGAGAACGTCCGACGAGGTCAGCCCATAGTGGACCCACCCGGCTGCGTCCCCTCCGGCCGATTCACCCAGGAGGTCGACGAAGGCAGCCAGGTCGTGATTGGTGATCTCCTCGCGGGCGGCTACGTCTTCGGTTGTGGGGCATCTGGCTGACCGAAGGGTTACGACCACGTCGTCGGGGATCTTGCCGAGCTTGGCCCACGCTTCCAGGGCAAGGACCTCGACCTGCATCCAGGTCTCCAGTCGGCGCTGGTCAGACCAGATCCGGCCCATCTGGGGAAGCGTGTAACGCTCGATCACGGACTGCATCTTGGCAGGCACCGTTACCCTCCCCGGCCCATGCGCCGCATCAGCATCGACCAGGCACGCCGCTATGCGTTGGCCGCCCAGGGATTCGCCGAGTCTCGATCAACGGGCAGGGTCGACGTCAGACACTTCCGGCGGGTCCTGGACCGGGTCTTGGTGATCCAGCTCGACTCGGTGAACGTGTTCAGCCGCACCCACTACATGCCGTTCTTTTCCCGTCTCGGGGCGTACGACCGGGCCGCCCTGGATCGGTGGCTGTGGCGGTCGGGGGAGATGTTCGAGTACTGGGGGCATATGGCCTCGGTGCTTCCAGTCCCGGACCATCGGCTGTTTCGGTGGCGAATGGAGCGGGGATACATATGGACCCCGGCCGAGAAGGTGCTAGCGACCCGACCCGGGTACCTGGATGCCATCCTCGAAGAGGTCCGGGAGCGGGGACCGCTTCAGACCTCCGATCTGGAGGATCCCGGGTTCAAGGACCCCAACGGCTCGATGTGGAACTGGTCCCATGGCAAGGTCGCGCTGGAGATGCTGTTCGTCCAAGGGCGGGTGGCCGCGGCGGATCGACGGAACTTCGTTCGCATTTACGACGTAGCGGAGCGGGTGATCGACAGCGAACAGCTACGCACTCCGACACCGCCTACCGAGGAGGCGCAGTCCATCCTGTTGGAGCGCTCGGCTCGTGCTCTCGGGGTAGGAACCGCCGACGATATAGCCGATTACTACCGGATCAGGATGCCGGTGGCCCGGCCCCTCATCTCCCAGTTGGTCTCGGCCGGGCGTCTCGTTGAGGTCGAGGTCCGGGGTTGGGACAAGCCGGCGCTTCTCCATCCCGACGCCAGCCTTCCCCGCAACGTCCAGGGGAGGGCGCTGCTCTCTCCTTTCGACAACCTCATCTGGTTTCGGGACCGGGTAGAGCGGCTCTGGGACTTCTTCTATCGAATCGAGATCTATGTCCCCGAGCCGAAACGGATCCACGGCTACTACGTGTTGCCGTTCCTGTTGGACGGCGGTCTGGTGGCGCGGGTGGACCTCAAGACCGACCGCAAAGCGAGGGCGCTGCTAGTCAGGGGGGCCTTCGCCGAACGGGGGGTGGACATGGTGCGGGTGGGCCGGGAGCTCGGCGAGGAACTGGAGTCGGTCGCCACCTGGCTGGGGCTGGAGGAGGTGGTGGTGTCGCGGAACGGCGATCTATCCGCGTTTCTGTCCACGTAATTGGGTTGCACACGTCCGCATGTGACCGGTCTACGTCCCAATTACGGGAGGGCCGGTAGCAGAAACGCCTCCACGTCCTCCTCCCGGCCGAGCGGAGCGAGAGCGAGGGAGGTTTGGCGTCTTAGCTGAAGGCGCTGATACCGGTGATCGCCTGACCCATGACCAGGGTGTGGATCTCGTTGGTCCCCTCGTAGGTGAACACCGACTCCAGGTTGGCCATGTGCCGCATCACCGGGTACTCCAAGGTGATCCCGTTGGCTCCCAGGATCGACCGGGCGGTCCGGGCGACCTCGATCGCGTTCCGCACGTTGTCGAACTTCCCGAAGCTGACCTGCTCCGGCGAAAGCTTGCCTTCGTCCTTGCGACGCCCGAGATGAAGCGCGAGCAGCGTCCCACGTTGGACGGCAACCATCATTTCGACGAGCTTCTTCTGGGTGAGCTGGAAGGAGGCAATTGGCTGGTCGAACTGATGCCGCTCGATCGAGTACTCCAGGGCCGACTCGTAACAGGCTCGAGCCGCCCCGATCGCCCCAAAGGCGATCCCGAACCTGGCTTCGTTGAGACAGGACAGCGGCCCTCGCATCGACGCGACCCCGGGCAGGACGAAGTCATCGGGCAGCCTCACTTCGTCGAGGATCAACTCGGAGGTGACCGACGCCCGTAGCGACACCTTTTTCTTGATCTCGGGCGCAGAGAACCCCGGGGTGTCAGTGGGGACGATGAATCCACGCACCCCTTCATCGGTGCGAGCCCAGACGATCGCCACGCCAGCGATCGAGCCGTTTGTGATCCACATCTTGGTCCCGTTCAGAACCCAATCGGATCCGTCCCGTTTGGCATTGGTGCGCATCGAGGCCGGGTCGGAGCCCGAGTCGGGCTCCGTCAGACCGAAGCAGCCGATCACCTCGCCG